>Ga0081539_10002753_pt1 | contig 23665 bp, 31 predicted proteins | sample TabmetS4T2R2_FD_71023 | JGI IMG/M metagenome (GOLD analysis project Ga0081539, IMG submission 71023) | Tabebuia heterophylla rhizosphere microbial communities from the University of Puerto Rico - S4T2R2 | ecosystem: Host-associated > Plants > Roots > Rhizosphere ...
CAGGCGAACGAGACCTTGCTGCCTTTGCGGTAGTCCCAGCTCGGGCCCGGGGCAAGCGTCGAGAAGAAGCCAGCGGCTTCGTTGTAGCCTTTCCCCTTCTCCTCGGGTCCGAGCAGACCCTCGACCTCGCCGCCCGCCCAGAGGTCGATCTTGGGCGGAAGGTGATTTGCGTCGCCGGCCAGCGCCGTCGGCGGGCAGGCCAGCCAGAGGCAGGCTGCGACCAGCGCCGCCATCCACAGGCCGAGAAGCCCGGTCGTCCCCCGCGAGCTGAGTTTTGCCACGGGGCGAGGATAGCGGCGCCGCCCGCTCAGTCCGCGTAGCGGTGGTGCAGCATCAGGTCGTTGCCGTCGGGGTCGCAGAACAGGGCCATGTGGCAGACGCCGGTGTCGAAGGTGTCGCCGTTGAACTGGACGCCTTTCGCCTCCAGCTCCTTGCGGGTCGCCTCGACGTCGTCGACGTGCAGGGCGGGGTGGGCGTTTTTCTGCGGCGCGAACTCCATCCCCTGTTTCGCCGGCTCCCAGATCCCAAAGCAGGTGTCGCCGACCCAGAACTCGTATTCGCTCTTCGGGTCGGGCTTCAGTCCCAGCGTCTCGATGTAGAACTCGCGCGAACGGTCGGCGTCGGTGGAGGGGACACCGACGAAGTCGAGCTTGGTGATCATCTTTCCTCCTGATGTTCGTGGTCGGGACGGGGGGTCCCCGACCAACCTACCCAGGGACGCCGGCCGCGAAGCTGACCGACCAGATCCGCAGCCTGGGGGAGGGGCGGAGGACGAGGCTGTGGGCCTCGTGGCAGGGGTGCTCGGCGATCGTCAGCAGGCCCGGTGCCGGCCCGGCGGCGACCGGGTCGCCCCACTCGCCGTCGATCTCGGCCTGGATCTCGCCGCTGCCCTCGACCGTGACGAAGACCCCGCCCGCCTGGTAGTCGAGCTCCAGGACCTCGCCGTCGCGGCCCGCGGTCCAGGCCTCCTCCCAGGACTCGCTGGGGAAGATCTCCGGGGTCGGCGCCATCACCCGCGCGCCCGGGCCGTCGGTCGGGCGCAGTGGCGCCAGCGGCTCCGGCAGCGGCCGCAGGGCGTCGATCTCCCGCAGCTCCTCCTGGATCGCCGCCTCGGTGCCGGTGTACTCGCCCTCGCCGAAATGGGCCCAGGCGAGCGCGCCGCCGAGGCTCCAGAGGAAGAGGCTGGGCCAGCCTTCACATCCGTAGGCGGCCCAGAGCTCGCGCTCGGTGTCGATCGCGACCGGGAACTCGACCCCGAGCTCCGCCAGCCCGGCCCCGACCGCAGCCGGATCGGCCCCGAAGGGGAAGCGCGGCGCCTGCACGCCGATCACGCTGAGCCCGGCCTCGCGGTAGCGCCGCGCCCACTCGCTCAGGTAGGGCAGCGTGCGGACGCTGTTCAGCTGCGCGTAGTCGATGAAGTGGACGATCGCCGGCCCGGCGGCGGTCAGGCTCGGCATCGACTCCGGCTCCACCCCGATCCAGGGGAGGCCGGCGGGCAGGTCGGGGGCGGCGATGTTGTCGCGACCGGGTCGCATCGGCGCTGACGTTATCCTGGCCGGGCGTGACTCATATCTGCGCCTTCTTCCTGCCGGCGGCGCCGTTGCTGATCCTGCTGGCCTTCCTGGTGCTCGGCCGTTACCCGGGCCACGAGACGATCGTCCGGCTTTCGGAGCGGATCGCGGCCCGCGGCCGCCGTCCCGGCGCCGCCGCCGCCGCCCGCCCCCTGCGCCCGCCGACCCGGGCCGCCCACGGCGGCCTGCTGCTCGCCTTCGCGCTCTCCGGCCGCGCCCCACCCGCACCTCTTTCGACCTGATCTCAATCTCAATGTCGAGTTTGTTCCGACGTGGGGAACAAACTCGACAGGCGCGCTCGCGCGCGCCGATCGAAAGGAGCGGGACCCTTGAAACACCCAACGAAGAACTTCGCGCTGCTGCTGGCGGCGCTTGCCCTGGCCGTCGGCCTGGTCGCCTGCGGAGGCAGTGACGACAGCACCGGTGGCGCTGAAACCACCGCTGGCAGCGAGGAGAGCGCGAGCGAAGACGTCACCGGCAGCTTCGAGCCGATCGTCGGCACGCCCCAGCCCTACGAGAACACCACCGGAGAAGCCGAGCTGACCCGCGCCGACGACGGCACCACCGTCGCGATCAGCCTCGACGGTCTCGTCGCCAAGACCAAGTACCTGGCCCACCTGCACAGCGGCGGCTGCGGCGGCTCGGATCCCGGCGGCCCGCACTTCAAGTTCGACCCCTCCGGCGGGGACGAGCCGCCGAACGAGATCCACCTCTCGTTCACCACCGACCCCAACGGCAGCGGCAAAGCCGAAGTCACCGTGGACAAGGAAGTCCCAGCGGGCGAAGCCGGCTCTGTCGTCGTCCACACCGACGGCGACGCGATGACCGCCTCCGCCGGCAGCTCGCGGTTCGCCTCCCTCTTCGTTCACGAAGGCGAGGCCCATGGCGAGGAAGAGGCCGGGGACGACCACGGCTCCGGCGGGCACGGCTCCGACGACATGCCCGGCAAGGACGGCGGTGGCATTCAGCCCTTCTCCGGCAAGGTCGCCTGCGCTGAACTCGAAGGCGGGAGCAGCGAAGAGACTGCCGAAAACGCGGCTGGCGACGTTCCGACGGTCGAAGTCAAGAACGAGGAGCCGGTCAGCGGCATCCAGGAGCTCGAATTCGACTCCGGCGAAGAGATCCGCTTCCGGGTCAGCTCCGACGCGGCCGAAGAGATCCACGTTCACGGCTACGACATCGCCAAAGGGGTGCCGGCCGGCGGCTCAATCGAATTCGAGTTCCCGGCCGAAATCGAAGGCATCTTCGAGGTCGAGCTGGAGGAGCTCGGGACCCAGATCGCCGAGCTGCGGGTTAACCCCTGACGTCGGTGCTGCCGCCGGCGCACGCGCCGGCGGCCCGCTCGCGGCACCGGATACTGGCCGTGATGGTCGCCTTCACCTGCTTCGGCCTCTACCTGCTGTCAGTCTCCAACGGGTGACCCTGCCGCTTGCCCACGTCGGCCACTACCTCTGGGTCTTCTACCTGATCCCGGTGGTGATCGTGATCGCCGGCATCCTCCGCTCCGTGATCCTCGAGCGGCGGAACAAGGACGGGGACGACTGAGGACGTATCAGAGGATCTCGCCGAGGCGCTTCTCGAGCGCCGCCGAGATCTCCTCGCGGACCGGGCCCGCGGCCAGCCGTTCGACCAGCGCCTCGAGGAAGCCTTCGATGATCAGGCCCTTGGCGGCAGCCTCGTCGAGGCCGCGCGAGGTCAGGTAGAAGAGCTGCTCCTTGTCGACCTGGGCGATCGCCGCCGCGTGGGTGCAGCGGACGTCGTCGGCGAGGATCTCCAGGCCCGGGATCGCGTCGGCGTGAGCCTCGGTCGAGAGCAGCAGGTTGCGGCTCTCCTGGAAGGCGTCGGTCTGCTGGGCGCCGGGATCGACTTTGATCATCCCGCGCCAGACCGCCGTCGCCCCGGCCGCGAGGACGCCGCGGAAGGCGAGGTCGGAGTTGGTGTTCGGCGCCGCGTGCTCCTGGGTGGTGTCGTAATCGAGGTGCTGGCCGGGACCGCCGGCGTAGCCGCCGGTGACCCGCGCCTCGGAGCCCGGACCGGCGAGCTTGGTCTCCATCCGCACCTTGCCGCGAGCCGAGCCGAACCCGAGTGCCGCCCAGTCGAGACGGCCGTCGCGCTGCACCTCGGCCCGCTGGGTGGCGAAGATCCAGGCGTCCTCGGAGATGTCCTGGGTGTTGACGTAGCGCAGCGTCGCGGCCTGGCCGACGCTGAGCTCGACGACCGAGTTCAGCATCGCGTCGACACCGTCGGCGGGCGAGGACCAGTGCTCCCAGACCTCGGCCTCGGCGCCCTCCTCGAGCACGATCAGGGTGCGCCAGCTGACCGCCGAGCCGGCGGCCTCCAGCGGCACCTCGATGCGGATCGGCTCCTCGACCCTGACCCCGGCCGGGACGTGCACGAGCACGCCGTCGCGCCAGCCCGCCTCGTTGCGGGCGACGAACGGATCCTCGACCGGTACTAATGAACCCAGTTGCTCTTCGAGCAACTGGGAATGGGATGAGAGGGCCTCACCCAGGGAGATGACGGTTGCTCCCTCCGCTCCGGTGACTTGAGAATCAGGAACAACATCCTCATACGAGCCGATATCCAGCCCGGAGAGGTCGGTGAATTCCCAGCCCTTGGACTTCTGGTCGGGCAGGGGGAGGGTCTCGGTGAGAGAGGCGCCGCGCTGGCGCCTCTCGTCGAGCCAGGTCGGTTCCACCGCTACCTCAGCCAATCGAACCCTCCATCTGCAGCTCGATCAGGCGGTTCAGCTCGACCGCGTACTCCATCGGCAGCTCCTTGGTCACCGGCTCGATGAACCCATTGACGATCATCTTCGAGGCCTCCTCCTCGTCGAGCCCGCGGCTCTGCAGGTAGAAGAGCTGCTCGTCGCCGATCTTCGAGACGGTCGCCTCGTGGCCGACGTCGGCGTCGTTCTCGTCGATCCGGATCGTCGGGTAGGTGTCCGAGCGCGAGTCTTCGTCCAGCAGTAGCGCGTCGCAGACGACCTTCGAGCGCGATTCGGTCGCCCCGTCGGCAACCTCGAGCAGGCCGCGGTAGGTCGAGCGGCCGCCGTCCTTGGAGATCGACTTGGAGAAGATCGAGGACGAGGTCTTCGGCGCCGCGTGGATGATCTTGCCGCCGGCGTCCTGGTGCTGGCCGTCGCCGGCGAAGGCGATCGAGAGGATCTCGCCGTGGGCTTCGGGCCCGAGCAGGTAGATCGAGGGGTACTTCATCGTCAGTTTCGAGCCGAGGTTGCAGTCGACCCACTCCATCGTCGCCTTCTCGTGCGCGACCGCGCGCTTGGTGACGAGGTTGTAGACGTTCTGCGACCAGTTCTGAACGGTCGTGTAGCGGACCCGCGAGCTCTCCTTGGCGATGATCTCGACCACCGCCGAGTGCAGCGAGTCGCTGGAGTAGACCGGCGCCGTGCAGCCCTCGATGTAGTGGACGTCGGCGCCCTCCTCGGTGATGATCAGGGTGCGCTCGAACTGGCCCATGTTCTCGGTGTTGATCCGGAAGTAGGCCTGCAGCGGCATCTCGACCTTGACCCCGGCCGGCACGTAGACGAACGAGCCGCCCGACCAGACCGCGCTGTTCAGCGCCGCCAGTTTGTTGTCGTTGGCGGGGATCACGGTCGCCCAGTGCTCGCGCACCAGGTCCTCGTGCTCGCGCAGGGCGGTGTCCATATCGGTGAAGATCACGCCCTGGGCCTCGAGCTTCTCGTTCACCTGGTGGTAGACGACCTCGGACTCGTACTGGGCGCCGACGCCGGCGAGGAATTTGCGCTCCGCCTCGGGGATCCCGAGCCGGTCGAAGGTGTATTTGATGTCCTCCGGGACCTCGCTCCAGTCGCGGCTGTTTTTTTCCGAGGCGCGGACGAAGTAGTGGATGTCTTCGAAGTCGATCTGGTCGAGGTCACCGCCCCATTTCGGGGTCGGGCGCTGTTCGAAGTGCTCTAGGGACTTGAGCCGGAACGCGCGCATCCACTGCGGCTCGTCCTTGAAATCGGAGATCGTTTCGACGACTTCGCGCGAGAGTCCCTTCGGGGCTTTGTACGCGTAGCCGGTCTCCGGGTCGTTGAACCCGAACTTCTCCTTGTAGTCGGCGTTCAGGCCGGCAAGTTCTTTTTTCTCTGCGACTGCCTCGGGCGTTGCCATGTCGTGTCAGACCTCCAGGGTGATGGTGTCGTCCGCGACGGCGGTCGTGAACGTCTGCACCGGCTTGAATGCGGGGAGCGTCTTCGGCTTGCCGGTGGTCAAGTCGAAGAGCGAGCCGTGGCGGGGGCACTCGACCGTGCAGGAGGCCGGGTCGAACTCGCCCTCGGCGAGCGGCCCGTCGTCGTGCGAGCAGCGGTCCTCGATCGCGTAGATCGTGCCCTCGCAGTTGAAGACGCCGATCTTCATGCCGTCGTGCTCGACCAGCTTCATCTCGCCGGGCGGTAGCTCGGCAGCCGGGCAGACGGCGATCGTGGTTCCTGCGGTGTCAGTCAAGGGGCCGGGTTGCTCCCGTAGGTAGCTAGTGCTGGATGAGACTTAATCCTACTTCTGCACTCGGATTTTAGCGGGCGGGGGTGACCGGCTCACGCCCCGGAGGCGCCAGTCAGCAGCGATTTCACAGGCGAGCGATGAGTTTTGGCCAGTTGGCTGGTCTTATAAGCAGTACGCCACACGAAGAAAGGGACGGAGATGAGCGAGAGGACGAGCTACACCCCCGGCACGCCGTGCTGGGTCGACCTGGCGACGCCCGACGTCGAGGCGGCGGAGAAGTTCTACGGCCCGCTGTTTGGCTGGGAGATCCCGGAGCTGCCGAACTCGGCCGAAATGGGCGGCTACCGGCGGGCGAAAAAGAACGGCAAGGATGTCGCCGGCGTCTACCCGTTGATGGAAGCGGACCAGCACCCGGCCTGGGCGACCTACGTCTCGGTCACCGACGCCGCCGCGACCGCGGTCGCGATCGGCGAGCACGGCGGCACCACGATCGTCGCCCCGATGGACATCGGCATGGGCCACATGGCCGTCTTCGCCGACCCGGGCGGCGCCGTCTTCGGGCTCTGGCAGCCGGGCAGCTTCGCCGGGGCCGAGCTGGTCAACGAGACCGGCTGCTTTGGCTGGAACGAGCTCGGCACCCGCGACACCGCCGGCGCCGAGGAGTTCTACTCGGCCGTCTTCGGCTGGGGCACCCAGGAGGAAGAGTCCGAGCGGGCCGGCACCTACACGGTGTGGACGCAAGGCGAGGCGATGGTCGGCGGGATGATCGACATGAACGCCCTTGAGATGCCGCCGGAGGTGCCGCCGAACTGGCTCGTCTACTTCACGGTCGACGACGCCGACGCCGCGGTCGAGACGGTCAACTCGGGTGGGGGAGGCGTCCGCATGGGCCCGATCGAGATCCCAGTCGGTCGCTTCGCCGTCGTCGCCGACCCGGCCGGCGCCGTCTTCGCGGTGATGCAGCCGAGCGAGGAGACGCTGGCGAACATGCCGTAACGCTGGCTCAGCAGTAGCGGTCGCGGACCGCCTGGAACAGCGGCTCGTCGGGATCGGCGCGTGCGAACAGCTCCATCGAGGAGCAGAGCTTCAGCGCGTCGACCCCGCCGAGCACCGCGGCTGCCGTCGGGGAACCCTCCAGCTCGAGCAGCGCCCGGCAGCACTCCCGCAGACGCGGTCCGAGGACCGGGTGCGCCGCGTAGGCGACCGCTTCGGCGAGCGAGTCGATCGCGTAGAACCGGGAAGTTGGGCTGCTGCCGAGGCCCTTCTCCTGCGGGAAGACGAACCACATCCAGTGGCTGCGCTTGCGCCCGGCGCGCAGCTCGGCGAGCGCCCGCTCATAGGTGCCGTCGCGGTCCTGCGCCTCGACGAAGCGGCCGAGGTCCATCGGCCTGCGGCTAGAGAGCCGCCGCTTCGCTCGGGTCGCCGGCCTCGCCCTCGTCCTCCCATTCGGCCGGCTGGCCGAGGCTGGCGCTCTTGACGATCTTCAGGCCGAGCATCGCGCACTTCATCCGCGTCGCCGAGATCTCGATCCCCAGCAGCTCGAGCACGAAGTCTTTGGGTAGGCGCAGGACATCCTCGCGCGACATCCCGACCAGCTCGTCGGTCAGCAGCGAGGTGGCGGCGGTCGAGATCGCGCAGCCCTTGCCCTCGAAGGCAATCTCGGCGACGCGGTCGTCCTCGTCAAGGCGGATCGTCACATGCTGCTCGTCGCCGCAGAACGGGTTCGTGTCCTCGAACTCGAGGTCGGGGCTGGCGAGCGCGCCGAAGTTGTGCGGCCGCTTGTAGTGCTCGAGGATCTGGTCGCGGTAAAGCTCGTCCATCGTCCATCGAGGCTAGCGAAGTGCTCCGGTCCGACTTATCCGCGGATAGCGCGGCAAACTCGGACCGGAACGCTCTAGAGTGCTCAGCGAAACTTCGACCAGGGAGGGTCGCCTTGCCCGTGCGCCGTGCAATTTTCGCTGTCTTGATCGTCGCCCTGCTGACCATCGCGATCGCCGCCGTCCCCGCCGCCGGGGCCAAGCGCGCCTCGACCTCGGTCGTCATCAGCCTCAAATTCCCCGCCTTCCACGGCACCCTCGGCTCTTCGAAAGCCGCCTGCAAATCGAACCGCACCGTCCGCCTCTTCAAGAAGAAGGGCGGCCCGGACAAGCTGTTGAAGAGCGCCAAGAGCAACGCCAAAGGCAGGTGGACGACGAAGCTCGGCAACGGCAAAAGCGTCCCGGGTGGCTCCTACTACGTGAAGGCCGTCGCCCGCGGTGCCTGCAAGGCCGGCAAATCGAAAACGCTGACGATCCCGGGCTGAGCCCGGGACAAGGCCCGGACCGCTAGAGCCCGAAGACGCGGCGGGCGTCTTCGAGCCCGTCGACCAGGCGGTCGATCTCCTCCGGCGTCGTGTAGACGCCGAAGCTGGCGCGGGCGGTTGCGGCTACGCCGAGCCGGTCCATGAGGATCTGGGCGCAGTGGTGGCCGGCGCGGACGGCGACGCCGTGGCGATCGAGGATCTCGGAGACGTCGTGGGCGTGGATCCCGTCGATCTCGAAAGAGACCGGGCCGAGCCGCTCGGGCCCGCGCGGCGGGCCGAACACCTTCAGCCCCGGGACCTCTGTGACCCGGGCCAGCGCGTAGTCGGCGATCTGGCGCTCGTGCTCGCGCACCGCCTCCATCCCGAGGCCGTCGAGCCAGCGCAGCGCCGAGGCCATCCCAACCGCCTGGGCGATCGCCGGCGTCCCCGCCTCGAACCGGGCCGGCACGTCCGCGTAGGTGGTGCCCTCGCGGGTCACCTTGCGGATCATCGACCCGCCGCCAAGGAAAGGCGGCATCTCGCGCAGCAGGTCGAGCCGCGTCCAGAGCGCCCCGATCCCCGTCGGCGCGTAGAGCTTGTGGCCGGTGATCGCGTAGAAGTCGACCCCCAGCGCCGCCATGTCGAGCGGCAGCTTCGGCGCCGACTGGGCGCCGTCGGCGAGCACCAGGGCGCCGGCGTCGTGGGCGAGCCGGGCGATCTCGGCGATCGGGTTCTCGGTCCCGAGCACGTTGGAGACGTGGGTGACGGCGACCAGCTTCGGCCCGCGCTCCAGCAGCCCCGCGAACGCCTCCATGTCGAGCTGCCCCTCGTCGTCGATCGGCGCCCAGTCGATCTCCGCCCCGACCCGCTCGGCCAGCTGCTGCCAGGGGACGATGTTGGAGTGGTGCTCCATCTCGGTCAGGAGCAAGCGGTCGCCAGCGCCGACGTTGGCGTCGCCCCAGGCGCGCGCGACCAGGTTGATCGCCTCGGTCGCGTTGCGGACGAAGACGACCTCGCGGCGGTCGGCGGCGCCGATGTGGTCGGCGACGGTCGCCCGCGCCCCCTCGTAGGCCTCGGTCGCCTCGGCCGAGAGCGTGTGCGAGCCGCGGTGGACGTTGGAGTGGTGGCGGCGCTCGTAGAGGTCGACCGCTTTGATCGAGGCCAGCACCCGCTGGGCGCTGGCGCCGCTGTCGAGGTAGGCGACCGGCTGGCCCCCGATCTCCCGCTCCAGCGCTGGGAAGGCGGCGCGCACCTTCTCGATCGGGAATGACTCAGCGACCTTCATCGGGCGGCGCCCCGCATAAGTGCTTCGCCCGACCTCCGGTCGCGAATCATCAGACCGTGACGCTCCCTCCGGTCGGGCTCGCGGCTACCTCCTCGCGGATCCAGCCGTAGCCTTTCTCCTCCAGCACGCCGACCAGCTCCGGACCGCCTTCTTTGACGATCCGGCCCTCGAACATCACGTGCACGAAGTCCGGTTTGACCATGTGCAGGATGCGCTGGTAGTGGGTGATGATCAGCACGCCCATGTCCGGGCCGGCGAACTTGTTGACGCCCTCGGCGACAGTCCGCAGCGCGTCGATGTCGAGGCCGGAGTCGGTCTCGTCGAGGACCGCGATCTCCGGCCGCAGCAGCGCCAGCTGCAGCAGCTCCATCCGCTTCTTCTCGCCGCCCGAGAAGCCGTCGTTCAGGTAGCGGCTGGAGAAGTCTTTGGGGATGTTCGCCAGCTCCATCGCCGCCTGCGCCGTTTTCGCGAAGTCTTTGATCTTGATCTGGTCTTCGCCGCGCGCCTCGCGGTGCGCGTTGATGATCATCCGCAGGTACTTGGAGACGGAGACGCCGGGAATCGCGACCGGATACTGGAAGGCCATGAAAAGACCGGCTTGCGACCGGGTCTCGGGATCGGCCTCGGTGATGTCCTCGCCCTTGAAGGTGATCGTGCCCTCGGTCACCTCGAGCGCCGGGTGGCCCATGATCACGTTGGCGAGCGTCGACTTGCCGGAGCCGTTGGGGCCCATCAGCGCGTGGACCTTGCCCTTCTCGACGTCTAGGTCGAGGCCTTTGAGGATCTTCTTGTCCTCGACCTCGACGTGCAGGTTTCGAATCTCCAGCTCAGCCATGTGACTCCGTTTCTAGGGTTTTGAAGACGGTGGGGGCGATTCAGGCGGCGTTGACGATGTCCGCCTCGGTGCGGCCGCCCGGCCGCGAGAACTCGACCAGCTCGGCCAGCGTGGTGCCGTGCAGCGCCTTGGTGACGCCGCCCTGCACCCGGGTCCAGAGCAGCTTGGTCGAACAGGCGCGGTCGCCGTCGTCCTCGTGCGAACAGAGGACTTTGCCTTCCGGGGTCTCGTGGAAGCACTCCATCGGGGCGATCTGGCCTTCCAGCGCCTGCACCACCTGGTCCATCGTGATCTGCTCGGCGGGGAGGGCGAGGCGGTAGCCGCCGTGCGCGCCCCTGGTCGAGGTGACCAGGCCGGCCTTGCGCAGTTTCGCGACCAGGTGCTCGAGATAGGAGAGCGGCAGTCGCTCGGCCTCGGCGACTGTGTTCAGCGAGATCGGCGCCGAGCCGGGCTGCCGGCCCAGCTCCACCATCAAACGCACTCCGTACTCGGCTTTGGTCGAGAACAACATCGGGCCCTAAATCCTATCGGAGCGGTCGGTTATGCCGTCTGCCACTAACGACAGTCGTTGGACAGGCCGCGATCAGGGCTCGATCAATCCGCGCCGGATCGCGTAGCGGACCAGCTCAACCCGGTCGCGCATCCCGAGCTTGCGCATCGCGTTGGCGCGGTGGTTCTCCACGGTCTTCTCGGAGAGATGGAGGAGCTCCGCGATCTGCTTGGTCGTGTGCGCCTCGGCGACCAGCTTGACCACTTCCTCCTCGCGCGGGGTCAGCTCCTCCTCGCCGCTGGAGCCGCGCTCGAGCACGTCCTTGATCAGCGTCCGCTGCGCCTCCGGGGTGAGGAAGGGCTCGCCGCGCTCGACCGCGCGAATCGCCGCCAGGAGGTCGGTGTCCGCCTGGGTCTTCAGCACATAGCCCGAGGCGCCCGCTTTCAGCGCCTCGAACAGGTAGCGCTCGTCGTCGTGCATCGAGAGGATCAGAACCGAGACCTCGGGCGCCTGGCGCTTGATCTCCCGGGTCGCCTGCAGCCCGGTCAGCTTCGGCATTTTCACGTCGAGGATCGCCAGATCGGGGCGCTCGCGCACCGCGAGGTCGCGGGCCTCGGCCCCGTCGGCGGCCTCGCCGATCACCTCGATGTCATCCTGGCGCTCCAGCAGCAGGCGGATCCCGGAGCGGACGATCCCGTGGTCGTCGGCGATCAGCACCCTCATCGGGCCGATTCTCCCGGCAGCGTCAGCCGCACCGTCGTGCCCTCGCCGGGGCGCGACTCGATCGTCAGCTCGCCGCCGATCAGCAGCGCCCGCTCGCGCATGCCGGCGATCCCGAGCCCGCGCTCGGCCTCGTCGAAGGCGAAGCCGCGGCCGTCGTCGGCGACCTCCAGCGCGACGCCGCCGTCGGCGGCGCGGCGCATCTGCACCGCGATGTGCTTGGCGCCACTGTGGCGCGTGGCGTTGGAGAGCGCCTCCTGGGCCACCCGGTAGACGACCAGCTGGGCGTCGTCGCCGAGGTCGGAGAAGTCGCCCTCGGCCTCGAAGCCGGCCTCGATCTCACTGTGGCGCAGCTGCTCGACCTGGCCGGCGACGGCGGCCGCGAGGCCGAGGTCGTCGAGCGCGGTCGGGCGCAGCTGCCGGGCCAGCTGCAGCAGCTCGTTCATCGCCTGGTTGGCGAGCGCCTTGGTCTCCTCCAGTTCGGTCTCCAGCTCCGGCGGCGCCGCTTCCCGCGCCGCCTCCAGCCGCAGCAGCAGCCCGGTCAGGGACTGGTTGACCTCATCGTGGAGGTCGCGGGCGATCCGCGCCCGCTCCTCCTCCTGGGCTCGCAGCGAGGCCGAGCCGGCGCGCAGGCGTTCGGCTTCCAGGCGCCGCATCATCCGCAGGAAGGCGAGCTCCAGGCGCTCTACCTCGACCGTCTCCGCGACCCCGTCGATCGATTCCGGCAGGGCCTGGACCGGGCGGCTGAGGTCGACCTTCTCCATGTCCTCGATCAGCCGCTCCAGCGGTTGCAGGCGCCGCCGCTCGCGCAGCAACGCGATCAGCAGCACGGCGACGGCGAGGCAGAGCAGGCCGATCACGAACCAGGTCACCGGCCAAGCCTAGAAGGCCCTAGGTGGGTCCAGCGAAACTCGCTAGGCCAGTAGCCATGCGGTCGTCCGCTTAGACGGCTTGGGCACCAACCCCCCTTTTGAGGAGTTCTTACCCCAAGGAATTGTTAAGACGGGGGAGACCTGGATTCCCCTCTATGCCCCTTGGTGCCTCTCTATGCCCCTTGGTGCTTCAACGAACTTCGATGGCCGCTCACCGGTCGGAGGTTTGCCCCCAGAAACCTAGGTACACTCGAAGCATGAGAAGGCCGGGCCGCTGTTAACGGCTCCGACACATTCTCAAGAGAGGCAAATCCAGATCGCGACTGGAAATGTCTTTCGGGGACGACACCAAGGCTCCGGTCTCCGATGGGGACCGGAGCGAGTCCCTTCTTCTTCGCAATCTGATCCGATTGCGCTTTGTCAACTATAGCCCGCTTAAGTCCCAACGGTCGTTAGGACTTAGCGTTGCGCTTACCGTTACCGCTATCGATTCATTGGCCGTTACGGCAACGTTTAGCTACGGCGCAAGCTTCAAGTAGCCCTCCGCATTAGCGGACGCATTCCATTCCGTCACTTCGCCTTCGAGACCGTTTGCGGAGCCTTGCCAGGCGGGATAGCCAAATGGCCCAAGTTCGGCGGCTCCTTCCCCTTCGCCACTGGCTTGTCCCCCTTGGAGGAATTGATACGCCTGTCCGCTGCTGGGATTCGCGGCCGTGACGAGGCAGCGGTCGGGATAGGTTTCGGAGAAGGTCACGTTGACGTAGGGCGGACCCGAACTGCTGATCAGTTGCCGCCCATAGCTGTTGGAGGGCTTGTTCCAGAGGGCTATGCATTCGCTGACGGCTGAGCCGATGTCCTCTTCAAATTCCTTTTCAAGTTCAGCGATTTCGACATCGCTCGCGGGTTCATCGGCGGCTGACTTACTCGACCCGCCGCTGGCGAGAACGAGCACGACGATCCCGAAAGCGACGAGAAACGCTGCCGCGATGCCTCCGGCGATTAGCCATCTCTTGTCCACTCGGAACTCCATGAGGCGGCGCAGGCTAGCAAGAAACGTGACTCAGAGTCCGTAGACTCGAAGTCCTCAAGCTGGGACCGTCGCCGGGATGGCGAATCCATCCCATCTGGCGCTTGGGGAGGCGATCAGGGAGTTCCGCAACAAGAAGGGGATCTCCCAGGAGGCCCTCGCCCTTGAGGCCGACCTAGACCGGACCTACATCTCGTCCGTCGAGCGGGGGCGGCGCAACATCAGCTTCGACAACCTCGTGAAGATCGCCGAAACGCTTGAGATCAAACCCGCGCGCCTTATGTCCCGCTGGGAAGAGCTTCGCTAAGGCTGATACGCCTGGATCACGATTGCGTCTTGGCCTTTGTCTTTGACGAGCCGAGTTCGCAACTGCTTGCCTTCCTCTCGGGCGGCGCGGCTAGCCGTCGCCCGAAATGAAGCGGTGTTCGTGAAGTAGTCCTCGCCGTGAGTCAGTAGCCACGGCGAGCCATCGAGCCATTCGTGCCAGGGGTACTTGCTCTTGCCCGGACCTCCGGGGAACTCATCGAGCTTCTGTGCCACGTCTCTCCTCTTCCCAAGTCGCCGTTCCAAGGGCGACTGCTAGAAAACTAGCAACTGCCAGAAAGCTGGCAATAGCTATCATTCGCTATCGTCCTCGTAATGAGTGCTTACGACGACCTTTTCGATGCCTGCGAGGAACGCGGCTTCGAAATGCGCATTGAGTACAGCGGTGGGCTCGTTTATCTGGTCATTTGGCACGACGACACCGGCCCTCTCGTCAAATGGGCCGCCTGCAACGGCTCGATTGAGGACACCGCTCGTTATGCGATTGCTGGGCTCCATTGAGTGCTACGAAGCTAGCAATAGCAACGGACGCTACGGGAAGCGTTTCGCTCGCGGGCGAACTCACCCAGATCCTCGATTCTCCCGAGATCGCATCGCTGGTGGCCGAACTTGAGGACACCCGCTGGACCGGAAGGCCCGGTTATCCGCTCCGGGCGCTAATCGGCCTGGCCCTGGCCAAGGCGCTCTACCAGCGACCGACTTGGACACAGATCGTCGCCTTGGCGAATGAACATACGGGTCTACGGGAAGCACTTGGCGGAGAGGTTCCCTCCGTCCATGCCTGCTACCGCTTCACGAAGAAGCTGATCAAGTTCAAGCCCCTGTTGGCCGACTGCGCCGACCAGCTCCTCGCTTCGCTTAGGGAGCTACATCCTGAGATGGGCGAGAACATCGCTATCGACGGCTCGGCACTTCATGCTTGGGCGAACGGCCACAAAACCGCAAGCCGTGGAGGGCGTGAGCGCCGTCCGGAGGAGTTCAGCGACCCGGACGCCTCGTGGGGTCATCAATCGGCGACCTCAACGGAGGGCACGGGCAGGAGCATTTACGGCTACAAGCTGCACATGGCTGCGGATTTGGCCACCGATCTCCCAATTGCATGGCGGATCAGCACTGCCAGCGCAAACGAGAAACGACAGGCTGGTCGGTTGCTCGAACAGGCTCGCGCGCGAGGCTTCCGTGCCACGACCGCCGCGATGGACAAAGGATATGACGCCGAGTACCTCTACGAGGAATTCGAGGAGAGCGACTGCCACCCGATCATCCCCCTCGTGAATACGGCGGGGGTCAAAAACGGTCGGCACCTACCGCACGAGTGTCGCCACGGCACTTGGGTGTTCGCTGGAAGCGACTACAAGAGGAAGGCGGCCAAGTGGCGATGCCCCATCGGGGAATGCGAGGTCAGCCACCGCTGGGTGCCGGCGAGCCGGTACCACACGCTCGTTCCTCGGACGACGGATCGCTGGCTGAAACTCAAAAGAGGGCGAGCCTCGGTCGAGCGCGAGTTCGGACGCCTCAAGGATTACTACGGATTGAGAACGATCCGCGTCAGAGGAATTGAGAAAGTCCGACTCCACGCCGATCTCTCAATCCTTGCGAAGCTGGCTCATGGGCTCGCAAGGAGACGCACCGCAACGTAGACTCGGATTCGGTGGCGCTAAGGGACGACATCGAGGCAATCCTTACCGGGAACGACACGAGGGTCCGACTCGCGGACGCACTCTCAAGTGGCGACCGTACTGCCGGAGACCTCATCCCCGTCCCCACCAACATCGCGCTTCTCTTGGAGATCGCGGATGTCCAGAACGCGGCCATTCTCAGGCTCGCCGAAGAGATAGACGGGTCTCGGGACGCCACCGGCTAGATCCGGCACCAGAATTACGGGGTAGTCGCCCTGCCATTTGACGGGGAAGCCCTTCTTCCAGTCCCAGGTCTCCCACCAGTCCTGGGAAGACATCGGCTCCTCCTCTGTTCAACAGTTTCGCAGCGAGTTTCGCTGGATGCACCTAGGGGCCGCACCGGCGCAAATGGGGGTTACCCCCTATAGGCAAATTCCCTGCTCCTCGCGATACTCGCTCGACTACTACGCCCACACGGGCTTACCCCAGGAGCAACTGACACGCGATGAAGACCACCAAGCAGTCGACTTTCGGCGCCACCTTGCGCACGACGATCCTGCTGGCCTCGCTTTCCGGCCTGCTGGTTCTGATCGGCGCCCTGATCGGCGGTCCGAGCACGGCCGCGATCTTCCTCGTGATCGCGCTGCTGATCAACCTCGGCTCTTATTTCTTCAGCGACAAACTCGCCCTGAAAATGAGCGGGGCGCAGCCGATCGACGAGTCCGAAGCGCCGCGGCTTTACCAGATGGTTCGCGAACTGACGACCCGCGCCGGCCTGCCGATGCCGCGGCTCTACATGATTCCCCAGGACCAGCCGAACGCGTTTGCGACCGGCCGCAACCCGCAGCACTCGGCCGTTGCCGTCACCCGCGGCATCACCAAACTGCTGTCGGAGGATGAGCTGCGCGGCGTGCTGGCGCACGAGCTCGCGCACATCCAGCACCGCGACATCCTGATCCAGTCGGTCGCCTCGGCGATCGGCGCGGCGATCACCTACCTCGCCTACATGTTCATGTGGTTCGGTGGGGACGATGAGTCGCCGCTCAGCATCGTCGCCTCGCTGGCGATGGTCCTGCTGGCCCCGATCGCCGCGACGATCATCCAGCTCTCGATCTCGCGCCAGCGCGAGTACGCGGCCGACGCCGGCGGCGCCGAGATCTGCGGCAACCCGGAGTCTTTGGCCAGCGCGCTGCTCCGTCTCGAGCAAGGGGCGGAAGCGATCCCGATGCAGGTGAACCAGGCGGCCGAGCCGCTGTACATCGTCAAGCCCTTCAAGGCGGGCGGGATCGCGGGTCTGTTCTCGACCCATCCCCCGATCGAAGAGCGGGTGAAGCGCCTGCGTCAGATGCGTCCCAGCCTCGGCTAGCCCAGGGAAGGGAAGCGATTCGGAGAACGGGCCGCCTTCGGGCGGCCCGTTTTTCGCCCGCGGTCCGGTCGAGAGTCGCTATACTTTTTGAAGTAAAAGCAGATCCGAATTAGGGGATTTCACTTCAATGGCGACTGGAACCGAGCAGCTGAAGCAGCAGATCGAGGAGATCGAACCGTTCGAGGCGCAGGCTGAGATCGAGGGCGGCGGCGTCGTCCTGATCGACACCCGCGAGCCCCACGAGTACAAGGAGGCCCACCTCGAGGGCGGCAAGCTGATCCCGCCGGCGCTGCTCGCCGACGAAATCGCCACCGCGGCGCCGGACAAATCGGCGCGCACGATCATCTACTGCCGCTCCGGCAACCGCTCGGCGATCGCCGCCGCGCAGCTGGAAGCGCTGGGCTACGAGAACGTCGCCTCGGTCGCGGGCGGAATCCTGCTCTGGCAGGAGCAGGGGCTGCCGGTCGTCTCCGCCTCGGGGATGACCGCCGAGCAGCGCGAGCGTTACTCGCGCCACACGCTGCTGCCGGAGGTCGGGGTCGACGGCCAGGTCAAGCTGCTGAACTCGAAGGTGCTGCTGCTCGGCGCCGGCGGCCTCGGGGCGCCGACCGCGCTCTACCTGGCCGCCGCCGGAGTCGGGACGATCGGCCTAGTCGACGACGACGTCGTCGACGCCTCCAACCTGCAGCGCCAGGTGATCCACAACACCGAACGGATCGGGATGGCGAAGACCTCCTCGGCGCGGATCTTCATCGAAGGGTTGAACCCCGACGTCAACGTCGTTGAGTACAACGGCCGCCTCGACGCGAGCAACATCCTCGAGATCATCGAGGACTACGACATCGTCGTCGACGGCGCCGACAACTTCCCGACGCGCTATCTGCTGAACGACGCCTCGGTGCGGACCCGGACGCCGGTCGTCTCCGCCTCGATCCTCGGCTTCGACGGGCAGATCTCGACCTTCGTCCCCTACGAGGGCCCCTGCTACCGCTGCCTCTACCCGACCCCGCCGCCGGCCGAGCTGGCGCCGAGCTGCTCTGCCAACGGGGTGCTCGGGGTGATGGCCGGGACGATGGGCACCCTGCAGGCCAACGAGGTGATCAAGCTGATCCTCGGCGCCGGCGACCCGCTGGTCGGCCGTCTGCTTCTCTACGACGCCCTCGGCACCACCTTCACCGAGCTGAAAGTGCGGCGCGACCCGGAGTGCCCGATTTGCGGCGAGAACGCCGAGGAGGTTCCGGAGTCGGAGATGGGCAAGTTCCCCGACTACGACGCGTTCTGCGCTGGGGCCGGTGGCGATCGCCAGACGCTGGCTTCCTAGGCTAGGATCACCGCGCAATGGCGACCGTTCGCATCCCACCGGTTCTGCGCCCGAAAACGGGTGGGCAGTCCGAGGTCGAGGCGGCCGGCGGCAACGTCGGCGAGGTCCTGCGCACGCTGACCAGCGAGCACCCCGACACCTCGGCCCAGCTGTTCGGCGAGGACGGGGAGCTCAACCGCTATGTCAACGTCTACCTGAACGACGAGGACGTGCGGGTGCTGGACGGCCTCGAGACCGCGGTCAAAGACGGCGACACCGTCGTCATCCTGCCGGCCATGGCCGGTGGCGCGCTGGTCTGACGTCGAGCGACTGGCGCTGGCCCTGCCGGAGACGGCGGAGGGCAGATCGCGGGATCTGCGCGTCTGGCAGGTGAAGGGGAAGACCTTCGTCTGGGACCGGCCGCTGCGGCCGAAGGAAGTGAAGGCGCTGGGCGACGCCGCCCCGGACGGCCCGATCCTCGCGGTCTGGGTCGAGGACCTCGGCGTCAAGGAGGCGCTGCTCGCCGACGATCCGGAGGTCTACTTTACGACCTCGCACTTCGACGACTACGCGATCGTCCTCGCGCGGCTGGAGCGGCTCGGCGCCGAGGAGCTGTGCGAGCTGATCGTCGAAGCCTGGTTCGCCCGAGCGCCGAAACGGCTGGCGAAGCAGTACGCCGAGTCAGCGCTCGAGGACTAGCCCGAGGAACTTTTTCGTTCGCTCCTCGCGCGGGCTGTCGAGCACCTGGTCCGGTGGCCCCTGCTCGACGATCACGCCGCCGTCCATGAAGACGACTTTGTCGCCGACCTCGCGGGCGAACCCGAGCTCGTGGGTGACGACCAGCATCGTCATCCCTTCCGAGGCGAGCTCGCGAAGCACGTCGAGGACCTCCTTGACGAGCTCCGGATCGAGCGCGCTGGTCACCTCGTCGAACAGCATCACATGCGGTTCCATCGCCAGCGCGCGGGCGATCGCAACACGCTGCTGTTGACCGCCGGAGAGGCGTTCGGGGTACTGGTCGAGGCGGTCGCCGAGGCCGACCCGCTCGAGCAGCGCTTTCGCTTTCTCCTGTGCCTCTGGCTTGGAGCGGCCAAGGACCTTTTCCGGCGCCATCCTCACGTTCGCAAGCGCGCTCTTGTGGGGGAAGAGGTTGAACTGCTGGAAGACCATCCCGACGCGTTGGCGGACGAAGTCGAGATTCCAGCTCTGCTCGCCGGTTCCCGAGCCGGGGCCTTTGCAGATGTCTTTGCCCTCGAGGAAGATCTCGCCCTCCTCCGGAGGCTCCAGCAGGTTGACGCAGCGCAGCAGGGTGCTCTTGCCGGAGCCGCTGGGGCCGAGGATGCAGACGACTTCGCCTTTGGCGACGTCGAGGTCGACCCCTTTCAGCACCTCGAGGTCGCCGTAGCGCTTGTGGATCCCCCGCAGGCTGAGCATCGGTTCGGCCACAGCTACACCGCCATGTGGGAGCCGCGGGCGACTTTGGTCTGGTTTCGCTTGATCAGGTAATCGACGAGGCGGGCCGCGGGCAGGGTGATGACCAGGAACATCGCGCCGGCGAGGATGATCGCCGAGCTGTTGAACCGTTCGGCGAGGATTTCGCGGCCGATCAGGACCGACTCGGCGTATGCGATCACGCTGACCAAGGTCGTGTCCTTCAGCAGCGAGATCATTTCGTTCAGCATCGGAGCAGGTATCTTCGTCACCGCTTGGGGCACGACGACGTGGCGCATCGCTTGCCAGTGGCTCATCCCGAGTGAGCGAGCCGCCTCGATCTGACCCCGTGGGACGGCTTCGATTCCGGCTCGGTAGACCTCGGCCATGTAGGCGGCGTAGACGAGCGTGAGCGCAAGGACGCCAAACCAAAACGGATCCGGCTGGCCGAACCACTGGGGGATACGGATCTCTTTCGGCAGGAAGTTGAGATAGGGGATCCCCCCCGAAATCAGCAGCAGGATGATCAGGATCGGGATCGCCCGGAGAACATCGATGTAGGCGATGGTGAGACCGCGAATCGGGATGAACTTCTTCCCTGGTAGTTGCCGCAAAAGGGCCAAGAGCAGTCCAAAGGCGAGAGCGAGAACGACGGTGACGGCAAAGAGGAGCAGGTTTCTGAGGAAGCCCTCCAGGACTTCGCTGAAGTTCGCCCCCATGACGTCGAAGTCGAAGTACTGATGGAAGAATTCACTCATAGCTCTCTCCTCGTCGCGCCGGGGGAAAACGCAGGAGGGGCGCCGTCACAGGCGCCCCTCCCTTGAAATCAGCGTAGCGTCGCGACGCTACCCGACGAGTGCTTTCGGCGGATCAAGCTTGAACCACTTTTCGTAGATCGTCGTGTAGGTGCCGTCTTCAATCACTTCTTTCAGACCCTGGTTGATTTCTTCAAGGAGCTCGGTGTCGTCCTTGGCGAGCGCGATTCCATACTCTTCTTCCGTCGGCACTTTTTCGGCGATTTCGACACCGCCGCTTTCTTCGACCGCGTTCTGGGCCACGGGGGCGTCGATGATCACCGCTTCGACGGTGCCAGATTTCAGTGCATTTACCGCGTCGGGTCCTTCGGGGTAGGGCCGGAGTTCGCTGGCATTGGCTTTTTCTTTGCCGAGCGTGAGACCGGTGGTTCCCTGCTGGGCCCCGACTTTCTTGCCTTCGAGGTCTTCGAGCCCCGTGATGTCGCTGCCTTCTTTCACGAGGATCGCCTGTTCGGAGAGGTAATACGGGTCCGAGAAGGCGACGGATTCTTCGCGTTCCTCGGTTATCGTCGCGGCCGAGATCACCGCTTCGAACTTGCCCTGGGCGACGTCGCGGAAGATCGTTTCGAAGGAGGTGTCGGTGAACTCCGGCGTGCGGCCGATCTTTTCGCCGATCGCTTCCATCAGTTCGATGTCGAAGCCCGTGTATTCACCCTCTTTGCCCTGCTCGAACGGGGGATAGGGAATGTCGGAGCCGACGCTCAGCGGCTCGCCGCCACCGCCATCACCACCTTCGGCTTCGGTGCTAGCGCTGGTTTCGCCGCCGCTGCTGGTGCTGTCGTCGTCACCGCCGCAACCCGCTGCGACCAGCGCGACGACTGCTACGAGGAGGAGCGCGAAAAGGGCGCTCAGCCGGGTCTTGCTCATCGATCCTGCCTTTCGATCCAGGGTGTAACGCAGATGTATCCGAACGCGGCGAAGATACACCCCGCGCGGTCGAGAAGGTTTATCCAGCGGTCCAAATCGACGGGCTTTCGACCCTCCAGATTCCCTCGCTACACTTTCTGAAGTAAAGGGAACCCGGCGATGGCTCAGGACCAACTTCTCAACCGACCCTGCGGGGGGCGCTTCGGCAATGTTGTCGAGTCGATCGGCAATACCCCGCTGGTCGAGCTGCCGCGGTTCTCGCCGAAGCCGGACGTGCGGATCTACGCGAAGCTGGAGGGGCACAACCCGACCGGCTCCGTGAAGGACCGGGTCGCCAAGTCGATGATCGAGGCGGCCGAGGCGGAAGGGGCGATCGAGCCGGGGCAGACGATCCTCGAACCGACCTCCGGCAACACCGGGATCGCGCTGGCGATGATCTGCCGGCGCAAGGGCTACCCGCTGAAGGTGGTGATGCCCGACAACGTGACCGAAGAGCGCACCCAGCTGTTGCGCATGTACGGCGCCGAGATCGTCTACTCCGAGGGCGCCAAGGGCTCCAACGGCGCGGTTGAGGTCGCGCTGGAGCTGGCCGAGCAGCCCGGCTTCTACATGCCCTACCAGTACGGCAACGAGAACAACCCGCTCGCCCACTACAACGGCACCGCGGTCGAGATCCTCGACGAGCTCGACGAGGTCGCCGCCTTCGTCGGCGGGCTCGGGACCGGCGGCACCCTGATGGGCAACGGCCGCCGGCTCAAGGAGGCCAACCCGGAGACGATCATCGTCGCCGCCGAGCCGATGCAGGGCGAGCTGGTCGACGGGCTGCGCTCGCTCGACGACGGTTTCATCCCGCCGATCATCGACATCTCCCTGCTCGACCGGAAAATCATGGTCTCCAACCGCGACGCGATCGTCTGGACGAAGAAGCTGCTGGAGGAGGAGGGCGTCTTCGCCGGCGTTTCGGCCGGGGCGATCGCCGCGATCGCGGTCCGCATCGCCGGGGAGCTCGACGGCGGCAACGTCGTCTTCCTGATCCCCGACGATGGCTGGAAGTACCTCTCCTCCGGCGTCTACACGAAGCCGATCGAGGAGATCGAAAACCTCGAGTCGACCGTCTGGTGGTAGCCGGGCAGCGCTGACTCGCGCAACTCCGCCGCCGCGAGGTGTTTGAGCCGGCGACTGTACTTCGACTGGGGAGTGGGATGGCGCGGTCTCGTCTGGTTCTGCTGCTGGCGGCATTTTGCCTCGCCGGATCCGCGTTCGCGCCGACGGCGGGCGCGCGGGGTCTGCTCGATCCCCGCTTCGGCGAGAACGGCGTCGTCGAGCTGCTGCCGCTCTCCGAGCGGGGGGAAGCCCTGGTCTATCCGGTCGCGAAGGCCGACGGCAGCGTCTACGTCGGCGAAGACCGCCAGACCTGCCCCCGTCCTAGCTGTGGCTACAGGAGCTTCGTCCGCCGCTTCGGCCCAGATGGGAAGCCCGATGCGAAATTCGGGAGCTTGTACCTCGGGGCGTCCGACTATGCGACCGGCATCGTGACCAACTTCGAGCTCGACGGTCGCGGAGGTCTGTTGGTGTCCAGGAGCGCAAAGGGGCGGGGTGCTGTTCTGCGGCGTTTGCTGGTGCCACGGGGCGTGTTCGACCGCCGCTTCGGCGACGGTGGCTCACTCTTCCTGCCTTGCCGCTGCCAGTCAGTCGGGGTCTCGATGACGCCGGATGGCCGGCTACTCGTCTCTGGGAGCAACGAAATTCGCTACGGAGGCCGCTACCGGGGCAGCGTTTGGATCTATCGCAGGATTGGCCGCGATGGGCGCCCGGACCGCAGTTTCGGCGGCGATGGCGAAGTGCGACTGCGGATGCCGGGGTTCGCAGCCCCAAGTTTCCAGTTCCTTCCGGGCGGAGGGCTCGTTCTCGCCGGAGAAAAATGCTGCAACGGATACATTACGGCGCTGCAGCCGTACCTGATGCGGCTCTCCTCGCGAGGCAGGCTCGATCGCCGCTACGGTGAGGCGGCCAAGCGCTCGTTCAAGGGGCTCTACGAGACCCGACCCGAAGACGTCGGTTGGGAAGGCTTTCAGCTGATCGTGCGGCGCGGCGGAAAGGTCGAGATCTACGGCGCCGCCTACGCACACGGCGTCGCGATGAGGCTCAGGGCTGATGGGCGGCGCGACCCCTCCTTCGCCGGCGACGGCGTGCGACTGCTCAAGATAGAACTGAGCGACGCGGCCTCCGATGGCGCCGGGGGCACCTTCGTCGTCGGCTACCAGCGGGCCGAAGGGGTTATTCACCTCCTGCCGAACGGGGAACAGGATCGCTCCTTTGGCTTCGTCCAGACGCCGGGTGTCGGCTCCGAATACGGCGCTTCGATCCAGCCGTTCGGCCCCCGTGCCGCGCTC
>Ga0081539_10002754_pt1 | contig 23660 bp, 23 predicted proteins | sample TabmetS4T2R2_FD_71023 | JGI IMG/M metagenome (GOLD analysis project Ga0081539, IMG submission 71023) | Tabebuia heterophylla rhizosphere microbial communities from the University of Puerto Rico - S4T2R2 | ecosystem: Host-associated > Plants > Roots > Rhizosphere ...
GACCAGGTCCACCCGCCGCAGCCGGTCGACCGACAGGCCGTACTTGCGCATGACCCAGCCGATTCCGCCGCCGAGCGTCAGGCCGGCGACCCCGGTGTGCGTGACGATCCCGGAGGGCGCCGCCAGGCCGAAGGCCTGCGTCTCGCGATCCAGCTCGCCGAGGAGGACACCCGCCTGGACGCGCGCCGTGCGCGCATCCGGATCGACGCGCACGCCCTTCATCGGGCCGAGGTCGATCAGGAACGCGTCGTCGGCGATCGACAATCCCGGAAAGCTGTGCCCGCCGCTGCGTACCGCGAGCGGGAGCCCGTGGCGGCGGCAGAACGTCAGCGAAGCGATGACATCCGCGACGCCGGCGCAACGCGCGATCAGCGCCGGACGCCGGTCGATCGAGCCGTTCCACACCTTCCGGTGGGTGTCGTAGCTCGGATCGTCCCGGCCGACGATCTCTCCTCGAAACGACCCCTGGAGCTCGGCGAGCGCCGTCGCATCGAGAGTCAGCCCTTCGGTGACCGCGACCACGCGACAAGTCTCTCACCTGCGGCGGGGCGAGACAATCGAGACCGACCGTCGCTACAGGTCGGCGTACGGCGGCACGCTCATGTACTTGAAGCCGCTGTCGACGGCGAGCGTGACGATCACGGCGTCCGGACCGAGGCGGTCGGCGAGCCGATGGGCGCCGACGACGTTCGCCCCCGTCGAGATGCCGGCAAAGACGCCTTCCTCCTGCGACAGCCGGAGCGTCATCGCAAGCGCCTCCTCGTCGCCGATCGGCTCGAGGTGATCGACGGCGTCGGCGTCCCAGTGCGGCATCACGATCCCGGCCCAGCCCTGGATCGCGAACGGGCCCGGTGGGCCGCCGCCGATCGCGGCGGAGCCCGCCGGCTCGTGCGCCTGGATGAAGACGCCGCGCGGACGGAGCGCCTGCGAGACGCCCATCAGCGAGCCGGCGGTTCCCAGTCCGTGGCAGAAGGCGGTGACGCGGCCGTCCGTCTGCTCCCAGATCTCGCGGCCGAGGTGGTCACGGTGGTGCGGGATGGGATACGGGTTGTTGAACTGGTCGGTCGCGTAGTGGCCCGGCCGCTGCGCCAGCTCCGCCGCGCGCGCGACCATGTTGCGGATGTCCTGCGGCGTCACGCGCGGCCGGCCCTCGACCGACTGCACGACGTCGAGCTCGGCGCCGAGCGCGCGCATCAGCTGGAACCGCTCCTCCGTGAAGCAGTCCGCGATCACGATCAGGCACGGATAGCCCTTCGCGCGGCAGACGAGCGCAAGCGCCGGGCCTGTGCTCCCGCCGGTGTACTCCACGACCGTGTCGCCGGGATGGAGCGCACCGTCACGCTCCGCGCCCTCGATCATCGCGAGCGCCATCCGATCCTTCATCGAGCCGGTCGGATTGCGGTACTCGAGCTTCAGCCACAGCTCCGCGCCGTTCGGCGGCGCGCAGCGCGCAAGCCGGACGAGCGGTGTGTTGCCGATCGCGTCGAGGATCGTGGACACGTCCGTCACGATCTCACGAAGACGGCGTGCGCGCCGGCGACGCGGACGGCGTCGGAGAGCGTGGCGATGTCGTATGCGCCGTAGTGGCGCCGGCCGTTGATGAAGAAAGTCGGCGTCCCCGAGACGCCGCTGAGATCGGCGCTGTCGACGTCGTCGGCGACGCGCGCATCGCCCACGCCCTCGCGGAGGTCGGTTGCGAAGCGCTCGACGTCGAGCCCGAGCTCGCCCGCGTAACCGACGAGATCCTCCGCCTCGAGCGCGTCCTGGCGCGCCAGCAGGAGGTCGTGCATCTCCCAGAACGCGCCCTGCGCGGATGCGGCTTCGGCCGCCTCGGCGGCCAGCTGAGCATGCGCATGCACGTCCGTGAGCGGCAGGTGCCGCCACACGTAGCGAACGTCCGCGAAGTCGCGAAGCAGCTCGCGGACGACGGGCTCGGCGCGGCCGCAGAACGGACACTCGAAGTCGCCGTACTCGACGACGGTGACGGCCGCGTCGACCGGACCGCGGACGTGGTCGCGCTCGGGATCGACGTCGAGGTAGAGGTCGCTGATCGGCTCCGGCTCGCCGAGCAGCACGCGCGCGCGCAGCCGGCGTGGCAGCCGGGCGGTCGCGCGGAAGAGAAGCCACGTGATCGCCGAGGCAGCGAGCGCGGCGCTGAGGATGCCGAGCTTCGCCTCCTCGAGCTCGTCGCCGTCGAACGCGAGCGTCGCGATCAGCAGGGAAACGGTGAAGCCGATGCCGGCGATCGTGCCCCCTCCCGCCACTGCGGCCCAGCCGACCGGCGGCCGGAGCCGTCCGGGGCTGATGCGCGTGACGAGCCACGTGCCCCCGAGCACGCCGGCGGACTTGCCGAGCGTGTAGCCGAACAGGATGCCGAGCGTGATCGGCGAGCCGAACGCACGCGCGAGAGAGCCTCCGTCGATGGCGATGCCCGCGTTCGCCAGCGCGAAGAGCGGCACGATCGCATAGCTCGTCCACGGGTGGAAGAGCTGCTGCAGCCGCTCGTTCGAGGACGTCGCAGCGCGCAGCTGGCGAGCTGCGGAGCGGGCGAGCTCCGCGGTCGGCTGTTCACGGAACGCTCGGAAGCGCTCGGTCGCGCGCTCGAGGCTCTCGCGTTGCACCGGGTAGGCGAACGAGAGCAGGCCCATCGCGAGGCCGATCACGACCGGCTCGACCCCGGACTGGAGCAGCGCCACCCAGGTCGCCGCGCCGAGCGCGACGAAGACCGGCCCGACACGGAATCGGAGACGGCACAGCGCGAACACGGCGACGAAGAGCGCGGCCGCGATCGCAAGTGGAAGCACGTCGACCGACTCGGAGTAGAAGAACGCGATCACGACGAGCGCGACGACGTCGTCGACGACGACCACGGTCAGCATGAATGCGCGCAGGCGATCGGGAAAGCGCGGCCCGACCAGTGCGAGCAGACCGAGCGCGAACGCGGTGTCCGTCGACATCGCCGTGCCCCAGCCGTGGGCGGAGCCGCGTCCCGCGTTGAAAGCGAGGTAGATGCCGACCGCCGCCGCCGCGCCGGCGAGCCCGGCGACGAGTGGCAGGACGAACCGTCGCCGCTCGCGAATCTCGCCGAGGTCGAACTCCCGCCGCGCCTCGAGCCCGACGACGAAGAAGAAGAACGTCATCAGTCCGCTGTTGACCCACTCGCGGAGGTCGAGGTCGATGCCGGAGCCGCCGAGGTCGATCGCGAGCCGCGTCGACCAGAGCGACTCGTACGAGCCCAGGTCGACGTTCGCCCAGACGAGCGCGACGGCGGCGGCGGCGAGCAGGACCGCGGCGCCGCCCGTCTCGGTGCGCAGGAACGTGCGCAGCGGGGTCTGGAGGCTTCGTGCCCACGCCGTCCGCTGCGTGAACGGCCGGCCCGCCGCCGGCTCGAGGGTGCTGACGTTCGCTTCGCTCACGCGGCGCTCGTCGCTGACACTAGCTCCGTGGCGGTGAGCTGAGCGACTCGCGCTGTGCGGTGATCAGCCGTGAGCCGCGCCCGTGCGTGACGAAGCTGAACGTCCAGCGGATGAACACGAGCAGGCGGTTCTCGAGACCGATCAGATAGAAGAGGTGGACGAAGAGCCACGTCAGCCAGGCGAAGAGGCCGCTGAGCTCCAGGCCCTTGATGTCCGCGACGGCCTTCGCCCGCCCGATCGTCGCCAGGTTTCCCTTGTCGCGGTACCGGAACGGCGGGGGTTCACGCCCCTCGAGGCGCTCGCGGATCGCACGGGCGGCATAGCGGCCCTGCTGCATGGCCACAGGCGCGAGCCCTGGAAGCGAGACCGGCCTGCCGGCTGCGTCGTGCACGTGGACCATGTCGCCGATCGCGAGCACCTCGGGATGGCCGCGCAGGGTGAGATCGGGGCCGACGGCCAGCCTCCCCGCGCGGTCGAGCTCTGCTCCGGACTCGCGCGCGAGCGCTCCGGCCAGCTCCGACGCGACGACTCCCGCCGCCCAGACGACGGTTCGCGCAGGGACGATCTCCTCGCGACCTTCGCCGCCGATCGTCACCGACTGCGCGTCGATGCCCACGACCGTCCTGCCGACGAGCGGCGTCACACCGAGCTGCTCGAGTGACCGCGCAGCGCGCGCGGAAAGTCGCGGCGGGAACTGCGGCAGCACGCGGTCGGCCGTCTCGACGAGCAGGATCCGCGCGGAGCCGGGATCGATCGCGCGGAAGTCGCGGCGCAGCGTCGAGCGCGCGATCTCGCCGATCTGGCCGGCAAGCTCGACGCCCGTCGGACCTCCGCCCGCGACGACGAACGTGAGCCAGGCGTCGCGCGCATCGAGATCCACCTCGACCTCGGCCGCCTCGAACGCCGTCAGGATCCGCCGGCGAACCTCGAGCGCGCTCTCGAGCGTCTTCACGTCCGGCGCGAAGGGGCGCCAGTCGTCGTGCCCGAAGTACGAGTACTGCGAGCCGCCCGCGACGACCAGGCTGTCGTAGGGGATCGCCGTCTGCGCGCCGTTCGGCAGCGACCGGAGCAGGACGCGGCGCGCCGCGAGGTCGAAGCCGGTGACCTCGCCGAGCACGACGCGCACGTTGCGGTTGCGCTTGAAGACACCGCGCAGCGGCGACGCGATCTCGCCGGCGGCGAGCGCGCCCGTGGCGACCTGGTAGACGAGCGGCTGGAACAGATGAAAGTTGCGCCGGTCGATCAGCGTGACCTCGACCGGCAGCCGTCGCAACCGCCGCACCGCCTGCAGGCCGCCGAACCCGCCGCCGACAACGACGACGCGATGGCGATCGGACTCGTGGCTGCTCGTAGCCGTCGACTACCTCCGCTCGCGAACCAGACACGTTAGTCCCCCGGCGTGAGGAGGCCCGGCACGAGCGGGCCTCCTCACGTTCGCCGGGAGAGTCCGGCTAGCTCGCGCTCTTGAAATGGTGCGCGAGCACCTGGTCGGCGGTCTTCTTGCCGATCTCGATGCCGTCCTCGACGGCGGTGCGGAAATGGATGCCGCCCCAGATCCGCGCGTTGCCGACGTCGTACTCGAGGTCCTGCACGCGGTCGAAGTGGCGGTCGCCCAGTCCCGTCAGGCTGGGAATCGTGTACTCGATCTCGCCGGTCCCGAGGAACCTGGCGATCACGCGACCGCTCGCCGGCGTCAGGCAGGAGTGCGCGCTCGGATACTCCGGGTGGTTCGGGGTGCCGATCAGCGGCGTCCACGTGGGATCGCCGACGGTGGCGTCGTTCCCGTCGGTGTCTCCCGCGCGCACGGCCGTGATCGGGCGCCAGAACGCGTAGTGGTACTTCGCGTCGAAGCAGGCAATGAGCGAGTCCGCGAGCGTGACCGAGACCATGCCCATGAAGCGGGCCGCGTCCACGACGTCGAGCCGGCGGTCGAGCACGAACTTGCGCAGCCCGAGGTGAGCCTGCTGCACCGGCGGCTCCGCCCAGAAGCGTGCCGCCACGGTCTGCTCGGGCGTCCGGGTCGTGCTCGTGCTCGAGCCGAGCTCCTTGGTCTCGTTGTAGTCGCGCGCCCATTGCTTGCTCGACAGCGCCGGCGGACCGGCGGGGCGGAATTGATCGGCCGAGTCGAGCGCGAACGGCCGCATGCCCCCGAGGTAGGTGCCCACCGGCGGCGTGGGCGCGGTCGGGAGCCAGACGCCCGGGATCGGCGGATTGGGCGGCGTGTACGTCACCGACGCGCGAAAGCCGTCGTCCGCGCGCTGCGCGATCAGGAGATCGGCGACCGCCTTGCCCGTGCTCGTGCCGTCGTCCTTCGCCTGGCTTGCCGGAATCGTCCCCATCGCCGCGAGGTACGCCGGGTCGAGGATCGTCGTCTTCTGCGCGGGCAGGTAGTGCACGAGGATCCGATACGCGGCCTCGTTGACCGCGGCTTCCGCCGATGCACCTTCGGGGGCATCGACGTCGACGGCGAACGGTTTGTAGCCGCCGTCGATCGCCATCACCGAGTCGTACTCGGCGATCGCGAGGTAGGCGAAGATCACGTGGCCTTCGGCGGGCGTCAACGCCGCCGCCGTGAACGCCTGCGTGGCGGTCGCGTCCCAGGACGCGACGTAGGTGTCCGGCGGACTGCCGGAATCGCCTCGTGCACTGCTCGTGGCCGCCGCCCCGCCGAGACAGACCGCCGCGAGGACGAGCGCGAGGATGCTGAGTCTTGCCTTCATGAGTGTCCCTCCGGTTGTCGTTGCATCCGCCGACAACGCTAGGACCTCGCCGCGAAGCCGACTACGGTGGCGGCTGGCGAGCAGTCGGGATGCTGGCCTCCTGCAACAGGGTGTGCTGGACCTCTTGACGGCGCACGCGTCGTGACGGACAACTCGCAGGTCACGACCGGGAGGTCGATCACGCTGGACGTCGAGGTCGCGGAGCTGCGCGCGTCACGCACGCGTCTCGTTCTCGCTGGAGATGCCGAACGCCGCGCGCTCGAACGCCGGCTCCACGACGGTCTGCAGCAGCGGCTCGTCGCGCTGGCCGTCAAGCTGCAACTCCTGGGCGCGGATGCCGCAGGATCCGGCGCGCTGGTCGACGAGCTGCGGCGCGACGTGCAGGACGCGCTCGACGACGCTGCGCAGCTCGCGCAACGGATCTACCCGCCGCTCGACGCCGGCGGCCTCGCGGTTGCCCTTCGCGCGGTCGCGGCGGGCGGCGGTGGTCCGATGACCCTCGAGGTGGACGCCGGCGGCCGCTATCCGCCGGAGGTGGCGTGCACCGCGTACTTCCTGTGTCTGGAGGCCGTGGAGCGGGGAGCCAAGCGGATCACCGTTCGGGAGGACGGCAGCGCGCTTGTCGTGGAGGTATTCACAGACGATGCCACGGCGTTCGAGCCGCTCCGCGACCGGGTGGAGGCTCTCGGCGGACGTCTCCAAGCCGCCGACGGCCTACGTCTTTCATGCGCGCTGCCGATCGCGCGATGACGCTAGTTCGTCTCCGCCAGGTAGAGGATCACGGCCTTGACGCGCTTGTGCACCGTGCTCTCCCACGTAAGGCCGAGCTTGAGGAAGATCGAGTGGATCACCTTCTCGACGGAGCGCTCGGTCAGGAAGAGCGTCTCGGCGATGGCCGCGTTGTTCTTGCCCTCGGCCATCTCACGCAGCACGTCGCGCTCGCGCGGCGTCAGCTCGTTGAGCGGCGAGCCCTCACCTCGCGTGTTCTCGGCGACGAGCGCGTCGACGACCTTCGGGTCGATCACCGACCCGCCCTCGGCGACGGCGCGAATCGCACCGGCGAGCTCGGCGACGTCCTGAACGCGCTCCTTGAGGAGGTACGCGCGTCGCCCGCTGCCCCCCTCCAGGAGGGCGAGCGCGTACGTCGGATTCGCGTACTGGCTGAGCACCACGACGCCGATGTCGGGATTCGTCTCGCGCAGCTGCTCGGCAGCCTGGATCCCTTCGTCGCCGTCGCTGGGCGGCATACGGATGTCGGTGACGACCACGTCGGGCCGCTCCGCATCCACCGCGGCGAGCAACGACCCGAGGTCCCCGCACACGGCCGCGACCTCGAACTCGGGCTGCGTCTCGAGCAGGCGCCGGACACCCTCGCGGACGAGGTAGTGGTCCTCCGCGAGCACGACCCGGATCGGCACGACTAGAGGATACGGCGGTGCCGCGCTCGACTCCAGGCGCGACACAGCCCCTCGTGCTGATCGTCGACGACAACGAGCAGAACCTGAAGCTCGCGCGCGACGTCCTGCAGGCGGACGGAGTGCGGACGCTCGAGGCGACGACCGGCGCGCAGGCGATCGCGCTCGCCGCCGAGCACACACCCGACGTGATCCTGCTCGATCTCAGGCTGCCGGACGTCGACGGTCACGGGGTGCTGCGGGAGCTCGCGGACGACGAGCGGACGGCCGGCATCCCGGTCGTCGCGCTCAGCGCGCTGGAGGTCGACGACGACGCGATGCGTGCGGCCGGGTTCGCGGGCTCGCTCGAGAAGCCGATCCGCGTCCGCGATTTTCCCGAGCAGGTGCGCGGCTACTGCACTCGAGCCTGAACCGCGAAGCGGGGGGTGCCAGCACCCCCTGAACCGGCCGGTGAGCACGGTTGGCCGGGCGTTCTCCGGCTCTTAGGTTGCGTCGTGTCGGCACTAGACGGGTCCGCGCCGGCATGTGAACATCGTCACGTACCGGTTGCCCAGGCGAGCCCGGAACGAAAGGAGGCTCGGAGCAATGCGGGCACTTTTGATCGGAGGCGCCCTCGCGGCACTCGTCGTCTCGCTCGCGGCGTGCAGTGGTTCGGGCAAGGACGCGGCTTCCGAAAAGGCGCTTCAGGAACAGGCCGATCGCTACGCGATCGACGAGATCGAGAAGAAGTTCCACAGGGCGACGTCCCGGAAGGACATCGAGCTGATGATGAGCTTGTGGGCCGCGGACGCGACCTTCACGACGAAGCCGGGCGAGACCCTGACGGGAAAGGAGCAGATCCGGCGCTTCTGGCTGGCCGCGCCGGCGTTCCAGCCGGAGAACCGCTGGGTCTCGGACACGGCCGCGTACAAGATCCGGATCACTGTCAACGGCGACCGCGGCACGCTCCACTTCGAGTGCCACTACGTCGACAGCAAGACGCAGAAGCTCGGACCGGTCACCGCCGCCGATCAGCAGGTCGCCCGGATCGACGGCAACTGGGTGATCACGGACATGGTCGGAGGCTCGGCGACCTTGACTCCGTGAGCGTCGCGCACACGCAGCGAAGCGGTGGCGGGTGACCGAGCGAAACAATCGTCTCGTTCGCGGTGTCGGACGCCTGCCGGCGCCGGTCCGCACGAAGCTGCTCGTGGCGTTCGTGGGTACGGCTGTGCTCGTCGTCGTCGTCGGACTGCTCGGACTCCGTGTCCTCGGCGACTCCCAGGACCGGATTGCCGGCCTCGGGGCGCTCCAACAACGCGGCGCCGCCTACAGCAAGCTCCAGAGCGACGCCTCGCACGTGCGCCTGCTGCTGGCCGCAAACGTCTCGAGCGACTTCTACGCGGTGAATCAGCGCCGTCCGCCCCGTCCGAGCGCGCGCGAGGCGGCGGCGGTCGACAAGGCGCTCGCGAACGCTGTCGCCCTCATCGGTCCCGCGACGTCCGTCCGCCGCCTCGGATTCGTTCCTCCGGCCGAGGACGCCGGCGTGCTGGATCGGATCCGCACGACGAGCGCGCAGCTCTCGGGAGCGGTTCGGAGGTTGATCGCCTTCGAAACCGATGCATCACGCAGCGCAGATCCGCCGACGCGCCTCCGCAACCGAGCGGAGCAGCTGGCCAGCGATCTCAACCGCCTCGCTACGGTGCTCGCCGACAGGACCACCGCAAAGACGGACGACCTGATCGCGCAGAACGCGAGCGCGTATGCGGACTCGCGAAACCTGTTCATCGGCGTCGCGGCCGGAGCGATGGTCCTGGCGCTTCTGCTCGGCTTCGTCCTCTCCTGGTCGCTGATCGGACCGATCCAGCGCATCGACTCGCGACTCGCCGCGATCTCCTCGGGTGACTTCTCGCGGCATGTCGACGTCGTCAATCGCGACGAGCTGGGCGCGCTCGCGGCGAACGTGAACAGGATGAACGACGAGCTCAGGCGCCTGTACCGAGAGCTCGAGGAGGCGAGCCGCCACAAGTCGGAATTCCTCGCGAACATGTCGCACGAGCTGCGGACGCCGTTGAACGCGATCATCGGCTTCTCGCAAGTCCTGCGCGAGCGGATGTTCGGCGAGGTGAACGAGAAGCAGCAGGAGTACCTCGACGACATCCTCTCGTCCGGCAACCACCTCCTCGCGCTGATCAACGACGTCCTCGACCTGTCCAAGGTCGAGGCCGGGCAGGTCGCGCTCGAGGTCGCGCCGTTCTCGCTGCGGGACGCGCTCGAGCGCGGTGTCGTGATGGTGCGCGAACGGGCCGCCACGGACGGCGTCCGCGTCGCGTTCGCCGTGAACCCGGCGGCGGACGTCGTCGAAGGAGACGAACGTCGCGTCCGGCAGGTGATCTTCAACCTGCTCTCGAACGCCGTGAAGTTCACGCCCGCGGGCGGCTCGGTCGACGTCACCGCGGCGCGCGTCGACGGCGAGGTCCAAGTGTCCGTCACCGACACGGGGCCCGGCCTCGCGCACGAAGATCACGAGCGGATCTTCGAGGAGTTCCAGCAGACCGAGGCAGGCATCGAGCAGCGGGAGGGCACGGGCCTCGGCCTCGCTCTTTCGAAGCGCCTCGTCGAGCTGCACGGAGGCCGGATCTGGGTCGACAGCGAGGTCGGCAAGGGCAGCACCTTCGTGTTCACCCTGCCGGTGAGGCCGGCCGCGCGATGAGTGCGCGAGTCCTCGTGGTGGAGGACAACGACAAGAACATGAAGCTGTTCCGGGACGTCCTCCGCGCGACCGGCTACCGCACGCTCGAGGCGACCACCGGCGCGCAAGCCGTCGAGCTCGCGACCGAGCATGCGCCGGATCTCGTCCTGATGGACATCCAGTTGCCCGATTTCGACGGCGTCGAGGCGCTGAGCAGGCTGCGCGCCGTCGCGCGGACTTCGTCGATACCGGTGCTCGCGCTGACCGCGCAGGCCATGCACGGGGACCGCGAGCGCTTCCTCGAGGCGGGGTTCGACGGCTACCTCGCGAAGCCGGTCGACGTCGTCGAGCTCCTCGCGGCGGTGAAGCGGCACTGCGACGGGGCCCGGCAATGAGCGCCGACGGAAAGCCGCGGATCCTGGTCGTGGACGACGTGCCGGAGAACGTCCGCCTGCTCGAGGCCGTGCTTGCCCCGCACGGCTACGACGTCGTGACTGCGACCGACGGGCGCGGTGCGATCGAGCTCGCTGCTTCGGCGGATCCCGATCTCGTGCTCCTCGACGTGCTGATGCCCGACCTCGACGGATACGCGGTCTGCCGCGAGCTTCGCGAACGCGAGCAGACGGAGATGCTGCCCGTGATCATGCTCACCTCGAGCGTCGGCGAGGAGAAGACGCGGGCGATCGAGGCGGGCGCGGACGACTTCATCCCGAAGCCGTTCAACCATCCCGAGCTCCTCACGCGCGTGCGTTCGCTGATCCGCATCAAGCGCTACCACGACACGATCACGTCGCAGGCCTCCGAACTACTCGCGCTCAACCGGACGCTCGAGGAGCGTGTGGCGACACAGGTCGCCGAGCTCGAGCGCCTGCGCCGCATGCGGCGGTTCCTCTCGCCGCAACTGGCCGACGCGATCGTCGACTCCGGCAACGACTCGATCCTGAAGAGCCATCGGCGACAGGTGGCGATGTTCTTCGCCGACCTCCGCGGCTGGACGAGCTTCGCCGACGCAGTGGAGCCCGAGGAGCTGATGCGTGTGCTCGCAGAGTTCCACGCGGCGATCGGGCGCCTCGTCCGACGGTTCGACGCGACGGTCGGCTTCCTGGAGGGCGACGGTGTCCAGCTCTTCTTCAACGACCCGATCGAGATTCCGGACGCCGCGCTGCGGGCGGTGAAGCTCGGTTGCGCGCTGCGCGAGGAGATGGCCACGCTGATACCGCGGTGGCAAAAGCGTGGCTACGGCCTCGGCTTCGGCGCGGGGATCGCGCTCGGGTATGCGACGTGCGGCGAAGTGGGCTTCGAGGGTCGCTCCGACTACGCGGCGATCGGAGCGGTGACCAACCTGGCGTCGCGGCTCGCCGACGAGGCAGCCGACGGGCAGATCCTGATCGCGCAGCGCCTCTACGCCGAGGTGGAGGATGCCGTCGAGGTGCAGCCCGTCGGCGAGTTCACGCTGAAGGGCTTCAACCGGCCCGTCCCCGCCTTCGACGTCGTCGCGCTTCGCGAGACCGCAGGCGTGTAGACACGCGGGGTCGACGGAGCGTGGCAGAGTCACGCTCGATGGCGAAGACGCAGTACTACACCGCGACGACGCTCGACGGCTACATCGCCGACGAGCGGAACTCGCTCGACTGGTTGTTCGAGGTCGACCGCGGCGGCGGCGACGGCGGGTTCTCCGAGTTCTTCGACGAGGTCGGCGCGATGGCGATGGGCGCGACCACGTATCAGTGGGTCGTCGACCACGACAGCCTGCTCGATGATCCCGGACCGTGGCGGCGCTTCTACGGCGAGACGCCGTGCTGGGTGTTCACGCATCGCGAGCTCGCGGCGATCCCGGACGTGAAGATGGAGTTCGTGCAGGGCGACGTCGGACTCGTTCACGCCGAGATGACACGTGCGGCCGACGGCAAGAACATCTGGCTCGTCGGCGGCGGCGAGCTCGTCGGCCAGTTCGCCGACGAGGGCTTGCTCGACGAGATCCTCGTCGGAATCGCGCCGGTCACGCTCGGCGCCGGCGCGCCGCTACTTCCGCGTCGACTGACGTCGTCCCAGCTCGAGCTGGCAGACGTCGCGCGCACGGGTCAGTTCGCGCGGCTGACGTACCGTGTACGGCGATGAACACTCGGGCCGCAGTCCTCGTCGAAGGCGTCAGCGACAAGAACGCCGTCGAAGCGCTCGCCAGGCGGCAGGGACGAGACCTGCACGCCGAGGGCGTCTCCGTGGTCCCGATCGGCGGCGCGCAGGCGATCGGAGCGTTCGTCGAACGGCTTCGGCCGCGAGGCGTGAAGCTCGCCGGCCTCTGCGACGCGGGCGAGGAACCGCACTTCCGGCGTGCACTGGAGCGCGCCGGCTTCGGCGAGAACCTGACCCGCCGAGACATGGAAGCCCTCGGCTTCTTCGTGTGCGTCGAGGACCTCGAGGACGAGCTGATCCGCTCGGTCGGCGCTGCCGCGATCGAAGAGATCGCCGACGCGCAGGGCGACCTGCCGGCGTTTCGGACGTTGCAGAAGCAAGCCGCGTGGCGCGAGCGGCCGGTCGAAGACCAGTTGCACCGCTGGCTGGGCAGCGGCGGCAGGCGCAAGACGCGGTACGCCCGGCTCCTCGTGCACGCGCTCGACCCGGCGCGGGTGCCGCACCCGCTCGACGGCGTGCTCGCACACGTCTAAGCGCTACTTCGCGGGCAGCGAGCGGGCGTAGGCCGTGCCGAGGTCGGCCCACTTGCGGAGCTGCGGCTTCGTGCGCACGTCCTCCGTCCCAACGCGAAGCCAGCCCTTCATCGAGCGGCCGCGCATCTCCATCGGCTCGGCCGTCGTCTTCGCCACGAGCTCGTCGGACTCCTCGGGGTCGACGCGGACGAGGATGCCGCCCTGGCCGCTGGCGGCGATCGCCATGTTGCCGTTGACGAGGAAGGCGAGCCCGCCGAACATCTTCTGCTCCGTGAGGCCGCGCTCGCCGGACACGAGCTCACGGATCCGTTCGGCCAGCTGCTCGTCGTAGGCCATCGCGGCAAACCTAACGGCAAATCGGGGGCGTCGCGTGCGATCGCGCCCCGGGCTGGAGACGCGCTCAGGCTTCCCGCGGCAACCCCCAGAGCATCACGTACAGCATCTGCGGCCGGCCGTCGTCGCCGAAGGCGCCGAAGGTGACCGTCGGATTGTCCGGATCGTTCGCATCGACGAGAACGACACGGTCGTCGAGCGGGATGCCTTCCATCCGCCGGCCGTCGTCGTCGATCGTGAGTCGGCCCTTCGTCTCAGTCACCTCGACGCGCCGGTCGGGCCACGCGTAGACGCCCTCGAACCGGGAGAGCTCGGACGCCGCGTCGGACGGAGGGTCGAGCGCCGAAGGCGGCATGCCGATCCCGAACGCCTCCTGCATCAGCTCGGGGAACAACGATCGGTAGAGCGCTCGGCCGTTGCTCGAGTTCGCGAGCAGGACGGCCGCCCCGCGTCCCGGGACGAGTCGCAGGATCGCCCGCTGACCGCTGATCACGCCGTCCCATCCCCAGACCGGACCGCCGGGCCAGTCGAAGCGCGCCATGCCGAGGCACCACGCATCAAGCCACGAGTGGATCCGCACCTCGGCATGAGTCGAACGCAGCGTCGCGAGCGACGGTTCGTCGAGGTGTTCGCGCGCGAGGCGCAAGACGTCCGTGAGCGTGCACAGCGGCGTGCTTCCCGCCGGGCCGAGACCGCGCGGCGACCACGGAGCGACCGGCGCCGGGCCGTCCGGCGTGACCTCGTGGCCCGCGGCCCGCGGCCCGCGCCTCGGAGAGGCGGCGAAGGTAGCGTGCGCCATTCCGAGTGGATCCAGGACGTGGACGCGCATCGCGTCCTCCCACGTCGAACCGGCGACCGTCTCGAGCGCGCGCCCGAGCACCGACCAACCGGCGTTCGTGTACGACCACGGGGCCGGGCTCGGCTCACGCGTGGCGATCTTCGCGGCGAGCCGCGAAAGCACATCGTCGCCTTCGTCCGGCGAGGCGCCGAACTCGAATTCGTCGCGCAACGGGATTCGCGATCGATTCGCGAGCAAGTCACGAATCGTGTCCGTCTCCGCCCAGCTCGATCCACGGAGCTCCGGAACGTGCCGGGCGATCGGGTCGTCGAGGGCAAGCCGTCCTGCCGCCGCGAGGCGCGCGACCGCCGTCGCCACCATCGACTTTCCAAGGGAACCGACAGCGAAGCACGTTTCGGGGGATACGCGATCACCCGAACCCGCATCTGCGGTTCCGACGTACGCAGTTGACGCATCGTCGCCGCGAAGGAGGCCGAGGGCCGCACCCGGCACGGAATGCCGGTCCACGTGCTCGCGCAGCAGCTTCGTCAGCTCCAGCTCGTCCACGGCGAAGATTCTCTCGGCCGGGTGTCCATTCCGGCGGTCTTCGTTCGTCCTTGACGCGACCACACGCCAACGAAGGAGGAAACGCGATGAAGTACGTGCTCCTGATCCACCAAGGCGACACCCCGCTGCCCGGCACCGACGAGTGGGCGCAGCTCTCCGAGGACGAGCAGAAGGCCGTGTACGCCGACTACCAGGCGATCAACCAGACGCCCGGCGTGACGCCCTCCGACGTGTGGCTCGAGTCGCCGGAGACGGCGACGACCGTCCGTGTGCAGGACGGACAGACGCTCACGACGGACGGCCCGTTCGTCTCCGTCAAGGAGGCACTCGGCGGCTGGCTCGTCTTCGAGGCGGACAACCTCGACGCCGCGATCGAGCTCGCCGCCCGCATCCCGGCCGCTCGGATGGGCGGCGGGATCGAGGTGCGGCCGGTGAAGGAGTAGCGATTCTCGACGAGGTCTTCCGCGACGAGTGGGGACGCGTCCTCGCCAGCATGATCGGCTTCCTCGGCGACTTCGACCTCGCCGAGGAAGCCGCCCAGGACGCGTTCGCGATCGCGGCGGAACGCTGGCCGCGCGAGGGGACGCCTGCGAACCCGGCCGCGTGGCTGATCACGACCGCGCGCAACCGCGCGATCGACCGCATTCGCCGCAACCGCACGCTCGCCGCGAAGGTGCGGCTCCTCGAGATGCCGGAGGCGACGGAGGACGAGATGGACGAAACGACGATTCCGGACGAGCGCCTGGAGCTCGTCTTCACCTGCTGTCACCCGGCGCTCGCGCTCGACGCGCAGGTCGCGCTGACGCTCCGCACGCTCGGCGGGTTGACGACCGACGAGATCGCGCGCGCATTCCTCGTCCCGACCGAGACGATGGCGAAGCGGCTGACGCGCGCGAAACGGAAGATCGCGACCGCCGGGATTCCGTTTCGCGTGCCGCCGCCGCATCTGCTGCCGGACCGGCTCGCCGCGGTGCTCGCGGTGGTCTATCTGATCTTCAACGAGGGATACGGCGGCCGCGGGGAGCTCGCAGCGGAGGCGATCCGCCTTGGCGGCGCGCTCGCGGAGCTGATGCCCGACGAGCCGGAGGTGCACGGGCTCCTCGCACTGATGCTCGTCAACGACGCCCGGCGCGCCGCCCGCTTCGCCGACGGAGAAGTCGTGCTGCTCCGCGACCAGGACCGGTCGCTCTGGGACGCGGCGGCGATCGCGCGAGGCCGAGCGGCGCTCGACCGCGCGCTTGCGCTCGGCGGCCGCGGCCCGTACGCGCTGCAGGCTGCGATCGCGTCGCTGCACGTCGAAGACGAGCCGCACTGGCGCCGGATCGCGGCGCTCTACGGCGAGCTCGCACGCGTGACCGGCTCGTCGGTCGTCGAGCTCAACCGCGCCGCGGCGCTCGCCGAAGCCGGCGACGTCGAGGCCGGGCTCGAGCTCGCGGAGAGCCTCGAGCTCGACCGCTACCACTATCTCCACGCGACGCGGGCCGAGCTGCTGCGCCGGCTCGACCGCGTCGAGGAGTCACGCGCCGCCTACCTCCGCGCTCTCGAGCTCGTTCACTCCGAGGCGGAGCGCCGCTTCCTCCAGCGGCGGCTGGCCGAGCTTCGTTAGCCGCGCCGCCGGCACGGAACCACCGGGAGGACGCTCCCAGTGGTCCCGTGCTCTACGTCACAGCGGGCGCCTAGTACCACTTCCCGCGCGCGAAGCCGCCGAAGGCGATCAGCCCGATCAGCGCGATGATGATTCCGAGCCAGAGGCTCCAGACGATCGCCACGATGATCCCGACGATCACCAGGATCCCGCCCAGACTGATCCCACCGATCCCACCCCGTCCCATCTCCGCTCCTTTCGTCGTTTGGAGGCCAACCCTCTCCGAATCGACCGTCCTTATGCAAGCGGAGCGAGCAGGTTGAGCACCCCGCGGAGCAGCTCCACCATGTACGGCTCGTAGGCCGGGCGGACGTCGGCCGCCATCGCGTCGAGCTGCCGCTGGTACTGGAACGCGTACGCGAAGCTGCCGACGGGGACGGCCAGGGCCACCGCGGCACGCAGCCGCGGCTCGGGTGCGAACGCCCGCCAGGGGGCGAGGTAGGCGGCGAGGAACGGCTCGGGCTCGACCCCGCGGTCGAGCGCGGCGTCGCGCGGCTTGAGCCACGAGAACAGCGGGTGGGCGACGCTCGAGTCGCCCCAGTCGAAGATCCGAACGTGGCCGTCGCGGACGTAGACATTGCCGTCGCGGAGGTCGTCGTGCTGGACGGAAGCAGGGAAGCGGAACATCTCCAGCTCGTCGCAGAGCTCGCGGTAGCGCGGCGCGAGCGCGCGTAGCCGCGCGGCCTCGGCGGGCTCGAGGCCATGATCCCGCTCGACGAACGCCTCGTACGCCGCCGCGACGATCGGCAGCCGGACGTCGGGGAGGCCGATCGCGAGGAACTCCTCGACGTTAGCTGCTTCCGCGACCTGCAACTCGCCGTAGAGCTGCATGGCCTCCGCGAGCGGCTCGATGGTGTCGTTCTCGCTGAGGAGGGCCCCGCCGTCCTGCATCAGCATCCAGGCGCGGTCGGCGTCCGCCGCAACGACCTCGGGGATGCGGTCCGGCCATCGCGCGGCGAGTGTCACTGTCAACGGGACCTCGAACGCCTGAACAGGGGCGCACTGCTTCAGGTAGAGATCGCCGTCCGCGGTCGCGATTCGAAGCACGGTCGACCACGGCCGATCGTGCACGACCTCGATCGCGCGGGGCCCGACGCCGTGGTCCCTCAACCAGCCGCCAATGTCTGCGTTCAGGTCCGCGCGGGTGCCACCTCGGGCGTGCGCGAGTGCTCGAGCGCCCAATTGAGGGCGTAGTCGGCGACTTCCTCCCAGCCGTCCATGCCCGCCATGAAGTGCGTCCGGCCGGGGAACTCCTTGGACTCCGTCACCGACGACGCCCGTCGCTGCAGCTTCAGGACCGTCTTGTTCAGCGCCGGTGGGCTGATGTGATCCAGCTGTCCGACGATGAGCAGGAGCGGCGCCCGGTTCGCGTTGTCGAAGTCGACCGCGGCCGGGGAGTTGCGGTTCAACGCCGCGTACGCGTCCTCCACGAACGCACGATTCGTACCGGGGATGTAGTGCTCTCGGTAGATCGCGTCGGACTCCTCCTGGCTGAGGGTGTTCGTGAAGCGCCAGCGGAACTGCTCGGGCGTCAACGGCGCCAGGCCGTCGCGGTCGAACGGGTTCTTCAGACCGGGCAACCCGGACCGGAGCGTCGAGAGCGGCAGCCTGAGCACGCCTTTCGGAGGAGCAGTGCCGATTGCGACCCCGGCCGCTCCGAGGCCGCGATCCAGCAACAACTGGGTCACGAGCCCGCCAAACGAATGGCCGATGACGATCGGCGGGCGATCGAGCTCGCGAATCAGCGACTCGTAGTGGTCGACGATCTTCGAGAGCCCGAGACCCTTCAACGCCGATGGGTCGCGTCGTGTCTCCTCTGGATCCTTCACACCCGGCCATCCGGGTGCGATCGCTCGGTAGCCGCGGTCGATGTAGTGATCGATCCAGTTGTCCCAGCTCCGCGGCGTCATCCACATGCCGTGGATCAGGACGACCGTCTGTGCATCGGCGTTCATCAGCGCCTCCCCCGGTCCGGTGGCGACCCCTTGTGCGAGTTATCGCAGGTCCGCGCGGTACTGCGCTAGCCCGGAGCGCGGCGCGACCAGTTCGCCACGTTCTGCGCGAGCACGCGCATGCTCACGCGCAGCTCGTCCGGCTTGCGGACGTGGAACGGACACCCGATCCCGGCGAGGTACGACGCCGCCCAGTCGAGCGAGCTCACGCGCATCCGGAGCAGCGTGTGCTCGTTCTCCTCGACGAGCTCGGCAAGCGTCGCCGGCACGCGGCGACGCGCGTCCTCGACCGGAAGCTCGAGCAGCACCTCGATCTCCCACGGCCACGGCACCCGCGCGAGCGACCGGCTGACGTGCGCGAGGGCGTCGAAGCCGTTCGGGGGCGACGCAGCGTGATCCTCACGAAGCACGACGGTGCGCATCCGGTCGACGCGGAACGTGCGCAGCGCCTCCCGCGAGTGGTCGTAGGCGGCGAGATACCAGCGTGCCGCGTGGACGACGAGGCCGTACGGGCTCAGCTCGCGCTCCGTCTGCTCGCCGGCGAAGGACCGGTACGAGGCGCGCACACGGCGGCGGCGGCGAATCGCATCGGCGAGCAGCAGCGTCGTCTCGCCCGACGGCGGCTCGGCCGTGGCCGGACGGGCCGTGAACGCGAGCGCCGCCTCGAGCGCCTCGACGCGACGGCGGAGGACGTCGGGTAGCACGCGGTGGATCTTCGAGAGCGCGCCGTCCGCGCCGCTCGCCTCGCCGAGCCCGAGCCGTCGCGCGGCGGTCAGGCCGAGGACGACGGCGGTCGCCTCGTCCTCGCTGAGCATCAACGGCGGCAGCCTGAACCCGGGACGCAGCCGGTAGCCGCCGCCCACGCCCCGCTCGCCCTCGACCGGGATCCCGAGCCGCTGCAGCGCGGCGACGTCGCGGCGGACCGTCCGGCCGTCGACCGCCAGCCGGTCGGCGATCTCGCGGCCGGTGACGAGCGGCTGTCCCTGCAGCAACTCGAGGAGCTCGAGCAGGCGCGATGTCGGCGAGGTCACGCGGCAAGTCAAGCACGAATAGCGGGCGGGATCTGCCCTATTTGTCCGCTAGCGTCGCCGCGTGCTCAGCGTCCCGAGAGGTGCCGCGCTCTACGTCGGCGCGCTCGTCGGCCCCGGCCTGTTGCTCGTCCCGTCGCTCGCGGTGCGGGCTGCCGGCCCCGCGTCGATCCTGGCCTGGGGTGCGCTGCTCGTCCTCTCAGCGCCGCTCGCGATCACGTTCGCCGCGCTCGGCGTCAGGCATCCGGTGGCGGGCGGGGTCGCCGCGTACGTGCGCGCGGCGTTCGGCAACACGGCCGCGGCCGTGACCGGCGCGTGGTTCATGACCGCGGTGCTGTTCGGCGGGCCGGCGGTTGCACTGATCGGCGGCTACTACGTCGCCGACCTCACGGACTCCGGCACGGCCGTCGCGGTCGCCGTCGGCTTCGCGATGTACGCCGCCGTGCTGCTCGCGAACGCGATCGGTCTGCGCGTGTCCTCCGGCTTCCAGCTCGCGCTCTCGGCCGTGCTCGTCGGCGTCGTCGCGGTCGCGGTCGCCGTCGCCCTGCCGACGCACGCCACGGAGAGCTGGACGCCGTTCGCCCCACACGGCTGGTTGGCCGCGGGCACGGCCGCGAACATCCTCATGTGGCTCTTCATCGGCTGGGAGGCGATGGCACAGCTCGCCGGCGATTTCCGCGACCCGACGCGCGAGCTGCCGCGGGCGATGGCGCTCGCGTTCGGCGTGATCACGGTCCTCTACGGCGCGCTCGCAGTGGCGACGATCACCGTCACGGCCGGCGGCGATTCGCGCGTTCCCCTCGCCGACCTGATCGGCGTCGGCTTCGGTCGCGCCGGCCGCGACGCCACCGCGGTCCTCGCGGTCGCGTTGACGATGGGGACGATGAACGTCTACATGGGAGCTTCCGCCAAGCTCGCCGCGGCGCTCGCGGCCGAGCGCGCGCTCCCGTCGTGGCTCGCGGGCGACGCGCATCGCAGCATCCCGCGGCGGCCGCTCCTGGTGCTCGCCGTCGCCGGCGCCGCGTTCCTGGTCGGGCTCGCGGCGGGAGTCAGCAGCACGGCCGACCTGATCCGTGCGACCTCGGCGTGCTTCGTCGCGGTGTACCTGATCGCGCTCGCAGCGGCGGCGCGCATCCTCACCGGCCGCCTGCGCGTGGCAGCTACCCTCGCATTGGTGCTGGTGTCGTTGGTGGCCCTGTTCTCGGCGAAGTTCGTCGTCGTTCCCGCGCTCGCGGCCCTGGTCTGCCTCGTTGCGCGAGCGGTGACGCGACCGATTCCGAGGCCCGCGCCGATGAATTCCGGCGCCTCGCACGGTCTGTAGACCGCAAACGGAAACGACCAAGGGTGGGCTGATGACCGATCAGGACAGGGAGTTGTCGCAGCGGCGGGCGGCGCACGAGCGGCTTTCGACCGGAGGCCTCGCGCGGTGGGCGCGGGCATGCGCTTCACACCCGTGGCGGGTGGTCGCCAGCTGGGTCGGCATCCTCGTCCTGCTGGTCGTTCTCGTGGGGGCGGTCGGCGGCGGCCTCCGAGACGAGTTCGAAATTCCCGGCTCGGACACGCAGAAGGCGACGGACCTGATCGAGGCGAAGTTCGCGTCCGAGCAGGGGTCGGTGCTGAACGTCGTCTTCGCCGCGCCTCCGGGCCAGAGGCTCGACACGCCGGCCCGCAAGGCGGCGGTCGAGAAGGCGATCGCGCGCCTGAAGTCGCAAGAGTTCAAGCCAACGGCCGGCAAGGCGGGCATCGAGAGCGTCGGCGATCCGTTCAGCAAGGACACGTACTCGAAGGACGGCCGCATCGCCTACGCCGAGGCGCAGTTCGACCAGCTGATCGAGTCCGCGGACCGCAGCAGGGTCGTCGCGGTCGAGGACGCCGTACGCGAGGACGTCGAGCCGGCGGACGTGCAGGTCGAGTACAACGGCGAGGCCGAGTTCCCGCCGATCGAGCAGGGGCCGCAGGAAGCGCTCGGGCTGCTCATGGCGCTGATCGTGCTGATGATCGTCTTCCGCACGATCGTGGCGACGGCGATGCCGATCGCGCTCGCGCTGACGGCGGTCGGTACGGCGTTCCTGCTGCTGTTCGTCCTCGCGGGGTTGACCGACATCAACACGATCACGCCGCTGCTCGTCTCGATGATCGGGCTCGGCGTCGGGATCGACTACTCGCTGTTCATCGTCACGCGCTTCCGACAGCTGCTGCACGAAGGCCTGGCGCCGCGCGACGCGGCGGCCGAGGCAGGGGCGTCCGCCGGCCGCGCGGTGCTCTTCGCGGGCCTGACGGTCGCGATCTCGGTGACCGGCCTCGCGTTCTTCGGCCTCGACTTCGTGACCAAGCTCGGCATCGGCGCCTCGCTGGGCGTACTGACGACGGTGCTGATCGCGAACTCGCTGCTGATCGCCGTGCTGGCGAAGCTGGGTCACAAGGTCGACCGGCTGAAGGTGCCGTTCCTGCGCCGGATCGACGACACCGAAGCGGCCCGCGAGCACACGCTGATCGCCCGTTGGGGACGGTTCGTGACCGCGCACGCGAAGGTGCTCTTCGTCACCCTGCTGCTCGTCGGCCTCGGGCTTGCGACGACCTCGGCGCTCGTCCACCTCGGCGCGTCCGACCAGGGCACCCAGCCGAAGAACCAGACGGCGCGCCGCGCCTACGACCTGCTCGCCGAAGGATTCGGCCCCGGCTTCAACGGCCCGATCCCGATCGTCGTCGACGTGAACGGCGATCCCGAGGCGCCGGACAGGATCTACCGGCGCGTGCAGGGCCTCCCGGGCGTGGCGTCGGTGCGGAAGCCGCAGCTGAACGACGAGAAGACGGTCGGGATCGTCTTCGTGACACCGAGCTCGGCGCCGCAGGACACGGCGACCACCAAGCTCGTGGACCGGCTCCGCGACGACGTCGTGCCCGCGGCAACGGCGGGCGGCGACGCGAAGGCGTACGTCTCGGGCCTGACGGCGGCCTTCAAGGACATCGCCGACCGGATCATGCAGCGGCTGCCCTTCTTCCTGCTCTACATCGTCGGCGTCACGTTCATCGTGCTCGCGATGGCGTTCAGGTCGATCGTGGTCTCGCTCACCGCGGCGATCACGACGATCCTCTCGGCGTTCATCGGCTTCGGCGTGCTCACCCTCGTCGTGCAGGAGGGCCACCTCGCCAATCTGATCGGCCTCGACCGGACAGGCCCGATCGAGACGTTCGTTCCGCCGATCGCGTTCGCGATCCTCTTCGGCCTCTCGATGGACTACATGGTCTTCCTGATGAGCCGCATCCGCGAGGAGCACGTGCACGGGCTCCCGACCCGCGAGGCGGTGGAGCACGGCATCGCGGCGATCGGCCGCGTGATCGTCGCCGCGGCGCTGATCATGGCCACGGTCTTCTCGGCCTTCATCCTCACGCCGGACCGGATCACGAAGGAGTTCGGGCTGCTGCTCGCCGTCGCGATCCTGACCGACGCGCTCATCGTGCGGATGACGCTCGTCCCGTCGCTGCTGACGATCCTCGGCGAGAAGTCGTGGTACATCCCCCGCTGGCTCGACCGCGTGCTGCCGGACGTGACGATCGAGCCGCCGCACGACGGCGAGGCCGATCGAGCGCCCGTCGGGGTCCCGTCGGAAGCGACCTGAGCGACCGTTCTCGGGCGGCGGCGCGAGCCGCCGCCCGTACCCGGTACGTGCCAGGTACGCGGGGGAATCGTCGCTGCACAGCACGAAATCCCGAGTACGCGGTGCCAGGTATGTGTGCCAGGTATCTACCTGGTCGGGAGCAGCATCCGCAGCTCGTCGATCGTGTCCGCCTCGGCCGCGTCCTTGTCGGGCCGGTAACGCTTCACGCGCGCAAAGCGGAGCGCGACGCCGCCGGCGTAGCGCGTCGATGCCTGCACGCCGTCGAGCGCGATCTCGACGACGAGCTCGGGCCGGACGAGGACGGCGATACCCCGCCGTTCGCTCTCGCGGGCAAGCAGCTCGCGCGTCTGCCACTCGAGGAGCTCGTCCGTCAGCCCCTTGAAGCACTTTCCGACCATCACGAAGCCGCCCGTTCTCGGGTCGCGCGCACCGAGATGGAGATTGGACAGCCATCCCTGCCGCCGGCCGTGACCCCACTCGGCGCCGAGCACGACGAGGTCGTACGTGCGGACGGGCTTGACCTTCCGCCACGCCTTGCCGCGGCGACCGGCGGCGTAGAGCGAATCCGCGTCCTTGACGACGATCCCTTCGTGTCCGGCGGCGAGCGACTCGTCGAGGACGCGCTGCGCTTCGTCCGGTGAAGAGGTCAGCGCTGCGGGAATCCGCAGCTGCGGCGCGATCGCATCGAGACGGGCGGCGCGCTCGTGCAGCGGTGCATCGAGGAGGTCCTCGCCGTCGACGTGCAGGACGTCGAACACGAAGGTCACGATCCCTTCGGGCGGCGCGTCGCTGTCGATCTGCGCGACGGTGTCCTGGAAGGCGGCGGGGCCGTCGTCGCCCATGAACAGC
>Ga0081539_10002755_pt1 | contig 23659 bp, 23 predicted proteins | sample TabmetS4T2R2_FD_71023 | JGI IMG/M metagenome (GOLD analysis project Ga0081539, IMG submission 71023) | Tabebuia heterophylla rhizosphere microbial communities from the University of Puerto Rico - S4T2R2 | ecosystem: Host-associated > Plants > Roots > Rhizosphere ...
GCACCGTGCTGTACGGCGATCGCGTCGTGCCGCGCCGTACCTTCGTGACGTGGAGCGAGGCGCGCGAGATGCAGGCCTCGGGCCTGGTCGAGTTCGCCTCGCACAGCTACGACCTGCATCGCGGCGTGCTCGCCAACCCGCAGGGCAACACCACGCCGGCGGCGATCACCTGGCAGTACGATCCCGCGACGCAGCGCTACGAGACCGACTCGCAGTATCGCGCGCGCATCCGCAACGATCTTCAGCGCTCGCGCCAGCAGATCGCCGCCAACCTCGGCCGGCCGGCGCGCGCGCTGGTCTGGCCGTTCGGCCGCTACAGCGGGCCCGGCCTGCAGGAAGCCAAGGCGACAGGCTTCACCTTTGCGCTGACGCTGGAGCCCGAGCCCGCCTACACCTCCGACCTCTACGCCATCCATCGCTACTTCCCGGCGTTCAATCCGACCCTCGCCGACCTGGCGCGCAACCTGCGCTTCGATCCCGACTATCCGGCGAACCGCCGCATCGCCTGCATCGGTCTCGATGCCCTGGCGGCGGCCGGCGCCGGGCCCGCCCAGGACGCGGTGCTGGGCAAGATGATCGAGGACGTGCGCGGCCTCGGCGCCAACGTCGCCGTGATCGACGCCCATGCGGGCCCGCTGGCGCCAGGCGCGGCGCTGGGCGAGGTCTACTTCCCCAACACGCTGCGCCCGATGCGCGCCGACATCCTGTCGCGCGCCGCCTGGCAGTTGCGCACGCGCGCCGGCGTCGACGTCTTCCTGCGGCTGCCCCTCGATGCGGCGACGACGGCCGTGGGCGAGGCGGCCGTGCCGGCGCTGTTCGGCGAGATGCGGCGTCACGCGGCGGCCGACGGCCTCGCTCTGGAGGCGCCGGTGGCCGGCCGGCGCATCGTCCCCGACCTGCCGGGTGACATACGGGCGCGCCGCCTGGCACTCGATCCCGCGACACTCGACCCCGCGTCGCGCCTTGCCCTGCTCGCCTATCGCGGCGGGGCGGCGATCGATCCCCGGCTGCGGCTGATGCTGGCATCGCCGCCCGAGGGCGGCCCGCCCGACTGGGCGGACGTGGCGCTGCTGGGGCCCAATGCCGACGCCTCGGCGACAGCCAACCTCGCCCGCCGCCTGCGCAGCGACGGCTGGCTGCGGCCCGACGTCTCCGGACGCCTGGCGCTCGGCCTGCCGGCCGATCGTCGCCAGCAGGTCGACGCCATCCGGCAGTCGCAGCGCCACGGCGCCTCGGCGTTCGCACTCTGCCCGCAGCCGCCGCTGCCGGCATCGACGGCGCTGTCCTCGGCCTTCTCGGCCGCGACCTATCCCTACCGGCCGTGACCATGACCGCGCTCGAGTTCATCTTCGCGGCCATCCCGCAATTCTGCTTCGGCTATCCCTTCGTCATGGCCTGGTACTGGATGGCGGGCGGGCTGATGTTCTATTTCGTGCACGAGCGCCATTTGCCGCCGTTCGATCAGCCGCCGCCGATCGACCGCTGGCCGCCGATCTCGATCCTGGTGCCGTGCTACAACGAAAGCGACAATGCCGAGGAGACGCTGCGCGCGGCCGCCGCCGTCGACTATCCCGACTTCGAGATCGTCGCCATCAACGATGGCAGTCGGGACAACACCGCCGAGGTGCTCGACCGCCTGGTCGGGCAGATCCCCAACCTGCGCGTGGTCCATCTCGCCAAGAACAGCGGCAAGGCGACGGCGCTCAACACCGGCGCCATGCTGGCGCGCCACGAGATCCTGGTGTGCATCGACGGCGACGCGCTGCTCGATCCGCACGCGCTGCGCTGGATCGCCCGGGTGCTGAGCGTCAGCGGCGTCGGCGCCGTGGCCGGCAATCCGCGCATCCGCAACCGCACCTCCCTGCTCGGTCGCCTGCAGGTCGGCGAGTTCTCCTCGATCATCGGGCTGATCCGCCGCGCCCAGACCGTCTACGGCCGCATGTTCACCGTGTCCGGCGTGATCTGCGCCTTCCGCAAGCGGGCCCTCGACGAGGCCGGCTGGTGGTCGGCGCGCACCATCACCGACGACATCGACGTCACCTGGCGCGTACAGCTCGCCGGCTGGCGCGTCATCTACCAGCCCAATGCCATCGTCTGGATCCTGATGCCCGAGACCCTGCGCGGCCTGTGGAAGCAGCGGGTGCGCTGGGCCGAGGGCGGCGCCGAGATGATGATCGATTTCTTCGGACCGATGGTCCGCGGCCGCGCGCCGAGCCTGCTGCCGACCTACCTGAACTTCGTGCTCAGCCTGCTGTGGGCCTACTGCATGGTCTTCTCGTTGGCAGTCGGCATCCTGTGGGCGGCCGGCGTGCCGCTGCCCAGGATCCTGCCAGGCTTCCAGCTGGTGCCCGAATGGTGGGGGCTCACGCTCACCCTCACCTATCTTGCCCAGGCGCTGGTCAGCCATTTCGTCGAGCGCCGCTACGAGCCGCAGATGATGCGCGGCTTTTTCTGGATCATCTGGTATCCGCTGGCCTTCTGGCTGATCAGCACGCTGACCACCGTCGTCGCCCTGCCGCGGGTGCTGGTGCGGCCGCGCCGCTCGACCTGGGAAAGTCCCGACCGGGGCCTGCGATGACCGGGCGACCCCCTGAGAGCTGGCCGCCGCTGATCGTCGTGGCTAACAAGCCACGATGGGTGATGTGGCGCGACTTGGCGCTCACCGTCGCGATGTGGGCGATCTTCGCGATCATGCTGGAGACCGAGTTCGAGCTCTTCTTCGGCCGCTATCTCGAGCGCCTGGGACTGGGCGACTTCGACACCGAGGCGCGCTGGGCGCTGTTCTTCCAGCGGCTCGCGCCTTACCTCTGGCTGATCGTCATGCTGCTGGCCCTGCTCGGCGCCTCGACTGTGGCGACGCTGCATCGCATTCGGCGCTTCCTCAAGTCCGCCCCGCCGCCGCCGCTGGCACCGGCTGAGGAGGCGGCCCATGGCGGCATGGACGAGGCCGACCTCCTGGCGGCACGCCGGCTGCGCAATGCGGTGGTGTATGTGGAGGCCGGCGGCCGGCGGCGCGTCGAGGCCCGCCAATCCTCCTGATGGTTCGGCAGCGGCCGAACCATTGGCCGTGGCGGCCTCGCGCGCGCGGGCCTAGATTTGCCGCATGACAACCGTGAATGCCCTCTCCGAAGTGGCCGCCCTGATGGGCGACCCTGCGCGTGCCTCCATGCTGTCGCTGCTGATGGACGGTCGCGCCCATACCGCGTCCGAGCTCGCGCTCACCGCCGGCGTCACCGCCCAGACCGCGAGCGGACATCTATCCCGCATGGTCGAGGCCAACCTGCTGGCCGCCCGCGCCCAGGGCCGCAACCGCTTCTACCGGCTCGCCTCGTCCGACGTGGCGCATGCCATCGAATCCCTGATGGCGCTCGCCGGCACCCGCGCGGCGCCGGCCTCGCTGCACGCCGCCTGGCGGCGGGATCCAGACCTGCGCTTCTGCCGGACCTGCTACGACCATCTGGCGGGCCAGGTCGGCACCGCCGTGACCGACGCGCTGACCAAGGCCGGCCATATCGAGCCCAAGGGTCCGCGCGACTGGAAGCTCACCCCATCGGGCGAGCTGTTCTGCCAGCGGATCGGCGTCGACGTGCCGGGCGCGCGCCGCGCCGGCAGCCGGCACTTCGCCCGCCAGTGCCTGGACTGGAGCGAGCGGCGGCCGCACATCTCGGGCGCGCTGGGCGCGGCGATCGCCGACACCTTCTTCCGCCGCGGCTGGGCCGAGAAGCTGCGCCGCAGCCGCACCGTGCGGCTGACCGATTCGGGCCGGCGGGCGATGGGCAGCCATTTCGGGGCGGCGCTTCCATGAGGTAGGATCGGGGCCATGTTCGACCTCGACCAGTTCATCGCCGATCTTCGCGCCACGCTTCCCGAGAAATCGCGGCAGCCCATGAAGGAGGTTGTCGCGCGCGCCGTGTCCGACCCGGCCGCGCTGATGCGCGCGATCGGCGAGCCGGACAAGGCCGGCGTCCAGGTGCTGCACAAGTCGCCCGAGATCACCGTGCTCAACCTCTTGTGGGCGCCACGCCAGATCGCGCTGCCGCACGACCATCGCATGCCGGCGCTGATCGGCATGTACACCGGCCGCGAGGACAACATCTTCTGGCGCCGCGTCGCCCATCCCGCGAAGTTCCAGATCGAGGCGGCGGGCGGCGAGGCGCTGGGCACGGGCGACGTCACCATCCTTGGCCACGACATCGTCCATTCGGTCGTCAATCCGCTCGGCAAGATCAGCGCGGCGATCCACGTCTATCTCGGCAACTTCCTCGAGATCGAGCGCAGCATGTGGGACGCCGAGACCTTGGTCGAGGAGCCGTACGACATGAACAAGGTCGTGCAGGGCATGGCGCTGCAGAAGCGCGAGAAGGCGACGGCCTAACCAGCGGGTCTGTAGTCGAAATCGTAACCGAAGGCGCGCGGGCCGACGGTCGCCAGGCCCTTCGGCGTCAGGAACAGCTCGGGCGCCGGCAACGCGATGACGCTGATGCGCTGGCCGTAGCGCAGCATCTCGGTGCCGACCGCCTCGCCCGATTCGCTGTCCATGGTGCAGATGATGTCGGGCGTCGTCGCCACGACCTCGCCATCGCGCCAAGCGACGGCGTATTTGTTCTGGAAGGCGAGCGCCAGCGTCGAGCCGCGATCACGGTCGAGACCGGCCAGCCGGGCCGTGCCGCGCAAAAACCCCTCGGTCGTGCGGCGCTCGACATCCTGCGCCTTGCCCTTGAACAGCAGGACGCCCTGCTCCGCCTCGACGAGGGCGGCAACGGCGTCCTCGCGGCGGCGGCGGGCCTCGCCGACGACGCGGCCGATGCCGATCGCCTTGCTGGTGCTGTAGAGGATGCCGTGGTTCTTGATCTCGCGGCCGGTGCGCGGCGCCCGGCAGGCCGACGCGACCGATCCCATCTCGACGCAGGCCTTGCGGCTCAACCGCTCCATCCATTTGGCGTCGGCGGCACGCTTGATGATCACTTCTATGCCGCGCACGTCGGACAGCACGGTCGTGAGCATCGGCAGGCCGGCGATGGCGAAGCTCGTCATCTGCCCCTCGGGGAAGGCGCGCCCCATCGCATCGGCATCGACCGCCGGCAGACCGGTCACGGCGCCGGCAATGAGCGCGCGCAGACCGTTGGCGCCGCCGATCTCGCCCGACATGACGGCGCGGAACGGCCGCCCGAGATGGTCCTGCAGCGCGAGCAGCGGCCGGGCGACGACCTTGGGATCGGGCAGGCGCTCCTGTCCCACCAGGGGTGCGCCGATGCCGGCGACCAGGGCGACGAGGTCGTCGTCGGCGAGGTCCTTGGGATCCATCAGCATGACGCGCGCCCCGCCGTCATACAGGGCGAGAAGGTTGACATAGGAGAGGTAGGGATTGCCGCCGCCGCCAGCGCCCAGGATCCAGGCGCCGGTCGCCGAGGGTTCGAGCTCGTCGCGCTCGATGGTGCGCATCAGGACGGCGCGGCGGAGCGGTCGAGCTTCGCCTTGCCGAAGGCCAGGCCCTCGCCCGACGGGATCTTGGCGATCTGCGAGGCGCGCAGGAACTTCTCCTCGCCCACCGTCAGGTAGATGTTGGTGAAGAGCAGCGAGCGGGTCTGGCGCACGACCTCGGCGCGGCCCTCGACCCAGTCGCCGACCTTGGCGGGCGCCACGAAGTCGAAGGTCATGCTGACCGTGGGCAGGAACTTGCGCAGGCCGACCAGGGTGCCGCCGCCCATGGTGCCGACCAGGTCGGCCACCGTCATCATCATGCCGCCATGCAGGCCGCCTGCCGGGTTGCACATGTGCTGGTGCACGCGGAAGCCCAGCACGAACTCGTCGCGCGTGCCCTTGGGGCCGCGCTTGGCGTAGAGCGTGCCGATGTGGCTGTTGAAGGTGGTCTCGGGCCGGTCGCGGTCGAAATCGATGCGCAGGAAACCGTCGGGGGGATTGTCGTCAGCCAAGTCTAACCTCTGGGCCTCAGCGTGCGCTGGCGGCTGAGCAACGCGAAGGCGCCCAGGCCCGTCAGCACGTCGTGGCGCGGACCATAGAGACGGCCGCGCACCTGCGCCACATGCTCGTCGTGCCCCACCACCTCGCCTTCGGCCTGCAGCCAGTCGCCGACCCGGCCGGGGCCGAGATAGTCGAGCGAGAGTCTCAGCGTCACGGCGCGGCGGTTCAGGGTGTGGAAGACCGCCGTGCCCATCGCCGAGTCGAGGAAGGCCGCCAGCATACCGCCATGCACGATGCCGAGCGCATTGGCGTGCTGCGGGCCGGGCAGAAAGCCGCGGATGGCGCGGCCGTTCTCGATCTTCTCGAACCACGGGCCGTTGGCCGCGGCGAAGCCGGACGCTTCAGTGAGCTCGCGAAAGCCTGAGGGAACCTTGGACGGACTGGACACGGGCCATTGTAGGCACGAACGCCGAAGGGGTCACGAGCACCCGCAACGATGGCTCGCGACCCCTCCCTCGCCTCCCCGGGTGGACGCGTGGGGAGGAAGAGACCGTTCAGGCGATGCGCACCATCAGGAACAGGCTGTAGCCCACGTAGTAGGTCGCGATGGTGGTGATGATGCGGTTCGACCAGGTGCGGAACTGCTTGTCCGAGAGCTTCTCGAGCAGGAGCTTGCCGAGCGAGGTGCCGATCATCGACGAGGCGACGGCGATGGCGAGGAACCACGGCTCGACCGAGCCCGCCTGGTCGATCAGCGCGCCGAAGTAGACGAGCTTCAGGCTGTGGCTGAACAGCTGGCAGGCGGCCTTGGTGGCGATGATCTGCTTGCGCTCCAAGGTCGTGCGCAGGAACAGCGTGTCGAGCAGCGGCCCGGTGACGCCCGCGACCAGCATCAGCATCATGCAGATGGCGCTGCCGCCCAGCATTTGGCCGGGGCCGAGATGGCGCGGCAGCACGCTGTCGGGGATGGCCCGCACGATGAAGGGAGAGATGCCGAGCAGCAGCAGCGCCACCGCCCGGTCGGGGACGTAGAGCCACAGCGACCACAGGCCGAGGGCTAAAAGGCTGCCGACGATGCTGGCGGCGGCGATCTTCCATTCGATGTGACGCCACCACAGGAAGGCCCGCCAGCCGTTGGAGGCCATCTGGGTCACCGCATGCAGCACCATGGCCTGGGGCAGCGGCATGACCACGAGCAGCACGCCGATCAGGATGAGCCCGCCCGCCATGCCGAACACGCCCGATAGCAGCGCGGTCAGGATCATCAGGGCGGACAGGCTGGCGGCGAGCAGGGCGGTCATGGCGGCGTCTCCGAGTGCGAAGTGCCGCGAGCATGGACGCCGGGTGTGCACACTTCAAATATATGATAAATAGCTTTCTAATATCTTATTCATATATGGGACAAGAGCCTCCATGGAACTGCGCCACCTCCGCTACTTCGTCACCGTCGCCCGCGAAGGACACATCACGCGGGCGGCGGAGAAGCTCAACATCCAGCAGCCGCCGCTCAGCCAGCAGATCAAGGCGCTGGAGAGCGAGATCGACGCGGCGCTGTTCGTGCGCCACCCGCGCGGGGTCAGCCTGACCGATGCCGGCCGCTCCTTCCTGGCCGACGCCGAGGCGGTGCTGGCCGAAGTCGACCGTGCCGCCGCCCGCGCCCGCCGCACCGCGCGCGGCGAGGTCGGCCGCATTGCCGTGGGCTTCACCACCTCGGCGCCCTTCCATCCCCTGGTGGCGCGCGCCATCCGCGAGTTCCGCGCGAGCCGGCCCGACGTCTCGTTCGTGCTGGAGGAAACCGGCTCGGCCGAGCTTCTGGCCGGCCTGCGCGAGGAGCGACTCGACATCGCCTTCATCCGCTCGGGTCTCGCCGACCCGCAGGGGCTCGCCGTCCACGCCCTCCTGCAAGAGGACATGGTGGCGGCCCTGCCGTCGCGTCATCGCCTGGTGCGCCGGCCGCGCCTTACCTTGAAGGATCTCGCCGAGGAGGTCTTCATCCTCTACCGCCGGCCCGACGGGCGCGGCCTCTACGACGTCATCATCAGCGCCTGCACCGAGGCGGGCTTCAGCCCGCATGTCGGCCAGGAGGCGCCGCGCATCGTCTCGACCCTGAACCTGGTGGCGGCAGGCCTCGGCATCACCATCGTGCCGGCGTCGCTCAGCCGCCTGCCGCTCGAGGGCGTCACCTACAAGACGCTGAGCGGCAGGCCGGCGATCAGCGTGCCGCTCAACCTCGCCTGCCGCGGCGACGAGCGCTCGGCTGCGACCTTGGGCTTCGTCGATCTGGCGCGCCGCCTCGCATGACCCGTGTGCATGTCATTCAATTCAGAACATTCATTTTCCGCATGTAGCGTCGCGCCATAGGGTTCGTCCCATGGTCGACACCAATCCGCCGCCCGGCTTCGAGCCGCTGTTCCGGACCAGTCCGTTCTTGGATCATCTCGGCCCGTTCTTCATGCGCAAGCAGCTGGACGGGACCTTCGTGGTCGGCGTGCGCATCCAGCCGCACCACGCCAACGGCCGCGGCGGCGCCCATGGCGGGCTGCTGATGACGCTCTGCGACATCGCCTTGGGCTATCGCACGACGTCGAGCGTCGAGCCGCGGCCGATGCTGACGACGGCCAGCATCACCACCGACTTTGCGGGCTCGGCCAAGGTGGGCGACTGGGTCGAGGCCCATGTCGACGTCCACAAGGTCGGCGGCCGCATGGCCTTCGCCAACTGCTACATCGTGCGCGACGGCGAGCGCATCGTTCATGCGAGCGGCGTCTTCGCCCGCAGCGGCGATCGGCCGGCGTAACCCCGGGTGACATCGCAACGTCACGTCTTCAGCAGATACTGGCTCGCTACACTGGAGGACCGTCATGGCACGCATCATCGTGATCTCCGATCCTCACCTGTCGCCGACGCACGGCTTCTTCTGGGACAACTGGTGCCGCGCATGCGAGATGGTGAACCAGCTGGCGCCCGACGCGGTGATCGTGACCGGCGATCTCTGCATCAACGGTCCGGACAGCGATGCCGAAGTGGCCTTCGCCCGCCGGGCGCTCGGCCGCCTGAAGCCGCCGGTCCATGCCATTCCCGGCAATCACGATGTCGGCGACGAGCCGCCCGGCCAGGAGGCCGACCAGATCATAGACGCGCGCCGACTGCAGCGGTGGTTAGGCGTCTTCGGTGCCGATCGCTTTGCCTTCGATGCCGGCGGCTGGCGCGTGCTCGGCATCAACGCGCAGCTTCTCGGCTCAGGGCTGCCGCGGGAAGCCGAGCAGGATGCCTGGCTCGATGCCGAGCTCGGCGCGGCGTCGGGGCCGGTCCTGCTGGCCCTGCACAAACCGCTGTTCCTGCAGTCGTCGGACGAGCCCGAGGAGACGGCGACGTCGATCAATCCAGCCCCGCGCGCCCGGCTGCTGGGCCGCCTGCACGGTGCGCCGGTGCAGGTCGTCGTCAGCGGCCATCTGCATTGCCATCGTGACGTCGTCCGCGACGGGCTGCGCCATGTCTGGGCGCCATCGACGGCCTTCCTGGTGCAGGAGCCGGCAGATGCCGCCGCCGACAACAGCGTCGGCATCCTGTCCGTCGAACTCGGCAATGGCGGCGCGCGCGTCGGGTTGGTCGAGGTCCCGGGCCTTGTCGCCCACGACCTCGCAGAGCTCAAGGGGCACGGACGCTACGCATATCTGCGCGACATGCCGGCTTGCCCGCCGCCCGAGGCCTCATAGAGGCGGGCCGCCGGGCGTCTTGAAGCTCGGGCCCTTCCACGGCTCGGCGAAGCCCTTCAGGCGCTTGAACATGTCGACGCGCTTCTGCTTCAGGCTGCCGGGCTTGCAGGCAGCGAGCCAGCCGCCGGTCTCGTCGAGGAACAGCGACTTCTGGTCCTGCTTCTTCTTCTCGGGGTCTTCGCTGACTTGAAGCGCATGGTGAGCCCCCGTTCGTTGGGCGATGCACCCAGGCGTAGTTGCGACGTCGACAGACTTCAGTTCTTTACGTGCATCGTGGAATTATCACGCGTTTGACACTTGACGCAGCCGATCTGGCGCAACGCAAAAATTCACGCACTCGCAGACCTGTCGCATCAAGGCGCCCGATCAGCTTCGCCAAAAATCCTGCAAGCTGTGGCACGCGGCTGCGGTCTGGTGAATTTAGTGTGATGGAGTGATACAATCATCTTGCGATTGTCTGTGCCGCGTTGGGCAAATGGAAGCGGGGAGTGCGATGTCGAACGTTTCCGGCAAGGCCTACGCAATGAACGTCGTAACACCGATGCGGCCAAGCCTGACCTGGATCAACCGCGCTCTTTTCATGGTGGCGCGCGCACTCCCGAGATCCTTGGGCGGTCTGCTCGGCCTTTCCATCATCCATTTCGCGCGCTGGATCATCATCAAGCGCGATCAATGGCCCGATCTCGGCCAAGGTAAGCAGTCGCTACAGAACGACTACATGCTGTTCTGCAGCAACTTCAACGGAACGTGGGATCAGTATATCGACACCTTTTCCGACGGCATTCCTGGCGGGCTCGACCTGCTGTGGTATTCGAGCACGAGATATCCGCATTCGATCCCGATCAGCCCGTTCAAGGGTTACATCCGGGAAAACCAGATCGACACGGACTATTATTACAATTCGGTCCCGGGTGCCGCACAGCGCGATGTCAAGTCGGCGTTGCGCGTCAGGCGCGCCATTCTCGAACTGGCCGCAAAGCAGGCCTCGTTGTCTCCGGCGGATTTCCGCAAGCAGTACGTGACCACCCTGATTGGGGTGCAGAACGACCTCGGCTATCAGGGCTATGCCCCGATCGCCAGTGTCGATACGGACAACGCGAGCCGGAATCGCGAACGCTACGTTCAAAGTCAGCATGAGGCGGCCAAAGCGCTCGTGTGAATCCGCACAACGTCCCACGAGGAACCAGCGATGCCGACATTCGATGGGGGACACTATTTCCTGACGGCTGTCATCCCGATCCGCACCGCTCCGGTTGAGGACGATCTGGCCGTGACGTCGCCGGTTCATGCGTTGCGCAAGCGTCTCAGCTTGATGCCGACGGGGGCAGAGACGCCCGCCCGCGGCGGCGGGGAGAGCCCGTTTGCGCGCAACAAGCGCAACCATTTCGCGCGCTTCGTGATCATCGACGACGTGGCCTATACCGGACGCACGGCGCGCAATACGCTTTGGGTGCGCCTCCGCGGCGACGATCTGGTGGTCGCCCAGCCACAGGATCACTTGAACTGCCCATTCCTGATCTTCGTCGTGGATTTCGACGCCAAGAGCGGTGCCGATGCGGAGCGCGATGCCTATCTCGTCGAGCTTTGGAACACGATGGCACAGGAACTGCGCGAGATCCTCATATTCTGCGAGGGCTTCAAGTCGAAGGTGACGGATGCCGCGAGCTTCGCGGCATATGTCGCCAGCTGCCAGCTCGAGACGACGATGTCGTTCAATGACTATTACGCCGATACCCCGATCCTTCCTGCATGGCCGGAAAAAAAATTCATGTGGGCCGGCATCGCGAGTCTTCTCGTCTTGGGACTCGGGCTGTTGGGATTGTTCATGCCGTTTTTGCCATCGTGGCTGGTGATTGTGGGCGCGGTGGCGCTGGTTGCCGTCGTCCTGGCGGCCTATGCGTCGATCATGGCAGCCGGCAGGAAGCCGTTTCCGAGCGCGCCGGACTCCGACCTCCCGAGCGTGCTCAAGGCGCTCCATCTGCAGCGGACGTTCACCCGTTTCGCGATCGACAGCCAGATGCAAGCAGCCGGCACGGACGCGGCGTCGGCGCAAAAGCTCTACGACGATTTCGCGGCGTTCGTTGCCGCCAACAAGCCCAATGATACCGGCGCCCCCACCCAAGCGCCCGGCGTCATCGGAATTTGAGGTTCACCATGGCGGTCGTGCTCGACCTCGCGGACATTCAAGGCAATATACTCAGTGCTTACGGAAAGATGGGCTTTCCGAAAGGCCGCTTCATCACGCTGCACGTCGATGATCCGGTTGGGGCGCGGAAGTTCATCAACGCCTTGCTGCCCGGGATCACGACCGCGCTGCGGTGGCCTTCGGGCCGCACGCAAATTCCAGCGGGTGAGGTCGCAGCGACGCGACCGCTGGTTGCCGTCAATATTGCGTTCTCATGGTATGGCCTCCTCGCGCTCAAGACGCCCACCCGGACACTACGGGGCATGCCGGACGAATTCATCGACGGGATGATGGAACGCGCGCCGATGCTCGGCGACGACTTCAGCGGACCCGATTGGCAGAAGTCTTGGGATGACGTGTGGACCAAGAGGACGACCGCTCGCACGGTCGATCCGAATACCGTGCACATGCTAATCACCTTGAACGCGCAGATGAATCCCGACGGCCAACCGGTCGAGGAGCTCGATGCGAAGACCCGCGAGATCGAGGCCCTTTGCCAGTCCACCGGCGGGGTCCGAATCCTGCCGGGCCACAATCCTCGCGGACAGCCGTTGGCCCGGTACCAGGAGCTGACCGCGATCATGCGGCGCGGGCCGGACGGCAGCGCCGTCCCCTCTCCCAAGGAGCACTTCGGATTCACCGATGCGCTCGGCGATCCCGTCTTCGAGGGGGAATATCCGCGCGACTTCGAGAAGAGCCAAGCGCATGGCAACGGCGCGGTCGATGGCGCCGGCAACTGGCGGCCGCTTGCGACCGGCGAGTTCCTGCTCGGCTATCCCGACGAGGCGCAAGAGATCGCCGGCGCCGCGATGCCGTTGGATTTCAGCCGCAATGGCACATTTATGGCCTACCGCAAGCTGCATCAGAACGTCGTGGCGTTCCGGAATTTCATAACCGAGACGGCCGCGCGGTTCGGCGCCGTTGTCGGCATCGATGATCCGTTGGACGCCAAGGAAACCCTCATGGCGAAGATAGCCGGCCGCTGGTCCGACGGGGTTCCGCTCGCGCGGGCGCCGACCGCCACCGAATGGCGGAAATTCAATGTCCAATACCCCGAGGTCTCGCCCGACAAGAACCTCGCCGGCTACGTGGCGCGCGGTAAGGCCCTCATCGACTTCACGTACAAAGACGATCCGCAAGGGCTGAGGTGCCCGATCAGCTCCCACATGCGGCGGGTCAATACCCGCGACGGGCTGGCGCCGACGGGCACAGAGGGTTCGGTGCTCAACAATCGCCGCCGCATCCTCAGGCGCGGACTGCCTTACGGCGACTCGTCGGAGGGGGTGTCCGACTCAGATGAGCACGGCGTGGTCATGCTGACCGCCTGCGCGAGCCTGTTTCGGCAGTTCGAGTTCGTGCAACAGCAATGGATCAACTACGGCCTTGACGCGAATTCCGGCAACGACACGTGTCCGCTCACCGGCAACCACAACGTCGGCGCGGACGGTCCGAAGGCCAAGTTCGTGATTGCGTCCGATCCCAAATCCGGGCGGCCGCCGTTCGTCGTCGAGGGCATTCCCCAATTCGTCGAGACCCGAGGGGGCGAATATTTCTTCGTCCCCAGCATGACGGCCTTGCGCATGATCGGAATGGGGGTCGTCGACCCCACGTGAATATCGGTACTACCTCGAAGGGATCCCAATGCCGTTTCTGACCAATTTCGTCGCCTCGTTCGTCACGCGCCTGCGGATGTTGCTCGATGGTCTGGTCGCACCTTTTCAAGTCGCGCCGGCGATTCTGGCGGCGAGTGGCGACGGCCTGAAGGCGAAGGCCGCCAACGCGCTCAAGGATCCGCGCGCGCAGCGGATCAGCTTGCGGTCGCTGCGCGCTTTCCTGCCAAATCTTGTTCTGTCGAAGCCGCTCGTCACGGCCTATCCGAATACCGGAACGGCGATCGTCACGCGTTACCAGGACGTCGTCGAAGTCCTCGACCGAAACGCGGATTTCGAGGTCGTGTACGAGCCCAAGATGCGGGCGATCACGGGCGGCGAGAATTTCTTCCTCGGCATGCAGGACACCGCGCTTTACGAGCGTGACGTCTCCAACTTGCGCCTCGTGATGCGCCGCGACGACGTCGCGGCGATCGTCGAGCCGGCGGCGCGACGTCTGGCCGAGCAACTCGTCGCCAAACAGACGAACCGCATCGACGTGCCGAAAGATCTGTCCCTGCTGGTGCCGACCGCGATCGTGACCGACTATTTCGGCATCGCCGGCGCGGAGAACAACGCTCTCATCGACTGGGCGACGTTGATGTTCTGGTATCTCTTCATCGATCTCGCGGGCGACCCGGCGATCACCAGCAAGGCGTTCGATGCCGCGGCCTCGTGCCGTTCCGCAATCGATGCCGCAATCGTCAGCCGCAAGGCCGCTGATGTGGCGAAGGACGACGTGCTGGGCCGGTGTCTCGTCCTGCAGAAGGCCAACCAGCCCGGAATGGACGACCTCGGCATTCGCAACTACCTGATCGGCTTGGTGATTGGCGCGATCCCGACGATCTCCAAGGCCTGCGTTCAGGCGCTGGACCAGTTGCTCGATCGTCCGCAGGCGCTTCAATCGGCACACGCTGCGGCGCGCGAGGGTGACAACGCGCTGCTCGCCGCGCATGTGTTCGAGGCGTTTCGGTTCAACCCCGTCAATCCAGTGATCTACCGGCGTGCGGCGTGCGACGCAACAATCGCCGCCGGCAGCCTGCGCGCGCGCAAGATCACGAAGGGCACCATGGTATTGGCGTCAAATCTGTCCGCCATGTTCGACCCGTTGAAAATCGAAGCGCCGGAATCCTTTCGCATCGACCGGCCGTGGGGCGACTACATGCTCTGGGGATACGGGATGCACACGTGTTTCGGCGCCCATATCAACCGCGCCGTCATGCCGGCGATCCTCAAGCCGCTGTTGGTCAAGCCCGGCCTGCGCCGGGCCGCCGGCAATGCCGGACGGATCGATACGGGCGGAACGCCGTTTCCGCAGCATTTCTCGGTCGAGTGGGACTGACTAGGTACAATGACCAACTATGACGAATCACTGCACTCTTGAACGTCACCAGCCAAGACGGAGGCAATGTCATGCGACGGAACGTGTTACCGTGTCTGATGATCGCGGTCGGACTGGGACTGCCTCACGCTGTTCACGCAGAAGGCTATAATCCGGTTACCCAACAAGCCCAGTCAAAACTTGCAACGCTTGGTCACGACCCCGGGCCTTTGGACGGCATCGCGGGCGGCTTGACGAAAACGGGCGTCCTGGCGTTTCAAAAAAAATCCGGCCTTCCAGAGACAGGCGTCCTTGACGCAGCGACACTCGAAAAGCTTGGCATTGGTACTTCAGTGGACAAGGTCAATGCTGTCGTTGATTGGATACCGGTTCCTACACAAGATGACCTGGACAAGCTCGTAGCCAAGCCAATCAACAATGCCGGATCGCCCTATACGGACTATCGGCCAAATGCGCCCGCAGCCAATCTGGATCTTCCCGGGGCGGCGATACTGGCGGCGATGAATGCCAGCGCTGATGTTTTTGGCAGTCGACTCGCAGGGCAGCCCAAGCATACGGATGAAGGCTACAAGTATTTGACCGGATGTCTGAAGACAGGTTTCGCTCCGACGCACTGGTCCGATATCACCATCCACTACTATTGCATGATGTCGAAACCGAGAGCGTGCTATACCTACGCACTTTCAGGAAAATCGACGGGTGCAAAACTTCCCCGGCCAAAAGCCTATCAAGGCTGTGCAACCGGAGCGTTGCCCAATGGGCCTGACTTTGCCTTTGTGGCCAAGACGCAGCCGCAGGTTTTCCAATATGTGATGTTTGGCCAGACCCACGCGTTCAATCATGAGCAGGAACAAGCCATCATTAACGCCTTTTACGGAGTGAAGAACCCCGCTGATCGGAATGAGTGCCGACTGAAGCGGCCCCTGCGCACGGAAGACCCCAGCGATGGGACACACTGCCTCGTGAACAAAACGATGTCCGCAATATTGGTTGGGAAAAGCGAATAACTCGGCGGTCGCTTGTGATCCTAACGCGTGTTGCGGGACTGTCAGCTGTTTGACATGCGGCGGAGGTGATCATTTGATGGGTGCATGATCAAAACGATCGGTCATTCCAACCATCCGATCGGCCGCTTCGTCGACCTCTTGAAGTCGGGCGGCGTCGAGGCGGTGGTCGATGTGCGCTCGACGCCCTACTCGCGCCGCTTCCCGCAATTCGGCCGCGAGCGCCTGGCGCAGAGCCTGTCGGCCGCCGGTATCCTCTATCGCTACGAGGGCGCGGTCCTGGGCGGGAAACCCAAGGAGGGCGCCGGCTACGATGCGCTGGCTGGGCGGCCCGACTTCCAGGACGCGCTCGAGCGGCTGATCGTGGGATCGGCCGATACCACGCTCTGCCTGATGTGCGCCGAGAAGGAGCCGCTCGACTGCCATCGCGTCGTGCTGGTGTCGCGGCGGCTGGCCGAACGCGGGGTGGAGATCGAGCACTTGCTGGCCGACGGCAGGCGCAAGCCGCATGCCGTGCTCGAGGAAGAACTGCTGGCGGCCAGCGACGACGGCGCGCCGGATCTCTTCACTACCGCTGAAGATCGCAGCCAGCGGCTTGCCCGGGCGTACCAGAAGCGCGAACGGGCGATGAAGCGCGCCTGACGGGCGCGGTTTCCTCCGATCGGAAACCGCTCTAGCATCAAGCCAACATCGCGGGGGAGACTGACGATGCGGATCATAGCGCTGCTGCTGGTGGCGATCGTGATGTTGAGTCAGGTGGCCTTCCTGGTCCTCGAGATGTTCCTTTGGACCGACGAGATCAGCTACAGCATCTTCGAGACGACGCCGGAATTCGCAAAGGCTTCGAAAGTGCTGGCAGCCAACCAGGGCCTGCACAAAGGATTCCTCGCCGCCGGCCTGCTGTGGGGCCTCTTGAGCGGCCGGCGCGACGTGAAAGCCTTTTTCCTGTGTTGCGTGATCGTGGCTGGCGTCTACGGCGGGCTCACCGCCAACATGTCGATCCTCTACGTCCAGGCGGCGCCGGCGCTGGCGGCGCTGCTGGCCGTGCTGGCGACACCGACGCCGCGCGTGCGCCACCGCCTCTGAGGCATGCGCCGGCCCGACGTCATCCTGGTCAATGGACCCTCGAGCGCGGCAAGACCACGCGATGACGCCCGCCGCCTGCGTGTCGCCCGTTCTCGCCGGCGTCGAGAAGAGATATGGTTCTCCGCCATGAACACCTGGTTTCTGATGATGATGGAGCGGCACCGTGCAGCCGCTCCGTCGCCACGCCTTCGCGGCGCTCCGCTGCCCAATCTGCCGCGCTGATCTCGACCTCGCCGGTCGCTCGTTGCGCTGCCGGCGCCGGCATGCGTTCGACCTGGCGCGCAGCGGCTACGTCAATCTCGCCGTCGGGCAGCCTGCGAAGGCGGGCGGCGATACGGCCGACCAGCTGCAGCGCCGGCGCGCCTTTCTTGCGTCCGGCGCCTTCGATTTCATCGCCGACGCCATCGTCGCGCACGCAGGCCGGCAGCGATCGCAGGCAACGCCGCTCGTCCTCGATGCGGGCTGCGGCACCGGCTACCATCTCGACCGCGTCACCCGCGGCCTGGCGGCCGCGGGTCTTGGCATCGACCTCGCGAAAGACGCCGTGCACATGGCGGCGCGCGACCATGAAGCGCTGGCCTTCGCCGTCGCCGATGTCTGGTCGGCTTGGCCCGTCGCCACCGCCGCGGCCGACCTTTTGATCAGCGTCTTCGCCCCCAAGAACTTCGCGGAAATGGCGCGCACGCTCCGGCCCGGCGGGCGACTGGCCATGGCCTATGCCGGTCCGGATCATCTGATCGAGTTGCGCGAGATGTTCGGTCTGATTGATCCGCAGCCCGACAAGCACGCGTCCTACCGCCGCCGGATGCAGGGCCTCGGCGGGATCCTGCACGATCGCCTCTGCCGCTCGGTGCCGATGAGCCACGCCCAGGCGCTCGATCTCATCCTGATGGGCCCGAATGCGCGGCATGTTTCAGCCGCCAGCATACCGGCATGGTCCGGCACCCGGCGGGTGACCTTCGACGTCGAACTGCTCGTGGCGACGGTGGCCTAACCGAAGCGGAACATGGATATGTCGCGATGCGCCTCGCCCAGCGCCATCTGGGCCAGAAGCTCGCCGACGCCGGCCGAATGCTTGAAGCCATGGCCCGAGCAGGGCGAGGCGACGATGACGCGGTCGTGGTCGGGATGGCGATCGATGATGAAGCGCGCCTTGTCGACCCAGGTATAGAGACAGACCTTGCTGCGGACGCAGACCGGCGACAGGCCGGGGAAGAACGGCTCGACATAAGTCTCGTACATTTCGCGCACCTCTTCGGGCGGCACGGTGCGCGAAACCTGCTGAGGCGTGGTCGCCACGTCGTACTGCTCGGTCGCGAGCTTGACGCCGTCCTCGAGGCCGCCGGTGGCGGGAAAGCCGTAGATCGATTGCGGTGCCGGCAGCTGCCAGATGTAGACGGGGAAGCGCTCGGGCGCGAACTGGGCGTGCGCGGCTTCGCTGCGGGCGCGGAACCAGTACAGTACCTGACGCGTGACCATGAAGTTGGCGGCGAGCGCCGGCTTCAGCATGGCCGGCAGCCAGGCGCCGGCAGCCACGATCAGTTGGCCAGCGCGGTGGGTTTCCTTGTCGGTCCTGACGGTGACCGAACTGCCGTCCTGGACGAACGAGACGACCTTTTCGCGCAGCGCCAGGGTGGCGCCGCGCGCGGCCGCGGCCCGCAACTGGGCGGTGACGCAGTTTTCCGGTCGCGCAAAGCCACTCACCGTATCATGGTAGGCTTGGTCACCGTCGGCGACATTGAGGGCCGGATAGCGCCGGCGCAGCGCCGCGCTGTCGAGGATTTCATAGCTCACCCCGGCGGACCGGGCGGCTGCCGCGGTGGCATCGAGGAATTGCGCGACGCCGTGGTTGGCCGAGCGTTGGCCGGCGCCGGAAATCGCCAAGAAGCCGTTCTGCGTCAGCAGGTCGAGGCCGGTCTCCTGCTCGAGCTCGCGCCAGATCTCGTGGCTGCGCGCGGCGAAGGCGGAATATTCCGGTCCCTCGCCGCAAGCGATGCGGGTGATGCGCGTGTCGCCGTGGGTCGAGCCCAGCTCGTGCGGCGGGGCGTACTGGTCGATGCCCAGCACCTTGGCGCCGCGCTTGGCCAGCTGATAGGTCGCCGCCGCGCCCATGGCGCCGAGGCCGAGGACGATCGCATCGTAAGTGTCGGGCATGCACCGACCTTTGCAAATTTCCTGCCGGCGATCTATAAAGGTCACGATGTCGTTCCGCGCCAAGACCCGAGTCGTCAAAAAAGCCGCCACCACCGGTGGGTCGGCAAGGGCTTGCGCGCGCTAATCGTCAGGTAGAAGCGAACGAACCCTTGAAGGCCCCGCCGCTAGACGGGGCCTTTGTCGTTCGCGGGCGCTCCGTCTCCGGCTGAAACCAGGAGAAGCGTCATGTCGTCGGAAGAACACTCTCAACCGCCCGCCCTCCCAATCAACGTCGGTATCGTCGGCGCGACCGGGATGGTGGGCGAGCTCATGCGGTCGATCCTGGCCGAGCGGAACTTCCCGGTCGGCTCATTGCGCCTGTTCGCCTCGGCGCGTTCGGCGGGCAAGCGCCGCGCCTGGCAGGACCAGGAGATCGTCGTCGAGGATGCCGAGACCGCGGACTGGGCCGGGCTCGACGTCGTCTTCTTCTCGGCCGGCGGCGCCACGTCGAAGAAGCTGGCACCGATCGTCGCGGCCGCCGGCGCCATCGTCATCGACAACTCCTCGGCCTGGCGCAGCGATCCCAAGGTCCCGCTGGTGGTGGCCGAGGTCAATCCGCACGCCTTGAAGACCATTCCCAAGGGCATCGTCGCCAATCCCAACTGCACGACCATGGCCGCCATGCCGGTGCTGAAGCCTCTGCACAAGGCCGCCGGTCTGCGTCGCCTGATCGCCAGCACCTACCAGGCCGTGTCGGGCGCGGGCTTGGCCGGCGTCGACGAGCTCGAAGCCCAGATGCTGAGCGCCGGCGTCGGCGCCACGGCGCTGGTGCATGACGGCCAGGCCGTCGAGCTGGCGGCGCCCGCCAAGTGGGCGGTGCCGATCGCCTACAACGTCGTGCCGCTCAACTACCGCATTGTCGAGAACGGCTACTCCGAGGAGGAGGTGAAGCTGCGCGACGAGAGCCGCAAGATCCTGGAGATCCCCGACCTCGCGGTCTCGGGCACCTGCGTGCGCGTGCCTGTGTGGACCGGCCATTCGCTGTCGATGAACATCGAGTTCGACCGCCCGCTGCCGGTCGCCAAGGCGCTGGAGATTCTCCGCGCCGCGCCGGGTGTCGAACTTTCCGACGTGCCCAATCCGCTGCAGGCGACCGGCCGCGACGCGGTCTTCGTCGGCCGCGTGCGGCCCGATCCGACGGTGAAGCACGGCCTCGCCCTGTTCGTGTCGGGCGACAACCTGCGCAAGGGGGCGGCGCTCAACGCGGTGCAGATCGCCGAGCTGCTGCCGGCCCGCCGCAGCGTGCGCAAGCCACGGGCACTGGAGGTCGCCTAGGCTTGCACGAGCGCCACGAGCGCCGACACGTTCACGGCGAAGTTCGCGACTTGCAGCGTGCAGCGCAGGGCCTGCAGGCGCGTGAACCGATCGAACAGCTGCGTGAGCGCGCGCTCGTCGCTCACGCGCCGCTGCCTGTGGTTGGTCGGTGCGGCGCGCGCCGTCACCAGGGAATGCAGGATGGCCAGGACGGCGCCGCAGTAGATGGCCAGCGCCGGCGTGCCCGACAGGGCCTGGCTCGCGGCCGCGATCGCCGCGGCAAGATTGAAGGCCGCCGCGGCGACGCCGAGCGTGGCGTAGAAGGCGACGCCGTTGCCAAGGTCGGCGGCCTGGCTGTAGCGGGCGTAGGCGGCAACGCCGACTCTGTGGCGGGCCGGCAGCTGCTTGATCGATTGATCGAGGCTCGCGCCGGCGAGCAGGCCGGTGGCGAACGTTGCCGCCGCGATCAGCCCGCTGGTGAGATCGAGAAACATGCGCTGTCAACGCACCGCCCCCCGGCGGGGTTCGCGGCAATGGCTGTGGACTCAGTCCAATTCGAACCGGTCTCCCGCCCAAACTCCCTGCTAACAGGGAGATTTACAGGGAGTTTGCTCACGGGAGCGGCTGCCAAAGCGCAAGAAGTGCTGGCAAATGCTTTGCTGCGCGCATCTGGCACCAATTCGAGGCGCAATGGATCAGGGAGTTTTTGGCCGCGGAACAGGGAGATCCCCAACAAGGAACAGGGAGCAGCTGGGCCGAACACGCGAGCGTCCAAGCTGGGGCCGAACACCGCGCGCGAACAGCTCGAAGGCGAGGAACTTGAAGCAGCGGTTGGAGGGCCGGCGACGGCTGCAAACGCCCCAACTGCCGGCGGTCCCGTCGGACCGACCGAGGCTGTCAAGGCGACCATCTCGGTGGGACCCCGGTCCGCGTGACCGGTGAGGCGCACGCCCGAGATTGAGCCCGGGTGCCGGGTGCCAGGTGCGCGTCGCATCGCCCTGGCGGCGCCAGCGCTCATTCGCTTTAAACACGCTGGACAATGGGTCGGCCGATTCAAGAAACCCGCATAAAATCATAGGCTGGCGGCCCTTGCGCCCCGAGGGAGGTTGGCTAGCATTGGGCCTGTCACAGGCCTTTTCCAGCGGATCGAAGTGGTTCGACCGGAGGGCGGGATACACCGTGTCAGTTCAAATCCTGAGCTGACGCAGCTCTTCCCCTGCGACAACGACCAGCCCGCGGCACGGTGCCTTCTCCCTGGCCCGCCGGCCGCGCAATCGCGTTTGGCGGGAGAAGCTCATGTCTGTGTCCGTTTGGCAGCCCATCGTCCGGAGGGGCGATTCGCAACTCAAGGAAAGAGGGCGACCCGATACCTGACCCGGAAGATGGCCTTGGTTGCAAATTGCATCCACTGCGGATGAGGCATGATCACCGTCTTGGATCACCCCGGTATGTCTTGCCCGTGAAGCCGGCCGCTCGGGTGGCCCGGCGCCGGTGGCCGTCTTCGCCCGCGCCAGGACGAAGCGGTCAGACATACGGAGTGTATCGTGAGCAACTTTCCCAAGGACAAGAAAGTCAAGCCGACGGGTCTGAGCGAGGTCCACCAGCCCGTGGTGGGCGAGGCTGCGTTCCGCGAGGCCGACGCCAGGACGTTGGTCCAGCCGTTCGCCCCGATGGTCGAGCAGCGCCAGATCGCCGACCTTATAGTTAACGCCCGCAACGCACGCACGCACAGCACCCGTCAGGTCGAGCAGATCGCCGCCAGCATCCGTACGTTCGGCTTTCTCATCCCGATCGTGGTCAACGACAAAGGCGTCGTTCTTGCCGGCCACGGCCGCCTGAGGGCGGCTCAGCGAGCTGGCCTCGAGGAAGTGCCGATCATCGTGGTCAAGCACCTGACCGAGGACCTGCAGCGCGCGTTCATGCTGGCCGACAACCGCCTGGCCGAGCTGGCTGGCTGGGACGAGGAACTGCTCAGGGTCGAGTTGCAAGAGCTGTCGCTGGTACTCGATTTCGAGTTCGAGGTGACGGGCTTCGACACGGTCGACCTCGACCGCCTGGAAGCTCCTAAACCAGCCAAGACGGCAAAGCCGGAGGTGGTGCCGGAGTTGGAACGCGACCGCCCCGCGGTCAGCGCCCCCGGTGACCTGTGGAAGCTCGACAAGCACCTTCTATTGTGCGGCAACGCGCTGGAGCAGGACTCCTACCAGAGGCTGATGGGCGATGAGCGCGCGCAGATGGTCTTCACCGACCCGCCGTACAACGTCGCCATCGACGGCCACGTGTGTGGCCTGGGCTCGGTGCGCCACCGAGAGTTCGACATGGCCTCAGGCGAGATGACCGCCCCCGAGTTCACCAGCTTTCTGAACTCGTTCATGAGCCATGCAGTCGGGCACAGCCACGACGGGACGATTCACTTTATATGCATGGACTGGCGCCACATGGGCGAGGTCCTGGCCGCCGCCGGCGAGCTTTACGAGCTCAAAAACGTCTGCGTGTGGAACAAGACCAACGGCGGCATGGGCACGTTCTACCGTTCCAAGCACGAGATGGTGTTCGTCTTCAAGGCGGGCAGCGGCCCGCACATCAACAACTTCGGGCTGGGCGAGAGAGGCCGCTATCGCACCAACGTCTGGGACTATCCCGGGGTCAACACCTTCAGGCGCGGCCGCATGGACGAGCTGCGCGCCCACCCGACAGTAAAGCCGTTGGCCTTGGTGGTGGACGCCATCAAGGACTGCTCGAAGCGCGGTGGGATTGTGCTGGACCCGTTCGTTGGCAGCGGCACAAGCCTCGTGGCGGCGGAAAAGACCGGCCGCGTTGGCCGCGCCATCGAGCTCGACCCCCACTACGTCGACGCCGCCATCGGCCGCTGGCAGGCACTGACCGGTCAGGCAGCGGTCCATGTCGAGAGCGGCAAGACGTTCGACGAGCTGGTCGCAGCGGCGCCGCTGCCGGTGTCGCGTGACGGGATTTAGATCATGAGCATCAACAAGGAGGACGCAGTGCCGACCTTCGGATCGTACGAGGTCGGCAACTGTAAACCGCCAAAGCACAGCCAGTTCCAGAAGGGCAAGTCTGGCAATCCAAATGGTCGCCCTAAGGGCTCGAAAAACCTCAAGACCTTGATAAGGGAGGAGTTCCTCAAGCCAGTGACGGTTGTTGAAAAAGGCAAGTCGATCAAAATTCCAAGAATTTGCGCGATCGTTCGCAAGGTAACGGTCGACGCACTGACGGGTGGTCACCAGGAGGCCAAGCTAGCTCTCAACACGTTCGCGAAGTGCGACGACACGGCCGACGCCAGCACGATC
>Ga0081539_10002756_pt1 | contig 23655 bp, 20 predicted proteins | sample TabmetS4T2R2_FD_71023 | JGI IMG/M metagenome (GOLD analysis project Ga0081539, IMG submission 71023) | Tabebuia heterophylla rhizosphere microbial communities from the University of Puerto Rico - S4T2R2 | ecosystem: Host-associated > Plants > Roots > Rhizosphere ...
AACGTATTACCTTTTACAATCCAGAAAATGGATACACAGTATTACGCCTACGTCCGGAACATCAAAAGGGAATCCACGCGATACCAAAGGCCAACTTAAGCTTCGATGGTCTGGCTACTGTGGTGGGGAATCTGCCCGAAGTCTCACCGGGAGAATTTCTTCAATTGCAGGGACAATGGAGCAGGCATCCAACTCACGGTTCTCAATTCAAAGCAGAAGTCTGTGAACAGACACTACCAGCCACACTTGCAGGCATTCAAGGCTATCTTGGATCGGGAATGATCAAAGGGATTGGTCCAAAACTGGCTGAGCGGATTGTGGGAAAGTTCAAAGAAGATACATTCAACGTAATCGAGCAGAGCCCGGAACGACTTCTCGAAGTTCCCGGCATTGGCAGGGATCGAACCTATAAAATTACAAAGGCCTGGCAGGAACAGAAACAGGTCAAGGAAATCATGGTGTTCTTGCATGGGCATGGTGTGAGCACCAACCTAGCAGTCAAGATTTACAAAACATACGGTGATGAATCTTTGGAAATCGTTCAGAAGAATCCTTATCAGCTTGAACGTGACATCTATGGGATCGGATTCAAAACTGCAGATAAAATTGCCCGAGCGCTCGGTCTGCCGGTAGATCATCCATCGCGCATCGAAGCGGGGATTGTGTTTGCATTGAATGAGATGATTGATGAGGGACATGTCTTTGTTCCTAAAGAAACCCTTGCACAAAGAGCAATAGAATTGCTTGAAGTATCTAGTGATTTGGTCGGGCCGGCTCTCAATCGTCTTGCGCAGGAAGACCGTATTCGCGCAGACATGATTCCGCTGAACAATAGACAGTCTGAAAAAGGCAAGTCGTCGGTTGGTGAAGCTGCTGCAACGTACAGTTCTTCCGTGATTTATTTGACCCCACTCTATTTTGGCGAAAAGGGAGTGGCAGAACGTTTGAAAACTCTGGCAAGTGCTTTCTCATCCACGAAAGTGATGAATCGAACTACTTTCTCAGATGAGCAGCTATCAGACGAACAAAAATCTGCAATCCAGATGGCGCTGACTCATGCCGTCAGTGTTCTCACGGGAGGTCCAGGAACGGGCAAGACTACCTGCTTGAAAGCCTTGATCACGATCCTGGAATCACAGGGCATGAAGTATGCGCTTGCATCGCCGACCGGACGCGCTGCCAAACGGCTTTCTGAAGCAACCGGACGACCGGCGAGAACCATCCATCGTTTGTTGGAATATTCTCCGGTAGAAGGTTTCAAACACAACGCTGAAAATCCGCTCGATCTGGATTTTCTTGTGGTGGATGAAGCATCTATGCTGGATCTGCTGTTAACAAACAATTTGCTCAAAGCTGTTCGACCTGGGACGTGGGTATTATTTGTGGGAGATGTGGATCAGCTTCCCTCTGTGGGCGCTGGCGATGTGCTCCGGGATCTGATCGATAGCAGCATGGTACCGGTCACTCGCCTTAGCACCATCTTTCGCCAGGCGGCTCATTCCAAGATCATCACGAATGCACATCTTATCAACCAGGGTAAATTCCCGGATTTCCCGAGAGGCAAGAGTGAAGGCGATTTCTTTCTCTTCCCTGCCGAGGATGCAACTGCTGCAGCAGATTGGATCATCCAGATTGTCGCGGAACGGATCCCTGAGAAATTTGGCTTGGACGCTATTCATGATATCCAGGTGATGGCGCCGATTTATCGCGGACCGGCCGGAGTAACTATTCTAAACGACCGCCTGCAAGAGAAACTCAATCCACCGGCAAACAATAAGCCCGAGCGGCGCTTATTTGGGACGGTTTTCCGGCTGAGTGATAAAGTCATGCAAATGCAGAACAACTATGATAAGGATGTCTACAATGGGGATATTGGTTTCATCGAAGCGATCGATGTGATCGAACAGAATCTAATGGTCAACTTCGATGGCAGATCTGTCACTTTTGATTGGAGTGAAGCAGATCAATTGGCTCTTGCTTATGTAATTTCCGTTCACAAAGCCCAAGGTTCGGAATTCCCCGCCATCGTGATGCCCATTGTGACCCAACATTACACCATGTTGCAGCGTAACTTGCTTTACACGGCGATCACCCGCGCTCGCAAGCTATGTGTGCTGACAGGCAGCCGACGCGCCATTGGCATGGCGGTGCGAAACAACAAAGTGGCACAGCGGTTCACTGCCTTAGAGTGGCGATTAGCGCAAAGCTAAAGCATCATCTCTTTCCGCGCAGGACTGAAGCTCAATAAGATAATCCCGATTATCATCAATTAAATTATCTTTGCAGGCTTGACTGAGCTACTCTTCTCTGTGTAATTGGCTCTTTTGATTCCTTATCGGTAAACAAAGCGTATCACGCTCAGCGCCATGCTGTTACTGTACTCAGCCCTGGGCAATCGCATTTTCAATATAAGCGTAGCTGGGATACTCAAAAGGATAAAAACGAATCTGATACGCTCAAATGCTCCATAGGTTTCCAAGACTCAGATCTGCGAAACATTCATCCGATAAACTTTATGTTTCCAATCTTTGTAACCGCCAGTCTAGATTCTGAAATTGATGCCTGACAGCTATTGACTAGAAAACGTTTTCTCATATAATGCCACTGTAAGAAAACGTTTTCTTATTTCTATCCATAAGATGTTATGTCAATCAAATTAGAAGATATCGCCAAAGAGACTGGATTTTCGATAGCCACGGTTTCACGAGTGCTCTCGAATAGCAGCTATCGCGTCTCAGAACCGATCCGGGAGAAGGTACTGCATGTAGCAGCGGCGATGGGCTACCAGCCAAATATCGCGGCCCGAAGTCTGCGCACCGATCGCACGAACACGATTGGGATCATCGTCGATGATCTACTTAGTCCGTTCACGCCCCCCATTGTCCGTGGCATACAAGATTATTTGAATGAGCATGGCTTTCTTAGCCTGATCGTCAATTCCGATTGGGACCCGGACCAGGAGCAGGCCGCGATCAAGACTCTCCTTAGCCGGCCCGTAGATGGGATCATCTTCGTCGAGTATTCGCACCAGACCCACAGCCTTGACTTGGAACGCTCGGATAAACCACACGTGTTCGTTCACCGTTTGTTTGGTTCCCCTATCAAGAATTCTGTGGTGCCCGATGATTATTATGGCGCCAGTTTGGCAACAGGGCATCTCATCAGGCTTGGGCACCGCCGCATCGCTTATATCAATGGCCCGGAGAACTGGCATACCTGCCGCGCTCGTCTACGCGGATATCAGGATACATTAGGGAGTCACAACCTTCTGTTCGATGCATCGCTCGAACAGCCCGGCGACTGGGAGATCGAAAGCGGTTACACAGCAACAAAGAACCTATTGAGCGTGGCAGAGCGCCCGACAGCCATCTTTGCCGCTAACGATGCCATGGCGCTGGGTGCCATCTACGCGATCCAGGATTCCGGGCTGAGCGTTCCCGATGATGTAGCTGTGGTGGGATATGACAACCGCAACTTTACAAAAACAGTCCGGCCCCGAATCACAACGGTGAGCATGCCTGTGATCGAAATGGGAGGCGTGGCAGCCGATCTCTTATTGAAGCAACTTGCCGAAGGGCGAAAGGAGGAGGAAGAAATTAAAGTCAAAGGCCAATTGATCATTCGTGAGACGTGTGGCGCACCTGAAGAAAGCCGGACCCAACAGGAACCGGACTCTCGAACTCTCTTCAGGCGCGTGTTATTCAACAAACAGCCTGAGGATTGATTCGATCCATAGGGCGTTGTATCACGCAACGGAGGTGAAGCGGATCAAGAAATAACTTCTGTGCTCGAAGACTGTGAATGATCGTGTTCACAGCATTGCTGTCTCAAAATCCATCAGAAGGAGAAAACTATGTCTCAAAATAGCAAGATTTCACGCCGAGACTTTATGAAGATGGCAGGGCTGGTTGCAGCGAGCGGAGCGCTGGCAGCCTGCGGTGTTCAAGCCACAGAAGCTCCACCTGCGACAGCGCCTGCTGTTGTCAAGGGAGGGAAGGTGCGTGTCGCTGTTGGCGGCTGGGCGGAACAAAACCTCAAGGATCTTCTAGCTATCACTGAATTCACCAAGAAGACAGGTATCGATGTCGAGGTCGTACTCAGGACAGACACAAAGGAAACCGAGATCACTCGCTTGACCAGCGCCATTCAGGCAGGCGATACTCCATATGATATTCTTGACTTTGAAGACGAGCTAACGACCACGCTTTCGCAAGCTGGCTATATGTTGCCCTTGAATGATCTCATCTCACAAGAAGTCTGGGATGATCTCTCGCCAGCGATGAAAGCCTACACAGATGTGTGGAGTACTAACAATGGCGAAGTCTTCCGCATGATCCACAACTGGGAAATGCCGTTCTGGTTCTACCGCAAGGACTGGTTTGACGAGCGAGGTGTGGATGTTCCCAAGACGTGGGATGACGTCAAGGCGATGGGCAGTGTCTTTACTGACGAAGGCGCCGGCGTGTGGGCCAGCGAGGATGGCCTGATCAAAGGTGCATTCCTCAACGTTTATCTAGCCTGGATCACATTGCAGGCTGGTGGCAATCCCTTTGATGTAGGTCCCGAATACCAGCAGGCACTCGAGTACATTCATGACCTGATGTACACGAGCAAGGCACTCAACCCTGCTTCCCTGCAGAAGGACTATAACCAGCAGAACGCTGACTATCTTGCCGATAAAGTTGCGTTCATGCGCCAGTGGCCGTTCTTTGGGGACGTCTCGCGCAGTGATGACAACAAAGCCTGGTTTAGCGAAGACAAGGTTACGATTGGGCTCCCGCCAGTTGGCCCAGGCGGCAAAGAAGTGTCCACGTATGCCGCGGCCTGGGGCTGGGGCATTGTCAAGAATTCCCCAAATCTGGAAGCAGCCAAGGAAATGTTCAAATTCCTCATTTCCAATGAGGCAGCGGCCAAGGCGGTCGATGCTGGATTCTGGTTTTTGAGCGCGCGCAAATCAGTTTTGGCAGTCGCTCCAAAAGATAGCTGGCAGGTACAGGCATTGAACATGTACACGGATGAGAATGTGATCGGCGTTCGTCCTCATCACCCCCAATTTGTCGAAGCGTTGACGATCCTGGAAGACACGGCGGCAGCTTATCTGACAGATCAGATCAGCCTCGAAGAGTCGCTGCAGCAAGCCAAAGACCAATTAGCAGCTCTGGGTTAGACACGCGTGAAACGTGTCTATTCTTCTCCTTGCCTGGATGGGGACGTCGGGTTCCCATCCAGGAACCACCGTGTCTTTTCGTGAGGATCGGCTTCGGTCAAGTTCCGACCCAGACTCTATTCTACACTATGGAAAGAAGCTATTAAGATAAGCCGATGGATAAAGCATGGCCTTCCCTAAGTCCGAATCCTGTCACTCTCCCGAAGGGACACCGCTTCGGGACGGTGTGGGGGAGCGTTTTTGCGCGACCGAAGATTCTCGGACATGGCTCAGTAGAGACACTTGCACCCACGCCAAGTGCGGTGTGCTTCTGGGCAACCAGCGCCCCTCAGCATGACATGCCCATTTAGCCAAGTGATAATGAGAAAACCATAATGGCTAAAGTCATCGACATACCTGACACGACTCCAGCGGCAACCTTACGGTGGATTTCCTTATCGGAAACAACGCGCCGGCGCTATTTGCTTTTTATTTTGCTGGTGGCGCCGGCATTTTTATTGCGGCTCATCACGGCAGCTTATCCGATCCTGCAAACGATTTATCTCGGCTTTACCAATCTTTCGATCTTAAAGAACACCAATGATTTTATTGGGCTGGATAATTACTTGTCGATGGGGAGCAACATTGGGGTGCGCGGCGCCACGGCCTTCACGATTGTTTTTATCCTGACAACCACGATTCTGGATTTGATCTTCGGAATGTTGATCGCGCTCTTGCTCAATGCCAACTTCTGCGGTCTGACGTTCGCGCGCACGATCAATTTAATCCCCTGGGCGATTCCAACGATTGTGGCAGGCTATGCTTTTCGCTGGCTGCTCGACGATCAATTCGGACTCTTACCGTTTTGGGTGACGCAGCTTACAGGATTGCGACCGGCTATTTTTATTAATCCTCTCGCCTCACAGATCGCAGTCATTTTGGTGCATGCCTGGAAGGATGCACCGTTTATGGCGATCATTCTTTTAGCCGGTATGCAAGGCATTCCGGAGGATTTTTACGATGCAGCCAAGGTAGATGGTGCAAGTGCGTGGCAGCGCTTTTGGATGCTTACCGTTCCATTGATTATGCCGTTGACAATCACCATGGGACTATTCAGACTGGTGTGGTCCTTAGGCAGTTTCGACTTAGTGTATGGTCTGACCTTTGGTGGTCCGGGTGTAGCAACGTCTGTGCTGGCTCTCCAGGTTTTCCGCGAAGGCATCTTGTTCTTCAAGTTCGGTTTTGCCTCCGCTATCAGCGTGATCCTGCTGATTTTGGTGGCCATGATTGGCATCATTGGCCTGGGGTTGTTCCGTAAATCTGAAGTAACCTATTGAGCAAAATCATGACGATGAACAGACCACTTGCACATACTTCCTGGCGCCGGACGTTCTCATCAATTCCGCTCTATCTAGCATTTGTCCTGTTCACGATTTTGGTTCTGCTGCCCATCTATTGGATGACGCGCTCAGCCTTCGCAGCCTCGACCGACCTGATTAAACTGCCTCTGGTTTATTTCCCCCAACCCACACTTCAAAACTTTGCCACTCTGATGGAGCAGGTGCCTTTTGCTCTTTATCTTCGCAATTCGTTGTTGTTCGCATTCTCTACGACCCTGGCGACGTTAGTGGTCAGTTATCTGGCGGCCTATGCGTTCGCGCGCATTCAATTCCCGGGCAGTACCGTCCTGTTGTGGATCCTGCTCTTTTCAATGGCTCTGCCTGACATCGGTACGATTGTCCCGCTCTATCGAATTCTCAAGACGTTGCACTTATCGGATAGCATCGCCGGCATCACCCTCGTGTTGACCAGCACTCTGACTCCTTTTACGGTGTGGGTACTGGTCTCATTCATCAAACAAGTGCCTTATGAGATTGAAGAAGCCGCCATCCTCGATGGCGCCTCGCTGCCTCAAATCCTTTGGCATATTCTGCTTCCCGTCACTGTACCAGGTTTGGTAACGATGGGATTGATCAACTTTGTGAACGCCTGGAACAACCTGTTGTATCCGCTTTCGTTCACGACCTCTGCTTCTGCCAAGACCCTCAGTGTGGCCATCACCGAAATCTATGCCGGTTATTCACCGTGGGGAAAACCATGGGAATTGATCATGGCGGTCGGTGTGACGATGACGATTCCCATCGTGATCCTGGTGCTGCTTTCACAGCGATCCATTGTCCGCGGCCTGACCGGTGGGGCGATCAAGTAGAGACACGGCGATGCCGTGTCCCAACATCATTTGATAAAGGGAGCCAATGTCAACAATCAAACGTCAACTCGAACCTGTCCCGTTTACACAAGTTACTTTTGACGATGGGTTTTGGGGGCATCGCCTTGAGGTGAACCGAACGGTTACGATACTGCACATCTATCATCAATTGGAAGCGACGGGTCGCATCAGCGCTTTTGATTTGAATTTTCAACGGCCTGTGCCATCGCCGATTGTATTGATCTTTGGGGATTCGGATTCCGCAAAATGGCTCGAGGCGGCGAGCTATTCGCTGGCAGCTCATCCAGATCCGAAATTGAGAGCGTTAGTGGATTCAGTTGCCGACCGAGTTATCCATGCACAGCAACCCGATGGTTATCTCAACACCCACTTTATTGTTACTCAACCCGACATGCGCTGGCGTAATCTGCGTGATTGGCACGAGTTATATTGCGCGGGACATCTTATCGAAGGCGCGGTTGCACATTATGAAGCAACAGGAGAGCGCAAACTGCTTGATGCCTTGTGTCGCTATGCCGATCACATCGACGCAACTTTTGGTAGCGAACCGGGCAAAAAGCGTGGCTATTGCGGGCACCCAGAAATCGAACTGGCACTAGTGAAACTCTATCATGCTACACAGAATCCACGTTATTTGAAACTGGCTACCTATTTCATTGACGAGCGTGGACAGGGACCGAACTATTTCGATCAGGAGGCGCGGGCGCGCGGCGAAGACCCGGCCCAGTTCTGGGCAAAGACGTATGAATACTGTCAGGCACATGTGCCCATTCGCGAACAAACAAAGGTCGTGGGACATGCCGTGCGCGCCGTGTACCTATTGAGCGCCGTGACAGACCTGGCGCACGAGAATGACGACCCGACCTTATTAGAAACCAGCCAACGGCTGTGGAACAATCTCGTTACCAAACGGATGTATCTCACTGGAGGGATCGGCGCAGCGCATAATATCGAAGGCTTCACGCAGGATTATGATTTACCCGATGAGACCGCGTATGCTGAAACTTGCGCGACCATCGGCTTGATGCTCTGGAATCATCGTATGCTGCAATTCTCCGGCGAAGGCAAATACGCGGACGTGCTGGAACGCGCCCTCTATAACGGCTTCCTCAGCGGCGTCGCACTGGATGGAGCGCACTTTTTCTATGAGAACCCATTAGCCAGCACGGGTCATCATCACCGCGAAGGCTGGTTCACCTGTCCGTGCTGCCCACCGAATATCGCGCGCACACTCGCAAGCCTGGGCAAGTTCTTTTACTCCACGGGAGCTAATGATGTCTGGGTGCACCTATATGGACAGGGAACAGCGAAAATGGAGTTGAATGGTCGAGATGTGAGTCTACGACAGGTTACAAAATATCCATGGGATGGCGATGTCAGGTTGAAGATTGATGTGGATACTCCACAGCGTTTTACATTGCACCTGCGCGTGCCTGAATGGTGCGAGCACTGGCGACTACTAGTGAATGGTGAGCAGTTATCGGTGAATAGTACGCAGTTATTAGACGGTTACATTCAACTGACGCGCGAGTGGCAGCCTGGTGATGTGGTCGAATACAACATGGACATGCCAATACGCGCCATGTGGTCACATCCCGCCGTGCGCGCGTTGCAGGGACGCGTGGCATTGCAGCGCGGTCCTCTGGTCTACTGCATCGAAGGCATTGACCACGGGGAAATCGATTTGGATCGCATAATGATTGATCCAGGACGTGTGTCAAACGAATTTAAAGTGGAACACAAAGAAGATTTACTCGGCGGTGTGAGCGTGCTGCGCGGCAAGGGGATCGTCATGGATGAAAGTGAATGGGAAAATACTCTTTACCGCAGTCAACCACCCTCATCGAAAAGTATGGACATAACGGCAATACCCTATTACGCGTGGGATAATCGCGCGCCAGGTGAGATGCGTATTTGGGTGCGCGCCAGAGGAATGTAAACACGGTTGTGCCAGGTAACCAGTTAACGAAACGGAAAAATGCCTTCGTTCAGAATCCACTCAAAAGACAGCGCGTACCGCCCAATTTGCTGTACGCTACGTTAGGTTCGGCAAAGAGTATGATACTATTCTGGAGGTTTAAACGCTAACCATCTTAATTTTGCATCTTCCTCATTGACACCAAGAGGTTTAATGACATTATCTATGTGTGACTTCTTGCTTGAATACAGACTCTCATATGCCAGCCATAGACTTTCCAACTCCGAAACAATAACTGAAATATGACCATCACCCTTTGTATATTCTGGAACTTCCACCACAGAAATTGTGTCCCATTTTATTCTTCCTCGATTCATGCCGGTTGCTGTAGACAATATGTCACCAAGTACTTCTTTAGTTCTCAGCAATTCGGAATAGTAAATTGCCTCTTCTTTATTTTTGGCATTTAGAATGGTATATTCATTTGAGACAAACTTTCCAGAATGGTAAGTTGGAACTATCGCAACAGCCCCTCTCCCAACGCCCATATTTGACAGCAAGATATCCCATTCTTTCACTCGATAAAGAGTGGAATACGAACATTCACTTCCATCTTTAGCATCCCCTTGGGTAACATCGCCATCATAAGTTACGCGAAGAAACTGATAGACTTCATCTTGATCCACCTTGACTTGCCGACCTGTAGCTATCGATAAGGCATTGCCAATTGGAATGACATTTAGACCATTTGATAACCAAATCGGTTTCTTCCTACCTCTGTCATTTATACAGAATTTGACGTCTAGTCTATCTGTAATTTGAGTGGCAGGTACAGAATACAATGCTCCAACTCCATGGCAGAAATTTCGGAAATCAGAAACAATTCGATCCGTTTCTCTGATTTTTTCCTCTCTAAGATTGACCTTGTCCATTCCAATTCTACGCGCTGTTTTTTCTTCTATTCCTATATAAATTGCACTAGTCATGAAAACGTCTGGTTGCGTCTCTCCGGGTTTACGCAACCTGAGTATTAATATTGATGTCTTCACTCTAGCCGATGCTCTACGAAACGCATCTCCGGGCAATGAAATAACACCAATAATTATGAAATTATCTCTAATAAAATTTCTTATTTCAAAATAAGACTGACCAGACAATACGGATTCATCAATTATTGCAAAAACTCTTCCATCATCCTTTACAAGGTCTTTATATCTTTCCAAGAACATAACACTGCTTAACACGCTCGACAATGGTTTCCCAGAACTGCCTTGTGCCACTAAATATTGAGCTAATATTTGAGCTTGATCTGCTTTGTCTCGACTGTAGTTCATAGAAAATGGTGGGTTTGAAAGAATTACATCAAACTTCGTGTCATCCTCTACAATTAACTTCCTCAATTCTCTTAACTGTTTAGTATCCTCTATTGTATGTTTGCCCACTTGACCAAAACTTTTGTCGAGCGAGTCGGAAAAAAAATATTACTACCCCCATCTCCGTGTAAGTACATATTCATTCTGGCGATCCGATACATAGGAGGTGCGTTCCCTGCATCAATACCATAAAGGCTCTCGTCTCTGATCTGTTTGGCAATTCGACTTTTATCTATGTTTGACAATCCTGCAATGGAGTTACATTTTCCTAGCATATCATTCATAGCAGCAATTAGAAATCCGCCAGAGCCACAGCAGGCATCCAGAACTGTATCAACATGACTCTTGGAAACGTTTATCGATGCTAACTTGACCATTAGATTTACAATATCGCGTGGAGTAAAAAATTGTCCGAGTTCGCTTCCACGGGCGGTCGCATCAAGAAATGCTTCAAACATTCGCCCATGAACGTCCTCTTCCATAGCATAGAAATCTATATGCTCTATTTCTTTAACTATCCATTTTATTGTCTCTGGACTCAACGAGATTTGCTCACCTGGGTCAAAGAACCTTTTTCGCTTTCCATCTTGAATATCAGATTCAAGGTCTTGTACTAGATTTCTAAATAATGGATCGTTGATTGGGCTTTCACTTTCTGTTTGACTCGTGATCCAATGTGATGAAAAAACGACATCTTTATATTTTGGAGATGGGAATCCCCAAGAGCTTTATGTAATGCTTTATCTTTTTCCAACTTGACGAATATTATTTTTATTAGCTCCTCAAATGCGGAACTTGGTTTCATCTTCTCTGTTACCCATATGTGTTGATGTAGCTTTTGAAATTTTCTGATTAGATTAGAGAGCGATACTTCCTCAAATTTGAATAGGGAATTTTCCAAATCCGCTTTTAAGTCAGATGATTGTTTCTTGATTGAAGCCTTGCCAATTGTAGACGCAAGATTCTTGTATGTGGGGTTTCCTTTTACAAAGTCACTAAATCCAACAGTTAATATTGGTTGTTTTACATCCCATTTATACACAGATGTCTTGATACCGTTTGATAGCATAAAATGCGAAACTGGGTTGTAATCGAATAGTTTGTTTAATTCAAGACAATAAGACGAACATTGTTGTTCCCAATCATCTATGTTTTCCGATGGGGCTTTTGCATCAACAACCATGCACGGAATACCGTCAATCTGAAGGATATAGTCGGGTTTATATAATACAGACTTGCTTCCCTTTCCAACCCTAAATTCCTGAATTGAAGTTTTGAGAGCAATATCCTCTTTGGAGTATCCTAATGATTCGATAAGTGGATTGATAAACCAAGATTCTACAGAGGCTTCATTTTTCAAATCGGATAGGTTGCAAAAGTCATTTTTCATGTACGCTTTCCCATTGTTTATTGTCATTCGGTAATAGTTTTATTCCTCTAGATCACGAAAAGTAGCTCTTATCGGGTTAATTGTATCAATAAATAAGTGCCCGAAAATGATGATTTCTTAGGCTTGCTCAGTTTTCTTGCTAATGCAAAACTTAAAAAGAGAGAATTAGTTTTATGACAAGCATCTAACGGCTCGCGTTGGCTGCGGTGGGTGAGAGGGTAGACTCACCCTCGAAACGGGAAAAACCCAAAGTTGCGAAATTGCTCAAAAGCGCTGCACACACCCCAAGTCGGCTGCGCGCCCAGAAGAAAGCCTGCCCATTTGAAATAACTTGACAGCCGCTAGCATACGAATTTCACGCCCAAAAGACTCGGCGTCTGTCTTTTCGGCAAGCAGCACCTTATCTGGAATTTCAATCGTAATTTGTTGAAGAGCCATTCTTACTCCTTTTTCCACCACTAATTTTACTCGTTTCAACTTCAATTTTTAGTGCCGTTTTGTACTGCAAAGAGCTGCCAACTATGAATTATAAGGACGCATGCTGTAATTTATGGGCAGCATGTTATACAGCAAGGCAGCCAATCCCGAAGCCCGATTCACTTTCAATGATCCTCGGTTCTCAAGTCGAGCCAGTCCATTTCTTCTGGTGTCAACTGCACTTCACTCGCCTCAATATTTGCCTTGAACTTCTCGCCACTATGGGGGCCGACCACTGCGAACAAATTCATGGGGTGATTCATCACATAAGCCAGGGCAACCTGGGCGGCGTTCATTCCTTCTCCATTCTTATTCAAAATCTGTAAGCCTGGCTTTCGCGAAGGATCGACTGACGCCATAACCGGAAGAGATAAATACCAAAATCGCTATGCTTATAAAGGTGATTTTGCGAATCATAGGATCTACCTTGTTGCTGTCTCACGGACCTGCTGGACCATCTGGAGGATGGCCGCGACGGCTGCCTCCGGCTCGTCTGATTGGATAAGGTGTCCGCTGTTTTGTGCAAATAACTGCTGACTATTGGATGATAACTGGAGCAGTTCCGTCTGCCGCTCCGACCAACCTGGACTGTCGTTCAATTTGGCGGTCAGAACAATCAGCGGCAGATCACCAAAGGTCTTCACAGCAGCTGCCTGCGCTAAAGAGGCCGGTATCCCTTGCAATTCGTTGTCAGCAGCTTGCAAAGACTGTGGGCGAATATAGAGCGGATAGTAGGCTTCCTGACCGGCTGGCACACTGGTAGCAATTGCCGGCAGTTTCACAAGCAGGCGAGCGACTCCGAAACGGGCTAACAAAGCTTGAAAGGAAAAAGGCTGCGATTGTGGGTTAGACTGAGATTGTGCCTCGATATGTGGTTGGCTGGCTTGTCCCGGGTTCATCGAATCGATCAACACAACCCCGGCAACTTCTGATGCGTGCTCGCTCACAAATACACGTACGGACGTTCCTCCAAGCGAATGCCCGACCATTACATAAGGTCCCGGAATATCCGCGTTTTGCAGCAGGATATGCAGTTCCTTTGCGAATTGTGCTGCATCGCGCGGAAGTGGACCCGGCTCGCTCCATCCCAGACCGGCCCGATCGTACGTGCAGATCCGCGTGGTCTTCACAACTTCTTGCTGAACCAATCCCCACGATGTTGACCAATCCCCTTGTCCCGCGTCGATCACCACAGTAGGACCACCGGTGCCGGTACAATTTATATGCAGGCGATACCCGCCAACATCCACCAATTGACCGGGCGGTGGATATGCCTTTGCATCAGCCGCTTCTGCTATTGGTTCGTAAATGTAACCCATCAAGAGGAGAGCCAGTAAGGAAGCCACACCAAAGCCAAGCCACCGTAAACAGCCTCTGCCTCGACCCTTAGAAGTACGCTTTGTTTCGATTTGATTTTGATCGTTCATTGTGAAGCCTCCACAATTGACAATAGATATCCAGCACCCTCATGATCCAAAGGAAATTATGAAATCAAATCTGGACTAGGTCAAATTTGACTACTACTATGTACCTCCTTATTAGATTTTTGAAAACAGCACCCAAGAGGCGCGTTATGCTCCTACGGGGCATAGTGGGCGGAATGTAGACCATGCTGGGGAACAGAAAAAACTCAAAGCAGGAAACATGCTATTTGGGCGGGAGAATCCCCGCTATCCATTGCACCGTGTTGTGTGTTTGTCATCTCTAATGAGTCTAAACCTTTCGAACTAAGATGTGGTAATACCAAATCTCTCCATTCCCATCTTTAAGAATTTCAAATCCTGCTTGTTGAGCCCATTCCTTCACTTGTTGCTCCGTCGGATGGTAATGATAGACCTCTTCGTCAGGATATTCTCCATAGACCACAGGTAGCCCCGCCTGTTGAGCCCGTTCGAAGGCTTGCTTGATTTCGTTCTGATCTGCATTTTCGATAGTTTCCGCTGTGAAATAGAAGTAACCATGCTCTTTCAGCGCTCGGTGGAAGTTGCTGAGTACCAGGGGCCAATCCTCGGGAGGTACATTTTCCATGGCATCCATGCAAATCGCACCATCGAATACGTCTCGATACGCAATTTCTTGCAAACCACTTTTCTCAAATTGAACAGTGGGGAATTTTGCTTTGGCGCGCTCGAGCATACCTTGCGATTGATCAATCCCAACGATAGAATGCCCCTTTGCAAGGAGAAAGGGTAAATATCTGCCCGTTCCACAAGGAGCATCGAGGATCCTACTATTCTGTGGGAGAAGGTCCAGGAACTCTTGTATGAATTGCTGGTGTGCAATGTTGCTATATACACCACCTTTCTCGTCGTAAAGTGGAGCCTCGCGATCATATTGCTCCTCGCAATCACGTCGCATTTCGATCAGCCAAGTGTTTCGGTCCATTTTGATCCTTTCTTTACTCAGGCTGTGTTGGGCGGCACCTCAACTCTCGCCAATGAAACATTACCACAATTCACCTTCACGCCACTCGGCCGACAAGGGTAAAGTTAGATCCAGAGACGGTGTTTTCGGTAACCGTAAGATCATTACGCTTGCATCAGGCGTGGAAGTCAAGCCGTCTTGTGTCCGAATGAAGAGCGGACCTTGCCAAAAGACCCAACCCAATTTCGTGTACAACATGGGTTCTGCTGGAGACAAGCCTCCCACCTCAAAATCATTAATGGCGCTTGCCAGCCGACGCATCACCGCTGATGCAAAGCCATGCCCTTGGTACGGAGGCTCGGTTGCAACCATTTCGACATAGGCAGTGCGCAGGGGAGGGTCATCGCTGGGCTGAAGCCAGCGGGTCACCCACATCGCATGGCTGACCATAGATGTGCCCCACCAACCGATGACATGGGTTGCATCGGTGAACGTCCGGAATAAAGGTTCCACATCCAAATCATATAGTGCATAAGCACGTTTACAAAGTGCATGGATCTCTGCCAGCTGTTCTGACGTGAGTTGATCGTCGTGCAGGACTTCTAATTTCAGGCTTTCATTCATTTTCTTCATCTTCAAATAATATCACCCTAAAATCTGGGTCCGCCGCCCAACGGCTCGCGTTAGCCACAAATAGCCGGGACTAGAGCAGTATAAACGCGAAGCCTTGAAAAGCCTGTAAATCGCGCAGAGTCCCACTTGCAGGCTGCATACTACACTATAATCATTCCGAAAAATATCCATTCGCTCGTAGGATCAGCATCGCACCCACTGTTACCCACCCTCGCCATTCCATTTCACAACCTGGGCTAATAGGAGTCCAGGTAATTCCCCATCCGCCATCTTCCCGCTGTCTGGCAACAATTTCTTCGAGATTGGCACGGATTTCTTGCTCACTAAAATGGACCCGTAGTGGGTCGTCGGGAAAAGGCGCCCAATCAAGCGCTTTCCGCACATAATCAGTTGCGCCAACTTTCGCCACTAAGCCGGAGGTAAGAAGATGCTCGCTCAGGCGCTTCATTTCCTGCTCGGCACGTTCACGCTGCGGCACATACCGTAGAAATGTCAACACGCAGCCCATCTCGTGCTGGTCTTTTGGCAAAAGACCGGGAATTTTCTCCCAGCAATACGCTGTGGCTTTCTCCAGCCAAGCGTGGCGAACTTCATGCTTATGCAATAACCCACAGAGAATGGCCGTAGGATTCAACGAGGCCGCCGGGTTATCTTCCGTATTCCACCAGGGCGCGTGCGGATAATTGCGAACCGAAGGCAAAACGAATGGAACGCCACCTTCTTCTGTGGTAATGCTGAGAAGAAAGTCGCATATGTTATGCACCATCATCTCATCGAAATCGGTCGTGTCCAATATCTCTAGAGCGTGTTGGGTTGGCACCGGTTGGCTTTCTGGGCAACGAATATCAGGTTCTAGGGCATTCCCAAAGCCGCCATCCTGGTTTTGATAGGCGCGTAGCGCAGAAAGCACGTCTTGAGATGAACCTGACCTAAAATGAAAATCGAACAACCGACGCTCTAGCAGCCGGGCGTTCTGCCAAATAAATTCTTCCGCTCGCTCAAATAGATTCGTCATAATTTTTTCCTAGCAGCCAAATGGGTGATCACTGGCTCCGATCTTCGATACGTTGCATCTCCGTTCGCCATTCGGTAACATCCAGCGTTACCAGCCCTTCAATACGTTTAACAAAGTTCTTGGTAGCTTTCTGGAGATCGTTATCTGGATACTCTTTAGTCGCTTGTGCTTTATATAGGTATTTCTCAACTTGCAGCATGTGATAAATATATCCATAGCGAATGAAGTTCTCTCGCCAACCGTTGATGGCCAATAGACCCGTTGCGATCGCAGCTAAAGCTGAGAAAGTGGCACCAACAATATTCACATGCTCCCACGGCACGAGGAGTATAACCGGTATTATGGAGGTGAAGACGAGCGCGATACCTTGAGCTAATGTGCTTCGTCGGTGATTCTCCTTTTTCCAGGCGAGATATTGTTGTATCAAGCAATCGCATCGATCTAAGGCGATCTGATCTAGGGTCTTCCCTTCCTCTGGTAGCTTAGAACAGTCCACTGTACTCATTTTGTTTTCTCCCTTCATAAAATGGCGAATATCCACACTCGATAAACGGGCTAACTATGATTTATAGAGACTCATGCTGTAAATCATCCCGGTGCGGGTGTTATACAGAGTCACTCTGTCAACAGCCAATCCGCATATTCATTGTAATAGCAAGGTCGCAAACACCGAAGCCCGATTCACTTTCAACGATTGTCGGTTCTCAAGTCGAGCCAGTCCATTTCCTGCGGGGTCAACTGCACTTCACTCGCCTCAATATTCGCTTTGAACTTCTCGCCGCTATGGGGGCCGACCACCGCGAACAAATTCATGGGGTGATTCATAACATAAGCCAGAGCAACCTGAGCAGCCGTCAATCCTTTTTCGTCGGCCAAGATGCTCGCCCGATCCAGGCGTTGAAAGTTTGCCTCGTTCGCATACGTCCGTACAGCCACTTCATCCCATTCTCGCTCGCCAAACAGATAGAGGTTATCGCGGCGAAAGCGCCCAGAGAAGAACCCACTCGCCAGCGGTGACCAGATTAGAAGCGGCATTTGCGTCTGTCCATACCACTCACGTGCAATACTCCCGGAAGAGCCGCTGATACTGATGCAAAGCGGCCATGGCTCATCAAGCGAATCGGCAAGACTAAATTGTGGACTGCTCGCCACGAATGACTCTAGCCTCTTCGTTTGAGCGTAGGCATTGGCTGCCTCAATTCGCTGGTGCGTCCAATTCGAGACCCCAAAGGCATGGATGCGACCCGCTCGAACATGTTCATTCAAGGCATCGACGATTGGCTCGAATGATATGTCCGGATCATCACGATGCAGTAGATACAGGTCGATGTAGTCTGTTTTGAGGCGGGCTAGGGAATCATGTAAATCGGCTGCAAGACCAAAGGGAGTCATTCTCCGGCGATCTTCAGAATGAGCCGCGCCTTTTGTGATGATCACAATTTGACCGCGTAAACCTCGTGCTTGCATCCAACGTCCAATGACGCGTTCACTATTCCCACCGCTATATACATGAGCGGTGTCAATGGTATTGCAGCCCAGCTCATACACTTGATCTAACAATGCAAAACTTTGCCCCTCGTGCAGGTCGCTGCCAATCATCGTCCCACCCTGGATAACGCGCGCGACTGGTTTCTTAACTCCAGGGATTTCGCCGTAGCGCATGTTTACTCTAAACGTCGATATCTCATAACTAGTAGGGGCACAGCGAGATAAGCTGTGGGTCTGACGGGTGAGGGCTTCGCTGTGCCCCTACTATGTGGTCATAGCCCATTTTTCAAGTGATAATACAAATCGTTCCAACGCAGTTCTTTCTTGAATTCTGGCAGCCTAGTATTCTCATCGATTAACAGGAATTCAATTCCCGCGATGTCTGCAAAGTCTTGTAGATGTTCGGCAGTGACCGAGTAGCTGAAGCCAGTATGATGCGCTCCGCCTGCATGGATCCATGCCGCGGCGGCAGTCTTGAGATTGGGACGCGGCAACCACAGCGCACGCGCCACAGGCAATTTAGGCAACGGCTCATCGGTTGGAACAACGTCCACAACATTAGCGACCATGCGGAAGCGACCCCCCATATGGACGATGGACGCACCCACAGCCGGACCCGTCTGCGCGTCAAAGACGAGACGAACGGGGTCTGCTTTCCCTCCGATGCCAAGCGGATGAATTTCCAGCCTGGGTTTATCTGCCGCGATCGATTCACAAATCTCCAGCATGTGTGCGCCGAGCACTTTATCGCCCTGGGCGTGCATGTGATAGGTGTAATCTTCCATGAAACTGACGCCGCCAGTCATCCCCTCGTTCATCACCTTCATCGCACGCACGAGAGCAGAGGTTTTCCAGTCACCTTCCGCGCCGAAGCCATAGCCGTCGCGCATCAATCGCTGCACGGCAAGTCCCGGCAGTTGGACGAGTCCGTGCAGGTCTTCAAACGTGTCAGTAAAGGCTTTGAAGTTGCCAGCGGTGAGGAAGTTACGCAGACCAATCTCAATGCGCGCGCCATCTCTCAGCGACTCATGCTGCGCGCCGCCGGGCTTGAGTTCGGGGACGATCTCGTATTCATCCATATAGACTTTGACGAGTTGGTCCACGTCGTCATCACTGGCTTCATTGACAGACTTGACCAAATCACCGATGCCGTAGCCATAGACATCATAACCAAGCTGGATTTGTGCCTGCACCTTATCACCTTCGGTCACCGCGACATCGCGCATGTTGTCGCCAAAGCGCGCGATCTTCATGCCCTGCCAATCCGCCCACGCCGCGGCAGCGCGCGCCCACACACCAAGTTCAGATTGAGTGCCATCATCCTGCCAGTGACCAACAACCACCTTACGTTCGAGGCGCAAGCGGCTGCCGATGAAGCCGAACTCACGGTCACCATGCGCGGCCTGGTTGAGGTTCATGAAGTCCATGTCGATGTCTGACCAGGGGATCTCAAGGTTGTACTGTGTGTGCAAATGTGCAAACGGTTTCTTGAGCAGAGTCAAACCCGCGATCCACATCTTGGCAGGCGAGAAAGTATGCATCCATGCAATAAGACCGATGCAGCTTTTTGATGAGTTGGCTTCAAGGCATAATTCACGGATTGCATCAGGCGTGGTGAGGACAGGCTTGAAGACCACGTTCACTGGCATATGTTTCGATGCACCCAATGCGGTCGCAATCTCGCGCGAATGTTCAGCAACAGTCTCCAATGTTTTCGGTCCGTATAAATGTTGACTCCCCGTCACAAACCAGACTTCGTATCCTTTAAGATCGATCATGATAGCAACTCCTTTGTATTCGACCTATCCCCCTGCCCCCTTCCCTCGAGGGAAGGGGGTGTCCCCGCTCACAAAGCGAGCAGGGGACGGGGGTTAGGTCATTGCCCGTACACATTCATATACCGGTAATGCAATTGATCCACATCCTCCTGTGGAATGACATCAGGAACTCCAATTTGCATGGCAAGCCAAACTGTTTTCGCGTTATCTTCCGTCATCACCGCAGCTTTGACCGCAGCTTTGGCATTCTTTCCGATCGTGAACACGCCGTGATTCTTGAGCAGCACCGCAGGTGACTTGCCAATGCTATCCACTACAACTTTGCCGATCGCATCATCGCCAATTAACGCAAAACCTCCGCACGGGATGGGGCCACCGAACTCATCCGCGATCGCAGTCAACACGACGGGAATTGGTTTATTAACTGCAGCAAAAGCGGTAGCATATGCAGAATGCGTATGTACCACGCCGTTCACATCGGGCCGATGTTTATAGATGTACAAATGGCTATACACGTCAGAAGAAGGTTTGTATACCCCTTCAACCACTTTGCCGTCTATACCCACCACCACCATGTGCTGCGTTCGCATTTGCTCATAGGGAATGCCACTGGCTTTGATGACGACCAAGCCGGTCTTAGGGTCTCGCGCGCTGATGTTGCCACCGGTCCAGACCACGAGATTATATTTTGGTAATTCTCGATGCAACTCAAGCAACTCCACTTTAAGTTTTTGTAACATAGTTTCTCCAAGGATTCGATACTCGATTTTCGTTATTCGAGTAACGAATTATCGAATATCAAACCTTCAACCCATCCACAGCAGCTCTTTCGATGGGGAGTCCCTTTTTGTAGCGTTCCATAAATGTCGTAAAACCAAGCACATCTGCTGGGTCGGGCGCGATGGTCCTGCCCATTTCGCCGGCAAAAACCTTATCCGAAAGATAGTCTTCCAGGGGTTCATTTGTGTCCTCATGTAGCATATAGGAGGCGAGCAATGCCATTCCCCAGGGGCCGCCTTCACCCGCAGTTTCCATCACGGAAACAGGGACGTTCATCGCCGCTGCCATGATTCTTTGACCGACTTCCTGTGTCTTGAAGAATCCGCCATGACCAAGAATTTGGTCGATCCTCACCTGTTCCTTTTCAAAAAGAATATCCAGCCCGATCTTCAAGGCACCGAGCGCTGAGAACAAATGGGCGCGCATAAAATTCGCAAGTGTGAAACTGCTTTCCGGCGTACGCACGAACATCGGCCGCCCCTCCTCAAGATGCGTGATATGTTCGCCCGAAAGATAATTGTAGGCCAGCAGTCCGCCACCATCTGCATCACCCTTGAGTGCTTGTTGATACAGCATCTCATACAGCTTGGATTCGCTCACTTCCACACCCAGTACATAAGTGAATTCCTGAAACAAATCAACCCAGGCATTGAGATCAGATGTGCAGTTGTTGCTATGCACCATAGCGACAGGCTTGCCTGTGGGAGTTGTCACCATATCGATCTCGGGATAGAGCTTCGATAAGGACTTTTCCAAAACGATCATCGCAAAAACAGATGTCCCTGCGGACACATTGCCAGTTCGCACTGCTATGCTGTTGGTTGCGACCATCCCTGTACCTGCATCGCCCTCAGGCGGACAAAGCAGAACACCCGCTTGCAACTGTCCACCAGGATCGAGCAACTTTGCGCCTTCTTCTGTGAGAAAACCTGCGGCTTCTCCGGCTACAAGGACCTTAGGAAGGATGTCTTGTAACTTCCATGAGATGTCTTCTGTTTTGAGCAGTTCATTAAACTGTTCAAGCATGCGCTCATCGTAGTTATTAGTCTTACTATCGATGGGGAACATGCCTGATGCTTCACCAATACCCAGCACCTTTTGTCCCGTCAGTTTCCAATGGACATAACCTGCCAGCGTGGTCAGATGGTTGATATCAATGATATGGACTTCTTTGTTCAATAACGCCTGATAGAGATGTGCAATGCTCCAGCGCTGCGGAATGTTGAATTGGAATAGATCCGTAAGTTTCTCAGCTGCCTGCCCGGTGATGGTGTTTCGCCATGTACGAAATGGGACAAGAAGATTTCCGTCGTTATCAAACGCCAGATAACCATGCATCATGGCACTGAAACCGATAGCCCCAATGATCTGAAGCGGGGTGGTGTATTTCTCAAGAACTTGGGTACTTAGATCTCGATAGCTCTCCTGCAAGCCCGTCCAAACATCTTCGAGATGGTATGTCCAGATACCATTTTCATATCGGTTTTCCCATTCATAACTTCCCGAAGCGATCGGTGCATGATCCTCGCCGATCAACATGGCCTTGATGCGTGTCGAGCCAAACTCCACACCCAGAACGGTCTTTCCGTTTTCAATCCTTTTTTGGATATCGTTTCGATCTAGAGTTTTGGCCATATCACACCTCGATGATGATTTTCAAACCCTCACGTCGTTGTGCCACGCGGAAGGCTTCAGCGGCTTGCTCCAAAGGAAAGCGATGTGTCACCAGCGAACGAACATCCACCAAACCTTTTGACACCAACTCGATCGCACGTGGATAAGTATGCTTCATGCGCCGCACGAGTTTGATGGTCAATCCTTTTCTACGTGCCAAAGATGCGGTGAACGATGTCTTGTCGTCCTCTGGGATTCCGGCGAGAATCACTTTTCCACCAGCCGAGACAGCGGCAAACGCCATATCGACCGCATCCTGCGTCCCGGCCGCGTCGAACGCCACATCGACTCCTCGTCCAGCAGTCGCCGCCTCGATCATTTCAAGTTGGCGGCCGTCCTCCGCTAAAAAGGCATGGTTCGCCCCGAAACGTTTCGCGGCTTCCACGCGATGTGGAAGCTTATCCGTGGCAAGGATGTTCGACGCGCCCGAAAGCTTCGCCACCTGGATGATTAGCAAACCGATCGGACCACAACCGAACACACCCACGCTCATTCCCGGTTGGACTTTACCGAGATCAACACTATGAATAGCAATTCCCAGGGGCTCGAGCATCGCGCCGTCATCATCGGAAATTGAATCAGGAATAGAGATTAAGCTTCTTTCATTCCATGCCACCCACTCGCGCAGGGCGCCATCCGTCACGCCGTCACCTGCAAAGATCAGATTCGAGCAGAGATTGGGATGCCCGCGCCTGCAAAACTCACAATGACCGCATGGAATGGCCGGGTCAATTGCCACGCGCTGACCATCGGCAGTGACACCCGCGAACTCATGCCCCAACACCAAGGGACGTTCGAGTTGAGCATCCCCGATCCCGCCTTCAGCAAACCAATGCAAATCAGATCCACACACACCGACAGACTTCACGCGGACGAGCTTTTCTCCGTCCATGACAATAGGTACTTCTTCATCATGAAGTTGTAAATCGCCCGGCCCATGTAAACGAACCGATTTCACTCTTGGCCAGCCTTCTCTACACGAGTGAGCACCGCCACCCCATATGGTTCAAGCTTCAACTTGCGCGCATCGGATTCGGTAAGATGTTCATGAGCCGGCCACGGAAGGGTTATTTTCTTTTCGGTTCGTTCATGGTTAATGACAATGAATATTTCATCGCCACGCGCGTTGACGCGCTTGCGCGCTTCTACGCCTAATGGACATTCCATCACAGACTCGACACCCGCAGATTTCACAATGTCATCCATCAATTTCTGCTGCGACGCTTCATCCAACCACGCACCCACGTAAGTCACAGAACCTTTGCCAAATGGATGTGATGTAATTGCAGGCTGTCCATCCAACCAACCATTTGACTCACCATAGCGAGCGATAACTCTGGTTGTCTCATCCTTCAATTTCAATCGCTCTGCCCAAATCTGCGATTCCCC
>Ga0081539_10002757_pt1 | contig 23652 bp, 18 predicted proteins | sample TabmetS4T2R2_FD_71023 | JGI IMG/M metagenome (GOLD analysis project Ga0081539, IMG submission 71023) | Tabebuia heterophylla rhizosphere microbial communities from the University of Puerto Rico - S4T2R2 | ecosystem: Host-associated > Plants > Roots > Rhizosphere ...
GGTCGCCTTGGCGGCGTCGCGGATGGCGCCAGTGACGCGTGCGGCAACATCAGTGGTGGCGCCACTGATCCGGGCCGCAATATCGATCGCTGCATCCATCAGGCGCGCCTTGAGGCGGAGCCATGCCTCTCCGCCGCCTTGCACCATCCGGGCTTATGGTTAATGACGGGTTAAGAGCAATGGCCGGGGCGAGTTCGGTTCTTGTTTGCCAACGCATGATCTTGGTCCGAAAACCGGTACCCACTTTTCGGGATTCATGCTGTAACGGAGGATTACATGGGCGAGATGACAGCCACGCGAAGCCCGCGCGGCGGGATGTATTTCGAGGATTTCGAGGTCGGCCGCGTCTACCAGCATACCCTGCGCCGCACCGTGACGCAGATGGACAACATGCTGTTCTCGAACATGACGCTGAACCCGCAGCCGCTGCACATCGATCGCGAATTCTGCGAGAAGGAGACCGAGTGGGGCCAGCCGCTGATGAACTCGCTGTTCACGCTCGGGCTGATGATCGGCATCCAGGTGAGCGACATGACGGTCGGCACGACAATCGCCAATCTCGGCATGACCGACGTGAAATTCCCCCACCCGCTGTTCGAGGGCGACACCATCCATTGCTCGAGCGAGGTGCTGTCGAAGCGCGAGTCGAAATCGCGCCCCGGCGCCGGCATCGTCGACCTGCATACCCGCGCTTATAACCAGAACGACAAGCTCGTCGCCGAGTGCAAACGCCAGGCCTTCATGCTGATGCGGCCGAAATGATCCGCTCCCTGCTCTTCGTCCCGGCCGATAGCGAGAAGAAGCTCGCGAAGGGTTTCGCTGCCGGCGCCGACGCCGTGATCCTCGACCTCGAAGACTCGGTCGCGGCCGATCGCAAGGGCGTCGCGCGAGAGATGGCGCTCGCGTTCCTGCAGGCGCATGCCGCGGATCCGCAGCGCACGCGCCTCATAGTGCGCGTCAACGCGCTCGATACCGGATTGACCGACGCGGACCTCGATGCGGTCGTCGGCGGCAAGCCCGACGCTATCATGCTGCCGAAAGCCGAAGGCGGTCAGGCGGTCGTTCACCTCGATGCCAAGCTGACGGCGCGCGAGGCGATCCATGGCATGCCGGACGGTGCGATCAAGATCATCGCGCTCGCAACCGAGACGGCGACGTCTCTGTTCCTGTGCGGGACCTATCGGGATGCGAGCCCGCGGCTCACCGGCATCACCTGGGGCGCGGAGGACCTTTCGGCCGAGCTCGGCGCCGAGACCAACCGCGACGCGGCCGGCCGCTTCACCTCGCCCTATTGGCTCGCGCGCAATCTCTCGCTCGCCGCGGCCGCCGCCGCGCGGGTGCAGCCGATCGACGGGGTCTACGCGGATTTTCGCAACCTGGCCGGCCTGCGCGAGGAGGCCGAGGAAGCGCGGCGCGACGGCTTCACCGCCAAGATGGCGATCCATCCGGCGCAGGTTGCGATCATCAACGAGGTGTTCACGCCAACGCCGGAAGCGATCGCGACGGCGCGAGCAGTGGTCGCGGCGTTCGCCGCCGACCCGAGCGCCGGGGTCGTGGCGATCGACGGCGTGATGTACGACCGCCCTCACCTCACGCGCGCGCAGCGTCTGCTGGCGCGGCTTGCCAAGCCCGACTGACGATTATTGCTGTGCCCTCTCCCCTCGTGGGAGAGGGCTACTCGGAGGTTCAGCGCGGAAGATCGGGAGAGGGGGACTCTCCACGAACTGTGCTTATCGAGAGTCCCCCTCTCCCGACCGAGTACGTTGACCTGCTGCGATGCCCTCTCCCACGAGGGGAGAGGGCACAAAATCCGACGCCGCGCTCTCGTCCGCTGATCTGCGACGCGAGCGTCACGCCGCCGGCCTGACGTCCGGCGCCTCGCGGATGCTGGCGAGCCGCTGCTCCTGGCTCACATAGGCCTGCGCCGCCGCGCTCTTGAACATCTCATGCGTCTCGATCTCGTCCTCGGTCACCGGCGTGATCGCGGCGTCGACGAACGCGTAGCGCTTGGGATCGTGCTTGATGCCGAGATAAATGCGGCGAAGGCGCGCATAAGTATAGCCCCAGCGCGCGATCTTGGCGGCGGTCTCGGCCCAATAGCGCGGGTAGAACTTCCACACCGGCTCCATCGGCAGCGTCGGGCGGCGATCGCGGCGCGACTTCATACGCAGCACCCCGCCCTCGACCGGGTGCACGTTCTCGATCTCGAGGCAGCCCTTGAACCAAGTCAGCGCGAACAGCGTGCTGCCGAAGGCGCGCAGCGCCGCCGAGCGGCGCATGACGGTTTCGCAATGCTCATACGAATAGTAGCGCCGCCACGCCTCCCAATAGGCGTATTCCCACTCCTCCTTGCTCATCTTCGGATGGTTCGTGGTGATGTGATAGAGGTCGTATTTGTTGAGATCCGGATCCATCCAGATGCCGGCGCGGTGCAGCTTCTGGTGATCCTCGCTGCCCGGCAGCGGCGTCAAATAGAAGATCTCCAGCACGTCGATCGGAAGCTCGCGCTTGAGCACGTCGATGTCATGCAGGATCGACTCCGCGGTATCGCCCGGGAAGCCCGTGATGTAGCCCGCATAGCAAAGGATGCCGGCCTGCTGCCAGGCGAGCAGCATCTTGCGATATTCGGTGATCTTGTTCTGCTTCTTCTTGGCGGCGAGCAAGTTCTCCGGATTGATGTTCTCGAGCCCGATATAGACCCGTTTGATGCCGGCGCGCGCGCACTTGGCGATGAAGTTCGGCGTCTTGTGGCAGAGCGTGTCGACCTGAATGAGAAACGAGAACTCCATCTTCTGAACTTCGCGCAAATGGATGAGCCGGTCGAGGATCGCCTCCCAGTCCTTGTTGCGCGCGAAGTTGTCATCGGTGATGAAATAGCGCGACAGGCCCTGCGCCATGTTGGTGCGGATGATCCTTTCGATGTCATCCGGCGTGCGGCGGCGCGACTTGCGGCCCTGCACATTGATGATCGTGCAGAACGAGCATTGATAGGGACATCCGCGGCCGGCGTCGAAGCTGGTCGTCGCGCCCGCGGTGCGGCGCACGCGCTCGCGCTTGAGCACGGGGATCTGCGCGTTCTCGAGCGCCGGCATGTCATGCATGTAGTTGTAGAGCGGCTTGAGCCGACCCGCATAGCCGTCGCGCAGCACCTCCTCGAGATGCTCCTCGGCCTCGCCGGCATAGATCGAGATGCCCATCCGTTGCGCTTCGCGCAGCGCGTCGTCATCGCCATCGATCATGGAAATGACGCCGGACATGTGGAAGCCGCCGATCGCGACCTGGATGTTGCGCGCGCGCAAGGGGCGCGCGATGTCGAGCGCACGCGGCGTCTGATTCGACTGCACGCCGATCAACATCACCATGCCGCAATCGGCTTCCTCGATCAGGCGGATCAGCTTGCGCGGATCGATCCGCGTGTTCGCCTCGTCGAACGCGTGCACATCGATATCGACATCGGACCCAAGAACCTGGCGCGCCGCGCAGTCCTCGAGGATGCCGTTCATGCAGGCGAGCGAATTGGACGGGATGGCGGAGCGATACCAGCGGATCGGATAGCCGTCGTCGCAATAGTGCGTCGGCTTGACCAGCAGCAGGCGAAAGCATTTGCGGGCAGTGACGGGCATTGCACACCCCCCAGTTAATTCAGCGTAACAATGCAACTGCCCCACGGACAACAGGATTCCGCCGCGATCCCGCCCAAAAACGAGGCGCGCGTCCCGCGTGCAACACTGCGGGCTAAAATCTTTGATTCACAATGAGTTCAGTGCTCTGGACGCCGGGTCACAGGCCACAATTTCTTCGACTCAAGCCGGCGTCACGACGTCCATCCCCTCTTCGCGCACCTTGCGCAGATGCTGCTCGCGCCCGACGAAAGCCTTGGCGGTGTCGGACTGGAACAGCTCGTGCGTCTCGGCCTCGTCATCGCGCACCGGCGTCATCGCGAGGTCGCGGTAGGTGTAGCGGTTCGGGTCGTTCTTGATGGCGAGGTAGATGCGCCGCAGGCGCAGATAGAGGCCGGCCCAGCGCATGATCTTGATGACCGACTCGGTCCAGTACTTCGGATAGAAGCGCCAGACCGGCTCGCGCGGCAAGGACGGCCTGCGGTCGAGGCGCGACTTGAGGCGGAAGAAGCCGCTTTCCAAGGGATGGATGTGCTCGAAGTCGATGCTGCCCTTGAACCAGGTCAAGAGGAACAGCGCGTTGCTGGCGTTGGCCTTGGTCACCGCGACGCGGCGCAGCACCGTCTCGATGTGCTCGATCGTGTAGTAACGCTGCCACGCCATCTTGTAGGCGCGATCCCATTCGGCCGCGGACATCTTCGGGTGGGTCGTGCAGACGTGATTGAGATCGTATTTGTTGAGATCGGGATCGAGCGGCGCACCGGCCTTGAACAGCTTGAGATGATCCTCCGAGCCGGGCAGTGGCGTCAGGTAAAAGAACTCGAGCAGATCGACCGGCAGCTCGCGCTTGATCACGTCGATGTCGTGCATGATCGAGTCGAACGTGTCGTTTGGAAAACCGAGAATGTAGCCCGCATAGGTGATGACGCCGGCATTCTTCCAGGCGAGCAGCATCTTGCGGTACTCGGTGATCTTGTTCTGCCGTTTCTTGGCGCCGAGCAGATTGGCGGGATTGATGTTCTCGAGCCCGATGAACACGCGCTTGACGCCCGCGCGCGCCGCCTTCTCGATGAAGTTCGGCAGCTTGTGGCAGAGCGTGTCGACCTGGATGATGTAGCTGACGTTGAAGCTCTCGACCTCGCGCAGATGAACGAGCCGGTCGAGGATCGGCTCCCAATCCTTGTTGCGCGCGAAATTGTCGTCCGTGATGAAGAACGCGCGCAGGCCCTGCGCATAGTTCGTGCGCACGATCAGCTCGACGTCATCGGGCGAGCGGCGCCGCGACTTGCGTCCCTGCACATTGATGATGGTGCAGAACGAGCACTGATACGGACAGCCGCGCCCGGCGTCGAAGCTGGTGGTGCCGCCCGCGGTGCGCTGCGCGCGCTCCACCGCCATCAGCGGAATTGGCGTGCCTTCGATGCCGGGCAGATCGTTCATGTAGTTGTAGAGCGGCTGAAGCGTGCCCGCAAAAGCGTCGCGCAGCACCTGCTCGAGCCGTCCCTCGGCTTCGCCGGCGAACAGCGAAATGCCCATGGCGGTCGCGCGCTCGACATGGGCATCGACGCCATTGAGCATGCTGAGCGTGCCGGACACGTGGAAGCCGCCGATGCCGACCTGAATACCGCGCTCGCGCAACGGCTTGGCTAGATCGAGCGCGCGCGGCATCTGGTTCGATTGCACGCCGACAAGCATGACCATGCCGGCCCCGGCCGCCTCGATCATTGCGGCGAGGCGATGCGGGCGGATGCGCGTGTTGGTTTCGTCGAAGGCGTGAATCTCGATTGGGACATCGCCGAGCACGCGCCGCTCGGCGCAGTCCTTGGCGAGGCCATAAAGCGAAGCGAGCGAGTTGGACGGGATCGACGAGCGCAGCCACTGGATGACGTAGCCGTCGTCATCATAGTGCGACGGCTTCACCAGGATCAGGCAGAATCGTCCCGCAGTCACGGCGGCACCCACCGGCTGCGCGGACTTCAAGATCCCGACTTACCCCCCGCCAGCCGGATCCAGCTTATCAACCGCGATTTCGCGGCGCCACCAATTGGGCGAGCTTGCGTCGGGTTCCGGGCAGAAACTTGCAAGGGTTCCAGACAAGGAAAGGCCGGGCGCTGGGCCCGGCCTTTCCGACGGGAGAAATTGCAACGCTTACCAGCCGCAATTGCCGCAGCGCGGGCGGACCGGGACCATGTAGGTCTGCGCCGGCGCGACCATCTCGGTGCGCTGCACGGTCGCGAATTGCGGCGGGATCTTCTCGTAGCTCACGCTTTCGGGCGCGACCATCACGGTCCTCGGCACCATCACGGTCTGATACTGCGCCGGCACGCGATGCGCGACGACGCGGCCGGGCGCGACCATCACGGTCTCGTTGTAGGTGCGGTACTGCGGCGGCACGACCTGCTGCTGATAGCAGGTGACGCAGGGCTGCGGCGGCACATAGCAATTGTAGCAACCGGCCGATGCCGTCGTCGGCAATGCGAGGCTGAGAAGAGCTGCGGCAGAAAGCGCGGCAAGAACGCGTGCCATGGTGTTACCCGCTGGATCGAGATGGCCTCCGGCGCCGCGCACGCGGCGCCGATCTGAGCGCGGGAAGCTAATCGCAACTGACGTGACGCTCAATCAAACTCGCGAATTTACCTTGATGGGCGTGGTTAACCCGGCGTCTGCGCATCGCGCAGAATCTGCGCTGTCGCGTTTCGAGTGAGTTCACTTCGTTTCGGCGCCATACACCGCGTGCGGATCGAAGGCCTTCTCGCCCTCGCGCAGTTCGAGGACGAGCGACCTGCTCGGTGCAGTGCCAAGCGGCACGGCGCGATAGAAGCACGAGCGTCGTCCGGTATGGCACGCGCCCGGCCCTTCCTGCTCCACCTTGATCCAGACGGCATCCTGATCGCAGTCGACACGCATCTCGGTCACGCGCTGGACATGGCCGGAGCTCTCGCCCTTGCGCCACAGCCGTCGCCGCGAACGGCTGTAGTACCAGGCCTCGCCGCTCTCGATCGTGCGCGCCAGCGCCTCGGCGTTCATATGCGCGACCATCAGCACGCCGCCGGTCGTCGCATCGGTAGTGACGCAGGTGACGAGCCCGTCGGCGTCGAATTTCGGCGCGAGCGCCCGCCCCTCCTCGACCTCCTCGGTCGAGCCACGTTCGGCAAATTCGTACGACATGGAGAGCGCTCCGGCGCCTAGATCGTGATGAATTAGGTTCGCGCAAGCCGCGTACTTCCCCATCCGCGAGTATGGAGCTCGTCGCAGCGCCCTCTCCCCATAGCCCGTCGTAGACGGGCGTAAACGCCCTTTTCTGGGAGAGGGCTACTCAGACATTCAGCGCAGAATGTTGGGTGAGGGGTAAGCGACCCCTCACCCAACCGAATGCGTTGAACTTCCTGCGATGCCCTCTCCCACAAGGGGAGAGGGCAAACATGGCTAGCGCCGTCGATTCGATCTCAATTCATCCCGCTCTAGCGCATGATCCCGAAAAGTGGAGGCCGGTTTTCGGACAAGATCATGCGCCACCATAAAGTCAGCGCGCGGCGGCGCGCACCATCGTGATGAACCGCGCCTGCTCCTGCGCGTCGCGGAACAGACCGGTGAACTGCGTCGTCAGCGTCATCGAGCCCGGCTTGCTGACGCCGCGCATCGACATGCAGGTATGCTCGGCCTCCAGCATCACGGCGACGCCTTTCGGCTTCAAGATTTCCTCGAGCGCGGTCGCGATCTGCGCGGTCAGATGCTCCTGCGTCTGCAGGCGGCGCGCATAGACGTCGATCAGGCGCGCGATCTTCGAGAGGCCGACGACGCGCCCGGTCGGCACATAGGCGATATGCGCCTTGCCGTTGAACGGCATCACGTGGTGCTCGCAGTGCGAATAGAACGGAATGTCACGCACCAGCACGAGGTCATCGTAGCCGCCGGTCTCCGAGAAGGTGCGGTCGAGCACTTCGGCGGGGCATTCCCGGTAGCCGCCGAACAGCTCCTCGTAAGCCGACACGAAACGCTTCGGCGTCTCGATCAGGCCCTCACGGTCCGGATTGTCGCCCACATAGGCGAGCAGCGTGCGCACTGCCGCCTCCGCCTCCTCGCGCGAGGGGCGCGGCACGGCCGGCTCGGGCGCGGCGCGCACATGTTCGCTCAACGCGGCCTTCTCAGACGTAGCCGCATGCTTGGGAAAATTCTTGACGACGGCGTCCATGACGGTCTCTCCGTTCGACCAGCCACTGCGGGGTTCCGCGTGGCCGGGAGTGTCACCGGGGTGGCCGCGGCTGGGTACCGGAACCGGTACGGACGCCGCATTCTTCAGGTTTCGCCTGGACTTGGTTCACTTGCGTCCAGCCCGTCCCCAAGGCAGGCCCCCTTTTCCAGCCTGCCGCACAGTCCCTATATAGTCGCCAAGAGCCGGCCTGCAATCAATGGCTTAATGGCGAACGGTCGGGAATGGGCCCTATGTTGAACGACGTTTACAATCGCCGGATCCTGGAACTGGCTGGCTCAATTCCTCGGATCGGCCGCCTCGACGGCCCGGATGCGTCCGCCACCGCCCATTCCAAGCTCTGTGGCTCGACCGTCACGGTCGACCTGAAGATGGACGGCGATACCGTGACCGACTTTGCCCATGACGTGAAGGCCTGCGCGCTCGGCCAGGCCTCCTCCTCGATCATGGCGCGCAACGTGGTTGGCGCGAAGGCCGAGGAGTTACGGCATTTGCGCGAGACGGTGCGCAAGATGCTGAAGGAAAACGGCGAGCCCCCACGGGAAGGCCGCTGGGCCGACATCGCGGTGCTCGAGCCGGTGCGCGACTACAAGGCGCGGCACGCCTCGACGCTCCTGACTTTCGATGCGGTCGTCGACGCCGTCAGCCAGATCGAGGCGAAACGCCTGAAGGCGGCGGAGTAGCCGTTGTCATTCCGGGGCCGACCGTCAGGTCGGAGCCCGGAATCCATAAACGCAAGCCATGCTCAAACGAACGGACAGTGGTTATGGATTCCGGATCTCGCGCGCCAGGCGCGCTCGTCCGGAATGACCAGTCTGCACGCCCTGTTCGACCAATCCCGACGCGTCCCGCGCCTTGCCGGGCGCGGGCTGATCAAGGTTTATCGTTACACGCTCTCGCCGCTGGTCGGATTCCATTGCCGCCACCTGCCGACCTGTTCGGAGTATGGCGACGAGGCGCTCGACCGTTACGGCCTGTGGGCCGGCGGCTGGATGACGCTCGCGCGCATCCTGCGCTGCCAGCCGTTCGGCACATCCGGCATCGACCGCGTGCCCGAAGCCGCGCCGCCAGGGGCCGCGTGGTACCTGCCCTGGCGTTACGGGCGCTGGCGCTGAAGCTGGAGCTGCGGCCGGATCCCCTCGTATTTGCGTGGGCTCGGTGCGACCTCGGCCTTGCCGGTGCAATCTTGTGGCTTTGGCCCGAGCGCAGTCGCGACGGCACGCAGCGCCTGCTGGTTGTCGAACTGCTGCGGATCGGTGAAGTCGGTCTGCTGATGCAGCCGCTGCTGCACCGGCTTCGACAGCCACCAGCTGAACGACAAGGCACGCACCTTACGGGCGGGCGGGCGAGCGGGCTGTCCGTCCCCCTCCGCGCGGCTGTCCGGAGCGCGCTCCGCGCCGGCCTTGCGGGCTGCCCGCTCTCCCTCGTATTCCGGCCACACGCGGATATGCGCCGCGTTCGGCGCACACGGTTCGTTCAACTCGTCGTCGAGCACGGTCGCAATCGCATCGAGCGCGATCGTCCCACGCGCCGCGCGCGTGGCGAGGATCGTCTTCGCGGGCGCGCTGAGATCGGTCAGGAATTCGCCCTCCGCGGCGTCCGGCGTCTTGAGCTCCTCGGTCGGAATCTCCGGATCATTCGAGATGATGAGAACGAACGGCACCAGGTCGGCATCGACGGCGCGGATCGCGGTCGCGACCTCGAGCGCGGTCTGGGCGCCGAAGTTCTCGAAAAAGCCGCCGTCGACGATCCGATCCACCACATTGTCGACCTGGTCGCGTACTTCGCCGGGCGGCGAGATGAGCGGAAAGCGCGCCGAGTTGTGCGCCGCGGTGCTGAGGCGGATATCGTTGAACGCATCCTGCGGCTTCGAAGCGGCGCCCGGCAGCTTGGGATCCGTCGGTTTCGCCCCTGCGCTGATCAGCCAGTGGAAGTCGTAGGCGTGATCGAGCAGCGGGCATTTTTCCGCATCGCCCTCGGCCAAGGCGCGCGGACACTGACCCGGTCGCGGCCGGTACCAGGGATCAAGTGTCGAGGTGATGATGCGCTGCCCGGTCGAGACGGATGTGCCGTTCAACAGCATGAGGGGCAGCCATTCGACCTCGTCGGCAACTTCGCGCGGCCGCAGGGTCAGGAACGGGCAATCGAGATTGCGACGGCACAGCGGCGAAGGCCTGTCCTCCGCCCGCAGGCTGCGGCGGAAATGCCGCTCCCAGGACTGTTCGATCAGCGCGGCGCGATCAGACCATTTCGTCCCGCTGCCCGCGCTCGCGAGGCCGCCGAGAAACCGCAGCGTGTCGCGATAGGCGAAGCCGGCGATCACCGGGGTGAGGAAATCCCCTGACATCAGGGCCTCGAGACAGCCGCGCCAGTCTTTCACCTCCGGCTGATAGCGCAACCAGAATCCATCCCGGTTGCAGGGCTGCTGCCCTCCCTCCGCGGCCGCAAGCGCGGCCACGCTCATCACCGCACCCACCGAGCTTCCCGACACGCTCGAGATCGCGAACAAACGCTGGCGAATCGTCTCCGGCGCAACGCCGGGGCCGCCGTCCATCAGCTTTCCGATCGTACTCGCCGTGAAGAAGCCGGCCCGGCTTGCACCACCCGATGCCGCAATGATGATCGGGCGCGGGCACGCGGCGGAATCGCCCTCGCACCGATTCGCCTGCTTCCACAGCCGGACCGCGTCATGCAGCTTGAGCCGCTGATCGAGCGGCGCTTCGTTCTGCGCCAAGCTGTAGCCGCCGGGTTCTCCGGACTGGGCCTTCACGACCTCGTTGGCGTGCTTGTCAGCATTGATGAGGCGGACCGCATAGTTGTCGCCCAGCACATAGGTCAGGACCGCAATGCCGATGAGCGCGAAAGAAATAATCGGCACGCGCAAATGCCGCCCCACGCCGGCCGCATAGGCGGCGAGCGGCGTCCAGCCGGCGAAGATGAACGGCACCGCGATCGCGCGCGGCAGCGACTCGGCAAACAGTACCGGCGCGAAGAACGGCAGGAACGTGAACAGAAAGAACATCAGCGCCAGATAGAGCGGACCGAGATCGCTCCCCGGCCGGCTCAAGCCAGGCGCGTGGCGCCCCAATGCCAGCGCGCGCGGCAGGCGCGCCGCGAGCGGATCAACCAGCTTCTTGGCCAGCGCATTGAGATACTCGACGGCGGCAGAGCGTCCGATCGCGTGACGCACCGTCAGGTAGGCCCAGAAGAGCGCCGCCGCGGCAAACAGGTACACCGCGAGCAGGATGAGCGAGAGCTCCGCTTCTGCGGTCACGCCGGGCGGGCCGACAACCGTCGGCTCCTCGGCGACCGTCGGCACGTTGTTGAATGCGCGCCAGACCCCGACCAGCATCGCGCCGAACGGAAGCGTGCCGAGAATGCGCGGCGTCCACTTCTGCAGACCGCCGATGAAGCCTCCCTTGCGCCGCTGCACGCGCACAAGGTAGCGGCGGTCGGTGTTCATCAGGAGCCGCGCCGCATAATGCATCGGCATCGCCCACACGAAGAAGACCGACAGCAGGTACAGGATGATGTACCACCACGGCCCCGCCGCGACATCGAGCAGGAGGTCCTGCGCCTGCGGCGTGAGCCCGAGGATGGCGAAGCCGAGCAGCACCGCCACCACGATGGCGCGGAGCACCCACAGCGTCAGTCCAAGATCAAGAACGCAGGTCCAGCAACGCGCGCAGCGGCCCATCGCCATGGTTGTCTCCCGCTCTCTGCACAGCAGTGTAACGGCGGACAACCTTTGCGGGCAATTCGCGAATGCATGAAGACGAAAAGCCCGCCCCGCATTTTCCGCGGGGCGAGGCGGCTTTCCGAAACGACCATGCGGCTAGCGCATGATCCGATCTGTCGTGGCCAGATCCTGTGCCTCAGCGTCCCTGCGCCAGCACCTCAAGCCGCCGCGATGCCTCGCCCGAGCCGAATTCGGCCGCCCTGGCGTACCAGGTGCGGGCCTTCTCGGGGTTCGGCTTGACGCCGAGGACGCCGAGCTTGCCGAGCACCGACGGATCGTAGGTCGCGCCGAGCGCGAGCGCGGAGCGTGCGTCGCCGGCTTCGGCGGCGCGCGTCAGCAAGAGCCGCCCGCCGGCGATATCGCCTTGCGAGATCAGTTCCTCGCTGCGGCGATAGAGCGTTGCGATCTCCTCCGCATCGAGCGTGCGGGTCTTCGACGGCTCGGGCGCGGGAGCCGGCGGTGGTGCAGGAGGCGCGGCGGCAACCGCCGGCGGCACGGTGGCGACCTGCGGCTGCGGCACCGCCACGGTCTGCACCGGCCGCGCCGGAATGCGCGTCGGCGGCTCGACCGCGGGGGCGACTGCAGCGAAACGCTCCGCAAGCGCCGTGGTCGGCGCGGGGCCCGAAGCTTTCGGCGCGCTCGGTTGCGGCAGCGGCGCATCCATCACGGACTTCTGTGCGGCCGGCTCCTGCGGACGCGCGCTACGCGACATCAGGCGCGACCAGAGCGACGGCGAGGTCTCGCCTTCCGCCTTGATGGCAAACGAGAACGGCGTGGTGCCGACCATGAAGAATGCCGCAAGTGCCGCAAGCCCGACGGCACCGACAACGCGTGTCAGCAGACCGGTGGTCGATGGTCCGCTGCGCGGAGCGCGCGGCGCCGGCACGACGACCGGCTCGAGGCTCGGCCGCTCACGCAGCTGCACGATCGCAATATCGCCCTCGAAGGGGGCAGGCTCGCGCCAGCGGGTGCGGCGCTCGCCGAGCTGGGACGCAGGCGGCAGCGTGCGGCGAAGCTGCTCGCTTGCGGCGAGCGCGTTTTCGGAGGCCGCGAGCGGCGCATCGCGCAGCGCATCCTCGAGAGCCGCGCAGGCCGCATCCCGGACCTCGGACTCGCGGACATCTTTGCGCGAGGGACCGCGCACCTCGTCGCGCGTGTCTTTGCGCGCAGCCTCGCGCATGTCCTCGCGCGTTCCATCCCGGTCCCGCGCCCACGGCGGCGCGTACATCATTGCGGACTTATTGCCGTTCTCGTTTGCAGTCGGAGTACTCATGACGCTCCCTCCATGCCGCCCATGGCGGTCTACCCTGCCCCCTGGGGAGTTCGTGCGGCGGTAGCATCCGCCGCACGCCGCTAGCGGCGCTCGCGCGCCTTCGACCAGGTCAGGAATTCCTGGAATAACCGATCACGCTCTTCCGAAGTCAGCGAGACATTGTTCGATACCCGCTGTGCCAGGAAGGCGCCGAACTGCTGACGCTCGGTATCCGCGACCTTGTCGCGATTGCGCAGCCATTCTTCGGCGCCCTCGAAGCGCTTCCATCCCGGCAGCACCGCCGCCAGATTGGCCTCACGCCACTTCGGATGACGCGGCGGCTTCTGGAATTCAGCGAGCCGCGGGAAGAAATGATCGACGAAGGCCTGCGTGCGGCGATAGCGGTCCGAGCCTTTCGGCCAGTTGAACGCAATCAGCACGGCGCTGACCGCGACGGTCTCGACCCGCTCGCCCGGCGCGATCAGCCCGGGATAGTCCTCGCTCGTCAGCGTCGTCGGCAGGTAGTCGGTCTGCAGCGGTTTGTCGAAGGCGACCGGCAGGATGCGGAAGCCGTCCTGCGCCTTCAGCTTGGCCATTGCGCCCGCGGGCTTGCCGGCGATCAGGATCGTCGCGGCGATCTGGCCGCGCTTGAGCGCCTCGAAGGCGTCGGCCTGGCCCATATTCACTTCTTCGGGGTGGATGCCGAGCTTCTCGAAGATGTCGCGCGTCGAGAGCTGCGTGCCAGAGCCGAGGTCGGAGAAATTCACCTTCCTGCCGTGCAGGTCGGCCAGCGACTTGATGCCGGAGTCCGCGCGCACGATCAGGTGCATCTCTTCATTGAAGAGCTTGGCGATGTAGACGATCTTGTCGTCGATCACCCCGATCTCGTTGGTGCGCTTGAAGTACGGCAACAGATTCGACTGCGTGATGCCGAGATCGATACCTTTGAGAAAGCGCACATCCTTGATGTTCTGTCCGCCGCCCTTGCCGATCACCGGCAGAATGCGAAACTCGTCGCCGTCATCGAGAACCGCCGACAGATCATACGCAATCGTCATATAGGTCGCGTTCGGATTGCCCGACACGATCGCAATGGTATTCGCGTTGAGCGCTTCGCCGATGGCGCCGAGCTGCGGCTTGTTCGGGACAGACCCGGCGCCGCCGCGACGCTGTGCGAGCGCCGAGTCACCGAAAACAAGAAGAGTTGCGAAAACGAGTGAGAAAAGAAAAGTCCACGGCCGCAGTCGCGGCCCTCCGCCATGCCACATGATATGTCCCCGTGCGGCGGATCACGCCAACGCAACACACACAATCGACGCGCTACGCTAACCCGCTATCGACGCGCTACGCTAACCCGCTGAAACGTCTGACGCCAGAGCCCGGCATGCCCGCACCGCACTCCACAGCCCGGCGTGCCCGCGCCGCGCTGACGAGAGTTATAGTTCTCCCTTGACAGTGATGTTTCAGGGGTAGTTTGGCGCGATGAGGGCCAGCTTGAGGCATTTTTGCCCAAATTGGACACCCGCGGACAGTGATTTGAGAGGAAAGTTCTGATCTGCCCGAGGGTTGCCAAGTTGACGTTGACAATCTCGTTTCGCGTCATTTTTGATAAAATTGAAATGTCAGTATAAACGCGTACGGCCATCGATCTTCCGGATTTTTTTCGCCCGAATGCCGCAACCTTAACCATATTGCCACTTTTTCGCTGTCTGGCCGCCTAGCTTTCTCAGACATGCGCCACGGTTATGCCTCCTCCTGCTGAATCTAGGGGCAAAGTAAGTAGATACCACAAGACTGCACAGAAAAGCACGCGCACTGGCATTCACGCCCGCGCGCCTGACGAGGCGCTTGGCCCCGGCCGTCACCTCCGCGCGAGATCGCGGCCCGCCCGGAAGAGAGTTAGCGCCGGCAGCGTTCGTTGCGGTTCGCGGTCGGTCGATCGCAGCACGTGTCGGGAACGATAGCGCCGTCGCCTCGTCAGCCACAATCGACGCGCCGAGATATCCACCGCCGCAACATCCTTCACGCCGCCTTGGCTGCCGCGCCGCCGATGCACGATCGCAGCGCGCGTTGAAAGCCAAGCGTTCTGTGCTATTTCAGGCCGCGATTCCGCTTACCCACGCTCGTTCGTGGGAGTGAGCCACAAGGAGTGTCTGATGGTCGCCCTGACCTTTCCCGACGGCGCGCGCCGCGAATTCCCCAACCGCATAACCGGCCTCGACATCGCGAAGGGTATCTCCCCTTCGCTCGCCAAACGCACCGTCGCGATGGCGCTCGATGGCCAGCTTGCCGATCTCACCGATCCGATCGAGCAGGATGCCAGGATCGAGTTCATCGCGCGCGAGGACCCGCGCGCGCTCGAGCTGATCCGGCATGACGCCGCGCATGTGCTTGCCGAAGCAGTGCAGACGCTCTGGCCCGGCACCCAGGTCACCATCGGGCCGGTGATCGAGAACGGCTTCTATTACGACTTCTTCCGCAACGAGCCGTTCTCGGTCGAAGACTTCCCGGCGATCGAGAAGAAGATGCGCGAGATCATCGCGCGCGACCAACCGTTCACCAAGGAAGTCTGGGACCGCGAGAAGGCGAGAGCGACGTTCCGCGACAAGGGCGAGCTGTTCAAGGTCGAGCTGGTCGACGCCATCCCTGCGGACCAGGAGATCAAGATCTATCGCCAGGGCGACTGGTTCGATCTCTGCCGCGGTCCGCACATGACGAGCGTCGGCAAGGTCGGCAGCGCCTTCAAGCTGATGAAGGTCGCGGGCGCGTATTGGCGCGGCGATGCCAACAATCCGATGCTCACCCGCATCTACGGCACCGCCTTCGCCAAGCAGGAGGAGCTCGACGCCTACCTCACGCAGCTCGAGGAAGCCGAGAAGCGCGACCATCGCAAGCTCGGACGCGAGCTCGACCTCTTCCATTTCCAGGAGGAAGGCCCGGGTGTCGTGTTCTGGCACGCCAAAGGCTGGTCGCTGTTCCAGTCGATCATCGCCTATATGCGTCGGCGCCTCGCCGATGACTACGAGGAAGTGAACGCGCCGCAGATGCTCGACAAGTCGCTGTGGGAGACCTCGGGCCACTGGGGCTGGTACCGCGAAAACATGTTCGCCGCGCAGTCGGCCGGCGAGGAGGCCGAGGACAAGCGCTGGTTCGCCATCAAGCCGATGAATTGCCCGGGCCACGTGCAGATCTTCAAGCACGGCTTGAAAAGCTATCGCGACCTGCCGATCCGCCTCGCCGAGTTCGGCATGGTGCATCGCTACGAGCCGTCGGGCGCGCTGCACGGCCTGTTGCGCGTGCGCGGCTTCACCCAGGACGACGCGCATGTCTTCTGCACCGAGGAGCAGCTCGCCGACGAATGCCTGAAGATCAACGACCTGATCCTGTCGGTCTATGCGGATTTCGGCTTCACCGGCGACATCCTGATCAAGCTCGCGACCCGGCCGGAGAAGCGGGTCGGCACCGACGCGATGTGGGACCACGCCGAGGGCGTGCTGAAGGACGTGCTCGCCCGGATCGAGGCGCAATCGGGCGGACGCATCAAGACCGGCGTCAATCCGGGCGAAGGCACCTTCTACGGGCCGAAGTTCGAATATGTGCTGCGCGACGCGATCGGACGCGACTGGCAATGCGGAACGACGCAGGTCGACTTCAACCTGCCGGAGCGCTTTGGCGCGTTCTACATCGATGCGGACGGCGAGAAGAAGCAGCCGATCATGGTGCATCGCGCGATCTGCGGCTCGCTCGAGCGTTTCACCGGCATTCTGATCGAGAACTTCGCCGGCCACTTCCCGCTCTGGCTCGCGCCGAAGCAGATCGTGATCGCGACCATCACCTCGGATGGCGATGACTATGCGCGCGAAGTGCTCGCCGCCGCCAAGCGCGCGGGCCTGCGCGCCGAGCTCGACCTGCGCAACGAGAAGATCAACTACAAGGTCCGTGAGCACTCGGTCGCGAAAGTCCCGGTGCTGCTCGTGGTCGGCAAGAAGGAGGCCGAGACGCGCCAGGTCTCGATGCGCCGGCTCGGTTCCGACAAGAGCCAGGTGATGCCGCTCGATGCCGCCCTCGCGGCGCTCGCCGACGAAGCGGTGCCGCCGGACGTGCGGCGGATGAGGGAGGCGGCGTAGTTCTATTGTTGCGGAAGGCTCGGCGCGCGTATTTGGGCCCTCTCCCCTCGTGGGAGAGGGCATCGCATGATGTTCAACGCACTCGGTCGGGAGAGGGGGACTATCGATGAGCACAGACCGTGGAGAGTCCCCCTCTCCGGATCTTCTGCGTTGAACCTTCGAGAGGCCCTCTCCCACGAGGGGAGAGGGCACAATAACCGACGTTGCGCGCGCGTCGCCGTCAGACTCTTTGTCTGATGCAGTAAAATTAGCCGCTCGCCGCGAGGCTCAGTGAAAATGGCCAGTTCGCCGTGCGCGGCGGACGCGTCAGCGTTGCGAGGAAGCGCTCGGCCCAGTGCGCGATGTCGTTGCTGAGGAGCGTCTCGTACATCGCCTTGTGCCGTTCGCGCCGCTCCTCGACCGGCATCGACAGCGCGCGATCGATCGCGGATGCCACCGCCTCGGTATCGTAGGGATTGACCTGCAGCGCCTCGCGGCATTCATGCGCGGCGCCGGCAAAGCGCGACAGCACCAGCACGCCCGGATCCTCCGGATCCTGCGCGGCGATGTATTCCTTCGCGACCAGATTCATGCCGTCGCGCAGCGGCGTCACCAGTCCGACCTTGGAGGCGCGATAGAGCCCGCCGAGCGCCGTGCGGCTGTAGGCGCGGTTCACGTAGCGAATCGGCGTCCAGTCGGCCTCGCCATAGGCGCCATTGATGCGTCCGGCGCCCTGGCTGACCATCTGCTCCATCTGGACATATTCGGGGATTTCGCTGCGGCTCTTCGGGGTGATCTGCAGATACGTCACCTTGCCGCGCCAGTCCGGATAGCTGCGCAGGAAATGGTCGAACGCGTCGAGCCGCAGATTGAGCCCCTTGGAATAGTCGAGCCGGTCGACGCCGATGATCTGCGCACGGTTGTTCAAGCTGTCGATGACGTTCTGCACGAACCCCGACTTCATTGCGCGCCGTGCGGCTTTGGCGAATGCCTCGGTCTCGATGCCGACCGGGAAGGCGTCGACCCGCACCTCGCGCTCGCCGACCATGAACGAGAAGTCGTGGCTGTGCAGCCCGCATTCGCGCGTCAGATAGCGCGAGAAATTGAACGCATCGTCGCCGGTCTGGAAACCGACCAGATCATATTCGCCAAGCGTCGGAATCAGCCGCTCGTGGTTCGGCAGAGCGGTCAACACCTCCGGCGGTGGACATGGAATATGCAGGAAGTAGCCGATGCGGTTGCGGTGTCCCCGTGCGCGCAAGGCGCGCGCGAGCGGGATCAGATGATAGTCATGCACCCAGACGACGTCGTCAGGCCGCAACAGCTTGTCGAGTTCGTTGGCGAAGTGCTCGTTGACGCGCAGATAGCCGGACAGATCGCGGCGCGAGAATTCGGCCTGGTCGAAGCGATAATGCAGCACCGGCCACAGCACGCGATTGGCAAAGCCGTTGTAGTATTCCTTGTAGTCCTCCGCGCCGAGGCTGGTCACCACATAGTCGATGTTGTCGTGTTGAATGGTCGACGTCTCGGCCGCCTCGCCCTTGCGGGCGATCTTGCCGCTCCATCCGAACCACACGCCGCGCCGATGGCGCAGCGCCGCCTTCACCGCCACTTCGAGACCGCCGGCGCGCCCGTTCGATTTGCCGTCGGGCACGGCCACGCGATTGGAGACGACGACTAGCCGCGCCAATACCGATCCTCCCAGCTTTTCGACAGGCGGAGCGCGCTGAGGATGAGCCCCGCCATCGAATAGGTTTGTGGAAAATTGCCCCAGAGTTCTTTTGTCGCCGGATGGACGTCCTCCGACAGGAGGCCGTAGCTGTTTCGCAATTTCAACGCATCGACGAACATATCGCGGGCGTCCTCTTTGCGGCCGATCGCCCACAGCGCGTCAATCAACCAAAATCGACAGATGAGGAACGCCGTCTCGGGCAGGCCGAAATCGTCAGCACTGCTGTACCTCATAACGTGAAGATCGCGTTTGAGTTCCTTCTCCATTGCATTGACGGTCGAAACGAAACGCGGGTCCGTCGCCTCGATTGCGCCGAGTTCGGGCAGTAGCAGCACGCTCGCATCGAGATCGTCTGATCCAAATGCGGCCGTAAACGCGCCACGTTGCGGGTTCCAGGCCTTCTCGAGCATCTCGGCCTGAACCCTCGCGGCGCGTTCGCCCCAATAGGCCGCGCGGTCCGCGAGCCCGAGATGGGCGGCGATCGCCTCGAGCCGCTGGCATCCGGCCCAGCACATCGACACCGAATGCGTGTGGATGCGCTTGCGCTCGCGGTACTCCCAGATGCCGGCGTCCGGCGTGAAGGCGAGCTCGTAGGCCTTCTCGCCGAGCGGCTCGAGCGAGCGGAACAGCGTCTCGTCGCCCATGCGCGGGAGGCGGCGATCGAAGAACATCGGTGTCGCCGCCAGGATCGCGCTGCCATAGGTGTCATGCTGGTTCTGCGCCACCGCGGCATTGCCGATACGCACCGGACCATCGCCGCGATAGCCTTTCAGATCGGCGACCACGCGCTCCTCGAGCGGATCGGTCGATACGATGCTGTAGACCGGCTGCAGCTCGCCGCTCTGTCCGGCGACAAGCGTGAGAATGTACGAAATGTAGTTCTCCATCGTGCGTGTCGCGCCGATGCGATTGAGCGCGCGCACGACGAAATAGGCGTCACGCAGCCAGCAGAAGCGGTAGTCCCAGCAGCGTCCCGAGCCCGGCGCTTCCGGGATCGACGTCGTTGACGCCGCAATGATCGCGCCGGTCTCCTCGAACGCCGACAGCTTGAGCGTGATCGCGGCGCGGATCACCGCATCCTGCCACTCGTAGGAGATCGACATCCGGCGGATCCATTCCTGCCAGTGGTCGCGCGTGCGGTCGCAGAACTCGCGGCAGGTGGTCGAGAGGTCGCCCTCGAACGGCATGTCGGCGCCGAACACGAGGCTCACCGGCCGCGTCAGCATGAACGGCGACTCGCGGTCGATATAGGCAAGCGGCGCGTCGGTGGTGAGACGGATGGCAAGATCGTCGCTGGTATAGCGGATGTGGCTGCTGCCGAAGGCGCGCATCATGTTGCCCTGGCCGTGGCCGGAGGTCGGCCGGAAGCGGATGGTGATGCGCGGCAGGCCGGCGAGCGGCTCGATCAGGCGCATCAGCTGCGGCGGACGGAAGGTGCGGCCGTACTGCCCGAAGCGCGGTGCAAAATCAGTGATGCGCACCGCATTGCCCTGGCGGTCGGTCAGGATGGTGGTGACCAGCGCGGTGTTGCGCACATATTCGGACTCCGCCGCGGCGAGCCCGTCGAGCACGACATCGGTGAAGCCTTTTTCGTCATCACCGGAAAGCAAGCGGCAGAACACGGGATCGCCGTCATAACGCGGGAAACACCACCACACGATACGCGCGAGCGGATTGACCAACGCAAGCGTCCGCCCGTTCCCGACCACCGCAAGATCGAGATTCTGCTGGGCCGCCGCGGTCGCGACGTGTTTCTGGTGGACGTTCATCCTGCCTCTTTCTGCGTGAGGATTTTTTCCGGCTTCGATGCGACCATGTCGGCGATCCAGCGGCGGACGTCGCTCGGCGTCTCGAAGGTGCCGGCAATGCCGTCCACCTCGCGCCCGACCGAAAAGCCGATACCGCCGAATTCGGGCATCACGGCGAACGCCGCCTCGTCGGTCACGTCATCGCCGATGAAGATCGGGCGGCGTCCCTTGAACGGCGCGTGCTGCATCAATTCACGCACCGCGGTACCTTTATTGAAGGAGGGCTGCTTCACCTCGACCACCGACTTGCCCGGCAGAATCTCGATCGCCGTCGAGGCAAAGCGCGCGCACACCGCGCTGACCGCGTCGCGGATCTCGTGGCCGAGATGCGGCGCCTGGCGATAGTGCAGCGCGACCGAATATTTCTTGTCCTCGAACAGGACGCCCGGCTCCTCCTCGGCGATGCACGCGAGCTCCTTCACCAGCTGCGGATCGAGAAACAGGTTGGCGCGCGCGACGTAGCCGTCGCCGAGCCGCAGTTCCGCGCCATGGCCGGCGATCGCCGGAAGCTTGAGCGGGGTGAAGAACAGGTCGAGCTCCGCGAGCGTGCGTCCGCTCACGAAGGCGAGCGCGCCGCCGGTGCGCTTCGAGAGGCGCTCGAGCGCGACGGTGAGGTCAGCTGGGACCACGACCTCGTGCGGGGTTGGTGCAAGGTCGAGAATAGTTCCGTCGACATCGAGCAGGACGGCGCTCGACGGGAGGGTGGCGGCGTCAATGTACAAAGTCTTGGCTCCCAGTTCGCTCCCGGCTCGCGACCTCAGGTGACAGCCGGCAACGTCGCGCCGCGGCCCGGAGGCTGCGGCGCACGGTACCCGGATGGACGGCGGTCGGCCGTCAGATCACACGCTAACTTGTTGATATTCAGGCGATTTGACGACAAACCGGCCCGGTCGCGCCAAAGGCTAGCGTTAGCGGGCCAATACTTCAATTTCCCGATCGACCCCGGGTTCCACTTTGAATTTGCCATTAAAAGTCTTGTCGTCGTTCTTGGCCACAACCGAGTATTCGCCCTCGGCCAGAACGACCTTGGGAAATGCGCCGATCGCCTCTTTGACGACGTCGCCGCCCGGGGTCAGCACCGACCATTGGGTATTGGCGAGCGCCTCCCCGCCCGTCTGCGCGACGAGTTTCAAGGTGATCACCGCGGCGCGGTGGTTGACCACGACGTCCGTGAGCTTGCCCATCTGCACGCGGATGTCCGAGCGGACCGTCGCGTTGCTGTTCCCGTAATTCGAGACCACGTGGTAGTTGCCCTCGGGCAGCAGCACGACGTCGGATGCGGCGACGTTCGAGGCGATCGCGCGGCGGTCCTCGCCTTCGAACTGGCTGCCGCGGAAGACCTCGAATGTGACTTGCCCGGGCGGAATCCGGCTGTCGCCCACACGGCCCTCGAAGCGCGCGCCGCCGGCCGAGATCTCGAAGGTCTCGCGTACCGTCTCGGAGCGCAGCTGCACTTTCTTCACTGCGGTCGCGAGCCCGAAGCTCACATGGACCACATAGCCGCCCGGCGGGAGCACGAAGATCGGCGCGGCCGCACGCTCTTCTTTAAGGAGACGGAAGACGCCATTCGTATCCGGCTTGTCGGGGTAGATGCGCCAGTGCAGCCCGCCCGGAATGTTCGGCGGGTCGCGCCCGAAGCGCGCGCTGACCATGAGCGCCACCTGCCCGGCCGGCACCATTGGCACCGTCGGCACCACGGGTGTGGCCGCGGGCGCGGCTGCCGGCGGCGGCAACGAGGCGGGCTGCGCCGGGGGCGGCGTCAATTGCAGCGGATTGGGATTGGCGACCGTCGGCTGCTGCGGCAGCGCGGGCCCGGACGGCGCGACCGCCGCCGGCCCGCCGGGAGGCACGAAGCTTTGCGTGCCCCCAATGCTGCCGGGCGGACGCGGCACCGCGTCGAACCCCGGTGGCACCGTGGTCTGCGCCAGGGCATCGGAGCCCATCAAGGCAAGCGCCAGCGCGGGCGCGGCCCAAAGCGGGCGCCGTCCGGTCAGGGCGGATCGCAGACCTGTCATGCGAACAGGTTTACTGCCGGGAATCCGGCAAATTCAAGCCGGGAGGACCCTTACCTCGCCGCGCGTCGACTTTGTCTCGGCGGGCCGTCGTGCTAGGCGCGAACCCATGGAAAAAGGCCTGCCCAACGCGCTCGATCTGTTGAAAACGCGGCGATCGGTGAAGCCGATCGAGCTGACCGGCCCGCCGCCTGGACGGGCCGAGCTCGAGACCCTGCTCACGATCGCGTCACGCGTGCCGGATCACGGCAAGCTGACGCCGTGGCGCTTCATCGTGTTCGAGGGCGACGCGCGGGCGAAGGCCGGCGAGGTCATTGCGGCCGTGTTCCGTAACGCCAACCCGCAAGCAACCGACGATCAGGTCGTCTTCGAGCGCAATCGGCTCGCGCGCGCTCCGCTGGTCATCGCGGTGGTGAGCCGGGCCGCGCCGCATGTGAAAATCCCCGAATGGGAGCAGGTGCTCTCGGCCGGTGCGGCGGCGATGAATCTGGTCACCGCAGCGCACTCGCTTGGCTATGCGGCGAGTTGGCTCACCGAATGGTACGCCTATGACCGCGCCGTGCTCGATGCGCTCGGGCTCGCGCCGAGCGAGAAGATCGTCGGCTTCGTGCACATCGGCCGGCCGGCGCAGCCACCGGAGGATCGCCCGCGTCCGCCGCTCGGGCAAATCGTTTCAAGATTCGGCAGTTAGGGAGCGATGCCAGGAAAAGCGGGAACCGGTTTTCCGCGAATCCTGAAGCAAGATCGGTATCGCGACAACTTAGGAGCCACATCTTCATGTTTTACGCGACCGACAAGGGCGACCACGGCCTGCCGCATGATCCGTTCAAGGCGATCGTCGCGCCGCGCCCGATCGGCTGGATCACCACCATGAGCGCGACCGGGGCGATCAATCTGGCCCCCTACTCTTATTTCAATGGCGTGCTGAGCCGTCCGCCGGTCGTGATGTTCTCTTCCGAGGGGCGCAAGGATTCGCTCGCCTTCGTGGAGGAAACCAGGGAGTTCGTCTGCAATCTCGCGACCTGGGACTTGCGCGAGAAGATGAACCAGACGTCCGCGCCTTACCCGCGCGGCATCAACGAGATGGAGGCGGCGGGCCTCACGCCCGCGCCTTGCCGGCTGGTGAAGCCGCCGCGCGTCGCCGAGAGCCCGTGCGCACTCGAGTGCCGTTAT
>Ga0081539_10002758_pt1 | contig 23651 bp, 23 predicted proteins | sample TabmetS4T2R2_FD_71023 | JGI IMG/M metagenome (GOLD analysis project Ga0081539, IMG submission 71023) | Tabebuia heterophylla rhizosphere microbial communities from the University of Puerto Rico - S4T2R2 | ecosystem: Host-associated > Plants > Roots > Rhizosphere ...
CGGCGCGACCGAGCTGCTCGGCGCCACGGATTCGCTCGCGCCGGGCGAGCCGCTGGCTCCCGGTGATGGGCTGGCGCCGCAACCGGTCGGTTTCTCGGGGTTCGTTCGATCACCCCACTGTTTGAAGAACGCGATGATCTGTTCGCTATCCAAGGTTTGGAGCGGCAGGACGCGATCCCAGACGATCGCTGCGTACGGCCAGGTCATGTCCTCGAACCGGGCGATGATCGGCCCCGGTCCGAATAGCTGCCCTGGTGGCAGACCGCAGACCGGACCATTGGGCACCTGCTGTGCCAGGGCTTTCAGGCGTGCCTGTCCGGCGTCGGTACACGCGTCGCTGCCATCCACGCACTTGTAGAGGACGACGAGCGCGCCATGTTCGAGGTTGTGGATCCAACCCTGAGGTTGTGTGAAGTCGTCGGGCCCGTAAACGCGTGGCTGGATGGGTCCGAGGTTCACCGCGTTGTAATGGGAGCCGCTTGCCGGCGGACAGTTCGTGTACCGCTGGTGGTCGGTGGCGTCGTGCACGTGACCCATGTCCGGCTGGATGTATCCCAGCTGGGGCGTTGCTCCAGCTGCCGGTGAAGGCGTCGGCTTCGGCTCCCAGATGTTCGAGCACGCGTAGGTTTTGCCCGTGTTCCCGAGGAAAAGGAACCAGAACAGCGCCGCGACCGCGACGACCCCGCCAATGCCGAAGATCCAGCTGCGGTATCGGTCGAAGAAGGATCGGCGATAGTAGCTCGTTCGTGTCCGCTCACGCCGGCCGGCACGACGCGAGGCCGGGTCGCCCGCGAACGAACCCGCGCGCCCGGTCGATCGATCGGCCGCGCGCGACGCGCGGCGTGACGGTTTGCTCAAGGTGCTCCTCGATTGCGTGGATCAATGGCGCGAGCCGCAAACCCAGGTGTCATCCGCCGGCGCGGGTGGCTTCGCGCTCCCGAGAGGGTAGCGTCCGATGCGCGGTCATGCAGGCGGCCGACGGTCAGGGCTCGCTCAGGTACATCCGGATCTCCGGTCGCAGCAGTCCTCGGAACAGGAGGATCGCAAAGGCCGCCACGAAGAGCGCCGCGGGCACGAGTCGATAGAACAGGAGCAGAGGCACGAGTGGCAAGGTCAGGCTCGCGAGTCCGATCGCCAGGCCGCGGCCCGCCTGCTTGCGCTGGAGAACCAACGTCAGCGTGAAGATCGTGTACGCGAGCAGGATCATCAGGACGAGGCCCTCGAAGGTGACGGGCACAGCGCCGACCGCACGTTCCACGATCGACGGCAGGACCGTCGCGATCCCGAACAGGATCAGAAAGCCATAGATGAGAAAGATCCGAATGCCACCCGGCATCGAACGCACGCGGCTGACCATCGCCCGCGGATTGTATGGCCGCCAACCCGCGCTCGATCCGCTCCGTGCGGCTTCTCCGTCGCCGATCCGCACTCTCCCTCATACTCCCGGCCCGTGGCTGACTTCCCGTTCGAATTGCCTGCGCCCGAGCTCGCCGACACCCTCGCGGCTGTCCTCGACATCGAGGGCAAGATCCCGCGCGCGCTAGAGGCTCTGGGCCCGCTCGCGGGACGCGATGTCGTCGTGCTCGGAGCCGGCGAGCGAAGTCTTCGACAGCTGAATGAGATCGGGGCACGGGCGACGGCGATCGACTGGCCGTCGAACGGTTCGAATGCGCCGGCCGATTCTGCCGACGCGATCGTGTCGCTCTGGCACGGGTTCCAGGGCGTCGAGCCTTCCGAGATGGCCGAAGCCGATCGAATCCTTCGACCCGGAGGTCGCCTCCTGGTCGTCCACGACTACGGCCGGGATGACATCTCGCGCCTCCGCGGCGATCGGCCCGAGTACAGCTCGTGGAGCAGAGTCAACGGGCCGTTCCTCAGTGCCGGCTTTCGGATCAGGGTGGTCCACTGCTGGTGGACGTTCGCGTCGATCGATGCCGCGGTCGGCTTCCTCTCGGCCGCATTCGGGAGCGCCGGCGAGGCGTTCGGTGCCGGTCTCAAGCGTGCTCGGCTGTCCTACAACGTCGCCGTCTACCATCGAACGCGGACGTAGCGCCGGCGGGTCAAGGCTGGCGGGCGGCCATACAATCGGCCGGATGAACGAGCGACCGCGCGAACGGATCGATGATCGTTGGCAGGTTTCGCCACGGCAGGCGGACGGCGAGCGCGAGCGACCGAGGAACGGCGTTTACCTGGGACCCATCCGACTCACGCCGATGCTCATCGTCCTCGTCATCGCCCTGGTCGGGAGCCTGGCTTACGTCGCATTCGCCCTGACAGTCCGTGACACGACGCAGATCCCGATGCTCGTGTCTGGCGCAGTCGTCCTTGGCGTCGTGTTCATCGGTCTCGCAGTCGCCAGCGCCGTGCGGACCTACCAGGCCGGCGTCGAGGGACGCGGTGGTCGAGCCTTCGGACTTGCGCTCGGTGGTGGCGTCGCGGCGATGATCGGCTTCGTCTGCTTCGCCCTGGCGATCATCGGGGCACTCGTCTACCAGCGCTGAATGGACGTCCCGAAGCGAACGTCGCCCGCGCGGCGGCGCCCCCGGCCCGTCCTCATTGGAACCCTAGCCGCCCTCGGCCTCGTGTGGACGATGGCAGGCCAGGCTCAGGCGGCGGTCCACGAATTCCCGGTCCTGAGCCGGGGCAGCCACGGCACCGACGTCCGGATGCTCCAATACCTGCTTCGCGGGCGAGGTTCGTCAGTCGTGGCAAATGGCGCCTACGGCGAGGCGACTGTCAATGCCGTGGGCACGTTTCAGGTGGCATTCGGCCTGCCTCGCAGCGGGATTGCCACCGTGAGCACGTGGCGGCAGCTCATCGTTGTCCTCGACCGGGGCGATCGCGGATCGGCCGTGAAGGCCCTCCAGCTTGGGCTGAACGAGAAGCATGCGGCGGGCATCGTCGTCACCGGCGTTTTCGATACGGCGACGAGGCGGGCCGTATGGGCATTCCAGCGACACATGCGCCTCGCTGCCGACGGCATCACCGGACCCGATACGTGGCGCCTGCTCGTGTGGCACTTCGAGCAACCGAAGTTCGCGCTCGCCTCGATCTGTTCCTACTCGAACCCACCGAACTACGACCGGGCGCACTGGGGAACGGCCGAGACGGTTGCGGGTCTCGAGCGGGCAGCATCCAGGGTCTACAGCCTCGGCCTCGGACCGCTGGCGGTCGGCGATATCAGCCGCGAGCACGGCGGCGACGTCGATGGCCATACGTATCACGAGGAAGGCTTCGATGCCGACATCCGGCCGATGCGCGATGCCCGGAACCAGTGCTCCTCCGGCGTGACCTGGTACCGCTGGTCCGGCGGCCACAAGGTCTGCTGCAATCCGGCCTACGACCGGACCGCGACGCGCGTCCTCATCCGGGCGCTGCAGGCCGCGTCACCCGGCCACCTGCACTACATCTGGTTCAACGACCCGAAGCTCATCGCGGAAGGGCTGACGCGCTATCACTCGGGCCACGACGATCACCTCCACGCCAGCTTCTGCGAGGTCTCGTACACGGTCGCCCGATACGAGTGCTGATCGCTGAGCCCGGGTCGAGAGGGAACCCTCTGCTAGACTCGGCCGGCTCTCGCCCCCATCGTCTAGAGGCCTAGGACGCCACCCTTTCAAGGTGGAGATCAGGGGTTCGAATCCCCTTGGGGGCACTACAGCCGCACTCGCCTGAACGACCAGTCGCGTGTTGTCGCGTGCGCTCCCTCACACACGCACTCCAGAGTGCCCCTGTCACGTGCTCCGCGACGCCTTCGCCTGATCGCCCAAGCGCGGCACGTCATGACCGGATCACGCCCGTGGCCTGTACCATCCGGCCGATGGAGATCATGGGCATCCGGATCCCGACGATCATCAAGGACAACGTCGCGATCCGCTGCGACGGCTGCAACGAAATCATCGACGGAACGCCCTGGCGCTTGAACGTCCTCGACATCGTCGCGACCGAGATCCCGGTCGACTGGACGGAGACGCTGGTTATCAACCCGGGCCCGTTCCAGTTCCACCCTGACCCGGCCCATGCCCGTGCCTGGATGGCACGCCGCGGCTACCTGTTCTGCCGGCGCGGCCAGGTCCGGGAGATCATGCGACCGGTGCCGATCCCCGGAGAGACCCCGCGATGGGGGCTGTGCGACGGCATCCATCGCGACGACCACGAGTTCGTCCCCGCCTGATCCGGGGCTGCGCGCGCAGCGATTGACACTTCGCTGAACGCGACCGTATCCTCCGCCCGCTGGGCGTCCGAGACTCGCACCTAGATTTACCCAGATTTCGAGTCGATCGGCGTTCGCTGCACTGAGCCTGATTGGAGGATCGGTGGCAGATCCCGCATCGGGAACGACCTGGTTGTCGCTCGGGCCGGCGAGCCGGCTGGTCGGTGTCGATCCCGATACCCTGCGACGCTGGGCGGATGCTGGCCGCATCCCCGCCTTCGTTACGCCAGGCGGTCATCGCCGCTTCGATCGTCAGGCGCTCGAGCGCCTCGCGGAGTCACGGCGGAGAGATCGGCGGTCGCTGGCGGCGCTCGGCGCGACACCCGATCGGGTCACGCGAGCGTACCGGCGAAGTTATCGCTCGGATCCGCTCGAGCGGGCGACGGAACGTGACTCGGCCCACCGGGACGCCTTCCGCCAGGACGGCCGGCGCTTGGTCGAAGCCCTCCTCGCGCATCTCGACGCACGCGACGCGGCGACGAGAACCAGAACGGAGGCCGAGGCCACCGCGCTCGTCGACGAGTTCGCGCGCCGGCTCGCGAGCGGCGGGCGAGGCCTGACGGAGGCAGTCGAGCTCTTCGTTGCTGCTCGGACGCCGTTTCTCAAGGAGCTCGGAGCGATCGGTCGTCGCAGGGCTCTAGATCCGGCTCGGTTGGCCGACACGTACGAGACCGCGTCGGCGCTCCTCGACCGGCTCCTACTGCGGCTGATCGCGACCTACCAGCACGTCCGATGAACATCCTCATCCCTGCACTGACGTCGATCCTCGGATTGGTCTTTGCCGTCGCCCTGCTCGACCAGTGGCGTGAACGTCGCGGCGGTTTCCAGCTGGTCTGGGCCATCGGAATGTTGTTCTACGGTGTCGCCGCGGGCTGCGAGGCGATTGGCGAAGCCGCGGGCTGGAACGACCTGTTGTTCCGGGGCTGGTTTGCCTTCGGCGTGGCGACACCAGCCTGGCTCGGTCTTGGCACGGCATTCCTCCTCAACAGGACCCGATTTGGATACACGTACGCGGCGCTACTCGGGCTTGGAGCACTCCTGGGCTTTGTCACGCGGGCGCGCTATACCGACGCCGGGCTCGTGCCGGTGACGCTGCTTTTTGCCGGTCTCGGTCTTGCGCTCGCGATCGGTGTCGAGACGTACTTCGCCAACGAACGCTGGCCGTGGCTGGGGACGGCGGGCGTCGCCATCGCGACGGTGGCGGTGGTCATCCTGTCGACCCCGCTGGCGATCCAGCCGGGCCAGCTCGAGGCCGCTCAGTCGCTGACCGAGCGATCGGTGTTCATGCCCGGATCGGCCCGCGTCCTCACGCCCGTCCTCACAGTCACCGGCGGTCTCGCACTCGTCCTCGGTGCCGTGTTCTCGACGTACGTCTTCATGCCGAAGCGCCGGGTGCTGCCGTACTCCCTTGACCCCAACCAGCCAGGTGATCAGTTCCTGTTCAACCTGTTCATCGCGCCGGTCGCGATCCTCGTGAACCTCGCGGCATCGCTGCCTGGCGCCGCTCGGGCGTTGCTAACGGGCCGGATCCACTCGCGGGTGCCGGCGACGATCCTGATCGCCCTCGGCGCATTCCTTCCGACCTGGACCGACAGCTTCGATCAGTGGGCGGCAGTCGGTCGCCTCGCCGGCGTCGTGCTCCTGTTCGCCGGCTTCCTGGTGTCGATCGAGGTGTTCCGCGAGATACGCATCCCGTTCACGTCGTTCAGACTGGCGACGGCTCGCCATGAACGGGCGGGCGTCACTGTTGCGGCCGACACGACCTCGAGCCGGGCCGGCAGCGGCGGCGAGGCCGCGGGCCACGTCGGGAAATAACCGCCCCGAGGAGTAGATTCGCGGCCCGATGATCGCGGCCCGATGACCGATACGCCAGCCATCCGCGTCCTGCTCGTGGATGACCATGCGGTCGTCCGGCGGGGGCTGCGCGGCTTCTTCGAGCTCCTCGATGACATCGAGGTCGTCGGAGAGGCCGAAAACGGCCGCCTTGCCATCGAAGCGGCACGCGAGCTCCTGCCCGACGTCGTTCTGATGGACCTGCTCATGCCCGACATGGATGGCATCGCCGCGACAGCGGCGATCAAGTCCGAGCTACCAGATGTCGAGGTCGTGGCGTTGACGAGCTTCGTCGAGGAGGCGCGGGTGACCGCTGCCCTGGAGGCCGGGGCATCGGGCTTCATCCTCAAGGACGCCGATGCGGACGATGTCGCGGCCGCCATCCGGGCGGCGTACCGCGGTGAGGTCCACCTCGACCCGGCGGTGGCCGGACTGCTGGCGCGTCGCGTGAGAGAGCGGGCACCGGCAGCGCCGACGAGCGAGCCCCTGACCGAGCGCGAACGCGAAGTCCTCGGCCTTGTCGCCCGCGGTCTCAGCAACCAGGCGATCGCCGACCGCCTCACGATCACCGAGCGAACGGCCCGGACGCACGTCAGCAACATCCTCGGCAAGCTCGGTCTCGCCAGCCGAACTCAGGCGGCGCTGTACGCTGTGGAGCACGATCTCGTCGACCGCGATTAAGGTTCTTGGCAACCGCAACTGCGTGCTGCCGCTCGCTCTCCGACGGCCGAGCGCGCTCTCCGAAGCGCATCGGCCGGAGGATTCCGAGGATTCGAGGTTTTCTATGCGCGTCCGAAAAGCCGTCTTCCCTGCCGCTGGTTGGGGCACCCGCTTCCTTCCCGCGACGAAGGCGCAGCCCAAAGAGATGCTGCCGCTCGTCGACAAGCCGGTCATCCAGTACGCCGTCGAGGAAGCGGTTGCCGCCGGCATCGAGCTCGTGATCATCGTCACGAGCAGCGAGAAGCGTGCGATCGAGGACCACTTCGACCTCTCGTTCGAGCTCGAGCATCTCCTCGAGGAAAAGGGCGAGATCGAGAAGCTGCGCCAGGTTCGGCACATCAGCGACCTCGCGCAGATCGCGTACGTCCGCCAGAAGGAGCAGCTTGGTCTGGGCCACGCCGTGCTGATGGCCAAGGACCTCATCGGCCACGAGCCCTTTGCGGTCATCCTGCCGGACGACGTCGTCGTGGCCGACCGGCCGTGTATCGGTCAGTTGATCCACGCCTACTCCCAGACTCATGGCTCGGTCGTCGCGCTCATGGAGGTGCCGCCCGAGGAGACAAGCCGCTACGGGGTCATCGCGGGCGAGCCGGTCGACGAGTCGCTCAACCATGGCCGGCTACGCCGACTGACACGGCTCGTCGAAAAGCCTGAGCCAGCCGAGGCGCCGTCGAACCTGGCGATCATCGGCCGCTATCTCCTGACGCCGAAGATCTTCGACAAGCTCGAGCAGACGCCCCGCGGTGCAGGCGGCGAGATCCAGCTGACCGACGCGCTCGAAGCGCTCATGGAGGAGCAGGGCGTCTACGGCTACGAGTTCGAGGGCCGCCGCTACGACGCCGGCACCACGATGGGCTGGCTGCAGGCGTCGGTCGAGATCGCCCTTCAACGGCCCGACGTCGGCGACGCCTTCAGGAAGTACCTCCAGGCGCTCGACGTCTGACGGCTGCGCCGGGCGGCCTACCGTGCGACGAAATCGGCCGCAGATACGAACCCGGGTTGTGCTGAGTGCAAGGCTGCCGGGGGATGGCCCAGCGATGGCTGACCTGTTCGACGGGATGAGCTCCCTCGACTTCCTCGACCTCGTCTGGCGTCGTCTGACCGGCCGCGGTTGAAGACGCTGGGCGACTGGAGGGCGGGCGCAGCGCGGGCGGGTTTCGAGCCGTCCTAGGGTAGGATGCCCCGATGCCGCGAGGGTGCGGCGAGGGGGCCTCCACACAGTCGCGTGACGGCGCGAAGGAGCGGGCTTGGCGGAAATCGGCAACGTCCTTGGCGACCGCTATCGACTCATCGAGCTGCTGGGTCAGGGCGGGATGGCAACGATCTATCGCGCGAGGGATAGCCAGCTCGAACGTGACGTCGCCGTCAAGGTGCTCCGCCCCGAATACGGTCGCGACCCGGACTTCTCGAGCAGGTTCCGGCAGGAGGCGCAGGCCGCCGCCTCGCTGAACCACCCCAACGTCGTCGCGGTTTACGACTACGGCCAGGATGCGGCGGGTCCATACATCGTCATGGAGCTCGTCGACGGCGAGGACCTCGCGTCGGTCATCCGCCGTACGGGGGCATTGCCGCCGCGACAGGCAGCCCGGATCGCCGGTGAGGTTGCGCGCGCCCTAGCAGCCGCGCACGCTCGCGGCTTCGTCCATCGCGACGTCAAGCCCGGCAACGTCCTCGTCGCCCGGGATGGCCGGGTCAAGGTCGCGGATTTCGGGATCGCCCGCGCGGTGGCCGAGGCGCAGATGACGCTGCCCGGTACGACGCTCGGCTCGGTCCACTACTTCAGTCCCGAGCAGGCGCGCGGCGAGCAGGCGACGGCTTCATCCGATATCTACGCGCTTGGCATCGTCCTGTTCGAGCTGCTCACCGGCCGGCGGCCGTGGGAGGGCGATAGCGCCGCATCGATCGCGATGGCGCGGCTATCGGGCCCGGTCCCTTCGCCAGCGGGTGTTCGCTCGGGTGTGCCGCCGGCCCTCGATGCGATCGTCCAGCGGGCACTGTCGCGCGAGCCGTCGTCGCGGTTTCCGACCGCCGCGGCGATGGCCGATGCCCTCGATGCGTTCCTCGCGGACAGGGCGCCCGACGCGTCGCGCGGCGCGGCGATTCCAGCCGGCGCTGCCGGAGCCGCCGCCGGAGCAGCCGTTGCCGCGGCCGGTGCCGCAGCGGCCACGCCGACTGGCGCGACCGCTGCATCGACTGTTGCCGCCGGCGTGGCAAGGCCGAATCCGCCGCGTGTCCCGTACGCACAGGACGCCTATGCCGACGCGAGCAAGCGCTACCGCCAGCCTTACGAGGATCGCCGCCGGTCCGAGCCGTTCGAGCAGGAGCCCGAGGGTGGCACGAGTCCCTGGGTCTGGGTCTCGGCCGTGCTCGCGCTCGCGATCCTCGCTGTGGCCGGCTTCCTCGTCTTCCGCCTGCTCGCGGGGCCCGGCACGGCCACCGCCCAGCAGGTGACGATCCCGAAATTCGTGGACAAGCTGTTCGACGTCGCCCAGGCAGAGGCGCGCGAACTGAAGATCGAGCTCGTCGTCGCGAGCACGCAGGCGACGGACAAACCTGACAACACGATCATCTCGCAGGACCCCGGTCCGGGCTCCCTCCTCGATGAGGGCGGTACGGTGAAGGTGGTCGTGGATGCCGGTGAGGGCCAGACGGCCGTGCCGGACCTGCGCAACAAGACCCAGGCCGAGGCTCTCCAGTCGATCGCCGACGCAGGCCTGCGTCTCGGCCAGATCGAGCAGGGCTTCTCCGATACGATCCCGGCCGGTAGCGTCATCAGCCAGAGCCACCAGCCGGGCGTCCTCGTCACGCGTGGCACGGCAATCGACATCACCCTCTCGCAGGGGCCCGAACCGACGCCGACGCCCACGCCAACCGTCGCTCCGACGCCGACACCACCCCCGCCCACCCCAACACCGACGCCGGCCCCGATCAACGTCGGCGACTATCGGTGCATGACCCTCGAGGAGGCGACGAACGAGATCGAGGCCGACGGCTTCAAGATCGGCAACGTCGAAGGGTTGCCGCCCGGCCATCCACCCGGCGCTACGGATATCGTGACCGACCAGGATCCGAACCCGGGCACCAAGCGGAAGCCGGGCACGAAGATCGACCTGCAGGTCTACGACGGAGCCTCGTACCCGTATCCGACATGCCCGCCGACCTGATCGGCGAGCTCAGTCGTCCCAGAGACCGGAGCGAGCTTCCTCTGGAAGAGCGGTAGAAACTGGCCCGACGGTGAGGATGTCCGGCGGCTCGACGGCGACCGGCAACCGGGCGGTCAGGCGCGCCGATCCCGGCTCGACGGGGACGAAATCGAGCTTGCGAACGGGCTCCGGGTCGCGAGGCATCATCGGTGAAGTCGTTGCGAGACGATGGGGTTCCTCCCAGCAGCCGCGGATTTCGTCACCGATCAGCGGCAGCCGGTGCCGATCGAGGGCGCAAAACCCGAACTGACCGGCGATCGCGCGGCGGAAATGCCGGCACGTCCCACAGCTCGTGGAGGACCGCTTGCAGACCCAGCAGCGCGAGGATTCGGGCTGGGGCGTTTGGCAGTGCGGGCACCGCCACATCGGCACGAGCAGATGGTAGCTGCCCGCAGCTGCCGTGTCGACTCAGCGGACGATCGTGATCACAGTCCTGTCGGTGGTTCGGCCGAACTCGCTGGTCCGCACGAGGACGCTCGCCGGGCCCGTCCCGGGGTCAGCGCCCTTCGGAACGGTCGTTCGGAACGAGGCCCGGCCATCGCCGCCCGTCTCGGCCTCAAAGGTCAGTGGCGCGACGCCGGGGATGGTCAGGCTGAACGTTACCCGCGCGCCCTCGAGAGGCCGCCCGTCCGGATCGGTCACGAGGACCTCCAGCTCGATGGGCTCCGGCAGGCGGGAGGTGCGGATGCGATAGATCGAGGCCGACAAGACCGCGGTCAGTTTGCCCGACCCACGCCGGACAGAGAGGACGAGCTCACCGACGTTGCCGGCTGGATCGGTGGCCGTGATCGTGATGGCGTTCGAGCCCGTCACGAGCGGCAGGCTCAGCGTGAAGGTCCCGTTCGCCGCGGCTGCGCCGGTGACCGAGGCTGCGTTCGTCGAGTTTCGAGCAATCAGCGAGCTTCGGCCCTGGGTCTTGCCTGTCAGCTTCACGGTTTCGTTGTTGACCGTCGCGCCGTTCCGTGGTGACGTCAGGGTGATCCGCGGCTTGCTGCCGTCATAGACGTAGCGGACAACCGGTGATTGTTCGGACTCGACTCCGTCGGAGCCAACGAGTGTCGCCGTGAAGTCGTTGATGCCCTTCGTCAGGGCCACGTTCGGAATGACGACACGGGGCGTCGAGCCGACCGGCACGTCCTCATGGGCCTGGGCCGGCTCCTGGTCACCGAGGGCGACATACAGCCGCACCCGCGCGCCCGTGCGTACTGCCTGAGCGGGGACGGTGATGACGAGATCGATGCCCTTCTGGTTCGTGTACGGCTCGTTCGGCGGCTCGATGATCGGCGATTCGGCGAAGATCGAGCCAGACGGCGGGGGAGAAGCGGTTTCCGTGAGCCGGTCGAACATGCCACCGAGCGACGTGCCGATCGTGGCCACCGCCTTGCTAAGCCCACCGGTGGCGGTGTACAGCACGATGACGCCCAGACCGATGACCGCGGCAATGAGCATGACGCGCGCGGGGAGGGGCAATCCCCGGCTCCGTTGGAGAGGCCGATGGGTCGGGACGCGGCCCGTCGCCGGTGGACGGGGGCGTGAACGTGTTGCGGCCGGACGCCCGGTCGATGGCGGACGAGGTCGAACCTGTGACGGGCGTCCACCGCGGCGGATCGTCATCGGCCGGCATTGTCGCACGCCGGCCGAGCCGCTGGCCGCGTGACCGACCGTGGCCGATGTACTCTGGCGAGGTCTGCGCGTGTGCAGGGGCATCGCGCGCCCAGCTGAGGAGTGGATGCAGGCTCGCGACCCCAAGCCCGGACAGCCGTCGAATCGCCCCGGCGGCCAATCGAGCCGGCCAGGCACGCCGACAGGCCGGCCAGCATTTGGCATCGGGCCCATCGCGCGGGTCAGCCCCTCCCCGCTGGCGAACCGGCCAGGGGCGTCGACCGCCGCGGGTGCGTTTCCGATCGGCGGGCGGCCCGGCTTCGGCCTGCCGAACCTGCGCCGCAACGTCTGCCCCCACTTCTATATGACTGGCTCGCGCGGCGCGATCCCGATCCAGGCGCCGCACCTCCTGAAGGCACTCATCCGGCAGGACCAGAACATCTCCCGCTGCCAGTTGCGGGGCGGCGTCCACCTCGAACAGGGCTATGTCAACGACGTCTGCCTGACGCCGCGCTTCAACCAGTGCGTGTTCTACGAGGACGAGCTGACCCGCGAGTGACACGCCAGCCCGCGGTGTCCGCCGGCACCCTCTCGTACGTCGACGCCCTCGCGGCGCTGAGTGCCCGCGGCCGTTTCGGGATCAGGCTCGGGCTCGAGCGGATCCGCGCCCTCCTGGCCGAGATGGGCAACCCCGAGACCACGCTCAGGGGCGCGCTGGTGGCCGGCACGAACGGCAAGGGCAGCGTGCTCGCCCTCGCCGGCAGCGTCCTTCGCGAGGCGGGTTACCGCGTCGGAGAGACACCGAAGCCGCATCTCGTGAGCTATCGCGAGCGGCTCCAGATCGACGGGCTGCCGATCCCGCCGGACCGCTTCGCGGCCCTCCTCGAGGAGGTGCTGCCGATCGCCGACCCGGTTGCGGAGCGTGAGGGCGAGCCGACCGAGTTCGAGCTCCTGACCGCGATGATCTTCCGCTGGTTCGCGGAGGAGGCCGTTGATGTGGCACTCGTCGAGGTCGGGCTCGGTGGTCGGCTCGACGCGACCCATGTTTGGGACGGCGGCGTCGCGGCCGTGACGAACGTGGCCCTCGACCACACCGACCGACTGGGGGCGACGATCGAAGCGATCGCCCGGGAGAAGGCGGCGATCATCGAACCGGGCGACCTCGCCGTGACAGGGGCCGACGAGCCGGCACTGGCGATCATCCGCCACCGGGCCGCTGAGGTGGCTGTGCCGCTCGTGGTCGTCGAGCCCGCGCCCGTCGTGTCCGTCGAGCGCGACGGCATCGTCGTCGAGCTGCCCCGGCTCGGGCAGACGCGCGTCGGGCTGCGGGGCAGGCATCAGGCGGCGAATGTCGCCGTGGCCGATGCGGTCCTTGACGCGCTGGGCGAAGCAGGCATCGCGGCCACGACCGCGGAGCAGCGGCGGGCCGGATACTCGGCCGCCGTCTGGCCCGGCCGCCTCGAGCTGCTGGACATCGACCGCCCGAACGGCCGCGGGACGGTCGAGGTCCTCCTTGATGGCGCCCACAATCCCGCCGGTGCCGCCGCCCTCGCGGAGGCCATTGACGACCTGCGTCCGTTCCTCGCGGGCGGCCGCGACGCGTCCCCGCCACCGCTGACGCTCGTCATGGCCGTGATGGCCGACAAGGATGTCGACGGAATCATTGGTGCTCTCTCAGGCTCGCGATCGATAGCCGACGCGTCGGTAATCTGTACGCGGGTGCCGTTGAATCGGGCGCTGGATCCGGACGAACTGGCGCGGCGCTGGGCGGCCGTCTCGCCGGATATGCACGTCGCGGTCGAGGCGACTCCCGATGCCGCGCTCGATGGTGCGCTCGCCGAGGCGCCCGGTCCGATCGTCGTGGCCGGCTCGCTCTATCTCGTGGGAGCCGCGCGGGCCAGGCTGGTCGATGACCCACTGCTCAGGGATCCGGTCGCGTGACGGTGGCCGCGCCGACCCGGATCGGGACGCGCACGTTCGCATGGGGCAGCCGCACGTTCGTCATGGGCATCGTCAACGTCACGCCGGATTCGTTCTCCGGCGACGGCCTCTTCGTCGGCGAGGCCGCCCCGATCGAGGCTGCCGTCACGCAAGCGCGGGCGATGGTTGCCGACGGCGCGGACATCCTCGATGTCGGAGGCGAATCGACTCGGCCGGGTCACGCTCCGGTCGACGAGACCGAGGAGCTGCGCCGGGTCGTGCCCGTCATCACGGCGATCCGCGACGCGCTCCCGGATATGCCGATCAGCGTCGACACGACGAAGCCAGCCGTGGCAGACGCGGCCCTCGACGCTGGCGCGGACCTCATCAACGACATCTGGGGTGTCGCGCCTGACAACGCGCAGATGCGCCTCGCCGCCCAGCGTCGCGCGCCGATCGTCCTCATGCACAACCGCGCCGAGCCCGTGTACCGCGACCTCATCCCGGAGGTCCTCGACGACCTGCGGGCCGCGACCGACCGCGCGCTCGCCGCCGGTGTTCTCGAGGACGCGATCATCGTCGACCCAGGTTTCGGCTTCGGAAAGACGCCCGAGCACAATCTCGCCCTTCTCCGGAACCTGGCTGAGTTCGGCCGTCTCGGCCGGCCGGTGCTTCTTGGGACCTCCCGAAAGTCGACCCTCGGCCGGGTCCTCGACCTGCCGCCCGAGGAGCGTCTCGAAGCGACGATCGCCACGACGGCGTTGGCGGCCGCCGCCGGAGTCGATATCGTTCGGGTCCACGACGTGCGGCCCAACGCACGTGCCGCGCGCATGGTGGACGCTGTGTGGCGTGCGCCGGCCGCCGAGCCGGGGAGCGAGGGAGGGCAGCCCTGAGCGACCGAATCGTCCTGCGCAACATGCAGTTCGAGGGCCGGCACGGCTACTACGACCGCGAGCAGGTGACGCCCCAGCCCTTCGAGGTCGACGTCGAGTTGCGCCTGAACCTGCAACCCGCCGGTGTCGAAGACGACCTGACGAAGACCGTCGATTACGGTCGCGCCTTCGAAATCACGCGCCAGATCGTCGAGTCGACGACGTTCCGGCTCCTGGAGGCGCTCGCAGAGGCGATCACGCACGAGCTCCTGAGCGATTTCCCGTCGATCACCGAGGTCGGCGTGCGGATCCGGAAGCCGAAGGTCGTCCTCGGCGGGACGCTCGATTATGCCGGCGTCGAGATCTGGCGACGGAGGTCCTCGAATGGGCGGCCGTGATCGAGCCCGCCTGGAGCGTTAGCCGCTCCGCGCCTCGCTCACGCGGCTCCGCACGCGCTCGCTACGGTGCTCGCGGCTGCCTTCCAGTCGGACCCGCTGTCGGCCGCCATCAATCATGCCGCCCTGATCGGCCCGCCTGGAGCGTTAGCCGCTCCGCCCATTAGCTGAGGTCCCTGGGTCGGGTTCCGAGCGTAACCTTCACGGTGAGCTGCTCGGTGCCGCGGACGATCGAGAGCGTTACCGTCTGGCCCGGCGAGAACTGGCTGAGGACCGCGTCCAGCGGGTGATCGGCGTCGATGGTCTGGTCTTCGATCTTCGTGATGATGTCGCCGTCCTTGACCCCGGCCTTGGCGGCCGGGCTGTCGGCCCGCACGGCACCCTGGCTCGGATTGCCGTTGCTGTCGAGGTTGCGAACGAGCGCACCCTGCTGTACGGGCAGCTTCTGGTCCTTGGCCAGCTGGGCGTCGATCCCGACGAAGGTGATGCCGATGAACGGCCGGGCGAGGTCCTTGCCCTGGACGGCCTGCTGCATGATCGGGCGAGCGATGTTGATCGGGATCGCGAAGCCGATGCCGTTGCTGTCGGTCGCGATCGCGGTGTTGATGCCGATCACGTTGCCGGCGGCGTCCAGGAGCGGACCGCCGCTGTTGCCGGGATTGATCGCGGCGTCGGTCTGGATCAGGTTGTTCAGCGTCTCGCCGCCGTTGACGGTGATCTGACGACCCTTGGCCGAGACGATGCCGCTCGTCACGGTGTTCGAATAGGTGCCAAGCGGACTGCCGATCGCGATCGTGAGCTGGCCGACCTTGAGGTTGCCCGAATCGCCGATCGGCGCGCTCGGAAAGTCGCCGCCCTCGATCTTGACGATCGCGAGGTCTGTCAATGTGTCGACGCCGTAGACGCGACCGTCAAACTGGCGGCCATCCTTGAGCTCGACTGTCAGGGTGCTGACGAGGTTGCCGCTCTCATTCGTCACGACGTGGCGGTTCGTCAGGATCCAACCGGACTTTTCGTAGATCACGCCGGACCCAACGCCTCGCTCCGGGATCTCACCGCCGAACGCGTTCGTGCTGACACCCTCGACGGTGATCCGGACGACCGCGGGGCTGACCTTGGCCGCAGCTTCGATGATCGCCGACGACTCGTCGATCGTAAGCGGCTGCTGGGCACCGACGGTCGTGCCGGTCGTGTTCGGCTGGGCGGCCGGTCGTTCGAGCGCCCCCGAGGCGTTCAGCGCGAGATACGTGCCGCCCGAGGCGATCGTTGCCGCGAGGACGGCCGACAGGAGCACCGGTCCGACGACGCCGCTTCCGCGTCGCGGTTCCACACGCCCAACGACCGGCGACGGTGGCGGTGGGGACCACGTTGGTTCGGCGGGAGACGGCGCCGGCTGCGGAGCATCCCAGGCAGCCGGGCGCGCCCACTGGGGCCGCGTCTCCGGAGCAGGCGAATAGACGCCCGTTTCCTCCCACTCGCTGGAGGACTGGCTGGATCTCGGTGTTGACGGCTTGCCGAACGCGTCGGCTGACGTATTGATCGGCTCGGGGTTCGAGCCGGGGTCGCCGTACGGCGAACGGGTCTGATCTGTCATTGGTCTCGGCCTGGGCGTGCTGCCGGCACGTCGCGGTGCGCTTGTGCGTCACGCTTCACGGTGACGTACCCGGATTCAGGCGCGAGGCCTCGGGCGGTGAAGAATCCGCCACCTTCGGCACGAGATCGGCTCCAGTTGTCGAGGCCGGCGGTGCCGGTCTGAGTGTGCCGTCTGCCGTCGGACTGGCCGCGACGTGAGTTTCAGCGGGCTCGTCCGGGGCACGCCCCTCGCGCGGCAACGTGACGACGAACCGTGAGCCGGCACCGACGCGACTCTCGACGACGACGGTCCCGCCATGCATGTCCACGATCGAGCGGACGATCGCGAGTCCGAGCCCGCTGCCGCTGCCGCGCGCCTCATTCGCTCGCGTTCCGCGATAAAAGCGGTCGAAGATGCGTGGCAGCTCAGCCGTGTCAATGCCGATGCCCGTATCGGCGACCTCGATTTCGGCGGTATCGCCGCCGGGCCGGACCGAGACCGCGATATGCCCGCCCCGCTGTGTGAACTTGATCGCGTTGCCTACGAGGTTCGACACGACCTGGCCGATCCGCTGCGGATCGTGGCGGATCCGGACGGGCCGGTCTGGTAGCTCCAGGTCGAGGCCGACGCCACGCTTGCGGGCCGCTGGCCGGGCCTGTTCGACAGCAGATTCGACGGCCGCACGGAGGTCGTCGGGGCGCAGGTCGAGGAGCACGAGCCCGGAGTCCAGCTTGGAAAGCTCGAGGAGGTTCTGGGCGAGCCAATCCAGACGGTCGATCTGCTGACCGCTCGATTCGATAAATTCGGCGCGCGCCTCGGGGTCACCGGCGGCCTGCTCACGAAGGAGCTCGTTGAAGGTGCGGAGCGCCGCGAGTGGCGTCCGCAACTCGTGCGACACGTCGGCCAGGAAGTCGCGGCTTCGGTCGCGGTCGCGACGGATGATGTCGATGCTCTGTTCGAGTCGGTCGGCCATCGTGTTGAACTGGACCGCGAGCTCGGTTAGCTCGGACGTCCCGACCGACACCTGGTCGGCCGGCACACGCCGGCTCAGGTCCCCTTCGGAGAGGTCACGGGCCGCATCGGTGAGCCGACGCAGCGGCGTCGTGAAGCGCCGCGTGAGGACGGCCGTGACGACCATCGCAAGGACGAGGGCCAGGAGGCCGGTCACCGCGAGGAGGCCGACGACGTTCGCGACGGCCGCGGCCCGGAACGTGTACGGGTTCGACAGCGTGACCTCGACGATGAACGGGAAGAAGCCGTTGACCCGGAGCCGCGTGGGATCGGAGGCGATGGCTTCGCGCGTCTGACCGGGCGCGGGGCCAGTCTTGAGCTGGGCAACGAACGTGCCGTTCTCTGAGGGCACGAAGCCCGCCGCGGTTCCGGAGCTCAGCCGGATCGTGACGTCGGCCTGGCCGAGGAGGTCCGCGAGAGCGTGCTGCTGGCCGCTGGACTGCAGCGCCGTAACGACCCTGGGATCGACCACGTTGTCGGTGTCCACGACGGGATCGCCGGCCGTTCGATCGCTGGCGAGACTCGCGACGTACTCGGCCACCGTGTTTGCGCGGGTCCTGAGATCGGCCTCCTGCTGCCGAGTGAAGTAATCGTCGAGGCGGTTCAGAACCAGACCGCCGACAACGAGGAGCGTCAGCGCGACGACGCTGACGAAGCCGATCGTCAGGCGCGCCTGAAAGGTTCGCGGGGTCAGCAGCCGTTGGGTCCGGGCGAGGGGATTCCGGCGACCGGCGGTCGTAGCCGGCGCGCCGAGGTCGCCGCCGGACGGCCCGAGCTCAGCGCTCGGCGAAGGCGTAGCCGACACCACGCACCGTCAGGACAAAGGCCGGCGCGGTCGGATCGTCCTCGATCTTGTCGCGCAGGTGGCTGACGTGGACGTTGATCGTCTTCTCGTCCTGGTCCAGCGCCTCGTAGTCGCGAAGAAGCTCGAGGAGCTCGCTGCGCGTGTAGACGCGGCCGGGTCGCGAGGCGAGATGACGGAGGATCTCGAACTCGGTCGGCGTCAGCGCAATCCGCCGCTGGCCGCGCTGCACGCGGCGCCGCTCGAGGTCGATGACGAGATCGCCGTGGCGGATGACCCGGCCTCCTGCAGCATCTGCCAGGTCCCCATAGGCGCGTCGGAGGAGCGCCTTGATCCGGCTCATGAGCTCCCGTAGCCCAAATGGCTTGGTCAGGTAGTCATCTGCTCCGAGCTCGAGACCGATGACCTTGTCGACCTCGTCGTCGCGGGCGGTCAGGACGAGCACGGGCGCCTTGGAGCCCGATGCCCGGAGCCGGCGGAGGACCTCGAAGCCATCGATGCCCGGCAGGCGGACGTCGAGCACGACGATGTCCGGCGCCTGGGTCGTCGCGAACTCGAGCCCCTCTTCGCCGGACCGCGCGACCGTCACCTCATAGCCTTCCTGCTGGAGCGCGTACTGGATGCCGCGCGCGACCGCGAATTCGTCCTCGACGATCAGGATCGTGGCTGCCACGCGGGCGATGCTACACCGGAGTCGATCGGGGGCCCTGTGGTAGGCTTCCCCGGCTTCCGAGTTCAGAAGAGGTTCGCTGACCCCATGGCAACTGCTCGTCCGACGCTGACCGCCGAGGGCCGGGAGATCACCGGCAAGGCAGTGAAGCACCTGCGCGCGGCCGGCCGGTTGCCCGCCGTCGTCTACGGCCACGGTGTCGACTCGACGAGCCTCACGATTGATGTTCGCGAGTTCGAGCAGCTCCGCCGCCACGTCGGTCCGAATGCCCTGGTCGATCTGAAGGTCGATGGCAAGAAGGCCGACCCGGTCCTCGTCCACAACGTCCAGATCCATCCGGTCAATCGCCGGCCGCTGCACGTCGACCTATTCCTCGTCCGCATGACGGAGGAGCTCACCGTCGATGTGCCGCTCACGACGACGGGCAGTTCTGAGGCTGTTGGCGGTCTCGGCGGGACGCTCATCCATCCAACCGAGTCGATCCGGGTCCGCGCTCTTCCTGATCACCTCCCGCAGTCGATCGAATATTCGATCGACTCGCTCGTCGACTTCGACTCAGCCGTTCACGTGCGTGACCTCGTGATCCCCGAGGACGTGACCCTCCTCACCGATCCCGACGAAGTCGTGGCCAAGGTGCTGCCTCCGCGCGTGGAGGTCGAGGAAGTGCCGGTCGCTGCCGAGGAAGGCGAGGAGGGCGTCGAGGAGGGCGCCGAAGGCGAAGCGGCGACTGCCGAGGGCGAGTCGCCGGGAGCCGGCGCCCAGGAGTCAGGCTCGGAGGAGTAGCCTCCTCCCCGGAAACCTCCGCTGCATGCCAGGCATCGCCGGGGGCCGAGCGTTCACTCGGAGTGGGCGGCCACCGAACCTGGCGGCAGGATCTCGCCGATCTCGTCGAGGATCGCCCAGAACAACGCGAGGATGCCCGTCGGCTGACCAGCGTCGGCACGCCGGATTGCGACGATCCGCCGCCGGATCGGGGCTGCGCCGGCGATGCTGATCGGCGCCAGGCGGCCACTCGCGATCTCGCCCGCGACCGCGGTCCGCGGCAGGAGTGCAATCCCCAGACCCTGTTCGACCATCTGCTTCGCTGCGTCGATGTTGTCGAGCTCCATGACGCCTCGCGGGGCGACACCGGCCTCCCGGAAGAGCGTGTTCGTCAGGTCGTAGTAGCTCGACGTCCGGTCGAAGAGGATGAGGCGCGCCTCGGCCATTCGGTCCATCGGGATCGTGCCGGCGGCGGCGAATGGATGCTCGGGAACGACGACCAGGACCAATTCGTCGTCGTAGAGCGGCCGGCTCTCGAGGAGTGGGTGGCGCAGCTCCCGCACGAGGCCAACCTCGATCTCGTTCCGCAGCGCCATCTCGAGGACTTCCTCCGAGTGGCCCGTCCGGACCACGAGGCGCACGTTCGGGTGCCGTTCGGTGAAGCGGACCAGGAGCCCGGGCAGGACGTACGTGCTGACCGCCGGGGCGGCCCCCACGGTGAGCTCGCCGGCCATGCCCCGGCCCAGCTCGGCGACGAGCTCGCGGCCGTCGCGTAATGCGAGGAGCGCACGCTCGGCGTAGGGCAGGAACGCCCGTCCGGCGTCAGTCAGCTCCATGCCCCGTCGACTACGCAGGAAGAGGCGCGTTCCCAGCTCCCCCTCGAGAGTCTGGAGACGCGCCGTGAGTGCCGGCTGGGTCAGGAAAAGCGCTCCGGCGGCGCGACTGAGATTGCCCTGGCGGGCGACCTCGACGAAACCTTCGACCTGCGCCAGATGCATCAGCTCCGCAGCTCCAGTTCGGCTGTTCCATCAGCAACGTCTATGAAACGCTATCACATCATTCGATTGGACTGATGGATAGCCGGGGGCTTAGCGTTCGAAGTCTCCCGCTCGCATCGAGGAGAGACGATGAGCCCAACCGCTGTCCCAGCACGTATCACGATCGACTTCCGCGAGGCGCTCGATCCAGGCCACGGCTGGATCCTGGGCGTCGATGAGCGGAAGGCGCGCGTCGAGCTGCTCGCGTTCGAGGACCGCGATCCGCATGAGCCGCCGACCGCGACCGCCGCGGCACATGCGGGCTGCACCTGCCCGGAGTTCTGCGAGCGCGACCACGACGTCGACTGACACATGAACGCGATCGCCACGCCGGTTCGACCGGCCACCGAAGACCTGGAACTCGCCCCGACACCGCTCCTGCCAGACGGCTTCGAGGTGCCCGCGTCACGCTGGACAAACCCGTCCACCCGGATGCGCGAGCTCCTCAGGACCGAGCCGTACCTGTTCGGGCCCGGTGTTTACGACCCGTTCGGCGCACAGCTCGTCATGTACCACGGCTTCAAGGCCATCTACTTCAGTGGCTACTCGTTCGCGATCGGCCATCTCGGCACGACAGACATGGACCTCTACGCGAGCGTGGAGATCGCCGAAGGCGCCCGACGCACCGTCAGCGCGCTGCGGAAGTTCCAGCTGACCCAGGCCGTTGGAGACCCCGAGAAGGGCGTCGCGCCACGTCACCTGGAGATCCCACCGCTCATCGTCGACATGGATGCCGGGTACGGAAACATCTTCAACGTCCAGCGCACGACGGAGCTGTACGTCACCGGCGGTGTCGCGGCGGCTCATCTGGAGGACCAGGTCCTGCCAAAGCGCTGCGGCCACATCGGCGGCAAGGCACTCGTGCCGGTCACCGAGATGGTCGGCAAGCTACGGATGATGCGGGCCGTGGCCGACGACCTCGGCAACGAGGATTTCGTCGTCATCGCCAGGACGGACGGGCTGTCAGCTGTCGACGCTCCCGAGAAGGAGCGGGGCATGGACCTCGCCATCGAGCGCGGTCTTCGCTACCTCGACAGCGGTATTCCGGACCTGCTCTGGTGTGAGTTTCCAACGGCTGATCGGGAACCGGTCGAGACCTTCACGAACGCGATCCGGAAGCGCTTTCCGGACGCACGCTTCGCGTTCAACTACTCGTCCAGCTTCAAGTGGTTCAACGACCCGTCGCCCCTGACCTTCCACGAGCTGGGCGAGATGGGCGTCGGCTTCATCTTCATCACGCTCGGCGGTCAGCACGCGAACGGTTTCGGGCTGTCGCGCCTCCTCCAGGACATGCGCGATCGTGAGGAGCAGGGCTACATCGAGCTCCAGCGCCGCGAATGGGCCGAGGGGACTGACATTCCAACGCGCTCCCACCACGAGTTCTCGGGTGTGCCGTATCACCACGTCGTCGGGAAGGCCTACGACGCCGCACGGCTCGGCTCCGAGTTCGTCGAGCAGCTGGACGGCGAGAAGGTCGTCTAGGGCCGAACGCCCTCGGCGTGGACGACGGGCAGTCGCAGGACGAAGGCCTCGTCCGGTAGCCGGTTAAGGCGCTCGAGCAGGCGGGCGTGGAGTCGCTCGCGCACATCGGGCTCGAGGCTCTGGAACAGGTCCTCCTCATCGAACTCTTCCATGAAGCCCACGTAGCTTCGGACATCGAAGTCGTAGGTGAGCTCGCCTCCGAACGCCCGAACCTGCCGAAAACCCGCCTTGCGCAGACCACTCGCGGCGGCATCGACGGAGGCGAAGTCCCCGCCGCGACCGTCGTATTCCCGCGGCTCGATCTCGACATCGTCGAGCGCCGCATCGAACTCCTGGTCGGGCCGGTAGGCGCGGCCGCCGCGGACCCAGGTCACGTGGGCGAATGTCGCCCCGGGCTTGAGGACCCGCCACAGCTCGTCCATGACCGCTGCACGGCTGGGGACGAGTTGGAGAACGAACGACGACATCGCGGCATCGAACGAGGCGTCGTCGAACGGCAGCTCGTCGGCGTAGGCGACCCGGGTCCGGAAGCGGCTGCGATCGGCGGCGGACAGCAGGCGATCGGCCTCGCCCTCCGCTGCTGCGGCCATTTCCCGGGAGGCGTCGATCCCCGTCACGTCGACCGTGGGCCAGCGCCGAATCGCCTCGATGGCGAGTGTCGCCGTCCCCGTTCCGAGATCGAGCAGGCTCCGCGCGCCGCCCGCTACCACTGGCTCGAGTCGGTCAAGTACCTGGATGGCGGTCGGCCGTAGGACCGGCGCCCACCAGCGGGCGTAGCCGCGAGCGATCCGGTCGTAACGAGCCTCCTGGTCGGTCATGCCCAGATCGTGCCATGGCAGTCGATCAGGCGTCGGTCGGGTAGATCGGCGGGCCCTGGTCGGCTCGGCGGAGGAGGCCCGTCCTGCGGATCACGATGTTGGCGATCACCGCGAGGATGCCGAGACCAAGCAGGATCGGTAGCCAGACGATCGCGAACCAGATGCCGGCCGACGTCAGGGACTGAACGACGTCGATGAGCGTGGCACTCGCCCGATCGACCTCGTTGGCAGCGTCCCAGCCCTTGCTCGCCTCGGTCACCGCGACGATTTCGAGTCCGTATGTCACCTGTAGCGTGCCGTAGCTGGCCTGATCGCCGAGATGCGTCCGCTGCGCCTCGAGCTGCTCGATCTGGCCGCGGACCTCGAAGAGCCGGTTCTGGACCTCGAGCACGTCCGACACCTTGACGGCCTGTCGGGCGATCGCCTGCAGCGCCGTCTCGCTCGCACGGAGGTTGTCGATGCGGGCCCCGAGATCGACGAGCTGACCGGTCACCTCGACCGCGTTCGTCTGCTCGCTGAGGACCTTGCCGAGACCCCGGAGCGCGGCGAGCGCGGTGTCCCACTTGTCGGATGGGATTCGGTACGTGATGGTCGCGACGGACCGGTCGCCGTCATTCCTCTGGTCCGAACCGCCGACATAGCCACCGGCCGAGCGGACCTGGTCGCGGCCGGCGCTGATGGCCTTGTCGAGATCCTTCACCTGGACGGCAAGGGTGCCGGTTCGGACGATTTTCGCTT
>Ga0081539_10002759_pt1 | contig 23642 bp, 15 predicted proteins | sample TabmetS4T2R2_FD_71023 | JGI IMG/M metagenome (GOLD analysis project Ga0081539, IMG submission 71023) | Tabebuia heterophylla rhizosphere microbial communities from the University of Puerto Rico - S4T2R2 | ecosystem: Host-associated > Plants > Roots > Rhizosphere ...
ACGCGCTCGAGCTGGGCGGCGTTGTTGAGCGGGCCGTAGAGGGCGTCGGCGTCGTCCGGGGGACCGGTCCTGGTCTGCTTGGCCTGGTCCACCAGCGCGGAGAGGAAGTCGTCGTGGACGCCGCCGCCCGCCAGCACGCGGGTGGCGGCGGTGCAGTCCTGGCCGGCGTTGAAGTAGCCGGCGGCAGCGATCGCCTCGGCGGCGGCGGCCACGTCGGCGTCGTCGAACACGATCACCGGCGCCTTGCCGCCGAGCTCGAGGTGGACCCGCTTGAGGTCGTCGGCGGCCGCGCGGGCGACCTCGCGGCCGGCGCGGACGCTGCCGGTGATGCTGACCATCGCGGGGGTCTTGTGGCCGACCAGGGTGGCGCCGGTGTCGCGGTCGCCGCAGACGACGTTGAGCACCCCGGGCGGCAGGAACTCGGCGGCCAGCTCGGCCAGCCACACGGTGGTCACCGGGGTGGTGTCGGAGGGCTTGAGCACCACCGCGTTGCCCGCGGCGATCGCCGGGGCCCACTTCCACACCGCCATCATGAAGGGGTAGTTCCACGGGGTGACCTGGGCGCAGACGCCGATCGGCTCGCGCCGCACGTACGAGGTGTGGTCGCGCAAATACTCGCCGGCCGACCGGCCCTCCAGCACCCGCGCGGCGCCCGCGAAGAAGCGCAACTCGTCCAGCAGCGGGGCCATTTCCTCGCGCCGGGTCGCCTCGACCGGCTTGCCGGTATTGCGGCACTCGGCTTCGACGATCTCGTCGGCGCGCGCCTCCACCGCGTCCGCGATCCGCAGCAGGGCCCGCTGGCGTTCCGAAGGCGTCGCGTCCCGCCAGACCTCGAAGCCCTCGGCGGCCGCGGTCATCGCGGCGTCCACGTCCTCGGCCGACGAAACCGGGGCATAGGCATACGTCTCGCCCGTGCACGGATCCACGACCGGCGCGGTCTTCCCGTCGACCGGATCCGCGCACGCTCCGGCCACGACGTTCCGCAGCACGGACAGGGCAATGCTCACCTAACGGACCCTCCCGGTCTTCACCTGCGCGCGCACCGCAGATTGTGCAGGCACCCTGACACATCGAAACGCCCGGAGACAAGGGAATCCGAAGTATTTTGCAGGAACGAAACGGAATCAGGCGCAGCCCGATGCCTTGGCAACGCAATCCGCCGCCAGTTCGTGCCCCGCCTGATCTCGTCTATCGGTGCGGATCGACAGATCCTCGCTTATCGCGTCAGCTCAGGCAATGGCACATCCGGGTCGGCAAGACGATCCGGTTCGACGGTCGCCCCCGCCAATCCGGCCCGCACGACGTCCTGGATGGCGTCGTTCACGTCCCAGATGTTCACGTTCATGCCCGCCGCAACGCGCCCGTCGACCAGCCAGAATGCGATGAACTCGCGCCGGCCGAGGTCGCCCCGGATCACCACGTCGGCCTTCGTACCGGGCGGCACCCAGCCGGCGTACTCCATTCCGAGGTCGTACTGGTCGGTGTAGAAGTACGGCAGCCGGTCGTACGACACGTCCTGACCGAGCATCGCCCGAGCGGCCGCCGGGCCGGTGTTCAGCGCGACATCCCAGTGCTCGACGCGAACCCGGGCGTGCAGCAGCGGATGGTCGATGTTCGCCACGTCGCCGGCCGCGAACACGTCCGGGTCGCTCGTCCGCAGCCGCCGGTCCACCAGGATCCCGTTGTCCACGGCCAGCCCGCCGTCCGCGGCGATCCCGGTGTTCGGGGTGACGCCGACCGCCACCAGCACCGCGTCGGCGGGAAGCTCCGCGCCGTCGGCCAGCACCACGCGGGACACCGTCCGGTCGCCGTCCAGCGCGCGCACCTGCGTACCGAAGCGGAAATCCACGCCGTGCTCCCGGTGCAGCCCGGCGAACACCTCGGCGAGCTGGTCCCCGAGCACGTTCTGCAGCGGCAGCGCGCCCATCTCCACCACGGTGACGCTCGCCCCGCGCTCGCGGGCCGCGGCGGCGACCTCGAGGCCGATCCAGCCGGCGCCGACCACCACCAGGCGGGTGTCGCCGCCGACGGTCGCCGAGATGCGGTCGGACTCGGCGAAGGTGCGCAGCTTGAGCACGTTGCCCAGGTCGGCGCCGGGCACGGGCAGCGCGCGCGGCGTGGCGCCGGTGGCGATCAGCAGCTTGTCGTACCCGATCGCCGTGCCGTCGCCGGTACGGACCTCGTGCGCGGCCGGGTCGATGCCGGTCGCCGTGATGCCGGTGCGCAGGTCGACGTCGTGCTCCACGTACCACCCGGCCTCGTGGACGTACGGCTCGTCGCGGCCGGCCGTGCCCAGCAGGAGGCCCTTGGACAGCGGCGGCCGCTCGTACGGTCGCTCGGTCTCCTCCCCGAGAAGGACCACCCGGCCGGCGAAACCCTCCCCGCGCAAGGTCTCCGCGGCCTTGGCGCCGGCCAGTCCGGCGCCGACGATGACGAATGTGCGGTTGTCGGTCATGGCGCGCTTCCTCTGGTATGAGTCGTCACTTGCCGATGCCCGACGCGGCGAGGAACTCGGTCCTCGACCGGGCGTCGGTACGCAGGATGCCCAGGAGCGTCGACGTCACGGTACGCGAGCCGGCCGCCTGCACGCCCCGAAGAGTCATGCACATGTGCTCGGCCTCGATCACGACGCCCACGCCGCGCGGCCGCAGGTGCAGGTCGAGCCAGTCGGCGACCTGCTTGGTCAGCCGCTCCTGCACCTGCGCGCGGTGTGCGAACAGTTCGACCACCCGGGCCAGCTTGGACAGGCCGAGGATCCGGTCACCGGGCAGATAGCCGACGTGCGCGACGCCCACGAACGGCAGCAGATGGTGTTCGCACATGGACCGGATCGGGATGTCCCGGGCGAGCACCAGCTCGTCGTACCGCTCGTCGTTGTCGAACGTCGTCAGGTGGAAGTCGCGCGGCGTGAGCAGTTCCGCGTACGCGCGGGCCATCCGGGCCGGCGTCTCGGCCAGGCCACCGGGCGTGATGTCGAGGCCGAGCGCGGTGAGGAACTCCTCGGCGGCGCGCTCCGCAGCGGCGAGATCGCGGACCGGCGTCCGGTGGGTGATCTGCTCGGCGGTGACGGTCATCCGGGGGCTCCTCACGGGTTTTCGCCAACGTTCGCTGGCGTTAACCGTCATCCTGCATCCGCGGGCGGGTAATTTCAATAGCGTTCGTTGGTGATATTCTGCCGGGGTGACCGACCGCTGGACCGCCGTGGCGACGCTGACCGACGCGTCCCGCCGGGCCCTGTTCGACTACGTGCGCCGCCAGCGCCGTCCGGTCCATCGCGAGGAGGCGGCGGAGGCCACCCGCATGTCCCGCTCCCTGGCCGCGTTCCACCTGGACAAGCTGGTCGAGGCCGGGTTGTTGACCGCCCGCTACGAGGCGCCGGCCGACCGCCCGCGCGGGCGCGGGCGGACGCCGAAGGTCTACGAACCGGCCGGCACCGAGGTGGCCGTCCTCATCCCCGAGCGCCGGTACGAGCTGATCGCCGACATCCTGGCCGAGGCCGTCGAGAACGGCCGGCCGCCGGCCGAGATCGCCCACCGGCACGGTGTGTCGCTGGGCACCCAGCTGCGCCACCCCGCCGATCTGCCGCCGGGCGATCGCGAGCGGGCCGATCTGCCGCCGGGCGACCGTCCGCCGGCCGTCCCCGGGGTGGTCGAGGTGCTGGCCGGGCTCGGCTTCGAGCCGGTCGACTGCGGCGACGTGGTCCGGCTGGGGAACTGCCCGTTCCACGCGCTGGCCGTGCGGCACACGGCGCTGGTGTGCGGTGTGAACCACGCGTTCCTGACCGGCCTGCTGGACGGGCTGGGCCTGCGTGACATGGAGGCCGTCCTGGCACCCCACCCGCCCGCGTGCTGTGTGGAGCTGACCCGTCCGGCCTGGCTACCGGGGGCTTAGCCGGAGCCGGCGGCGTTGAGGTGGTACGCGCGCTCCTCGGCCGTCTGGGTGGCTTCCAGGAAGCGGGTGTTCCAGTCCGGTGCGTCGTCCGGGATCCGCGCCACCTCGCGGCTGTCCAGGACCTCGCCGTCCGGGCGTACCCGGCTGACCGCCACGACGGTCTCGCCGCGATCGCTGTGATGGGTCATCTGCCAGCGGGCGCTCCCGGACAGTCGCGTCTCACGGCGACGGACCAGCGCGCTCGCCGCCGCGTACGCTCCATAAGCGACAGCGAGTGCGATGATCAGCGCGAGAATGACACCTACCGCGCGCATGTCAGATCGTCCTATTTCAACGGTACGGAGGTGCCGGCGCCGGGCGCGTAGGTGGTGACGCCGGGCGGCAGAGCCTTGATGATGTCGATCTGCGCGCACGCGGGGCAGGCGTTGTAGCCTTCCTGGCGCTTCTTGTTCGCGTCCGCGTCGGCGGCCGCCTGCGCCACCCGGGCCTGCGCCTCGCTGACCGCCGCGTACGCCGCCTGGGCCTTGTTGACCGCGTCCTGGACGTTCGCCGGGAGCGTGACCCGCGCGAGGTTGAACCGGATTCCCTGGAAGAAGTCGCCGCCGAGCATCTCCCGCAGGTCGTTGGGCAGGCTGGTGTTGACCGCGTCCTGCACCTTCGCGATGTTCGTGTTGTTGGCCTGGCCGCCGCCCACGACGGGTACCGGCTTGGCGGTTCCGGTGGTGTTCTGGACGAGGGCGCAACTCGACACCAGTTCGGCGCAGCGGAAGTTGTTGATCTGGATGCGCAGGTCGTTGTCGATCACCGGGCGGACGATCGAGTCGAGGAACGTGTTCCAGCCCGCGTCGCCGTCGTGCGCGTAGCGCAGCTCGCCGTCCAGACCCTGGAACTGCCGGGTGCCGAACTTGTCGTCGAACGCCTGCAGACTCTTCGGGTCCAGGTTGAGGCTGAAGTAGATCGTGCCCTCGATACCCATTTCGACGCCGTCACTGGACGGGGTGTGCACGACGTCCACGCCGCTGCGGTCGCCACGCCGGGCATCCGACGTGATCGTGTAGAAGCGCTGCTGCGCCGGGTACAGGTGGGTGGTCGACCAGAACCCGGTCCAGGTCAGCTCGGAGCCGGACGGGATCACCTGGCGGATGCGGTTGTTGTCGAACCAGCCGCCGTTGCGTACCACGCCGACCTCGCCGCCGCGCGTCTTGTCGAACCCGCTGAGGAAACCCACAAGCGCGACGATCAGGACCACGAACGCGACGATCGAGCCGAACACGATCGGCAGGATGCGCCGGCCCGGGTTCCGGGCGAGCGCGCCGCCCGTTCCCCGCCGGGGTCGCCGGCCCGGGCTCTGCGGCGCGGTGGAGTCGGGGACGTTCCTGCTGACGGCCACGGGGCATGCTCCTTTGAGGTACTTCGATATGCACCTATCAGCAGAGCACACCGAGTCCAGCGGCGGCACGGGCAGCGCTCGGGACATCGAGCCGGTAGGATCTCGCCGCCTTGATGGAGCAGGTGCCTGTATGTACCAAGAAGGAGCGAAATAGCCATGAGTGAGCCGGCCTACCCCGCCGGGGCTGCCGCACCGCAGACCCGGGGCACCAACGTGATGGCGATCCTGGCGCTGGTGTTCGCCTTCGTCTTCGCGCCGCTGGGGATCGTCCTCGGCCACATCGCGAAGAGGCAGATCCGGCGCACCGGCGAGGACGGTGGCGGCCTGGCCACCGCGGGCCTGGTGCTCGGCTACCTCTTCACGATCGCCTGGATCATCGCCGTCGTGGTGCTGACCGTACTGGCGGCCAACGCCCCGACGTCGACGACGTGATCGAGCGGCGATGACGGATCGGGCCACCCGTGGCGTCCACGGGCGGCCCGGTCCCTCGGGTGTGGCGGGTCAGCCACGCAGGTTCGTCATGCCCGCCGCGCTGATGATCGTGTGCCGCAGGGACTGGCCCGGGTCGGTGCTGCCGCCGGGCGCGTTGTCCTGCTCGTAGTTCGAGTTGTGGTAGCCCTTGGCGCCGATGGTCCCGTAGAACGTCTCGAAGTCGATGTCGCTGCGCGGGTCGCCGAACGGGATGAAGTTGTACCCGTTGCCGACGCCCACCGGGTCGGCGGTGCGGTCGCCGTCCTTGGCGTGGAACAGCGCGTACCGCTGGGTCTGCTTCGCCACCTGGGCGGCCGGGTCGAAGATGTCCTCGACGCGGTTGCCCTCCCAGTCGTACCGCCAGCGCCACTGGTGCTGGGCCACGTGCGCCCAGTAGATGTCCATCTCGATCACGCACAGATCGGGGCTGGTGACGTCGAGATAGTGCTGCATGAGCCGCTTGCCCGACTCACCCCGGACCACCGTCGGCGCGATCGGGGCGCCGGTGACCCGGTCCTGGGTCACCGTGACCATCGGGCCGTCCTGCAGGAAGTGGTACGCGGGGGAGTGGTTGTGCGTGTACATCTGGATCCCCCAGGTCAGGCTGATCCGGTTGAGCGCCTCCCACTTCTCGCCCGCCACGGTCCACGGCTCGATGTTGCGGTTGCCGGCGTTCGTCGGGTCGTTGCCGGTGCCCATGAACGGCGTACCGAGGATCGCCGCGAACTCCAGTTCCGTCTGCAGCCGGTTGTAGTCCTCCGTGGACATGGCGCCGCCCGGACTGTTCGGGCCGTTCCAGGTGTTCGGGATGAACCCGTGGTTGCCGATGGCCTCCAGGCCGAAGTCGTCGAGGAAGCCGCGCAGCGTGCGGGCGTACGCGAGGTAGGCCGCCCGGGACTCCGGGGTGGTGACGCCGCCCGGAGCCGGGTTCGGCGCCCCGCCGCCCGGGTTGGCCGCGTTCTGCCCGTACCCCGCGAACTCGATCTGCTTGAACCCCAGGGCAGCCAGGAACCCGAACAGCTCGACCCAGCCACCCGGCAGCGGAACCAGCGGGCCGAGGTCGGTCGGGTCCTGCGGGAAGTTCGGGCCGCCGAGGTAGCCCATGGTCGGTGCGACGCCCAGGGCGGCGCTGGCCGCGATGCCGACCCGGGTGGGCACGTCGCGCTGGGTGAAGGTGATGGTGCCCATCTTGCCGGCCGGGATGAGCCGGCCGGTGCCCGTGTCGGTGGACGCGGACGCGGCGCCGGCGAACACGCCGAGCGGGGTGAACGCCGCGGCGGCCGCCGCGCCGGCACCGGCGAGAAGCCGGCGCCGGCTGAGCTTGCTCTGCATGGTGCTTGTTCCTTTCGTCGTTGCCTGTCGGGCGGTGGTCTGCCAGGGGCGGATCGGCTACGGGGCGCTCACCCCCGCACCGCCGAACTCGACCCAGTTGAGGTTGAAGAAGTTGTTGGTCGGGCCGCCCACGACCGGCCGGAACACCAGGTAGAGCCGGTGCGCGCCGCCGGGGTCGGTGATCGGGAAGGTCTGGCTGGCGTACGTGGTCGCGCCGGCCGTGGCGGCGATGGTCGCGGTGGTCAGCAGCGGGCCGTCGACCGCGTCGAGGTGGATCTCCACCGCGCCGCTGCCGCCGGACGTGCGGAACGTCAGCGAGTCGATGTTGAGCAGGTTGATGGTGCCGTTGAGGGCGATCCAGTCGCCGTTGCCGAGGCTGCCGCGTTGCAGCCCCCCGCCGACGTCCGCGGTGGACGCCGTGTTCGTGCCGGACTGGTCGGTGACGAACTCGACCTCCTGCTTCTTCTGCCGGACGTTCACCTGGTCCGTGGCGGTCAGCGCGGGGATGCCGCCCGGCCCGCCGAGGTCGGTGTACTCGGCGTTGACGACGCCGAACACGTTGCCGCCGTGTGAGATGTCCTCGGCGCTGGTCGGCAGGGTGCCGGCGCAGCCGTTGGCGGTCGCCTCGGCGTGCCCGTGGGTGTCGTGGCCGAGCACGAACGTGACCTCGACCCGTGAGCAGTCGATCGTGCCGTCCTCGGGGTCGGTGACGGTCACCTGGAACGGGATGCTGTCGCCGAAGGCGAACAGGCCGCCCTCCGGGGGCACGGTGAGGGTCACCGTGGGCGACGTGTTGCCGACCGTGATCGTGGTGTTCGCCGACGCGGTCTTGCCGCTGGAGTCGGTCACGGTCAGGCGGGCCGTGTAGACGCCGTTCGTGGTATAGGTGAACACCGGGTCCGGGTCGATCGAGTCGGTCGTACCGTTGCCGTCGAAGTCCCAGGCGAACCGGATCGAGTCGGCCGGGTCCGGATCGCGCGAGCCCCCGCTTCCGAACTGCACGGTCAGCGGCGCGACGCCGTCGGTCGGGGTGGCGTTCAGCACGGCGATCGGCGCCCGGGTGCCCTTGACGTAGCTGAACCTGACCAGGGCGGCGTCCGGGTTGACGGCGAAGAAGCCGTCGCCGTACGTCAGCAGGTAGAAGTTGCCGTCGTCGCCCCACATCATGTCCATCGGGTTGTCGCAGATGAACGGACGGGTGGGTGTGGCCGGTGCCGGGCCGCAGTTCAGCAGATTATTGATCTTGAAAACCGCGTTGGACGAGTCCAGCCGGACCTCCCGCAGGTAGTCGCGGGTGAACTCGCCGAGGAAGACCGCGCCGTCGTAGTAGGCCGGGAACTTCGTCGGGTTGGGGTTGCCGGCGTCGTAGTCGTACTTGGCCGCGCCGTGCGGGCCGACCCCGCCGGTGCCCAGTTCCGGGAAGAGCTGCGGGCAGGTGCCGGGCGGGCTCTGCATGTAGTACGCGGGGCACGGCGTACCCAGCGGGTTGGACGGGTTGTTGTCCTGGTAGGAGTACCAGATGTCGGGCTGCGCGATCGGCGGCGCGTAGGTCAGGCCGGTGTTCCACCGTGAGGTGTTCGCCGGGCCGTGGCCGGGGTTGTCGCACTCGAACGCCTGCGGCGGGTCGTCCAGCGGCGTCGAGGTGTTGAAGTTCCACCGGTAGTACGGCAGGGACGGCGAGTAGCACAGCGGCCAGCCGTAGTTCGCCGGCTTCCGGACGATCTCCACCCGCCCGGTGCCGGCCGGCCCGCGGAACACCTGCGGCGTCTGCGAGTCCGGCGAGTAGTCGGTGACGTACGCGACGCCCTCGTCGTCGATGGTGATGCGGAACGGGTTGCGGAAGCCCATCGCGTAGATCTCCGGCCGGGTCTTGCCGCCGCCCTCCTCGGTGCCGGTGAACAGGTTGCCGGCCGGGATCGTGTACGAGCCGTCGTCCTGCACGTCGATGCGCAGGATCTTGCCGCGCAGGTCGTTGGTGTTCATCGCGGACCGCCGGGCGTCCACGAACGGCGCGTTGTACAGCCCGGTCGGGGTGAGCATGTCGTTGAACGGTGCGAAGCCACCCGAGTTGCCGCCGCCGGCCGGGGTGTCGTCGCCGGTGACCAGCCACAGGTTGCCGGCTTTGTCGAAGTCGATGTCGCCGGCCACGTGGCAGCAGGCGCCGCGGTCGACCGGCACCTTGAGGATCTTCTGCTCGGTGGACAGGTCGAGCGTCGGGTTGGCCCCGTCCACGAACTTGAACCGGGACAGCTGGAAGTAGCCCTTCCACGGGTTCCAGACGCTGGGGTCGGTGCCGGTGGTCGGTGCGTTGGCCGTCGGCGTCGTCTCCGGGTACGGAGCTTCCATGGTGGCCGGTGAGTAGTAGAGGTACACCCAGTGGTTGGTGGCGAAGTCGTTGTCGACCGCCGGCCCGTACATGCCGTCCTCGCTGGCCATGTAGACCGGGATCTGGGCGAGCAGGTGGGTGGTGTTGCTGGCCGGGTCGTGCAGGCGTACGCCGCCGCGCCGGTCGGTCTGCACCACGCGGCCGTCGGGGAAGACGTCGAAGCCGATCGGCTCGCTCACGTTCGGCGGCGCCGCGACGTAGTCCATCTGGTAGTTGGCCAGCACGGTCGCGCCGCAGTCGCCGTCGGTCACCCCGGCGGACCACTGGATCGCGCCGCCGAGGTGCGCGCGCAGGTCGGCCGTGCCGAAGCTGGCCGGGGTGTCGCCGAGTCCGGTGTAGAACGACCGGCCGCCCTGGTAGTCCTTGCACCAGGTGATCGGGTGGTCGAAGCCCATCGTGCCGCCGGCGTACGTCTTCTCGTCGACGGTCGCGAGCACGTGCGAGCGACCGCGCACGTTGGACGAGAAGTTGTACCACTGGTCCCGGCGGTTCCAGTACTCCGGAAGGACCGTGGACGCGGGGTGCACCCGGTCGGCCACCTTGACCGTGGCCTGGGCGACCGCGGACGAGCCGGTGGCCCGGGTACCGAGGATGTCGGTGAGGAACGACCAGGCCGGCTCGGTCTCGATGGCCGAGTGGACGCCGACGAAGCCGCCGCCGTCACGGTAGTAGGCCTCGAACGCCGCCTGCTCCGCATCGGTGAGCACGTCGCCGGAGGTGTTCAGGAAGACGACCGAGCGGAACTGCTTGAGGTGCGCCTCGTCGAACTTGCGATCGTCGTCGGTGACCTCCACGGTGAACCGGAGCCGGTTGCCGAGATCCCGGATCGCGTCGACGCCGGCCGCGATGGAGGCGTGCTTCTCCGCCGCGGTCTTGGTGAAGACCAGGACCTTGTATTGGTTGCCGCTGCTGACCGGCGCCGGTGCGGCGGCAGCCGGGGTCGCCGCCGCGCTGACGAGCGTGGCGGCGACGAGGATCAGGGAACCGGCGGCCGCGGTGACGCGGCGGCCGTGAGCCGTACGCATAGGACCTCCTGAGGGAACGCGCCCAGGAACGGGCCACCGACCGGCCGGGAGACCGGGGTGAGCCGTCGGAATTTGCGGCATGGTGCGTCGCGCCGGGACGTCCGGGTACGGACCGGCCGGGGGTTGCGGATCCTTCGGTGCACGCGCGAGGGAGGCGTGTGGTGGGGTCGTGGGCCATCGGGTGGGCAGCACATCGCCGCACCGAGCTGCGCCTCAGTCGTCCAATGGGGCCGGATGGCTCCCGTGGAGTCTGACTCGGTGAGCGCCTGCGGAGACCGTAACTCCCGCCAGCGACGAAAGGAAGGGCCCGTTTCACCAAAGTTTCAGGATGAGCGATCAAACTTCTGATTTTCCGTGCAGAAGTGCCTGCTGATCACAGACGATCCGGGCTATCGGCGTTGGTAAGTCTCTGGCACACTGCCGTGCACAGTCTGCTCACCATGGGGGATCAATGGCACTCCGCCGTCGTTACGTGGTGGCCGCCGTCGCCGCGCTGGTGCTGGGTTCGGTGGGAACCGCCGCGATAGCCGCGCAGACACCGGAACACGCGCCGGAGTACAAGGAGCTTTCCCGTCCCACCCGGCCACATGAGACCAAGCCGGCATTCGACGCGAAGTCCCTGCTGGTGCGGTTCAAGTCCGGCGTGTCGACGGCGACCAAGGACAAGACGCTGGCGGGACACGGCGCCCGCAGCCTGGGCACGGTCCGCGGCACGCGCTACGTCAAGGTGCGGACCGACCGCCCGGCGCCGGACGTTCTCCGGGCTCTGCAGAAGGAGCCGTCGGTGCAGAGCGTCGAGCTCAACTTCCGGCGGCGCGCCTCCGCGGTGCCGAACGACCCGGCCTACGCCTACGGCGACCAGGCGTACTTGAACACCGTGCGGCTGCCGCAGGCGTGGGACCTGACCAAGGGTTCTCTCAGCCAGGTGATCGCGGTCGTGGACACCGGGGTCAACGTCAATCACGAGGACCTCGTCGGCCGGACCGTCGCCGGCTACAACGTGCTGAGCCCGGGCGCCACGCCGATGGACGACTATGGACACGGCACGATGGTCGCCGGGATCGCGGCGGCCAACACGAACAACGGCAAGGGGATCGCCGGCGCGGCGTGGACCGCCAAGGTGATGCCGGTGAAGGTGCTCGACTCGCAGGGCATGGGATACGACGCGGACATCGCGGCCGGTATAACGTGGGCGGCCGACCACGGCGCCAAGATCATCAACCTGTCGCTGGGCGGCCCCGGGGAAGCTCCGGCGCTGCACGACGCGATCACCTACGCCACCGGCCTCGGTGCTCTCGTGGTGGGCGCGGCCGGCAACGACGGCAACAACATCACCGAATACCCGGCGGCGTACCCGGAGGTCCTGTCGGTCGGCGCCATCGACGGCTCGGGCAACCTGACCGACTTCAGCACGTACGGCGACTGGCTCGACGTCGCGGCGCCCGGTTGGGGCATCGTCAGCACCGGCTACGACGCCGACAACCTGAGCTACTACATCGGCGACGGCACGTCGTTCGCGGCACCGATCGTCTCCGGTGTGGCCGCGCTGATCCGCACCAGGTACCCCACGTACACCCCGGCGGACGTCATCTCCCGGATCGAGTCGACCGCCCGGGACGCCGGTCCGCGCGGCCTCGACCCGTACTACGGGCACGGGGTCGTCGACGCGTACGCCGCGGTGGGCGGCTGGTGGGCCCCGGAATTCCCGCAGCGCTCCCCGGGCAGCAACGAGCCGAACGACGTACCGGCCCGGGCAACCACCCTGTCCACATCGGTCACCGGCACCATCGGGATGGAGGGTGACGTCGACTGGTACAAGTACACCTCCGGCGGCACCCAGATGCTGGGCTTCACGGTCACCCCGGCCGCGTACGACCCGAACTGGCCGGCGAATCTCGACCCGATCCTGACCGTCTACGACCAGGACCTCAAGCAGCTCGGCACGATCGACACCTACGGTCCCGGCGGCGCCGAGTCGCTGTCGTTCGGCGCCACGGCCGGCACCTATTACATCGCCGTGAGCAACTACAACGGCGCCGCGGACACCCGCGCCTACACGCTCTCGGTCGGTCCCGGCACGCCGGTGCCGTTCAGCCCGTACCAGGCGGTCGACGTGGGCTCGTGGCCGGAGGCGGTCGCGGTCGGCGACGTGACCGGTGACGGCCGGTCGGACGTCCTGATGACCACCAGCTACTACTTCGACGCGGCCCACGACTACAAGCTCTGGGTGTTCGCGCAGCAGCCGGACGGGACCCTGGCCGCGCCGGTGGCCTACCCGACGGGGCTGCAGTACGCCGACAACAACGCGGCCGGCCTCGCACTGCTCGACGTGGACGGTGACGACCACCTCGACGTGGCCCTGGCCACCAATGCCGGCCTGCAGGTCTTCCGCCAGACCGCGAGCGGCGTGCTGGAGGACACCGGCCTGGTCCCGGGCACGAACGGCGCCCGGCACGTCGTCGCCGCCGACATGGACGGCGACAGCGACGCCGACCTGGTCACCACCGGCACGTCGGGCACCCAGCTGCTCACCCGCCAGGCGGACGGCACGTTCGCCGTCTCGGCCGTTACCGCCGAGTCCTCGAGCGAGGCGGAGGTGGGCGATGTGGACGGCGACGGCCGGCCCGACGTGGTAGAGCTGGCCGGCACCAGCGTGCGGGTCTACCACCACACGGACGCGGGCTGGAGCCGCACCGTCCACGCCACCGGTTCGACCTGGTCGTCGGACGGGATCGAGGTCGCGGACGTCAACGGGGACGGTAAGGCCGACGTCGTCGCCTCGGTGAGCGGCAACTCGCCGAACTCCAAGATCAGCGTGCTGACGCAGAACGCCAGCGGCCAGCTCAACGCCCCGGTCCTCTGGTCGGTCCGGGACATTCCGGAGCCGGTCGAGGCGGCCGACATCACCGGCGACTCGCGCCCCGACGTGGTGACCGCGCACGGCGGCTGGAACGCGCTGAGCGTGCTCCCGCAGATGGCCAACGGCACACTCGGCGTACCGCAGGTCGTGGGCATCCCGTACGCGAGCCACTACAACACGCAAGGCCTGGCGCTCGGGGACATCAACGGCGACGGCAAGATCGACGCGGTGGTCGCCGACTACAACAGCGGCCTGGTCATTCTGCGCAACGGTACGGTGACGCCCGGCGAGCAGGGCTGGGTCTGGAACGTGTCCCCGTCGGACTTCGCGACCGGCGCGCCGCTCGCCACCACGCCGACGGTGACGTTCAAGCGTCCGGTGGATCCGGCCTCGGTCACCTCGTCGACCGTCAAGCTGGTCAACGGGCGTACCGGCGCCGACGTGCCGGCCACGGTGACGTTCGACGCGACGGGTAGCGCCGCCACGATCACGCCGTCGGCGGCCCTGCAGGACAACACGCCGTACCGGATCGTGGTGTCCGGCCTCAAGGACACCGCTGGGGCGGCCCAGGCCGACCGGTTCACCACCACGTTCCGCACGGTCGACCTGGCCCCGCCGCCGGTGAGCAACTTCCGGACCAACGGCTCGGTGAACAAGGCGACGCTGACCTGGACGAAACCGGCCATCACCGACCTGGACCAGGTGATCGTCCGGATGACGGTCGGGGGCCTCACGCCGCCGTCCTCGCCGACGTCCGGTACCGCCGCGTACGCCGGTACCGCGTCGACCGCCACGATATCGGTGCCCTCCGGCAAGAACTACGCGTTCAGCGTGTGGGTACGCGACCGCAGCGGTAAGTACAGCACCGCGGCGACCGGCAAGCTGCGGGGCACCGCGCTGACCATCTCCAGCAGCGCCACGGCGATCACCTATCGCAGCACGGTGACCGTGACCGGGCGGCTGACCCGGCCGGACACCGGGGAGGCTCTGCCCGGCGTGCCGGTCGAGCTGTACGGGCGGCAGAAAGGCACCTCGACCTGGACCCTGCTGGCCACGGTGAACACCAGCAGCACCGGGAACCTGTCGTACGTGCACAAGCCACTGTGGAGCTTGGACTACCAGTGGATGTACCGCGGCAACACGTCGTTCTTCGGCGTGGGCAGTACCCTGCGCGCGGTCGGGGTGCGCACGTACGCCTCGGCCACGTTCTCCAGCGGCTCGATCCCGCTGGGGCAGACCGTGACGCTGTCCGGCAGCGTGTCGCCCTCGCACGTGGGCCAGACGGTCTACCTGCAACGGTCGGTCAACGGCGTGTGGTCGACCGTGACCAGCACGGCACTCTCGTCCACCAGCCAGTACTCGTTCTCGATCAAGCCGGGCACCCGGGGCACGTACGCGTACCGGGTGTACAAGCCCGCGGACACCGATCACCTGGCGGGCTACAGCGCGATGAAGTACCTCACGGTGAGCTGATCCGGAACTGGTGAAGAGGCTCCCACCGGCGTGGTGGGAGCCTCTTCGGCACGAGCGGGCGCTTAAGCCTTCGAAAAGGCATCCACGTCCCGCCGACGATCAATTATCGGCCTCCGATCAGATCCTCTGACACGCTCTTGAGCTGGGAAAATGCTCCTGTCCCCACCGGTGCATACGGGCATCTGGATCAATACCAATCCGCTTGATCACTATTAAATGATTCGTGATTCCTTTGACGAAACGGCCGGCGCCATAGTTAGGTGTCGATCAGCAACCGATTGCGGTCGTCGTCACGAAGGGTGAAATGCATGAGTCAAGTCCCACCGCGGGGGATCAGCCGGCGAACTGCCGGCAGGTGGATCGCCGTCCTACAAGTCGCCCTCCTGAGCATCGCCGGCGTCCTGGTCTCGACCACGCCGGCGCAGGCCGGCCCCGGCGCGCCGGGCACCGTGATCTCGGCCAAGTCCGCCACCCTGCCCACCGAGCTAGCGTCGCTGGGCACCGCCAAGCGCATCTCCTATGTGAGCACCGACGTGTCCGGGCAGACCATCTCCGCCACCGGCCTGGTGATCACTCCGAAGAGCAACAAGAAGAACCGCGTCGTGGCGTGGGCGCACGGCACCACCGGGATGGCCGACACCTGTGCCCCGTCGACCAACCAGGAGGTGTTCTGGCCGGAGGCGCGGGCGGCCATCGCCGAGCTGCTCAAGCGTGGCTGGACCGTGGCGGCCCCGGACTACGCCGGACTGGGCACGCCGCAGCCGCATCCGTACCTGATCGGGTACAGCGAGGCGCGCGCCGTGATCGACAACGTGAAGGCGGCCCGCAGCCTCGACAGCAAGCTGTCGGCGCAGTACGTGATCGACGGCCACTCCCAGGGGGGCCAGGCGTCGCTGTTCGCCAGCCAGCTCGCGGCCGACTACGACGGTTCCCTCGTGCTGCGCGGGACCGTGGGCATCGCGCCGGTCTCCAACGTCGACCAGATCGCGCCGTACATCCCCGGCACGCCGAACCAGGGTTACCTAGTGATGGCCCTGTACGGCACGGCGACCGTCGACTCCAGCTTCAGCCCTTCGTCAGTGCTCGCCCCGACGGCGCAGAAGCTGACGTCGGTGCTGGACACCGGTTGCCTTAACCAGATCCTCAACGCCTATTCGGGGCTGACCGCGGAGGAGCTGGTGAACGACGGGATCGTGCCCGACTCGGCGATCGCCAAGCTGGCGCAGTGGGACAACCCGGCGCAATCCGCGCCCAGCGCGCCGATCCTGATCGTGCAGGGCACCGCGGACGACGCCGTGCCGTACGACATCACCGCCGGTCCCCTGTTGGACCAGCTGCACGCGTACAGCCAGCCGGTGGACTTCGTGACGATCGACGGAGCCACCCACGACGGCGCGGTCTTCGACTCGGTCACCCTGGTGGCCGACTGGATCGCCGGCAAGTTCTCCCTGTGACCGCCGGTTGACGAACGGCGCCCCTCCTTCGGCCGAAGGAGGGGCGCCGTGGCGTTGCGGGTACTACAGGGAGCTCAGCGGGGTGCGCCAGATCCCTCGACCGTGCGTGCCCGCGTAGAGGTAGCCGTCCGGGCCGAGCGTGATGTCGAAGACGGTGGTCAGCGGCAGAGCACCGGACGTGCCGGACACGCCGCCGATCCGCTTCCAGTTGCTGACGTCCCCGTTCGTGCTTATGTCGCCGACCAGCACGCCGTAGTCGGTGCCGACCACGAGCTTGTTGCCGGAGCGAACCACGTCGGTGGCGGGCACGTCCGGGGTGCCGGTGGACTCGTTCGTCCACTTGACCCCGCCGGACGCGTCGAGGACGCCCTTGAACACGTGGTCCTGGGCCGCGCCCGGACCCTCGATGAAGCGCCGGTTGTACCCGTTGAACACCAGGTACACGGTGGCCGAGGTGCCCGAGACGCTATCGACGTAGACGGCGTTCGGGTACCGGGTGGGCAGGCCGGTCATGTCCAGCTCGTGCCACGACCCGCCGAAGTTCGTCATCACGCCGCGGGTGAAGCCGGCGCTGTTGCAGTTGCTCTCACCGCACCAGGCGGCGACTATGACATCCTTCGAGGCGTCCCGCTTCGCTGACGAGTCGGCGACCGCGTCGAGGCCGACCACCATCCGCCCGCCGGTGCCCAGCGTGGCGCGCCGCGTCCAGCCGTGGTTGGCCAGCGACGACGCCTGTGCCGGCGTGATGGCGAACCCGAGATCGTGCGACCAGATCGAGTTGCCGCCGGCCACCCAGCGCTCGCCCGCGTGGTCGCCGGTGTTCTCCGAGCCGCGGACCACCCGGAACGGCGCGGTGAACCGCGGGTTCGAGTCCGGGACGCTCACGTCGGTCACCGCGTGGGTCGACCCGTCGGACTGTCCGCAGTTCGTGGTCATCCACAGGTTGAGGTAGACGTACTCGTCCAGGATGTGGCAGCCGTTGCGCGGGTCGACGATGATGTCGCCGCCGTCGCCGCCGAACGGGGAGACCATCTCGGCGTGGCCCTGGTTGTCCTTGCCGTCACCACGGAGCAGCGAGCCGCCGTTGTCCTGCAGGCCGCCGGCCACCGCGTACCCGCCACGCTGCGGGTCGGTGCCCACGCCCACCGAGTAGTACTGCAGCGTCCGCAGACCCGGCGAGAGGTTCGCCCAGTCGGTCGCGTGGCCGTACTTGTCGGCCGCGCCGTTGATCGGGCGGGACTTCACGCCGCCGTCGTTGCCGACGTACACCCGGCCGCCGAAGGTCACGATCGAGTGCTGGTCCGAGTGCGTGGTTTCCGAGCAGGTGTTGTCCGCGTCCGAGATCGACCAGCAGTTCAGGCCGAAGTTCCAGTACGGGCCCGGCGTCGTCCAGTTCGCCCCGCCGTTGGTGGTCTCGTAGACCTCCTCGAGGCCGACCCAGACGTGGTCCGGCTTGCCCGGTTCGGTCGCGATGAAGTTGTTGTACCAGGCCTGGACGCCCGGCCGATAGAACGTGCCGTCGCCGCCGGTGAGCGCCGAGCCGGACGACTGGAACTTGCCGGAGTCGGCGATCCGGTTCCACGGTCCGGCCAGCGTGCCGCTGGACGAGCGGAATACGCCGTTGAGCACGGTCTGCGGCGAGTGCACGAGCTTCCGCGGCGACTCGACGACCGCGTACAGCACCGTCTTGTGGCCCGCGGCGTCGGTGCCCCAGGCGAACTCGGTGTTGCCGACGTCCTGCGTGCCCAGCGCGCCCTGCGGGTCGATCTGCGCGAAGGTGCCGTTGGCGCCGCTCGCCGAGTAATAGAAGCCGTTGTACGCCGCGCCGCTGCGCCAGGCCGCGTTCGCCAGCACGCCGCCCGCGCTGTCGATGGCCACGTCGTTGACGATGTTGTTGTATGGCGCGGTGATCTTGCTGTCGTCGGCCGGGTTGGGCATCAGGACGTTCGTCCAGGTCTTGCCGGTCTGCGGTGTGTTCGAGGCGGTCATCGGGTAGCGCCACAGGCCGCGGGTGGTGGCCGCGTACGCCCAGTGGCGTACGTCGTCGAAGCGCAGCTTGTTGATGCCCCGGCTCTCCAGCTCGATGCCGCCGACCCGGTCGGCGTCGGTGAACCGCGCCTCGTCGATCGTGGACTTGGTGGCGTGCGAGTTGCGGTACACGCCCGCGCCGACGTACGAGGTGCCGCCGGTGTTGGCCTCGCCGGTCGCGTACCACAGGGCCCCGTCGTGCCACTCCAGGTCACCGGTGGACAGCGAGAGGATCGCGTCGGAGATCGGCTCCCAGGCGCCGTCGTCGTTCGGGTTGGCCAGGATGTTCAGCTTCTTGCGGAAGACGCCGCCGTTCGCGCCGCCGGCGAACAGGTAGCCACCGCCGGCGGCCAGCCCGGTGATCCGGCCGGCCACGTAGCCGGCGCCGCCCGAGGAGTTGGAGAAGTTCGGGTCGCGGTACGCGGGGTCGTCCGCGTCGTACGGCACGTTGGTGACCTCCGACCACTGGGCACCGTTCGACGGCAGGGACCGGAAGTTGCCCAGGCTGGTGGACAGCTGGCCCGGGGCTACCGATCCGTACGGGGCGAGCCGGGCGTTGGCCACCGAGGTGACCGAGGTGAGGATCTCCGTGGACTCCGACTCCGGGTCGCCGACGATCCCCTCGACGCCGCGCTCCTTTTCTTCGCCCTCCTCGCCGCCGATCTTCTCGAGGTAGCCGCGGTAGTGCGGCTCATGGGCGTCGCGGGCGGACTCCGCCTGGTACGCGTAGTAGCCGCCGCCCGCGCCGACGGCCAGGACGGCGGCCGTCACAGCGGTCACCAGACGGCTGCGTCTGGTTAATGGCAGGTTCATGGATGCCCCTTCTGACGAATGCACAGTCAGGGTTCGCTGTACACTGCCAGAGAACGTAATACGTCGATGAACGCACGGGGAAGTGGCCGATCCGGCGGTGCCGCCGCGCCGTTAATAACGCTGCGTCACCAGAACAGCAGCAGGCGGCCACGGAACAGCACGCCGTGACCTTGCAGGGTCAGTCGCAGCTCGTGCGGGCGCCGCGTGGTCGACGATCCGATCCGGTGGGACACCTCGCACTCGTTGAACAACATCACGCCGGATCGATACGGTACGTGCACTTCGGCAAGTGGTCCGATCCTACCGGCATGGTCGATTCCGCCGTCTGCACCGGTTTTGTCGTTGTTATCGAGATCAACGATGTCGCCTGTTTCGTCGGAATCATTCCGGAGATCCATGCCGGTGCCGCCGCTCGGCACCACCAGCGGCAACGTGAAGTTGACGATGCCGCGGACCTCGGCGGCCCGGTCCGCGAAGTACGGAACCTGCCAGGCCAGCCGGTCGACGTGCCAGCCTCCGCCGTCGTACCGGCCCGGGACGTCGTACCACATCAGGTGGAAGCCGGGAATGGCCAGTTCGTCGACGAACGCGACCGGCATGCCGTAACGGTCCTCGAAGACGGCGGCGACCCGCTCGTACAGATCCCGGTAGGTCTGGTAGAGCATGCGGTTGGTGGCGCGGGCCCGCTCGGCGTAGTACTCCGGGCGCTCCCGGTTTCGGTAGAGCGGCGCGCCGATTGTGCTCAGGTCGGCGCCCACGTGCCAGCACGCGTCGCGCAGCGCCGCGGGCGGGTCCAGCACGGCCGCCGCAGTCCGGGGCCGCCTCGTCGCCGGTCAGCACCCTTCGCAGGTACACCCGGTCGCGGCCGACCGTGACGTGTTCCAGCGCGGTCATCTCGCCCCCCGGAATGCGACGCACGTGACCGCCGCGGCGATCAGCCCGGCCACGGCCGCGGCGATCGGCTGCCCGGTGCCGGCCTCGTAGTACGAGAACGCCGGTGACGGGTTCACCTCGAAGCAGAACCAGTCGCCGTCCGGCGTCACCCGCAGATCCACACCGGCGACCGGGAGACCCAGCCGGGACGCCAGCCTGCGGCAGCGTTCGGCCACGTCGTCCGGCAGGTCGGTGGAATGCAACTCGGCGCGGGGCAGGCCCTGGCGGACGGCGTACCGGTAGTCGTCGGCGTCGCTGATGATGCGGGTGGCGAAGACTTCGGCGCCTACCACGTGCACGCGGACGTCGGTGCCCGGCACCCGGCGCTGGAACTGCGTGGGGCAGGCGACGACCGCGTCCAGCCGCAGCGCGTCCCCCGGATCGAGGCGGCGCACTCGACTGCGGACCGCGCTTGTCGACTTGTAGACCACCTCGCCGTGCGTGTCGAGGAAGCTGGCGACAGCGGCCGGGTCGTTTGTCACGAGCGTCTCGGGTACGGCGAAGCCGCAGGCCGCGATCTCGCGTAGTTGCGCCGGCTTGGAGCCGTTGCTCGCTGACGCGGAGGGCCGGCTGATCACCAGCGCGGGGGTCATGTCGGCCCAGGCCGTGAGCGTGTCGTCCACGTACCGGGCGTGCCGCCAGCGGGGTGAGCCGGGCGCGGCGTCGCGTACCGCGGGGACCCGGGTGCCGTCGTGCGGGCGAAGGTACGCCGCGCCCACCCGGCCCAGGTCGAGATCGATGCCGTCGCCGCTCATCCGGCCGTCCACACCGGAGCCGACACGGAGTTCCACCCTGGTGTCCAGCACCTGCCGCTGGTCGAGGAACACCGCCGGTACGCCGAGCGCCGCGACCGCCCGGCGGACCGCGGTCATGGTCGGGTCGCCAGGCAGTCCCCACAGCAGGGCGGTCATCCCGGTCTCCGGTCCAGGATCGACGCCAGCGCGGCGGCCACGTCCGGTGTGGACACGTCCGGCCAGGCGCCGGCGTGCAGGACCGTCCCGGCGGGGTCGAGCATCGCCTCCAGCAGGACGCAGCCGGACGCGCGGGCCAGCGTGCACAGGGTGCGGCCGATCTCGTCGAGTACCGCGCCGAACCAGCGGTCCCCGACCACGCTCACCCGGACCATGTCCCCGCCCGGACCGGCGCCGAAATCCGCCAGGCCGCCGCCGGCCGGGCTGCCATTAATCGGGCCGGCGCGCGCCGGGCCGCCTTCGCCGGCCGGGCTGCCATTGATCGGGCCGCCGGGCGGGCCGCCCCCGCCGGGCGGCCCGGGGGTCAGATCGCCGCAGGATGGGACGAGCCGCCGGACCGGGCGGACCGGCAGGCCGGCCGCGGCCGCGGCCAGGATCCACTGCTCCGGTCGCCAGCCGGGACCGTTCAGGCAGGTCGTGGTCGGCCGGTTCACCACCGGGCCGGGCCAGGCACCGAGCCAGGCGCGCAAGAAGGCGTCGAGCTCGGCGGCCGCGTAGCCGAGATCCTGGGGATCGACGTGATCCAGATCCGCCGGACCGACCCCGGCGAGTCTACTGAGGACCGAGGTCACCGATGGCCGGGACGGCAGCTCGGCCCGGGCCTCGCCACGCCCGTTCACGGTCAGCAGCAGGCGTTCGTCGTGCAGGTCGGCCGGGGTGAGCAGCAGCGCCTCGCCTCCCCAGCGGGCGGCCAGCTCGCGCGCCGCGACGTCATGCCGGTGGGCGAGAATCAGCCGCACGGTCAGCCCTGTGCCTTCTTGCGGGGCGCGCCCTTCTTGGCCGTCTCGGCCGCTTTGGCCGGCGCCTTCTTCGCGGCGGCGGCCTTGCGGGGTGCCGCCTTAGCCGCGGCGGGCGCCTTCGCTGCGGCGGGCGCCTTCGCCGCCGGTGTTTCCTCTGCCGCGGGTGTTTCCTCTGCCGCCGGTGCTTGTGCCGCCGGTGCTTGTGCCGCCGGTGCTTGTGCCGCGGGTGCGGCGGCGGCCTCTGGGACGGCTGCTGCCGTGGACGGTTCCGCTCCCAGCGCGGCCGCTTGCACGTCGGGGCGATCGTCGAGCGTGATGAACGTGCGCTCGCTGCCGGAAGCCGGACCAAGCGGCGCCCCGGCGGCGGAGAAAGCACCGGCGGCGGACGCTCCCAGCGGGAGATTCTCGGCCGCCACGATCTTCTCGAGCCCGGCCGCGGCCTTGTCGACGACCTCCTTGTCCTTGTCCTTGTGGTCCTTGTCCTTGGTGTCCTTGTGGTCCTTTCCTTCCTTGTCCTTGCCCTCCTTGGTGTCCTTCTCCTTCGTATCCTTGGTGTCCTTGCCCTCCTTGGTCTCCTTGCCTTCCTTGGCGTCCTTGTCCTTACCCTTGGCGTCGAGGCGTGCCTCGATCTCGGTGATCTTCGCCTCCAGCTCCTGGGCCAACTGGTACAGCTCGCGGCGCAGCTCGGCCACGCAGTTGCTGGCGGTGTGCAGGTCGCGGGAGATGCTGTCGAACTCCGCCTCGATGGCGTGGAAGCGGGCGTTGAAGCCGATCTCGTCGGGAGTCTGCCCCGCCTGCACGACGGTCACGCCGTCGATGAAGTCCGGGTGCACGAACAGCCGCTGGTAGGTGAGCGCGCACTCGGGCGCCGTCTCGGCGATGTCTACCTGGAAGGTGAACCCGGAGACCAGGAGGCCCGGGTTGATCAGCGGACCGGGGACCTCGAGGAGGGGCTTGCCGATCTGGCCGGGGATGGGTGCCGCGACGCTCGCCGACCGGGCGATGGCCCGGCCGAGCACGGCGACGACCGCGTTCTCGTCGAGTCCGGCGTTGCGCAACGCGTCGGCGACGGTGCCGCTCGGCACGCCGAAGACCAGCGGCTGGCCGCTTTCGGTGTTGTCGTTGCTGGACATGGGGCCCTCCTCGGCCGCTGGTCGGTGATGCGTGGGTCGCGGGCGTGGCCGTCAGCGCGCGGCCCGGTAGCGTCGGTACGTTCGGGCGGCGGCGGCGGTCAGCGGGGTCGCCGTCCCCGAGCCGTCCACGTCGAGGTGGTGTTGGCGCAGCAGCCAGGTGTTGGCGCGTACGCCGATCGGGGTGGCCAGCTCGACGAGGTTCATCAGGTGCTCGTACTGGCGCAGGGTCAGCAGCGCGCCGCCCGCCGGTGCCGGGCTCCACTCGTACGGGTCGTTGCCCGGTCCGCGGACGTGGGCCACGCAGCTGAGCACGCTGATCCCGTCCCCGGGCGCGTAGATCTGGGTGGCCGGCCCGCGCCGGGGCTCGATGAGCACCGCGTCGCCGGCCAGGCCGCGGACCTGCCAGCGGTACAGCACCGTCTGCCGGGCCGCGAGGTTGCTCCCGGCCAGCGGCAGCCCGGTGACGCCGACCAGCAGCGCTACCGTCGAGGCGGCGGTGACCAAGGCGACCACGCTGCTCGCCCCGGCCCGCGCGGCGGTGGCGAGCGTGCCGGCCAGCCGCGACGGGTCGGTGGTGAGCGCCGCGGTCCCGGCCGTGCCCAGATCGAAGGCGGCGTACTGCCGGTCGGTCACGGTGGCCAGCTGCCGGGTGAAGCCGGTCGGGTCGGCGACCACGGGCACGCCCTGCTCGTTCAGTGCCGCGACGACCCCCGCCGGCGCCGCCGCGCCGGGCGGCATCCCG
>Ga0081539_10002760_pt1 | contig 23641 bp, 23 predicted proteins | sample TabmetS4T2R2_FD_71023 | JGI IMG/M metagenome (GOLD analysis project Ga0081539, IMG submission 71023) | Tabebuia heterophylla rhizosphere microbial communities from the University of Puerto Rico - S4T2R2 | ecosystem: Host-associated > Plants > Roots > Rhizosphere ...
GCACCTTGACGCCGTGGCGGGCGGCCAGGCGGCCGACCACGTAGAAGCCGAGCCGCTGGGCCCCGGCCAGGTCGATCGAGGCCGGCTTGGCCAGCTGCTCGTTGGCCTCCTCGAGCTCCTCGTCGGACATGCCGATGCCCTGGTCCTCGATCTCCAGCAGGTAGCCGTGGGCGGCGGGCTCACCGGTCACCTGGACCCGGGTGCCGGGCGGGGAGAAGGCGGCCGCGTTCTCGATCAGCTCGGCCAGCAGGTGGACGACGTCGCTGACGGCGTGGCCGAGGACCCGGACCTCGGCCATGGGCATGACCCCGACCCGGTTGTAGTCCTCGATCTCGGCCGAGGCGGCCCGGATGACCCGGTTCAGCTGCACCGGCTCGCTCCAGCGCCGCACCGGCTCGGCCCCGGACAGCACCAGCAGGTTCTCGGCGTTGCGGCGCATCCGGGTGGCCAGGTGGTCGAGCCGGAACAGGCTGCGCAGCTGCTCGGGGTCGGCCTCGGTGCGCTCCAGCTCGTCCAGCAGCTCGAGCTGGCGGTGGACCAGGGCCTGGAGGCGGCGGCCGAGGCTGAGGAACATGTCGGCCACGCTGCGGCGCAGGGCCGCCTGCTCGGCCGCGACCCGCACCGCGGTCGAGTGGACGGCGTCGAAGGCCCTGGCGACCTGGCCGACCTCATCCCGGTCGCGGATGCCGATGGGCCGGGTCTCGGCGTTGAGGTCGACCGGCTCGGCCCGCTGCAGCCGCTCCACCACCCCGGGGAGCTGGCTGTGGGCGACCTCCTCGGCCGAGGACCGCAGCAGCCCCAGGGGGCGCAGCAGGGAGCGGACGACCACCAGCGACAGGCCGATGGCCAGGGCGAGCACGAGCAGGGTGCCGGCGGCGTCGACGCCGGCGCGGATGCGGGCGGCCGTCTCGTCGGCCCGGCTGGCGTCGACCGCGGCCGCCCCCAGCCGGTCCTCGACCTGGTGGAGCAGGTTGATCTCGGTGGAGTTGACCGTCCACCACTCGGCCGGGTCGAGGTCGACCCGGGGGGCGCCCTCGGCGGCGATGGCGGCCGCCTGGAGCTCCCGGACCCGCTGGACCTCGGGGCCGACCAGGGTGTCGGCGAAGACCGCCCGCTGGGTGTCGTCGGCGGTGGAGCGGAACTCGGCCAGCAGCACCGCCCGGGTGGAGATGGTGGAGGTGAAGCGGCGGAACTGGCCGGGCCCGAAGCTGCCCCGGTCCAGCACCTGGGAGATCAGCTCGCGCTCGAGGGCGCCCAGCTCCTTGATCCGGGAGACGGCCACGAACGCCCCCACCCGCTGGGCCAGCTCGGGGTCGGCGATGCCCAGGGTGAGCCCGCGGTTGGTGTTGAGCAGGTCGGCGATGGTGGTGTTGTAGAAGTCGAGGGCGGCCGCCTCGGAGACCGACCGCCGGTCGACGTCGGCGCGCAGGCCGGTCAGCCCCTGCAGCCGGTTGCCGGCCGAGGCCAGGGTGGCCTGGGTGGCCGGGACCAGCGACCCGGTGTCGAGGTCGGCGGCACTGGTCCGGTAGGCGGCCAGGGCGCTGTTGGTGGCGGCCCGCTGCTCACGCAGCCCGTCGACGGGCCTGCCTGCCAGCAGCCCGCCCAGGGTGAGGCCGCGCTCGCGCTGCAGCTCGTGGGCCAGGGCGCTGCCCCGCAGGGCGAACTCGGTCAGGCCGCGCACCTTGGCCGCCTGGCGGCTGGTGGACACGCTCGAGCCGACCCGGAGCCCGGCCAGCAGCAGCAGCGCCGCGACGGGGAGCAGCAGGATCAGTGCGATCTTGGAACGGAGGGACAGGTTGCCGAGCAAACCGACCCAGCTTTCATCGGGACGAAGGGTCGCTCGACACGGAGCGGGCGGGGACCGTAGTACGCTTCGTGTCTTCGAGGAGCGAAGCTGTCATACCAACGGTGGATGGTGCAAGGGCGGACAAGCGGAACAGGACGGCGGCGCGGAACCTTCCGGGTGCTGGCGCTGCTGGTGGCGGCACTGCTGGTGGCCGCCTGCACCAGCGACGACAAGCGACCGTCCAGCGACGCCTCGGCCGTCGCCGAGGGCCTGACCGACCTCGGCCGGCGCCTGCCCCAGCGGATCCGCACGGCGCGGGAGATCCGGGTCGGCTCGGATGTCTCCTATGCCCCGGTGGAGTTCTACGACGCCTTCGCCCCCGACGTGCTCGACCGGCCCGTGGGCGAGCCCGAGCCTCAGGTCCGCGGGATCGACCCCGACCTGGCGGCCGAGCTCGGCCGCAAGCTGGGAGTCCGCTTCACCTTCGTCAACACCGGCTTCGACCAGCTGATCCCCTCGCTCAAGGCCGACGACTTCGACGTCATCATCTCCTCGATGACCGCCACCCCGGAGCGGGCGAGGGAGATCAGCTTCCTCGAGTACTTCCAGGCCGGCACCTCGATCCTGGTCCCCAAGGACAACCCCGGGCGGGTGAAGACACTCGGCGACCTGTGCGGGTCCACCATCACCCTCCAGAAGGGCACCATCCACGAGGAGCTGGTCAAGGCCGAGCAGCGCAGGTGCGGCGCCCGTCGCATCAAGGCCCGGCCCCTGGACAGCGGCACCCAGGTCGTCCTCGAGGTCAAGTTCGGCCGGGCCGACGCCGCCCTGGCCGATTTCCCGGTGGCCGCCTACAACGCCAAGGTCTCCGGCCAGGGGGCCGACTTCCAGGTCGTGGGCGACCAGATCGACCCGGGCCCGTACGGCATCGGCGTCCGCAAGGACGACACCGACCTCCAGCAGGTCCTCCAGGAGGCCCTGCGCGGCATCATCAAGGACGGCAGCTACGACCGCGTCCTCACCAAGTGGAACGTGACCGACGGCGCCCTCAAGTCGGCCGAGCTGACCGGCGCCCCCAGCTAGGGCGCCTTCCGCAGCCACCGTGCCGCCCATGACCGCCTCCGACCGCCTGGCCCGGCTCAACAAGCAGGTGACCAACCGGGTCATCGGGCTGATGGCCGGGCGGCGGCTGTCCCCGGTGGCGTTCATGGTCCACCAGGGACGGAGGTCGGGGCGGCGCTACCGGACCCCGGTGATGCCGCTGCCGCTGGCCGACGGGTTCCTGGTCTCGCTGCCGTACGGCCCCGACCGGGACTGGGTCCGCAACGTGATGGCGGCGGGCCGGGCGACCGTCCTGCGCGGCGGGCGCAGCTTCGAGCTCGAGGACCCGCGCATGCTCGACGCGGCCGGGGCGGCCCCGCTGCTCCCGGCGGCCCTGCGGCCGGCCCTCCGGGCGGTCCCGGGCATCCGCTTCGTGCGCCTGACCCGCCGCGCCGGCCCGGGATAGCGCGCCATGTGCTGCGACCCGCCATCGGCCGACCGCCTGCCGCCACAGGTGGCGGCCATGCTGGAGCGCTACCGGGCCCTGGCCGCCGAGCGGCCCGAGGACTGGGGCGGTGAGTCCGAGGGCTACCGGCAAGCCCAGCCGTACGCCCGCTGGCTCGGGAACCGGCTGCTGGCGGCCGTGTTCAGCGGCCAGTCCGAGGACTGGCCGGCGACGGTCCGGGCCTGCCTGGACGACCCGCTGCCAGCTGGCCTGGTCGTGGCCTCCCTGGGCGCCGGCCGGGTCGGGCTGCGGGCCGGCCCGGTGCCGTACGTGCCCGAGGGCGGCACCGCCGAGGTGGCCCTCCTGCTCGACAGCTCGCTGTCCGAGGCGGCCCGGGTCGAGGTCGGCGGCCGCCAGGTGGCGGTGGCCGCGGGCGGGGTCGAGCTGGTCACCCGGGCCGTCGACGGCACCAGGACCCTCGCCGTGGCGGCGCCTGCTGGGGTGGCCACGGCCCCGGCCGGGGAGCGGGTCGCCCGGGCCCGGCTGCGGCTGCGGGCCGGCACGCCCAGCCGCTGGTCGGTGGTGGACGACCGCGGCGGCGCCTGGTTCCCCGAGAGCCACCCGCCCCGCTGGGACGCCCACGACCGGCCCTTCTTCCACGGCGACGACCTGGTCCTGGAGGTTCCGGCGGTGCCCCTGACCGTCACCTGCGCCCGCGGCCTGGAGTTCGCCACCGCCGCGGCGACGGTCACGCCCGCGCCCGGGGACGTGGCCGAGGTCGAGCTGGCGCCCGAGCGCCTCCACGACCCGGCCGCCCGCGGCTGGTACGGCGGCGACCTGCACGTCCACATGAACTACTCGGGCGACCTGGTCTGCGGGCCCGACGAGGCGGCCTGCATGCAGGTGGCCGAGGGCCTGCACCTGATGAACCTGGTCGCGGCCAACATCAGCCAGACCCGCGTCTACGACCGCGAGGCCTTCGAGGCCACCGCCGGGCGGGACCTGCCCTGGACGACCGCCCAGCGGGTGGCCCGGTTCTCGGTCGAGTACCGCAACGACCTGCTCGGCCACGTCACCGCCCTCGGCCTGGCCAGGCCGCCGGCCCGCTACCACAGCGGCCACGAGGGCTCCGACGAGCCGTTCGACTGGCCGCCCAACGCGGCCGTCTGCGCCGAGCTGCGGGACCTGGGGGCGACCGTGGCCTACACCCACCCGGTCTTCTCGCCCCTTGACGACGGCACGCCCGCCGGGGCGTTCGCCTTCCCCCGGTCGGTCGAGGCCCGCGAGCTGGTCGCCGACGGCGCCCTCGGCCTGGTCGACTCGGTCGACCTCATCGGCCCCAGCGACGTCGAGGGCACGGCCGTCCTCTACCACCACCTGCTGAGCTGCGGGCTGCGGCTGGCCGCGACCGTCGGCACCGACGTCTGGCTGTCGCACTCGCGGGGGCCGCTGTTCTCCAACCCGCCCGGCTGGGCGCGGGTCTACGCCGACCTGCGGGAGGCGCCCCTGTCGGTGGCCGCCTTCGCCAAGGCGGTCCGGGCCGGCCGCACCCTGGCCACCAACGGGCCCTGGGTCGAGCTGGCCGTCGACGGCACCGGCCCGGGCGACGTGGTCGCGGCCGCGCCCGGGCGGCGGCTGGAGGTGACGGTCCGCTGCCGGGGGGTCGGGGTGAAGCGGCTGGAGCTCGTCGGGCCGGACGGGGTCGTGGCCACCGCCGAGGCCCCCGAGGCTGGCGGGGGCGGCGGGGGAGCCGGGCCCGGCCGGGCGGACGAGGCCGGCGGGGGAGCGGCCTCGCTCGCGATCGACACCGTGGTCGAGGCCGAGGACTCACTGTGGCTGTGCGCGGTGGCCCGCGGCCCCGGGCATCCCGAGGTGCTCGGGCCGGTGGTGTTCGCCCACACCGGCCCGGTCTGGGTCGAGGTCGGCGGCCGGCCGGTCCGCCGTCCAGCCAGCGCCCGATGGCTGCTGGACTGGCTGGACCGCTTCGAGGCCCTGCTCGGCGGCCACGGCCGCTTCGCCGACGACGGCCAGCGGGCCGAGGTCATGGCCATGGTCGACCGGGCCCGGGCCGTCTACCGGGCGATCACGGGCCCGGGTTGACTTCGCCGCACATCTGTTAGGCTAGGCTAACTCTGGATTCGGGTTGCTGGAGGCTATGCCGTGCTGACCGCGCTGCTGATCATGCTCCGTGAGGGCTTCGAGGCCGCCCTGGTGGTGGCCATCGTGTACGCCTACATCCGGCGGATCGACCGCCCCGACCTGGTCGGGCCGATGTGGCGGGGCGTCGCCGCGGCCGCGGTGGTGTCCGTGGGGGCCGGGGTGGTCGTCCACCTGACCGTGGAGAACCTCATCGGCCGGGCCCGGCTGCTCGCCTTCGCGGCCGTGTCCATGCTGGCCGTGGTCGTGCTGACCTGGATGATCTTCTGGATGCGGCGCCAGGCCCACCGCATCCGGGGCGAGCTCCACGACAGCGTCGACCAGGCGATCGCCTCGGGCGGCGACATCCGCCTGGCCGTCATGACCGTCGCCTTCCTGGCCGTGGCCCGCGAGGGCCTGGAGGCGGCCCTGTTCCTGATCGCCGCCGCCACCACCGAGGACGGCTCGGCCGTCCTGGTCGGCGGCCTGATCGGCCTGGCCCTGGCGTCGGTGGCCGGCGCCCTGGTCGTGCTCGGCGGCCGCCGCCTGCCCATGCGCCAGTTCTTCACCGTGACCGGCCTGGTCCTGATCGTCTTCGCCGCCGGGCTGGTCTCCCGGACGGTCCTGTGGCTGCAGCTGGCCGGCGAGATCGGCACCGTCTGGAACAACGTCTACGACCTGACCGCCTACCCCTGGCTGACCGTCAGCACCGAGACCGGCCGCTTCCTCGGCGCCATGTTCGGCTGGGACCCCCGCCCGTCGATCGAGCAGATCGTCGCCTACCTGGGCTACCTGATCACCGTGAGCTGGCTGTTCCTGCGCCCGGCGAAGCCGGCCCGGGAGAAGGCGCCCGCCCGGGCCAGTGTCGGCCCGGGCGGCAACGGCTGAGCCCTCCCCTCAGGGCGTGATGGTGTACGGCTGCTGCCTGTCCGCGGCGTGCAGCTCGTCGAGCAGGCCCTGGGTCGGCAGCTGCCCGTAAGTGGGCAGGCTGACCGCCTCCTCGAGCACCGCACGCCCAGGCAGCCCGAGCACCACCAGCACCTTCGCCGGCATCTGTCCCGCTTGCTCGCGCTGGACCCTGAACTAGGGGAAACGCTGTTTGGCGGCACGACGTTACGGTAACTCTTGTTCTGGCTGGTTTTGGCGCCTATGTTGCTTCCGCCTCAAAGCACGGTTTGTCCCGACCGTCCCGGACGAGGAGGAGACCCATGCGGAGGTTCAGGTTCAGGGCTTCGGTCATCCTGCCGGTACTGGCGTTGGTCCTGGCGGCTGCGGGGGGTGTTGTGGCCGGGACCCAGTCGAGCGACGAGCAGGCCCTCCAGCCGGCGGCGCGGGCCGACCGCGACGTCGAGCGGCGCGTGAACGCCCTGCTCGCCAAGATGACGCTCCAGGAGAAGCTGGAGCAGATCCAGCTGCTGCCGGACTTCCTGGTGACCGACGACGAGGTGCGCAAGGGGTTGGGCTCGGTCCTGAGCGTGACCGACCCCGTTCGTATCAACCAGCTGCAGCACATGGCGGTGGAGGACACGCGGCTGCACATCCCGCTGCTGTTCGCCTTCGACACCATCCACGGCTTCCGCACCATCTTCCCGATCCCGCTCGCGGCCGGCGCCAGCTTCGATCCCAAGGTGGCGTCCGACGACCACACGTACGGTGCGCGCGAGTCGGCCGCGGTCGGGCTCAAGCAGACCTACGCGCCGATGGTCGACGTCTCGCACGAGCCCCGCTGGGGCCGGATCTCCGAGGCCGCCGGCGAGGACCCCTACCTGAACTCGGCGATGGCGGCGGCGCGTGTCAAGGCGATCCAGGGCGACGACTACAGCGCGCCCGACAAGCTCGTGGCCAGCCCCAAGCACTACGTGGCCTACGGCCAGCCGGAGAGCGGCCGTGACTACAACACCACCGACATGTCCACCCAGCGGCTGTGGAACTTCTACCTGCCGCCGTTCAAGGCCGCCCTCGACGCCGGCGCCGACACCTTCATGTGCTCGTTCAACGCCATCAACGGCGTCCCGGGCTGCGGCAACGACGACACGCTCAACCAGATCCTCAAGGGCCAATGGGGCTTCGACGGCTTCGTCGAGAGCGACTGGACCGCCGTGGCCGAGATGCGCGCCTGCCCGCCGGTCCGGCCCAACGAGGGACCATGCGGCCACGGGGTGGCCGCCGACGGCCCCGACGCCGCCGCGCTGGCGCTCAACTCCGGCGTGGACTCCGAGATGACCAGCACGCTCATCCGCGACTTCGGGGCCGAGCTGCTCGCCCAGGGCCGCATCTCGATGCGCCGGATCGACGACGCGGTGCGCCGGATCCTGCGCGTCAAGTTCCGCGCCGGCCTGTTCGAGCACCCCTACGTGGATGTGTCGCAGGCCGAGTCCAAGCAGTTGCTGCCCGACGCGGTGGCGGCCGCCCGCAGCGCCGCCGGCCGCTCGATGGTGCTGCTCCAGAACAAGGGCGGGGTCCTGCCGCTGGACCCCTCCAAGAAGACGGCGGTGATCGGGCCGCTCGGTAACGACCAGCATGACATGCTCGGACCGTGGTGGGGCGTCGGCCGCGACCTCGACGCGGTGAGCGTCTTCGACGGCGTCCGCGCGCAGAGCCCCGGCGCGACCTTCGCCGAGGGCTGCAAGCTCTCCAACGCCGAGCCGCCCACCACCGACCCCGAGGGCTGCGGCTCCGACGCCGGCTTCGCCGAGGCGGTGGCCGCCGCCAAGGCGGCCGACCAGGTCGTGCTGGCCCTTGGCGAGACCCGCGAGATGAGCGGCGAGGCGGCCGCCCGCAGCACCCTCGACCTCCCCGGCCGGCAGGAGGAGCTGCTCTGGGCCATCAAGGCGACCGGCAAGCCGGTCGCGGTGGTGCTGTTCAACGGCCGCCCGCTGGCGCTGGAGGACGTGGTCGACGACGCACCCGCGCTGCTGGAGGCGTGGTTCCCGGGGGTGCAGGCCGGCAACGCGGTCGCCGACGTGGTCTTCGGCAAGGTCAACCCGGGCGGCAAGCTCCCGGTCACCTTCCCGCGCCGCCTCGGCCAGGTGCCGATCTATTACAACCACGAGCCGACGGGCCGCCCCTGCGACCCCGCGCAGAAGTACGTCTCCCGACACCGGGACATCCCCAGCTGCGCCCCCCAGTTCGAGTTCGGCTACGGGCTCAGCTACACCACCTTCGAGGTCTCGGACCTGCAACTGAGCGCCTCGACGGTGGGCAGGAACGGCAGCCTCCGGGCCTCGGTGACCGTGACCAACACCGGCGGCCGCCAGGGCGACGAGGTCGTGCAGCTCTACCTCCATGACCCGGTGGCCAGCATCTCCCAGCCGGTGCGCCGCCTCCGCGGGTTCGAGCGCGTGACCCTCGGCCCGGGCAAGGCCCGCACCGTCACCTTCACCCTCGACAAGAGCGACTTCGGCTTCTACGACAACCGTGGCCGGTTCGTCGTCGAGCCCGGCCGCATCGACATCTACGCCGGCAACAGCTCCAGCGCCACCATGACCAAGTCGTTCACGGTGCTGCGGTAGCGGCAGGGGAGGGGGCGGGAACACCCGCCCCCTCCCCGCTCAGAAGCGGATGCGCTAGCGGCCCTCGGCCGTCTTCGCGGGCGCGGCCGGTGCTTCGTCCTCGGCGTCCGGCTCGGCCGCCGGCGCCAGGTCGGGGTCGCCGGCGGTCAGTGCCTGGTCGCGTTGCTTGCGGGTCCGCTCCAGCAGGCCGCTGATCTCGCCGTGGACCCGGCCCAGGTCATCCAGCAGCCCGTCACGGAACTCACGCACCTCGTCGGTCTCGCGCCGCACGACCGCCCGCTCCTGCTCGACGTCCCGGCGGATCTGCTCGGCCACCTCCCGAGCCTGCTCCAGCACCTTCTGCGCCTCACCGGTCACGTCCGCCCGGATCTGCTCGGCCTGCTGCTGGGCCTTCTCGACGATCGTCTCGGCCCGGCGCCGGCCGTTCTCCACCAGCTGCTCGGCCGAGCGGCCCGCCTCCTGCAACAGCGCGGCCGCCTCCCCGCCCACCTGCTCGAACGACGGTGACCGCTCCCGAAGCCTGGTGACCTCACCCTCCACCGCGGCCCGAGCCTGCTCGGCCTTGGCGTACTGGTCGACCGCCTCCCGCAGGCGCCCGGCGAGCTGTGAGAAGTAGGCGTCGACCTCGTCGCGGTCATAGCCGCGCCGGGCCAGCCGGAACGCCGGCGGTCCCTCCGCGTCCTGCTGTCCGATCTCCGTGTCGCCCTGGTCAATGCTCACGGCACCCTCCACCACGGACGCGCAGGACCCCTCGTCCCGCCCGCCACCGCAGCAAGATCGCATCTCGGGCAGCTCCGCCGCAACCTCGGCCGACACGGTCACCAACGACCTGGCCTGGGCCACCGGTCACACGCTGGACGCGAACGCTCGCAGGTCGGCGTTGACAGGTCAGGGGTGGCAGCGAAGGTTGCCGCTCTCAGCCGACGGCCACCCATACCCTGACCAGCCGTTGTCGCAGTGCGGGCAGCCCCCCTCGAGCTCGGTGCCGTGCGGGCTGTGTCCATGGGGCCATCGACGGTCGGCGGCCGAGCCCACGCTGATGCCCTCGACCGGGTAGCCAGCGTCCCTCCAGTCGGCGAGTCCTCCGACGTAGCATCGGACGCGTCCGTACCCGTGGGCGGTGAGGGCGTCAACCGCGGCCTGGGTGTCCCGACGGCCATTCCCCGTCGAGTAGACGATGATCTCGTCGTCGCAGCCCAACGTCTGCAGCGCGTACCGCGGGCTGGGGAAGGCGAGCGAGCCGGGAATGTGCCCTGCCCGGAACGTCCAGCCACCAACGGTCATGACGAGCTTGATGTCCGCACCCGCGTCGAGCTTTGCCTTCAGCTGCTGCCTGCTGATCGTCTCCATCGGTCTCTGCACTCCCCTTCGCGGACGACGCTCCGCCGCGACGCTGCCCGTCTCATGGGACGCTGCGCGTCTGCTGCTGCTCGTCAGCGGCTTCAGCACGAAGCTGATCGAGGTTGCCCGACGTCACCGCGTGGCCGAGCGCGCCCCAGAGATCCCGGCTCTTGAGGAGCCACGCGACCCCGAATGCCCAGACCGAGACCACTTCCGCGATGTAGAGCGGGGTGAGCTCCCCGATGGTGACGTGCAGGAGTCCGCCGAGAACGGCCACGACGACCGCGCCGACGATCGTCCATCCGCAGGTGTACATGACTGCCGCCATTGCGGCATTTTGCTTATACTTCTTCTCGCGATACGCAAAGATGTACAGGCAGATAAATGCCAGGCTCAGGATGAACGCGGCCGCGCAGGTGAAGTGAATCACCGCCACCGCGTTCTCACCGAACCGCTGCTGGATCGGCGAGCATCCCTCGGGCATCGGCGTGCTGCCACACCTCGGTGCGGCTTCCGACAGATGCGGTCGCTGGGTCGGGAAGAAGGCGACACCGATGACCGCCACGCCGGCCACGAAGCTCGACCAGAACTCGACATTGGATTGCCCTGCCATGTAGGTGGCGAGGAGGAACCCGGTCACGCAGAGGCTGGCGACGAACAGGTCACGCATCGAGGTGTGATAGTAGGCACTCAGTGACCCTCTGACGTGCACCCCTCCTCTGAGGAAATATGCCTCACCGACGATCAGGGCGATCGGCAGAAGGATCCCGACGATCCCCACGATCATCCGGATCAGCAGATACGACCTGGCGTAGAGCTCGGAGTCCGGATTCCGTGGATCGGTCGGATGGCGCAGGTCATCAGGACGGCGCGTCGTGTCGCGGGCCAGCTGGACCATCATTCCTCCCAGACCGTTCCTGTCCTGCTCCTGCTGGTTAGGCGCTGTTCCTGCATCAAGTTGGACGAGCTGCTTGAGTATCCCGTCCGGATCACTCCACCGCAGTGCCGCGGGTCACATCCCATCGGTGATCCCGGACACCGGCGACCGCAGAGCCGCGCCAGCAACGTCTGAAGCCCGTGCGATACTGCGCCATGCCCGTCCGTACCGTCATCGAACGCGGCCCCAAGGGGAAGCGGTCGGTGGCCTTTGGCATCGACTGGCCAGGGTGGAGTCGAGGCGCCAGGAGCGCCGAGCTCGCCGTGGCGACGCTCGAGGCCTATCGGGAGCGCTACCGGCCGGTCGCCGGTCTCGCCGGGATCGCCGGCGAGTTCGACGCCGCCGGGCCCCTGGAGATCGTGGAGGACAACGTCGGAACCGGTTCGACCGACTTCTGGGGCATCTCCTTCTCGCCCTCGGCGACCGAGCACGAGCCGATGGGCGAGACGGAGCTCGAACGCAAGATCCTCCTCTTGCGGGCCTGCTGGGCGTTCTTTGACGGCGTCGCGGCGCGGGTCTCGCCGGAGATGCGCAAGGGCCCGCGCGGGGGAGGGCGCGACCGCGACCAGATCATCCGCCACACCATCCGCACCGAAAGCGAGGACTTCGCCAAGAAGGTGGGGCTGCGGATCCCCGAGGGCGCGGCCCTGACCCCAGATGGGCGGCGCCAGCATCGGGAGGCCTACGTCGCGGCGATGCGCGCCTATAACGCCGGGGAGGTCGCTCGGCGCATGCGGTCCTGGACGCTCCCGTTCCTCATCCGGCACTCCGCCTACCACACCCTCGACCATGCCTGGGAGATGGAGGACAAGGACCTCTCCGCCCACGACAGCGCCTGAACGACCGCCTTCGGCCGCCTGGCTGAGCAAGCTGGACACTGTGGGGTGGCTGTGGCGACAATGCACCTCGATGGCGCATGCCCGGACCGGATGGGTGAAACCCGGCCGCGCCAGCTGCTGGCCTTGGCGCTGGTTGGGGGGTGCGCATCGTGCTCGGTGTGAAGGACGGCACGACGAGCGGGCCCGGGCTGCGGCCGTCTGCGCGATGAACGGGCTCCCGGACTTCATCTTCTGCAGCCTCGCCAGGCGATCGGTCGAGGCGTCGTGACCGCCTCCACCCCGTTCGACGCCGGTGCGCACGAGACCACCCCGTCGCCCGCTCCCGCGACCTCCACCGCCAGCCGGGTGCGGCGCCGGCGCCGGCCATCCGGCGAGCCGCCGCCGCTGCCCCGGCAGCTGCGCCCCTCCGGCTGGCGCTGGCTGCTGCTGGTCGGGGTGGTGGTCGTCGCGGGGGTGCTGGTCGGCAACGTGCGGCCGGTGGCTGTCGCCGTGGACGTCGCCGATCACGCGGTGCTGAGCGTGTTCGTGGCGATCCGCACGCCCTGGCTCACCCGGGCCGCGCGGGCGGCCGGCGTGCTGTCCACCCCGGCCCCCCTCGGCATGTTCGCCCTGTGGTGGGCGACGCTCGCCGTGCTGGTGATCTGGCGGCGCTGGCGGCACCTGCTCGTCGCCGTTGTCGCGATGTTCGTGGCAACGATCGGAAGCGTCCTGGTCGTCGACATGCTCCGACGCCCGCGGCCGCTCGGGGTGGAGATTCTCGGCCCCTGGCACGAGTCCGCGCTGCCGTCGGTGCCGATGGCGTTCCTCACCGCCATCCTCGTCACTGGCCTGTACACGCTGGTCCCGGCCGGACGGCTGCGGGAGCGGGGCAAGCTCCTCGTCGTCGGGCTGCTCGTCGTGGCCGTGCTCTCCCGCCTCTACCTGGCCCAGGACGGACCGTTCGACGTGCTGTTCGCGGTCGTGGTCGGAGTGGCCATCCCGCTCGCCGCGTTCCGGATGTTCGTCCCGAACGACGTGTTCCCGGTCAGCTATCGCCGCGGCCGCACCGCGCACCTCGACGTCACCGGCGCCCGGCATGACGCGATCGCGCGCGCGCTGGAGGAGCAGCTCGGCGTGATCCCGGTGGCGATCAAGCCGTTCAATCTCGAGGGCTCGGGCGGCTCCACCCCGTTGCGGATCACGGTCAAGGGCGACCCCGAGACCTACCTGTTCGCCAAGTTGTACTCGGCCACCCACCTGCGCTCGGACCGCTGGTACAAGCTCGGGCGAGAGCTGCTCTACGGCCGGCTGGAGGACGAGAAGTCGTTCAACACCGTGCGCCGGCTGGTCCAGCAGGAGGATTACCTGCTGCGGTTGATGCGGGATGCCGGCCTGCCGGTACCGTCGCCGCACGGGGTCGTCGAGATCACCCCGGAGCGGGAATACCTGCTCGTCACCGAGTTCCTCGACGGCGGGCACGAGATCGGCGAGGTCGACGTCGACGATGACCTGATCGACCAGGGACTGGGGATCGTCCGCCGGCTCTGGGACGCCGGCCTGGCCCACCGGGACATCAAGCCGGCCAACCTGATGGTCCGCAACGGCCGCCTCCACCTGATCGACTCGGCCTTCGGCGAGCTGCGGCCCAGCCCGTGGCGACAGGCGGTCGACCTGGGCAACATGATGCTTGTCCTGGCCCTGCGTTCCAGCCCGGAACGGGTGTACGAGCGGGCCCGCCGGCAGTTCTCGGTGGCGGAGATCACCGAGGCGTTCGCGGCCACGCGCGGCCTCACGATGCCCTCCCAGCTCCGCCAGATGATGCGGCAGCAGGGTCGTGACCTGCACGCCGAGTTCGTCGCCCTGCTGCCCGAGCGGCCGCACCCGATCCGGATCCAGCGCTGGACCCTGCGCCGGTTGGCGCTGATCGTCGGGCTGGTCATCGCCGCCGTGCCGCTGACCGTGATCGTCTTCGGCATGCTGGCCCCGATATGAGCCGGATCGCCGTCCTGGTGGCCGTCTTCGCGGCGGTGCTGGCGGCCGGCTGCAGCGAACGTGCCGGCAATCCCGTGCGCATCCTGCCCTGCGCGCCCTCCGGCGACCAGCTCGACAAGCAGATGGTCCTCATGGCCCAGTCGGTCCCCACCGCGTCCGCGGTGCCGTGCATGCGCACCGAGCTGGATGACTGGTTCCTGGACGACCTCGATTCCTGGGACGGGCACACCAAGATCGAGTTCTCCCGCCTGATCGACCAGGTCGCGCTCACGATCACGCTGACCCCCACCTGCGACCGCGGCGGGGCCAGCGAGACCGCGACCGACCAGCCGGGAACCCGGCGGTTCGATGCGCGCATCCGGACCGGGGGGTCCTACCGCGACCGGCGCTTCTACCTGCTGCCCGGTGCCTGCATGATGTACGAGTTCAACCTGACCGGGGCCGGAACGGAGGAGGCGGCCGAGGAGATCTCCCGCGCGATCGGGTTCGTCAGCCGCGACCAGCTCGCCGACCAGGTGCGCAGGTACAGCGGCGGCCGGCTCCAGCTCGACCCGGACGCGGCCCCATGACCGTCGCCGCGCCACCTCACCTTGGAGGAGCAAATGGACGCTATGGGCCACACAGGTAGCGAAGCCGTTCCGGAGCCGCCGCCGGATTTCGGTCGGCACAACATGTTCGCCTTCGGGCGTGAGGTCGTGTTCCTCTCGCACCTTCCCATGTTCATGGCGCCGCATGACGCGCAACTCATCCTCGAGGTGACCCTCGAGCATGCCGGCGGCAGTCTGCTCGAGTTCTGGTCGAGGGAGCGCGAGAGCCACCCGGACGAGCGTGTGTACACGATGATGCCGGAGAAATTCGCGCTGTCGACCCTGTACCTCGGTGATCCCCCTCCGCGCGGGTCGTTCAGGGCAAGGTTCTTTCGCGGTCATCTCGAGCGCGGTGGTGCGGTCATCCCTGAGCTGGCAGATGTCGAGGTGCGCGTCACCCGGGTGGTCTATGCGAGGCGATTCGACCAGGGGGGCAAGCCCGAGGACCTGACCTACCTGCTCTTTGGACGGGGCGCGGAGACCTTTCTTGCCCACCGCATCAGCGAGCCTCCCGACTTCGATCAGATACTGTCGGTGGAGCTGGCGAGCTCACCCTTGGACGATGACGACATGACGGCCGGCGTCGAGGTCGTGTTGCCAGATCGGCCGAACACCGCCAAGGAGCGGCTCCGCGATGGAAGCGGCGCCATCGCCCGCGGCCACGTCACCGGCGCGCACCAGTTCTTGAGCCTCGACCTGACCAGCGTCCATGAGCTCTACTTCGAGGAGGGTGAGCTCATGACGTCGAGGGGAGCCTTCGAACCCACGCCGCTGGAGACCGAGGCAGGCTTCGGCAACTAGCCCAAGACGCGCTGCGGATCAGTCGGCCGCGACGAGGAACTGGGTGGCGGCCAGCTCGGCGTACAGGGGGTCGGTGCCGAGGAGCTCGGTGTGGGTGCCGATCGCGCGGACGCGGCCGGCGTCGATGACCACGATGCGGTCGGCCATGGTGACGGTGGACAGCCGGTGGGCGACGACCAGCACGGTGGTGGTGCGGGCGGCCTCGGCGATGGTGTCGCGCAGGGCGGCCTCGTTGACCGCGTCCAGCTGGGAGGTGGCCTCGTCCAGGAGCAGCAGGCGGGGGTGGCGCAGCAGGGCCCGGGCGATGGCCACGCGCTGGCGCTCGCCGCCCGACAGCCGGGTGCCGCGGTGGCCGACCAGGGTGTCCAGGCCGTCGGGCAGCCGTGCCACCTGACGGTCGAGGCGGGTGGTGCGCAGCACCTGGGCCAGCTCGTCCTCGCTGGCCCAGGGAGCGCCGAACAGGAAGTTTTCGCGCAGGGTGCCAGACAGGACCGGGGCGTCCTGCTCGACATAGCCGATGGCGGCGCGCAGCTCGGCCAGTGGCCAGCCGGTGACGTCGCGGCCGTCGACCAGGACCCGGCCGGCGCTGGCCTCATAGAACCGTTCGATGAGGGAGAACACGGTGGTCTTGCCGGCGCCCGAGGGGCCCACGAAGGCCGTCATGCCTTGGGGTGGGAGGGTAAAGCTGAGGCCGCGGTGGGCCTCGGGGAGCTCGGGGCGGTAGCGGAAGTGGACCTGGTCGAAGGCGACCGCGGCCGGTGTGGCCACGGGCGGGAGGTGCTCGGCGGGGGCGCTGGCGGGTTCGGCCGGGAGCTGTTCGGCTTGGCGGATGCGGGCGACCGCGGCCGCGCCGACCTGGTACTGGCTGGCCGCCCCGATCAGGCCCTGCATGGGCGGCAGCAGGTAGTACAGGTAGAGCAGGAAGGCGATGAGGGTGCCGACGTCGATCGCGCCCGAGGCGACCCGGGCACCGCCCAGGCCGAGGACGACGATGAACGACACCTGGATGGCCAGCCCGGCGGTGTTGCCGGCCAGGGCCTCCCATTTGGCGGCGCGCACGCCGGCCTGCCAGGCCTGGGTGGCCGCTTCCTCGACGCGCTGGGCTTCGCGCTGTTCGGCCCCGGAGGCCTTGACGGTGCGCATGGCGCCCAGGACGCGCTCCAGGGCGGTGCCCATGGCCCCGACCGATTCCTGGGCGCGGGAGGCGGCCCGGGAGATCCGGGGCACGATCACGCCGGTGACCACTTGGGCGCCGCCCAGCACGACCACGGTGACCACCAGCAGCAGCGGGTCCAGCCACGCCATCACCGTGATGGTGGCCAGCAGCATCAGGGTGTTGGTGACGGCCGAGACCAGGGACCCGGTGGTGACCTCGCGCAGCAGGGTCGTGTCGGCGGTGACCCGGGCCATGAGGTCGCCGGGTTCGCTGCGGTCGACCGCCGGGATGCGCAGCCAGACCAGGTGGGAGACCAGGCGGCGGCGGGCGTCCAGGACCACCGACTCGGCGGTCCGGTCCAGCACGTAGCTGCCGAGCGCCCCGATGCCGGCGTTGGCCAGGGCCAGCACGGCCAGCAAGACCAGCGCCCCGGTCACCGACCGGTCCTGGGCGAGGTCGTCGACCAGCCGCTTGGCGGTCAGCGGCAGGACCAGACCGACCGCCCCGGTGGCAAGGCTCAGCAGGCCCCCGACGACCAGGGTGAGACGGTAGGGACGCGCGTAGGCGAGCAGGACCCGCCAGGCCGGCGGCTGATCGTCCCCTGCCCGCCCGTCTGCTTCGTTCATCGCGCCCAGATCATCCACCACAGCAGCTCCTCCACGCGCAGTCAACGGGGATTGACGTCGGACGGGAGTCAAAGTAGTTTGACGCCATGCGTGAGACGGCCTCCAGTGAGGTGACCCAGGTGGCGGCGGCGACCAGCAGCCAGGACCCCGAGATCGGGCTTGCCGCGGTGGCCGCCCTGCGGGGCCTGGTCGAGGTGCTGGAGGCCTTGCAGGTGGAGAACGCCCGCGCCAAGGGCTGGTCCTGGCAGCAGATCGCGGCCCGGCTCGGGATCACCAAGCAGGCCGCGCACCACAAGTACGCTGGCCGGCGCTTCGGCTTCCGGAGGTAGCAAGGGTGGTCCAGCGCAGCGAGCACACCGACCGGGTCCTGGACCTGGCCCGGGCCGAGGCCGAAGGGTTCCAGCATCGCTACTTGGGGCCGGAGCACCTGGTCCTGGGGGTGCTGCGCGACGGCGCCAGCGGGGCCAGCCGGATCCTGGAAGCTCAGGGGATCGACCTGCCGGCGGCCCGGGAGGCGCTGCGCCAGCTGGCCGACCGGGGGCTGGTCCCCGCCCCGCGGCCCAGCGACGCCGAGCTGCTGGGCACCATCGGCATCGACCTGGAGACGGTCCGCCGGAGCACCGAGCAGGCCTTTGGCCGCACGGCGGTGAGGTGGGCGGTCCGGGAGGCGACCCGGGCACGCCGCCGGGGGGTTGGGCGGGTGCCGAGGACGCCGCTGGTTGACCCCCCGACGCTCATCGGCCAGGTGCTGGTGCACGCCGGCGCACACGCCAGGGCACTCGGCGCCGAGGCCATCGGCCCCGAGGTGCTGTTGCTGGGCGTCGCCACCGACATCCAGACGCCCTGGCCCCGGTGCATGAACAACCGGTGGCGGCGCCAGATGCACGCCTCGGTTGGGCTGCCCGAGGGCTACCGAGGTGCGGCCGGGCCGCTGCTCGCCACCTTCGGGGTCGATCCTGAGACGCTGGAGTCAGCGCTGGTGGCGGAGCTGCGGGCGGGCGCGCGGTAAGCGGAGCGCTAGAGGAGAGCTGCGATGGATGGTTCCGGTGGCGGCGGTAACAAGGTGTTCGGCCGCTTCACCGAGCCGGCCCATCAGGTCCTGGACCTGGCCCGGGCCGAGGCCGAGCGGGCGGGCCACCGCTACCTCGGCCCCGAGCACGTCCTGCTCGGACTGCTCGCCGAGGGCCACAGCCGCGCCGCCCGGCTTCTCCGGACCGCGGGGGTGGAGCTGGCGGCGGCCCGGGCCGAGCTGGTCCGCCTGGTCGACCAGGGCGTGGTGTCGGCGCCGCGGCCCAGCGACGGCGAGCTGCTGGGCTCGTTGGGCATCGACCTGGACAGCGTCCGCCACCAGACCGAGCAGCGCTTCGGCGTCCAAGCGGTGGGCGAGGCGACCTGGCGGGTGACCCGCCGGCGCTGGTGGCGGGGCAGCAGGGTGGTGTGGACGCCGCTGTGCGGGCCGCCGCTGGTCGCGAAGCGGGCTCTGCAGCTGGCCAGCCAGCAGGCGCACGCCCTCGGTCACGGCCAGGTCAGGCCCGACCACCTGCTCCTGGGTGTCCTGGAGGACGCGCGCCAACCCGCGGACAAGGAGCGGGTCTCGCGGCGGCACCGGCAGGTCATCGCCCACCTCGGCCTCCCCGATGGCTACCACGGCGCGGCCGGGCCGCTCCTTGCCGGCCTTGGGGTCGACCTCGGCCGCCTCCGGGAGGCCGTGGCCGCCGAGCTGCGCGGGAGCCCGCGATGAGCCGACGCGCGCGCGTGGGGTTCATCGCCGCGTGCCTGCTGGTCTTCGGGCTGGTCGCCGCCCTCACCAGGTGGGGCATGCCGTCGACCGGCCTTCCGGACAAGACCCCAGCCACCGTCACCCTGGCCCCCGGAGCCGTCCCTCCGGCGACCCTGGCCGTCACGGACCTGCACGACCTCGGCCAGCTGCAGGACCGATTCAACGCCGACCAGGGGATGCCGCGGCTGGTCCTGGCCCTGGCCCCCACCTGAAGCGAGTGCCTTGCAGGCGCCAGGTGGGCAGCCCAGCACATCCTCCAGCGCTACCAGAACGCCCGGCTGCGGGTCTATGTGGTCTGGGTCAAGCGCTGGGCGACCGACACCCGGGCCGAGATCGACGGGGCCGGCATGGTCGACCCGCGGGTCACCCACCTGTGGGATCCCGGCAACCTGGTCGACCGGGGCTTCCTGGAGCGGTTCGGGGTCGACTTCGGTGGGCTGGACTACGACTTCTTCCTGCTGTTCGACCGTCACGCCAGCTGGGATGCGACCCCGCCGCGGCCGGTCACCTCCGGGGCCACGGTGATCGGCGACAGCGACCGGCTGGCCGCCGGCGCGGCAGCGCTGCTGCGCTGACCACCGGCCCCGCTCGACCGGTGGCTTGGTGCTGGGCTGGTGGCCGACGGCCCCTTCGCCTGAAGCTCACCCCGGGTCCTGCTTCCTCAACGCAGGCAACCGCGAGGTCGCTCGTCTCCGGGCCTGAGCTGCCTAGATGATTGCTTCCGATTGGGTGGTGGGCTCAATGGTCGTAGGCGACCAAGGATCGCTTGTCGGGCGCGCCGATCTCCCAGTTCCACCAGATCGCCGCGGCCAGGGCCAACAGCCGCTGGGCCACTCGGACCCAGACGCCGGCCAGGGTCCGGCCGCCGTGGCGTTCCAGCCCAAGCTGATCTTTGAGGGTGTCGAAGGTGCTCTCGATCCCCTGGCGCCAGTGACCCAGCGACCCGTGCCGGTGCGGCTCATCGGCACGGTCGGGACATAGCAAGACCGCGCCGTGGGCGGCGACCAGCCGCTCGAAGTCGCGGCCGGCGAACCCCTTGTCGGCCAGGATGAGCAGCCCCGGCCGCAGCCGGTGCCGTTCGTGGTCCAACATGGCCGCGACCACCTCCCGCTCCCCGAGCTTAGGGGTGGCCAGGCACCAGGCCACCGGGAGGCCGTCGGGGCCGGCCAGCACATAGAGACGGAACCCCCAGAAGAAGCGGTGGTGGCTCTTGCAGTAGCCATAGCCGGCATCGGGCCAGAGGGCCGAGCGTTTGACCGTCTCGCGGCTGGCCGCGCACGGCACTGGGGTGGAGTCGAGCAGCCGCAGCTGGTCATGCCAGCTTGGCGTGTGGAGGGCCACCTCTTGGATGGCCAGGGCGACCAGCGGCCCGGCGCGGCGCAGCCGCCGGTTGTAGGCCGAGGGGGTCGGCAGGTAGGGGAACAGGTGCCCGAGTCGCTGGTCGACCAGTCGCAGCCAGCGCCGCTCTGAGCCGCAGCCGAGCAAGACCTGAGCGACGGCCAGACAGACCAGCTCGGCGTCGCTGAGCTTGGGGGGGCGGCCAGGGCCGGTCCGGGGGCCGAGCAGGTCGTCGACCATGACGTAGAGTGCGATACAGAGGGTGTCGAGATCGGCGCGCACGAGGCCTCCCAGGAGGTCGACGAAGCGGTAGCAACGTCGACTCTCGGCGCCCTCGTCTCAGTTGTCACCCCTCAGCACCCTCGACCCGATTCGGAAGCAATCATCTAGGCGTCGTAGTGGCCGGCGAGCTCCGCGGCCTGGGGTCGGCCCACGTGCCCGGCCATCTGCAGGATCGCCGGGGTGTCGGGGTCGGAGACGAAGCTCCGCCAGCCCTCGCCATCCCAGTCGAAGCGCACCCAGACCCGGTTGTCCTCGTTGGGGTCGCGGAAGACCGTCGAACCCTTGGACCCGTGCTGGCCTCGCTTCTCGGCGCCCTTGGTGGAGAAGACCTCCAGGAAGCGGTCCACGTCCTCGACCTTCGTCGTTGTCGCCGCCCTGTGGGCGATGCAACACGACTTCATCCGCTGAATCCGGGGCATCGGCGAGCCTGGTTCAGTCTGATGTATCCGCCGTGATGCGGTGCAGGGTTCGTTGGCCCATCAGGCTCATCGCCGGGTTGCTCTTGACGTAGTACCAGACGGCCCCCATCGCCTGCTCGAAGGCCCAGGCCTTGCCGCGCTCCCACTCCAGGTCGTCGCTGGACAGGTCGGCGCGGAGCACCTGCCGTGGGCTGGCCTCGAGCAGATGCCAGGCACCCACAAGATCCAAGGCAGGATCGGCCGGTCCCAGGCCGCCGACATCGATGACCCCAGCCAGCCGCCCGTCGCGGACAAGCACGTTGCCGGGAATCGGGTCACCGTGGGTCATCACGTCACCGGCCGCGCTGCGCGGCAGCTCCCGAAGGACACCCCACATGCGGCGAAGCCGCGGAACGTCCATGAGCCCCTCGCTGTACTCGAAGCAGGTCGCCATCCAGGCGTCGTGGGATCGCAGGTCGCCTCCCCGACCCTTCCCGTTGAATGCCCTGCCACGAGTATCGATGGCCCGCACGCCGCCGATGAACTCGGCCAGGTCGTGCGCGAACGCGACCGAGCCGCCCGGGTCCTCGACGGAAGCCGCTGTCCCAGGCAGCCAGGTCTGCACCGACCACGGAAGTGGGTAGCCCTCCCCGGGTTCGCCGAGTGCGACCACCTCCGGGGTGCGGAACCGCGTGCGACCGAGCAACTCGCGGGTTGCTTCCGCCTCGGATTCCAGCCAGCGCCGCGTCGACCCGACGTCACCAGGTTCCAGCGGGAACCGGGCGGCGAGCCGCTCGCCAATGCGAAACAGGGCGTTGACCGTCCCCTGCGAAGCGAACTGCCTGATCGGCAGGTCCCGCCACTGGGGGAACTGGGCATCCACCAGCTTGCGTACGGTCTCATGGGGGATGGTCAGCTGGTTCGGATGCACTGCAGCGAGCGCTAGCTGGCTGCCTCGATGGCGCCGAACAGGCCGTGGGCTTCGTCGTCGATGCCGGCGGTGAACAGCAGGGTGGTCGGATCACCGGTGACGCCGTTGCCGAAGCGCAGCGCCCACAGGCCCTCGATCTGGATCGGGCTGCCGTCCTCGTGCCGCAGCCGGCCCCGGAACGCCCCGGTCCTTGGGTCGTAGGCGTTGATGCGGCCGTCGCCGAAGTTGCCCACGAGCAGGTCGCCACTGAAGCGGCCGAACCCGCTGGCCGGCGCCTGCGCCAGGCCCCAGGGGGCGTTCAGCTGGCCACGGCGGACCAGGCGGCGCAGCAGGTGACCGCTGGTGCTGTAGACGTCGACAAATCCCCGGCCCGGCCCGGCGACCTCGTCCTCGCGGTCGGCGTCCTGCTTCGCGTAGGCGACATACAGCCGCCCGTCGAGCTCCTGGATGTTGAAGGGTGCATAGCCGCGTGGGAGCTTGTGGTCGCGGAACCGGCCCGGCAGCTGGACCCGGCCGAAGCCCTGGTCGAAGACGTCGATACGTCCGTGGTGGAAGTCGGCGGCGTACAGGAAGCTGCCAGCCGAGGTGGTGGCAAGCGCCAGGCCCTTGTAGATGGCGTGACGGACACGAGCACCGACCTGCGCCTGGGTCGACGGCGGAGGCGGGGGCACGCCCGGGTTCCAGCCGGTGACCAGCCCGGCCTCGGAGTCGAACACGAACAGGGCCGGCCCGCTGGCGTTGCCGGCGTGGACCTCGAATCCCGATGTCCCGTTGAACACCTGCCCAGTGGGGGCGCCGCCGGGGATGCTGACGACCAGCGGGGCCTTCTGGATCGGACTGCCGTTGACGAAGCCGGGATAGATCGTTGCCTTGTCGGTGCCGTTGTCGGCCACCCAGACCGGAGTCGCAGGGCCGGCCGCCAGCCCCCAGGGGTTGACCAGGTCGGGATCAGTGAGCTGGGCCAGACCGGGCAGGTCCGAGACGAGGTTGGTCTGGTGGTAGGAATTGCCCGGTCGCGAGGTGGCGCCTTGGGCCGCCGGGGCCAGGGCGACCAGCGCGGCCACCAGGCCCAGGGCGAACACCCCCCGGAGCCGGCCGAACCGGTGCGGACGAGGACAGGACAATGGACCGGTTGCGCCAGGCATGCCGCCTCCCTGACAGCTCGAGGCACTCTTCCCACCTGATAACCGCAAACCGCGACCTCTGATTCACAGACCAAGCCCGCCCGCGACACCGCTCGGACTCACCACCGTGACATCTGTGCGACTCAGCAGGTCTGCCAGCTGTCCTGCGTTGCGAACTGCGTCATCTGAGAAGCAGTTGTCTACGCGCGATCAGGCGCTGTGCTGACCTGCGACTCGCAGGTCGATCCCGAGCGTCTCACCGAAGTTATCGGGACATCGGCCGAGCCTCAGGACTCCTCGACATCGGCGACCTGGCCGATGGAGAAGACGTGCCGGGTCGCCGCGCAGACCGTCTCCAGTGCCGGCGCCGGGTCCTGATCCCCGCGGCAGAAGTGGCGCAGCTCGGCGAACCAGCCTTGGTCCGCGTTGCTGAGTGGCCAGCACGGAGCGCAACCAGCCAGCCCCGGATGTGCCGGCGATCCAGCTTAGAGGCTGCGCCGGTAGGTGGTCATGGGCGGCGGCGTGGGCGGCCGTCCCAGCGGTAACAGGTCCAGGCGCGGCGGACCAGGCGGCCACAGACAATGACGGCGCTGGCCAGGGCCAGCCAGAA
>Ga0081539_10002761_pt1 | contig 23639 bp, 17 predicted proteins | sample TabmetS4T2R2_FD_71023 | JGI IMG/M metagenome (GOLD analysis project Ga0081539, IMG submission 71023) | Tabebuia heterophylla rhizosphere microbial communities from the University of Puerto Rico - S4T2R2 | ecosystem: Host-associated > Plants > Roots > Rhizosphere ...
ACCAGCACGGCCAGCCCTTTAAAGGAGCGTGGCTTCTGTTCCGCCTTTTTCGGCGCCACGTTCGCCGCGGCGACGAGATCGATGCGAAACGTGAAAGTCGATCCCTTTCCGACTCCCTCCGATTGTGCCTCCATCCGCCCGCCATGCATCTTCGCCAACGCATCGGCAATCGCCAGCCCGAGTCCGAGTCCGCCGTGGCGCCGCGAAGTCGAACCGTCCGCCTGACGAAAGCGATCAAAGACGTGCGGCAGAAAGTCCGCTTCGATGCCGATGCCACTGTCAGCCACTGTCAACTGAGCTTCGGCGCCGTCAGTCGCGGTTGTCACGGTGACTTTGCCGCCAGGCTCTGTGAACTTGATCGCGTTCGAAAGCAGGTTCCAGGCGATCTGTTGCAAACGCACCGGCTCACCCATGACCACCAAAGTCGATGATGCGAGGTTGACCACGAGATCGATGTTGCGCGAAGCGGCGAGCGCACGCACCGTTTCCAATGCGGCTTTGACGGTCGTGTTGAGATCCGTCGGCCGCGGTTCGAATTGCAACTTGCCGGTCGCAATCCGCGACGTGTCGAGCAGGTCGTCGATCAAGCGGGCCTGCAACCACGCGTTCCGCTCGATCGCGTCGAGCGCTTGCGAAATGCTCTTCGCGTCGAGATTGCCGCTGCGCAGCAGTTTGATCCAACCGACGACGGGCGTGAGCGGCGTGCGCAGTTCGTGTGAGAGCGTGGCCAGAAAGACGTCTTTCGCGCGGTTGGCCTCGGCGAGTTCGACGTTGAGGCGCGTCAGTTCGGCGGTGCGTTCTGCGATGCGCTGTTCGAGATCGAGATTGAGTTGTTCGAGGTCGGCGCGGGCTTTCTGTTCCGCGAGCATCAGTTTCCGGTGCTCGACGCCGCGCCGAATGGTGTGCTTCATCGTTTCGATGTCGCAGGGTTTAACCAGATAGTCGTAAGCGCCTTCCTGCAAAGCGGCGATAGCCGACTCGACCGAGGCAAAACCAGTCAGCACGACGGAAATGGTTAGGGGCGCGTTGCGGCGGATCTCGTTCAGCACAGCGAGCCCTTCGCCCGCTTCCATGTGCAGGTCGGTAAGGACGAGATCGTAATCGGTGTTTGCGAGCAGCGCGATTGCTTCGTTACCGCTGGAGGCCGTGTCGACTTCGTAACCTTCTTTTTCGAGGATGGCGGCGGTCGTGATCCGCAGGTTCTCTTCGTCGTCGACGACCAGCAGGCGAGCATGATTCAGCGATGGAAAGACTCCCGGAGTGTCGGGCCGTTCGTTTCCGATGGGATCGATTGTGCTACTCATTTGCTCTTCGCTGAATCCTTACTGTCTTCGAGCACCGGCGAATTAACCTGCAAGACGATGCTGAAAACCGTGCCCCGGCCGATGTCGCTACTCACTTCGATGCGTCCGCCATGTTGCCTGACGATGTCCTGGGTCACCCACAAACCGAGACCGGTTCCCTTTTTGCCGGTCGAGAAAAATGGATCGAAGATGCGCGCGAGGTCGTCTTGGGCGATGCCGACGCCGCTGTCGCTGAGCTGGACGATGATCGAGGGCTGCAAAGCCTGTTCGTAGCGGGCGGTTGAAATGCGAATCTCGCCTTCGCCGTGGATTGCCTGCTGCGCGTTGATAATCAGGTTGAGAAACACCTGTCGCAACTGATCGGCGCGGGCGCGAATGCGCGGCAAGCCGGGGTCGAGATGTTTCGCGATGTTGATGCGTTGCTGGCGCATCTTTTTTTCCAGCAACACGAACGTCTCTTCGAGCAACTGGTTGACGTCGACCCAATCCACTTCGCCCGGCCGCCGGGCAAAGCCGAGCATCTGGCGAATGATGTGCGACACGCGCTCCGTTTCTTTCCGCGCGATCTCCAAGAACCGCGAGTTCTGATCGAGGTCGGAACCCGTTTGCATCAGGTAAAGCGCGTTCTTGATCGCTTCGAGCGGGTTGTTGACCTCGTGCGCGATCGAAGCAGCGAGACGACCGACGGCGGCGAGTTTCTCCGACTCGAACAACTGCTGTTCGAGGCGGCGGCGTTCGAGCTCGCGAATCTCGGTCAGGTCGTGAAGAATCGAAACGACCGCGGTCACCTGACCGGCCTCGTCCAAAACCTCCCGTGCCGTGATTTCCATCGGCAGCGCGCGGCCGTCTTCCGGATCGATCAACTCGATCTCCGCCTGCCGCGCTGTTTCCGAAGCGGAAGCGAGGGTTGAGATGAACGACGTCAGCTTCACGGCGTTGGTGCGCACAGCCGCCGTGGTCGAGGAAACAAACGAGTCGGTCTCCTGAAACAGCAGCTCCGCGCGGCGATTGAAAAGAATGAAGTTGCCGGCCGAGTCGCAGACGACGATCGGATGGCCGACGTTTTCGATAATCAGGTCGAGACGATCGCGTTCGCGGCGTGATTCAGCTTCGGCGTTCTGGAGTTTGGCGAAGTTGCGGGCCAGCTCTTCGTTTGCTTCGCGCAGGTCGGTGACGTCGCGGAAGATTGAAACGAGACCGAGCGGTTCGCCGCGTCCATTGGTTGCGGGCGTGGAAATGACTTCGAAGTGGATGTCCGAACCCTCAATCGGATCGACGAGCGTGATGTCGCGCTGGATGACTTCCGACGACGACACCGTCGCACTCGAAAGGTAAGCCGAAAACAGCAGGTCGTTCATCTTCAACGCGCGGCGTTTTCCCTCGCCGGCGTTGGCCGAGCCGCTGAATAACTCTTCCGCGCGACGGTTCTGCAACAGGATTTCGTTGTCGAGGTCGGTGAGGACGATCGGATCGGCGACCGACTTCATGATCGACTCGATCCATTGCCGCTCTCGTTGCAGCTTCGTGACCGTCTCAACGAGTCGTTCATGGTGCGTCGCGAGCGAAGCAACGATGCCGACGCGCTCCGAAAAACGTTTCAGCAGATCGAACGAATCTCGATCGAGACTGTCGCGGTCCGCCGCAATGTAAAGCACGCCGACGCGCGAGCCGCGTTCGAAAGTCCAATATTGACCAGGCAATCGTGCCGCGTGATCGCGTCCGGTCTTGGGAGGTAATTCAGAGATGCCGTAGAGCGGCAGCGCCAGAATGTCCTGGCGCCAATTCATTTTGCCGAGAAACTGGCGCGAGGATTCGTCGTCCTCGAGGTTGATCCATGCCGGCTGTGCGTCATGAATGACCCGCACACACGCGGCGCTGGAGTCGAGTGGCATTTCCACGCGTGCAGCCGCTGCGTGATCCTCGCCAAAGCCGAGGGCGCCGCGGACGCGCAGTTCCGCCTCGCGTTCGTTGATGATCGCAATCGCGGCCTGCTCGCAACCGAAGTTATGCACGATCGCTTCGAGGGCCAGGAGCAAACGCTCCTGGAGTCTTGGCGTAGCGAGCATCTGCGTCGTGGTTTCGATGAAGACATCGAAATGCCGCAGATTGACGCGGCTTGAATCCGCGATCGATCGGGAGGTTGGAAGGGCTAACTCTGTGGGTACTTCACCCATAATGCTGAAATTCTAATTAGACGACCTTCGTCCGTTAAGGAGAGACCTGTAAGTTTACCTCTCAACTTCGACCGAAGTACGACGCCGGGTTTCCGTTTCGACTGTTTCGGTCGGGCCGGTCAGCACCGGGCGGGAAACTGCCGGGGTCAGACCTACCGCTTCCGCGTACTTCAGGTACGTATCAATCGAAGCGACCACGACGCGCGCCTCAATTGTAATTAGGTCAATACCCACCAGCGAAATGCGGACCCACGCATCGATCACGATACCTTTGTCGAGCACGCGATCGAGAACGTCGATTAAACTAGTACCGCCTGGTGCTCTTTCGACAGCCATTTGCTTTGGTTCCTTTTCTGAAGTTTGAAAAAACCAGCATACTGCTTACGCGAGGACTGACGGCGCCCCTGGTTCTGTAATCTTTCGTTTCTAAATTCGACGTTTCGTTCTCGTCTTGCGCGTCGTCACCTGACGCGTCGTTGCAGCCGGCTCCTTGCCGGCGACGCGAGCTGCCGCACCCAGCTTCCTGATTTCCTGCTCGAGCTCGGAGAGTCGTTCGCGAAGTTCGACGTTTTCCGCCTCGGCGCGCTCCGCCCGGGTGGTCAGATTGGTGTCGTACCGCCACCAGTTCAGACCGATCTGTTCGGCTTTGTCGATCGAGCACACGAGTAGCCGAATCTGTAAGGTGAGTAGTTCAACATTCGCCAGCGACACTTTGATATCGCCGGCGATCACCAATCCTTTGTCAAGAATACGGTCGAGAACGTCAACCAGGCCCGGGGGACGGGCCGTTATCAGGGTAGACCGCTCAGTGGACACTTTCGCCCTCCACACTCAGGGGCGGCTTGACTCAAAAAGCATGGATGGCCGCCACCATCAGTAACTCTGTACTGCTTCCAAAACTACTAGATCAGGCGCCCGATGGGACCAAGATCGAGGTTGAGATCTTCGTCCGCTAACCCGAATTGTGTTTTCAGCTCCTGGAGTTTTGCTTCCAGGCGCATCAGCGCCAAGCCCAACTCTTCGATCTGTTCAGGTGAGAGATCGCCGCCTTCCATACGGCGGACTGCCTGTTTTTCCAGCAGGCGGCGGATGAACTCGATCAGAGTAAGAACCAGCTTCGCCAGACCCTGTTCGACGCTTTGGGCGTCGATATTGATCCGCGATGGCAGAGAGTCAGCCAGGCAACGGAGTTGCTCCACAAACTCCTGCGGATGCGCGGTATCTATCTCCGGCTCGGCCGGACGGGGGGTTTCGGGGGAAAGCGACATCAGCTTACTCCGAAGTGCGTTTTAAACTCAAGGTCAATGTTCGCAAAGCTATAAGGGGCCCAGGGGCCGCTGATGAGAAAGTGGAGTTCGGGACGTTCGTGACGCGCCTCTTTCAGTCGCGCACGATACTCCTCGACGGCCTCACGCCTCACCAGATGCGCCACGGCCACGAGCAACGTGTCGAGACGATTCGGATTGATCTGAGTCTCCCACACGATGTCGCCCAGCTGCGCCTCCAGCCAGGCAGCGATTTCTATTGCTTCCGCCGCTCGCTCTTCTTCTCCACGGATCTCTCTTCGCTTTTCGAAAAGAAAAGCGGTTCCTGGCGTCTCGTGCTCGTTCCCGGACGCGGTCGCGCGAGCGGGTTCACGGCTGGAGATAATCTTCACGTTCATTTCCACGCAACCGCGCACCAATGCCAGTTTCGATTGCAGCGCCTCTCGCGTCGCGCTCACATAATTGTCCAACTGCTGCTCGGTCACGAGTGTCCCAAACTTGAATGGCAACGGAGTTGTGTGGTTGAGAACTTGTTGGATAACAGCCGCGTGCGCGAGCACGTTTTCGCGGTCAATTCGCACGTGCTCGCCAAAGAAGTCGCTGGCAAAGACTGAAAACTTGTCCACCTCAAGCGCGTAAACCGAAGACCCCGCGACGCCGCGCCACGACGGCAAATCATTCATGCGTTCAGTCAGGCAATAAACGTACTGCTTCATTCCGCTTTCTTTTCCCGTTGGCGCAAAACCTCCTGTGCCGTTTCAACCGAGCTGAGCATCACGTTGAGACCGAGAAAAATCAGATCGATGTCGGCCACGGAAATCGTGATCTCGCCGGCGATCACCAGCCCGCGGTTCAGCACGTGATCGAGTGTCTCGAGCAGCGAGAGCTCGGTCTCCTCGACCGACTCGACGTTTCCACTAACGATGATCTGTTCAAACGACATCTGTTCGATCTGTTTCAGCCGAGAAGTTGTAAGCGGGCCACGGGCCGGTGAGTTCCAGCCGAACACCCGCGGCGAGATTTTCTTCCGCGAGTCGCTCGGCTGCCGCGCGAAATTCTTCGAAGCGCGTACGGTTTACTAAAAAGGCGAACTTCCCTTTGAGTTCGCCGTGCTCGGTTGCTTCCACTTTCAGGATGCGCAAACGTTTTGCATCGTCCGCCTGCACGCGCAACGTCCGCTCGATGTTATCAATAATCTCGTTCAGTGCGGCGCGCGCTTCATCGCCTCGCAGCGCCTCGATCTTCTTTTGTATTAAATAGGCCTGTCCCGGCGATGCCGCCTCAGCCTGCCGCGCCAACTCGCGCAAACGCGGACTCACCGTGGTGATAGTCGCCATCAGCGTCGCGCGATCCGAGTAGACGTTGACGCCCCACTCCTCGCGTCCGCGCAGGCGCTCGATGATCTGCGCCAGCTCGCGTCCCTTGTCGCTGAGCATTCGCTCGATGCCCGAGCGTTCGAGGTAGATCGTGCCGAAACGAAGCGGGACCACGCTCGTACGCTTAGCGACGTACTCGACCACGGTTTCATGCCGCATCGCGCGCACGGCGGTCCAGGTCGCATCCGAAAGACGTTCGTCGAGTGCCTGCTCGCCATAAACCGCGAGTGGAACGGCACTGGCCAGCGCGGCGAGATCGTTCGCCGTCACCCACTCCAGTTTCGCATGGTCTTCGATTGCTGCCGGAAAAGACGCCGCCTCGAGTTGCTGTGCGGCCAAACGTTCGGCGATACAGTAGACGTAATATCCGTGTTCAGTTGGTTCGCTGCCGGTCATAGGGTGCGCTACGACCGGCATTATATACGGGCTGGGCGTCTAGTTGGCGAGTGATGGCTTGCGGAAGTAGAAGTCGCCCTGCATTTGCCAGTTGCCGAGATTGAACTGGCGCTGCGCGCCGCAATTCAGGCACGAACGATACGCCCGCCCGCCGTGCGAAAAGGGGCGGCTCAGTTCTCCGTGACGGCAACCAAACACCCGCGCCATCAAATTCCCGATTCTTCCTGTTCTCTGTCCAGCCTGCATTTCAAAACGTCACCTCTTGCGAAATTCTCTTCGTTTCGGTAACGCGCAAGAACCTGGCGAATAGGGCCACGAAGAGGTACAAGAGGCACAAAACCAGTGAGAGAAAAACTCTTTTGTGCCTTATGTGCCTTTTTGCGGCTTTGGCTTATACTTAGCGCTCGCTTTGGAGAATTGACGCTTGAGCAAAAACCCCTCTGATAACGTCACCAAACTCCTGATCGAGCTCTCGAATGGCGATCGAGCCGCGGTTGATCTTTTACTACCCGTCATCTACGATGAACTGCGCAAACTGGCGGCCAATTATCTGCGGCGTGAGCGTCCCGATCACACCCTGCAACCGACTGCGCTGGTACACGAAGCTTACCTGCGGCTGGTAGACCAGACCCGAGTAAACTGGCAGAACCGAGCGCACTTTTTCGGCGTGGCCGCGCAGATCATGCGCCGCCTGCTGGTGGATCACGCGCGCAAGCACAACGCAGAAAAGCGCGGGCAGGATTTTAAAAAGCTCTCCCTGGATGAAAATATTGATCGCGCGGTCGAACGCAGCGCGGAGCTCATCGCGCTCGACGACGCGCTGAAAACTCTGGCGACATTCGACCAGCAAAAAGCTCGCATGGTTGAGTTACGTTATTTTGGCGGCCTCTCAATCGAAGAGACAGCAGACGTTCTCGGTGTCACTCCGACGACCATCAAACGTCACTGGCGGCTCGCCAAAGCCTGGCTTCATGGTGAAATGCAAAGAAATGTTTAGGGCACGGTGTCGGTCCAGCCGCTTCTGCATCTAAGTTGTCCTTCTATTAATTAATACGATAAGCGTCCAGATAGATGACCCCGGAGCGCTGGCGAAAAGTTGAAGAGATCTTTCAGGCTGCGGTCGAACTTCTGCCCGAAGAACGATCCCGCTACGTCGCCCAGGTGTGCGCCAACGACACCACTTTGAAGCGCGACGTCGAATCCCTCCTCTCACAGCACGACAGCGCCGGCGAACTGCTCGATCAGCCGTTCTACGGCGACACCGAGTACAGCGTGCTCGAATCGTTCGTCGAAGAAGAAGATCCGATGCTCGGCCGCCGGCTCGGCTCCTATCGCATCGAGCGGGAGATCGGACGCGGCGGCATGGGCGCGGTCTACGAAGCTTCACGCGCCGACAACGAATTTAATAAGCGGGCCGCCATCAAGCTGGTGAAGCGCGGCATGGACACTGATTTCATCCTGCGTCGCTTCCGCAAAGAACGCCAGATCCTCGCCGCTCTCGATCATCCGCACATCGCGGGACTGTTGGACGGCGGAACGACAGACGACGGCCTGCCGTATTTCGTGATGGAGTTCATCGAAGGCCAGCCGCTCTACAGTTACTGCGACGCGCACCAGCTCAGCATCAGCGAACGTCTGAAACTGTTTCGTTCGATCTGTGACGCCGTCCACTACGCGCACCAGAAACAGGTCGTACACCGCGACATCAAACCTTCAAACGTCCTCGTCACTTCCGAAGGCGTTCCGAAACTGCTCGACTTCGGTATCGCGAAGCTACTCAATCCACAGCTCGCGGGCGACATCACGCACGATCCAACAGCGACTGCGATGCGTCTGATGACGCCGGAATACGCGTCGCCCGAACAAGTGCAAGGCGCGCCCACTACGCCGAGCACCGACGTCTACTCGCTCGGCGTCCTGTTGTACGAACTGCTCACCGGACATCGCCCGTATCGTCTGGTGAATCGCGCACCGCATGAAATCGCGCGCGTTATCTGCGAAGAATCGCCGACGCCGCCGAGCGTCATCATCACTCGCGCCGAAGATCTGTTGCCAAGTCTCTACGCCGGCGACGACGCGACCACGCTGAAACAGCTCTACATCACCCGCGGCGGCACTCTCGAATCCATTCGCCGCGCACTCGCCGGCGATCTCGACAACATCGTCATGCAGGCGCTCCGCAAGGAACCGGAGTGGCGTTATCAAACCGCCGCCGAACTGCGCGACGACATCACGCGCTACCTCGAAGGCCGCCCGGTTTCGGATCTGCCCGATCCGCCAAACGCCTCGGCGTTATCGCGACCGGACGCGTCGAACGAAAACTCGCTGGCCGTGTTGCCGATGAAGTTGTTCGACATCAATCAACTGGAAGCGAGTCCGGACTATCTCGGCACCGGCCTGGCCGACGCTCTCATCACGCGGCTCAGCGCGATTCGTAGTTTTGCCGTGCGGCCGACGAGCAGCGTGCTGCGTTACGGCGCCGACGCCGATCCGCTGCGCGCAGGCCGTGAGCTTGGCGTTGCCTTTGTGCTCGACGGACGAATTCGCCGCTCGGCAGACCGGATCAGGGTGACGATTCAGTTGCTCAACGTGAAAGACGAGACGACCGCGTGGGCCGGACAGTTTGACGAGCAATTCACGGACGTGCTGAACCTCGAAGACGTCATCTCTTCGCACGTCGCCGAAGCGATCCTGCCGCACCTGACAGTCGATCAGCGACTGCGGCTCGCGAAACGCGGCACTGACAATCCGCAAGCGCACGAAGCGTACTTGCGCGGCCGTTTTTACTGGAACACGTTTACCGAGGATGGCTTCGCGCGCGCGATCGTCTGTTATCAACAAGCCATCGCCCTCGATCCGAAGTACGCGCTCGCCTACGCCGGCGTCGCCGCTTATCACCTTTGGCTTGGTGTCTTCACCGTGATGCCGTTTGCCGAGTGTGCCGCCGCCGCCTACGAAGCCGCGGCCACATCAGTCGAGCTGGATCCGAACCTCGCGGAAGGACACGCCTCGCTGGGTGAAGCCATACTCTGCCGCGACTACGCCTGGGCCAGCGCCGAACATCATCTCGTGCGCGCGATCGAGCTCGATCCAAACTACTCTCCCGCGCGCATCTGGTACGCGTTGCAGCTCGGGATGGAAGGGCGTTTCAGTGAATCGCTGCGGCAGGCGCACATCGCCCGCGATCTCGATCCGCTCGCGGTGATTTCTCGCTTCGCCGTCGTGTGGTGCTCGTATCACGCGCGTCGCTACGACGAAGCCTACCGGTTTGCCAGCGCCACGCTCGAAAACGAGCCGCGCAATCTGATGATGGTTTACGCCTCGAGCTTCGTGCTCAGCCGTCTCGGCCGGCACGACGAAGCAATCGAGGCCGCCGAGAAATGCGTGGAGCTGCTCGGCAAAGCTTCGCACACGCTCGGACGCCTGGGCGCCGCGTATGCTGCGGCGGGCCGATTTGAGGAAGCCGAGCAAGTGCTCGCCGACATGGATCGACTGGCCGAGCGACGTACGGTTTCTCCGTATCACCTGGGACTCGTCTACAGCGCGCTCGATCGCAAGGAAGAAGCGCTCAACCTACTCGAACAGGCATACGAAACCGGCGATGCGAAGGTGCTCTGGGCGGGAGTCGATCCCGAACTCGATCGGCTGCACGGTCATCCACGTTACAACGATCTGTTACGCAAGCTGGATCACCGGCTGGCCGCGCTGCCGCCGTTGGCCGGTCAACTTCGCGAAGAGCAGGAATCGATCGCCGTGCTTCCGTTTCGCGTGCTCAGCCCGCCGGGAGAAAACACTGGCGACGAGTATCTCGGCATTGGTTTGACTGACGCGCTCATCACGCGTCTCAGCAACGTTCGCCGTCTGGTCGTGCGGCCGACGAGCAGTGTGCTGCGTTATCACGGCGCGAACGTCGACCCGCTCAGCGCCGGACGCGATCTCGGGATCGATTACGTCGTTGACGGCACGTTACGTCGTATCGGCGATCGTCTCCGCGTCACGGCGCAACTGCTCGGCGTGGCCGAGGGCGTTACGCGTTGGGCCGAACAGTTTGACGAGGATTCGACCGACGTGTTGCAGATCGAGGATTCGATCTCGGAGAAAGTCGCCTCCGCGCTGTTGCCGCAGTTGACGGGCGACGAGCAACATCAACTCTCGAAGCGCGGCACTGACAGTTCCGAAGCCTTCGAAGCCTACCTGCGCGGCCGTTATTACTGGAACTCCTACACCGAAACCGGCCTCGCGAAAGCACTCGAATCTTATCAACGCGCGATCAAGCTCGATCCCGATTACGCGCTCGCTTACACGGGCATCGCCGATTACTACAACTGGCTCGGCGTCTTCGGTATCAAGCCGTTTGCGGAGTCGTCCGCAGCAGCCAAACAAGCGGCGGCGAAAGCGGTCGAGCTGGATTCAACGTCAGCGGAAGCTTACTCAGCACTCGGCTTCGCCACCGTCACTCACGATTTCGACTGGGCCGTGGCCGAAAGCCAGCACCGTCGCGCGCTCGAGATCAATCCGAACTACGCGACCGCCCATCACTGGTACGCCTTTCATCTCGTGATGGAAGGACGATTTGAGGAAGGCGTCGACCAGATGCTGCGCACGCGCGAGCTCGATCCGCTTTCACCCGGCGTCTTGCAGGCGCTCGGTTGGTGTTATTACCAGGCGCGCCGTTTTGACGAGTCGATCGCGACGTTTCGCGCCATGCTCGACACGACGCCTGATTTTCCTTACGGGCTGATCACTTACTCGTGGGTCCTGCGCCACTCCGGCGCCACCGATGAAGCCGTGAAAGCCGCGGAGAAAGCTTTAGATCTTTCCGGTGGCGGACAGTTTTACATCGCCGCCACGGGCGCGTCTTACGCGGCGGGCGGCAAACAGCAGGAAGCGCGCGCCGTGCTCGAACGTTTGGAGCAGATGATGGTCCACGGCTATGTTTCGCCGTATCAACGCGCGTTGATTCACCTGCACCTCGGCGAACGCGACCGTGCGCTCGAGCTGCTGCACCAGGCGCAGACGATTCGCGACGCATGGATCGTGTGGCTGGGCGTCGAACCGCAGTGGGATCCTTTGCGCGGCGAACCGGCATTCGAAAGCATTCTCCAGGACCTGCGGCATCCAACGCTGATCCGCAAAGCAGCGCAGGCGACGGCTGCGGCAGCGCCGCTGCAAAAACGAAAACGAAGCGGCGCGCACATCCCGCCCGTGACGATGCAGATCCTCAGTCCCGCGCCCGATACGAAGGCGGGTGAAAATGAAGAGGCTCGTCAGCTCTACACCGCCGGCCGTTACTACTCGACGCGCCGGACTGCCGAGGGCTTGCGCCAGGCAATCGAGCGTCTGGAACGCGCGGTTGAGCTCGATCCGCAGTTTGCGATTGCGCACTCTGAATTAGCCGACTGCTACGCGTTGCTGAACTGGTACGTCGAACCGCCGCCGCGCGGCGCGTGGGAAAGCGCCAAGGCGTCGGCACTGCGCGCCGTCGCCGCGGATCCGGAGTTGGCCGAAGCACACGCGTCACTCGGATTCGTCAGGCTGCACTACGACCGCGACTGGGTCGATGCCGAACGCGAACTGCGCAAAGCGATTCAGTTGAAGCCGGGTAATCAGGTGGCCCATCGCTGGTACGCCTACAGCTTGTCAGCCATGGGCCGGCATGATGAGGCGTACGCCGAAATCGAACGCGCGCGCCAGATCTCGCCGCAGTCGGCCGTGATCGCGACCGCGGTGGCGAACGTTTTGTTCCTCGCCGGCAAGTTTGACGAAGCGATCCAGCAGTGCCGGAAGTCGCTGGAGTTGGATCCGGGCGCGGTCGCCGCGCACACAATCTTGCGCTGGGCGTATGAGTTGAAAGGCATGCAGTCGGAAGCACTCGCGGCGTTTGAACAGGAGCGCAGCTTTGCCGGCGACACGCCGACGACGCACGCGAAGCGCGCGCACGTGCTCGCGGCAATCGGCAAAAAGGCTGAAGCGCGCTCGATACTCGAAGACATCATCACCAAGCGCACGCAAAATTGGGTGACGGCTTACGAGATCGCCATCATCTTCACCTGGCTTGGCGACTTCGACAACGCGTTCAAGTGGCTGATACAGGCTGAACGCGAACATGCCGTCGGCTTCACCTTCGTCCGCGTCGATCCGCACCTGGCTCCGCTCCGCTCCGATCCACGCTTCATCGATCTGCTACGCGAAACGGAGAAGACGATTCCTTGACGCCAAAAGAAAACCTCGACGCCTGGGTGCGAGAAGTCATTCAGTGGCATTTCAATCCCGAAACCGGTTGTCCTTTCTGGCTCGACTTCGCTCAAAACCTGTCGTGGGATCCGCGCGCAGAGATCCGGAGTTACGACGATCTTTCCCGCTTCGGTTTTTTTCAGGATGAGTGGCTGCGCGGCGGGCCGGTACGCCGTTGGGTGCCGAAAGGTTTTGCGGGGCGTCCCGTCTACACTTTCGAAACGGGCGGCAGCACGGGCGTGCCGAAGTCGCGCATCAACATCGACGATTTTCGCATTGATTACGAGGCGTTCAGCGACACGTTACCCGAAGAGTTCTTTCCGCGCGGCGCGGATTGGCTGTCGCTCGGGCCAACGGGGCCGCGTCGCTTGCGGCTGGCGGTCGAACACCTCGCGCAGCATCGCGGCGGGATCTGTTTCATGGTCGATCTCGATCCGCGTTGGGTGATCAAGCTGCTCAAGATGGGCCAGCCGAAAATGGCCGAGCAGTACAAGCAGCACGTCGTCGATCAGGGACTCACGCTGCTGCGCGCGCACGAGAACATTCGCTGTCTGTTCACGACGCCCAAATTGTTGGAGGCGCTCTGCGAAAAGATCTCGCTGAAGAAGGCGGGCATCACCGGCGTGTTTTGCGGCGGCACGGAAATGACGCCGCAGTTTCATCGCTTCGCAGTCGAGGAACTGCTCGAAGGCGCCTACTTCGCGCCGACTTACGGAAACACGTTGATGGGTCTGGCCGTACATAAACCGAGAGTTCCCGAAGACAACTACGCGATCATTTATTATCCACCGGTGCCGCGGGCGATGGTCGAGGTGGTGGACCCGAACGATCCGGAGCGAGTGGTTGGTTACGGCGAGACCGGCCGCGTGCGCTTGACGACGTTGACGAAAGAGTTTTTCATGCCGCGTTTTCTGGAGCGTGATGAAGCGGAACGCGAACCGCCGTGCGAGCAGTATCCGTGGGACGGCGTGCGCAACGTGCGGCCGTTTTCGAAGCTGCAGGCGAACGTCGTGGAGGGAGTTTACTGAATTGCCGATTGCCGATTTGCGATTGCCGATTTTGCGGCAAGGTCAGCCGTACTACAGCCTCGACGTCGTGCGCGTCGCGCATCACCGCACGCGTGAACCGTTCGTCGAAGTCAGCCAGGCTAATCCGGGTTTGATCCGTCGCGACCTCGGCAAGCAGGCCATCCCCAAATCCTTTCTAAATAAACTTACGACGCGCGAACTCGTCGCTATCTGCGCACGCGCCGCTGAACACTTCGTTGACGATCCCGCAGACTACATCAGTCAAGTCTCGGCAACCACTGGCCTGCCTTACGTCCTGGCTGAACGAAACATGTTCAAGATCAAGAGCATGCTTGCCAGCATGGAACTCGTGCTCAACGGCCTGACACGCAACCTCGATTGGCAACTGCTCGATCGCGGCTTCGGCGAGGTCGCAGGACGCGAGCTGAGTTTCTTTCCCCGCACGCAATCACTCGGCGCCGTGCTGCCGAACAACTCGCCCGGCGTGCACTCACTGTGGATTCCCGCGTTCGCGTTGCGCATTCCGCTGGTGCTGAAACCGGGCAGCGCCGAGCCCTGGACGCCTTACCGCATCATCCAGTCGCTGATCAAAGCGGGCGCGCCGGCCGAGGCTTTCAGTTTTTATCCGACCGACCACGCGGGCGCGAGCGAGATCCTGCGCAACTGCGGCCGGTCGCTGCTGTTCGGCGACAGCTCGACGACCTCGATTTGGGCCAACGATCCGCGCATCGAGATTCACGGACCCGGCTACAGTAAAGTCGTCATCGGCGAAGACTGCGTCGACGACTGGGAGCAGTATCTCGACGTGCTGGTGGCTTCGATCGCCGACAACGGCGGCAGGTCTTGCGTGAATGCGTCGGCGGTTTGGACACCGCGTCACGCTGATGAAATCAGCGAAGCACTCGCCGAGCGGCTCGCGCAGATCGTTCCGCGTGCGGCCGAAGATCCGCAGGCGCAAATCGCGCCGTTTGTCGATCCGCCGGTCGCCGCGCGCATCAACTCGATCATCGATCAGGGCCTGAATGAACCCGGCGCGCGCGACGTCACCGCTTCGTATCGTCAAACGGAGCGACTCGTCACCTGGAACGGCTGCTCTTACTTAAATCCAACCGTAATCCGTTGTGATGCGGATCATCCGCTCGCGAACCGTGAATTCCTGTTTCCGTTTGTCGCCGTCGTGGACGTCCCGCAGGATCAGCTCGGGTCACGACTCACGTCCAGTCTCGTCGTTACCGCCATCACCAGGGATCCGGCGCTCATTCAAACACTCGTCAACTCTTCGCATATCGATCGCCTCAACATCGGACCCGTGCCAACCAACCACGTCAGTTGGGACCAGCCGCACGAAGGCAATCTCTTCGAGCATCTTTACGGCCGCCGCGCGTTCCAACGCGCCATCGCCGTCTGAGGTACGCGCTGTTGCGGATTCTCTATCTCACAGGTGGCGCCGGGCGAATGTATTGCGGCAGTTGCCTGCGCGACAACGCGATGGCCACCGAACTGCTCGCGCGCGGACACGACGTGCTGCTGTTGCCCGTCTACACCCCGACGTTCACCGACGAGCCAAACGTCAGCCGCGATCACGTGGTGCTCGGCGGCATCAGCGCGTATCTCGAACAGTACGTTCCCTTCTTTCGCAAGACGCCCGCGTGGCTCGATCGTTTGTGGGACTCGAAGGCGGTGCTGAGTCTCGCGTCGCGCAAATCGATCTCGACCAATCCAAAGATGCTCGGCGAGATGACGGTGTCGGTGCTGAAAGGCGAAGACGGATTTCAACGCAAAGAGATTCACAAGCTGATCGAGTGGCTCAAAACCGAATCGCCGCCGGACGTCATTAATTTGCCCTACACGCTGCTCATCGGGCTCGCGGCGCCGCTCCGGGAAGCACTGAATCGCCCCATCGTCTGCACGCTCCAGGGGGAAGATCTTTTTCTCGACGGTTTGCAGGAACCTTATCGCAGTGAGGCGATGGACTTGATTCGCCGGCAGGTGCGTCATGTCGATCTGTTTCTTTCCGTGAGCGAGTACTACGCGGAGTTCATGCCTCGGTATCTCGGCATTCCGGCCGAGAAAATTTGTGTGGTTCCACTCGGGATCAATCCGCAGGGTTTTGAACTGCGCGAAGAAAAAAGCGCGCGCCCGTTTACCGTCGGCTTCCTGGCGCGCGTCGCGCCGGAAAAAGGACTGCACGTGTTGGCCGAAGCGTATCGACTGTTGCGCCACTCCGGGGATTTACCGGAAGCCCAATTCGAGGTCGCCGGATACATGGCTGCGGACTGCAAACCTTACCTCAACGAGATTGAAGCTGACCTGAGGAAAGCCAAACTCGGCGATGAGTTCCACTACCGCGGCGTACTCGATCGCGCGGAGAAGATCGCGTTCCTGCGCGGGCTCGATGTGATGTCGATTCCGGCGACCTACGACGAACCGAAAGGCGTCTCGCTGCTCGAAGCGATGGCCTGCGGCGTGCCGCTCGTCCAACCACGTCGCGGCGGGTTCACCGAGATTATCGAGAAGACCGGTGGCGGTTTGCTGGTTCCGCCCGACGATCCGAAGGCCCTGGCCGACGGCATACGCGAGATCTATCGCAACCGAGAACTAGCGTCGGAACTGGGCGCCAAAGGCTTCCGCGGCGTGCGCGAACACTACACCGCGGCGCACATGGCCGATAGAGTTCTTGAAGCCTACGAAAAAGTCGCCACGGATTTATCCGTGTTATCTGTGGCTTGAGTGGAGACAGAAAACGTTGTTACGGGTCGAGAAAGTTTCCAAGGACTATCCCACACCCGCTGGGCCACTCCGCATCGTCAGCGACGTTTCGCTCGAACTGCCGCAGGGCTCCGCGGTCGCAATCATGGGTCCGTCGGGCAGCGGCAAGAGCACGCTGCTCTACATGCTCGGCGCGCTCGAACCGCCGTCCAGCGGCACGATCAAGCTCGACGATCAGGACCCGTTCGTGCTCGACGCGAAGCGGCTCGCCGCCTTTCGCAATCAACGCATCGGTTTCGTCTTTCAGGACCACTGCCTGCTGCCGCAATGCTCCGTGATCGAGAACGTCTTGACTCCTACTCTGGTCGCCTCACCAAACGGCGCTGTCGACGAACGAGCGCGAAATCTGCTGGATCAAGTTGGACTCGCTGAAAGGATCACTCATCTGCCCGGACAGCTCTCCGGCGGCGAGAAGCAGCGCGTCGCACTCGCGCGTGCTTTGATCATGAAACCGCGTCTGCTTTTGTGTGACGAACCGACCGGCAACCTCGATCAAAAGGCGGCTGAAGTCGTCGCGGGCATGCTGCTCGACATTCACCGGCAGGCAAACACGATCCTGATCGTCGTCACTCACAGCGCCGAACTCGCGGCTCGTTTCCCGCAGCGCTTCGAACTCAGAAATCAACATCTCGAGCCGGCGTGATGCGTACCACTCGCCTGATACAACGCAGCCTCGCTTACTACTGGCAAACAAATGTCGTCGTCGTGCTCGGGGTCGCGATCGCGGTTGCGGTGCTCACGGGCGCGTTGTTGATTGGTGCGTCGGTGCGCGGCAGCCTGCGCGACCTCGTGTCACAGCGCCTCGGTCGGACGGACGATTTCGTCGCCTCGACGGGTTTCTTCCGCGAACAGCTCGCGACAGATCTTTTGCAGCCGGGCACATTCACGACGAGCGGGATCGAGAGCACGTGTCCGCTGATCGCGCTCGACGGAGTGGTGACACACGAAGCAAGCCACCGGCGCGCGGGGCAGGTACGCGTTTACGGAGTCGATGATCGGTTCTGGCAGTTCAACGGCGTCGCGATCGATACGCCGCAGAACCGCCAGGCGCTGGTGAGCGAGAGCCTCGCCAGTGAGTTGAGTTCAAGCGTCGGCGATTCGATTCTGCTGCGGATTGAAAAACCTTCCGACATTCCCATCGAATCGCTGCACGGCCGCAAAGAAGATCCCGGCCGCACAATCCGCCTGAATCTCCGCTCCGTGCTGCCGCAGACTGCGCTCGGTGAGTTTTCACTACGGCCGCAACAGGGACCGGTGCGCGCCATCTTCGTCTCCCTGTCGTTTCTGCAACAGGAGTTGGGTCAGCAAGGAAAGGTCAACACCATCCTCGTCGCCGAACGTTCGTCGATGAAGACCGACGAACGTCAACACGTACCCGCGACGCTCGCGTCGTTACTAAAGTCCAAAGCGACGCTGGAAGATCTCGGCCTCAAGCTGCGCGTGCTCGAACAGCAACAGGCGATCGCGCTCGAGAGCAACAGCAACATCATCAGCGACCCGGTGGCGCAGGCCGCACAGGAATCCGCATCGGCCTTGTCACTGAAGACGGTTTCGGCGCTTTCCTATCTCGCGAACGGCATCAGCGCGGGGGACCGCACCGTGCCGTATTCACTTGTCAGCGCCGTTGACGGTGCGACGTTCGAGGAAATCGAGCATCAAGGCCGCCACATCATCGACAGCTATACCGGGCTGCCGCTGATCATTATTAATGACTGGACTGCGCGAGAACTGAACGTCAAGGAACTCGAAGACACCGTTTCACTCGAGTACTACGTTTGGCACGAAGGTGGGCGGCTCGAGACTAAGAAAGCAGACTTTACGGTGGCGGCGATTGTGCCGATGTCCGGCTTCGCAGCGGATCGCGATCTAGTGCCCGCGTATCCCGGCATCACCGAGTCGGAAAATATCTCCGACTGGGACCCGCCGTTTCCGATTGACCTGAACCGCGTGCGCAAACAGGATGAAGACTACTGGCATCGATATCGGACCACTCCGAAAGCTTTCATCGTGCTGGCCGATGGCCAAAAACTGTGGCAGACGCGTTTCGGCAAACTGACGTCAATCCGCTTTCAAACCGATAACGCCCAACCCCCGCCGGATCGCGCAAATCTCCTTTCCGCGCGCTTGCGCCAGTCGCTTGATCCCTCACAGCTCGGCTTTCAAATCGTTCCCGTTCGCGCGCAAGGCTTGCAAGCATCGCGCGGCGCAACCGACTTCGGCGAATACTTTCTCTACTTCAGTTTCTTCCTCGTCATCTCCGCGCTGCTGCTGACCGCGCTCTTCTTTAAACTCGGCATCGAACAACGTCTCCGCGAAATCGGCACCTTACAAGCGCTCGGCTTTCCGGCTTCGCGCATTCGCCGGCTGTTTCTCGCGGAAGGCGTGTTGCTCGCGGTAGCAGGCAGTGTCATCGGCGCGTTTGGCGCGATTGGTTACGCGAAGCTGTTGATGTACGGGCTGCGCACGTGGTGGGTCGATGCCGTCGGCACCACGTCGTTGACGCTGCACGTGTCGTGGCTACCGATGTTGATTGGCGCGGCGGGCGGAGTGGTTGCTGCTGTCGTGTGTGTGTTGTTGACGCTGCGAAAAGTAGGACGGGGATCTACACGAGAGTTACTAGTAGGCGAGAGTCCAAAGAGAAGAAGGATTTTGCGGATCGGGATCGGGGCGACAGTTGTTGGAGTAGCGTTGTTGGTAACGGGTGCGCTGCACCTTATCCCGCAAGCCGGCGCGTTCTTCGGTGGTGGCGTGGTGTTGCTCGTTGCGAGCGTGTGCTTTTTGGCGAGTTGGCTGCAACGCCGGAACCGAAAACCGATCCAGGGCACGGGCTGGTGGAGCATCTCGTTGCTCGGGTTTCGTAATGCTTCGCATCGTCCGAGCCGGACGGTGTTGTGCGTCGCGCTGATCGCTTCCGCCGCCTTCATCATCGTCGCCGTCGACGCGTTTCGACGCACGAGCGCAGCCGCTTCGGACCGCCACTCCGGCAGCGGCGGTTTTCCACTGTTCGCCGAATCGTTGTTGCCGATCGTTCACAACGCAAACACGCCCGCCGGGCGCGAGGCACTGAATCTCAGCGCCGGCAACGACGCCGCGGTCATGCAGGATCTCAAGTTTGTAAACTTCCGCCTGCGCCCCGGCGACGACACGAGCTGTCTGAATCTCTATCAACCACGCAATCCGAAGATCATCGCGCCGCCCGAAAGTTTCATCGCAGACAATCGCTTCACGTTCCAAAGCACGATCGACAAACAGGAACAGAATCCGTGGCGGCTCTTGCAGCGCGAATTCCCGGACGGCGCCGTTCCCGTGATTGCCGACGCGAATTCCCTCACCTATGTCTTGCATCTGAAAGTCGGCGACGACTTGCTCGTTGACCATCGCGCGCAAACGCTGCGGCTTCGTATCGTCGGCGCGCTCAGCGACAGCATCTTCCAAAGCGAGCTGCTGATGTCAGACAAAAACTTCGTCCGCCTCTTTCCCGACGAACAAGGTTACCGCTTCTTCCTGCTCGACACTCCCGCCGCAAAATCCCCGGCCGTCTCCGCGGTGCTTGAAGATCGCCTCTCCGACTTCGGCTTCGACGCGCAGTCAACTACCGATCGCCTCTTAAATTTTCACCGCGTCGAAAACACGTATCTATCCACGTTTCAACTGCTCGGCGGCCTTGGCCTCGTGCTCGGCACGCTGGGCATGGCGGCCGTGCTGTTGCGCAACGTCTTCGAACGACGGCGAGAACTGGCCCTGTTGCGCGCCGTAGGGTATAACTCTTCCCACTTCGCGTTGATGGTGATTAGCGAAAACGTCCTGATGCTGTGCTGCGGCCTCGCGATCGGGTTTGTCTGCGCGTTGCTCGCGATTGCTCCCGTGTTCTTCGAACGCGGCGGCCGCTTGCCGAACGTTTCACTTGGTCTGTTGCTGCTGGCGGTGTTGGTCTCAGGGGCGTTGGCTTCGCTCGCGGCGACGCTCGCTGCGCTGCGCTCGCCGCTTCTGCCTGCACTCCGCGCGGAGTGATCCTTTTAATCCGAGGAGCAGAACCATGCGCTACCGAGTTTTCGGAATCCTTGCTGTTCTCGTGCTCTCGCTTTCAATCGCCAGGGCTGACAACTGGCCGCAGTGGCGCGGGCCGAACCTTAACGGCACCAGCGACGAAAAGAACCTGCCTCTTAAATGGACCACCGAAGAGAATATCGCCTGGAAAGTCGCCATGCCGGGTTGGAGCGGCTCGACGCCAATCATCTGGCGCGACCGTATTTTCCTCAACGTCGCCGACGGCCAGAACCTGTTCCTCTGGTGCGTCGATAAAACCAAAGGCGAAGTGCTCTGGAAGCAACCGCTCGGCGGCGGCAACGTGAAGATGCGCAAGCAAAACATGTCGTCGCCTTCACCAGTCACTGACGGCCGCGCCGTTTACGTAATGACGGGCACCGGCATCCTCAAAGCCTTCGACTTCGCCGGCAAAGAACTCTGGTCGCGAGACATTCAAAAAGATTACGGCGCCTTTGGGTTGAACTGGGGTTACGCTTCGTCGCCGTTGCTGTTTGAAGACGCGCTGTTTGTGCAGGTGTTGCACGGCATGCGCACGGACGATCCGTCGTACGTGATGCGTATCGACAAGAAGACCGGCAAGACCGTTTGGAAAGTCGAACGCCCAACGAATGCGATTGTCGAATCGCCCGACTCCTACACGACGCCGGCATTGCTTCGTTACGGCAAGACCACCGAGATCGTGATCACGGGCGGGGACTGCGTCACCGGTCACGATCCCGCGACCGGGAAAGAACTCTGGCGCGCCAACGGACTCAACCCCGACAAGAATCCTTCGTATCGCATCGTCGCGTCGCCGATCATTTTCAACGACGTCATCTACGCGCCGACGCGCGTGAAGCCGTTGCTCGCGCTGCGTGCCGGCGGACGCGGCGACATCACCAGTTCGCACGTGTTGTGGTCCACCGTGAATGGTCCGGACGTGCCGACGCCCGTCACTGACGGCAAGTATTTTTACATCGTGAACGACCGCGGCATCATGTGGTGTCTCGACGCGAAGACGGGGGCGGAAGTTTACGGGCAGCAACGCATCAAGTCGGGCACCTACAGCGGCTCGCCCGTGTTGGCCGACGGCAAGATTTACGTGACGAATGAAGATGGGCTAACGACGGTCGTTCAGGCCGGTGCGAAGTTTGAAGTGCTGGCGGAGAACCCTTTGAACGACTACACCCTGAGCTCACCCGCGATCTCCGACGGGCAGCTCTTCATCCGCACCGCTCAATATTTGTATTGCATCGGAAAGAAAGCCGGCTCTTAGCAAGGATCTGGCTTTAGAGATCGGTTTGAAATCCCCTTCCTAAGGACGTACGCATGTTGCGCTCAACGATAATCGCGTTTCTCCTCGTAATCACGGTCAACGCTCAACAGTCTCAACTCGGCCGGGTCGAGTTCCCAACCTCCGGTTCACCCGCCGCCCAAGCGCACTTCCTGCGCGGCCTGGCTGCCCTGCACTCATTCTGGTACGAAGAAGCGCTCGAAGCCTTTCGCGAGTCAACGAAAGCCGATCCGGATTTCATGATGGGCTACTGGGGCGAGGCGATGTCGTACAACCATCCGCTCTGGTCCGAACAGGATCTCGCCGCCGCGCGACAGGCGATCGCCAAGATCAAAGACACGCCCAAGCTGACGGATCGCGAACGCGCTTACCTGAAGGCGGTCAAAGCGCTCTACGGCGACGGTGACAAACGCGCGCGTGACCTCGCGTACTCCGCTGCGATGGAAAAAGTCTATCACGCGTATCCGGAGGATCTCGATGCAGCGGCGTTCTACTCGTTGTCGCTCCTCGGCCTGATGCAGCCCGGCGAAAAAGGCTACCGCTTGCAGGCGCAGGCCGGCGCGATCGCGCTCGCGGTCTACGAGAAGAACCCGAACCATCCGGGCGCGGCGCATTACATCATTCATGCGTTCGACGATCCCGATCACGCGATACTCGCCTTGCCGGCCGCGCGCCGTTACGCCGATATCGCGCCCGAAGCGCATCACGCGCGTCACATGCCGTCGCACATATTTCTCCAGTTGGGAATGTGGCCCGAGGTAGCGGCGTCGAACGAGGCGGCGTGGGAGTCGTCAGATAACTGGATGAAGCAAAAGAAGCTGCCACTGAGCGTGCGCGATTATCACAGCCTGCACTGGCTGCTCTACGCGTATCTCCAGCAAGGCCGGTACACGAAGGCGGAGGAGTTGTTGAAGTTGATGAAGCAGGTCATGGCTGAGTCGACTAACGACAACAAGTTGCGGCCTGATTATTACGAGAACAATTACGCGAACATGGCCGCGGCGTTTATCGTCGAAACCGAGCGCTGGGATCTGGCCGCTGAACTTTTTCCTCCGAACAATCCCGCAAATCCCACTTCGCAAAGCTCGATGAGCGGGAGTCACGCCGGACATGGTAGTGCTCAGACCGACACCGTGCGTTATTCGCGCGCGAGCCGCACACTACCGCCGTTCATTCGTGCTTTGTCCGCGTCGATCCGTGGTGCTGAAGCGGAGGCTGTGGACGGAATTCGCGGAATGGAAGTCTCCGCAGTCGGTGCGGCGAGTAAAGGGGATTTTAAAACCGCGATCGAAACGATGAAGAAAGCGACGGCGATGGAAGAGGAATCCGGCGCGCCTTCGGGACCGCCGTCGCTCATCAAACCGACGCACGAACTCTTCGGAGAAATACTTTTGCAGGCGGGTAAACCCGCCGACGCCGCAGTGCAGTTTCGCACCGCGTTGCTGCGACAACCGAACCGCGCCCGCTCCCTGTTGGGTCTCGCACGCGCTGCTGCGCAAAGCGGGGATCAAACAACCGCCGCAGCGACGTACGCAAAATTCCTCGACCAGTGGAAGCAGGCAGACGGACTTCCGGAACTTCGTGAAGCGCGCGACTACGTGAAAGTCGAGAAGTAGGCTGCGTATGAAAGAACCACCGACTTTGGTCGGTGGGATTTCTCGCTCTGCTGCCTACCTCAGGGTAGGTTGCGTTTGAAAGAACCACCGACTTTAGTCGGTGGGTTTCTCGCTCTGCTACCTACCTCAGGGTAGGTTGCGTTTGAAAGAACCACCG
>Ga0081539_10002762_pt1 | contig 23626 bp, 21 predicted proteins | sample TabmetS4T2R2_FD_71023 | JGI IMG/M metagenome (GOLD analysis project Ga0081539, IMG submission 71023) | Tabebuia heterophylla rhizosphere microbial communities from the University of Puerto Rico - S4T2R2 | ecosystem: Host-associated > Plants > Roots > Rhizosphere ...
GAGCCAGGCTTTGTTGAAGAAAGTGCAAAGTTTGTCGGGGCCCGCCATCCAGATCAGGACCGGCGTCGCATCGGCCATGGTCCGGAAACGAGCTTCACTTTCGTTCAAGGAACTTTCGGCCCGACGCCGCCGCAGAAGGTTGGTCACCAGGACAGAAATGAGCACGGCCTCTCCCAGGGAGAGGACCGCGCTAGCGATGATCCAGCCGCGATACCGCTGCCATCGCCTGGGCTCGCGAAATAAGATTGTGCTGCCGGAAGGCAGGCGCGCTTGGTCGATCTTCCATTTTTGCAGCTCACGCCAGTCGTAGCGCGGCGGTAACCGCTCAATCAGCCGTGGCGGAAGACTCGAGGCCGGTTGACCATGTAAAATGGCGACGGCCATGGCGGCCGCTTCTCGTCCAGCCTGTTCGCTGGGGAAGAGGCGACCGCCGACAATTCCCAAGCCCATTTGGTGATCGAAAATTCCGTTGATCGGACAATTGGCGACGGCGTGAAGTCTTTGCAGCGCTTCGTCTGCGTTGTGGGTCACGCCCGCGGCGTCGCGCAAGAGTAGCTCAAAGAAAATGTAGGAGTGCGGCGGAAGCGTAGCCGCGCGCTCCAGCATTTGATCGAACGAAAGATCGTCGAAGTAAGTGAAGTTCACGCGCGGGGCGAGGGGCTCGGCTGCTTTGCGGAAAGCTTCCTTCCAAAATTTTTCCAGCGGCGTTGCCCCTGCCACCACGGCAATGTTTTTCGTTTCGGGCGCAACGCGCATCATGTCTTCGAGCAAGCCGGGGAGATCAATGACCATGCCAACGAAAGCGGCGTTCTTGTCCAACGCGTGTTCGGGCAGCAGCCGGCGATCAATCGAAGCGTAGAGAATCGCAGTGTGTGGAAAAAGGCGGTCCCGATATTTGGCGATGAAAATTCCCGCGGGCGATCCGATGGTCGCGACGAGATCAGGCTGCCATTTGGCGAATCGTTTTTCCAGATAATCGACCAGTGCGTCCTGCATCTCCGGGTCGGCATAGCGCGCCATGTCTACCGAGACCTCATCGAGATCGACGCGCTCGCCCATTTTTTCGACGAGCGCAGTTTCGAAGGCGGTCGAGTGCACCGTGAATGGTGGCGAGGCGCTGCCAAAAGAATGGACCAGGAGCACCCGCTTTGGTGCAGGCGGGGATGTCGCCCTGAGGCTGAGTGGGGCGAGCAGAAACTGGACGAGGAAGGCGAGCGAAATGACCCTGAAAAAGGCGCAACTGAATCTATCGCCCGCCCCGATATCCTGACAGCCAGCGACAGGTTTCAAGGTGGCCCGCTCTTCAATGCCCTCAGTCTCGCTCATGAAAAAACGGGATTCACGTTACATCTAGCACGAGAATGGGCGGCCGGAGAAACCCTTTTTTCCCACGTCGCCGGACCGGCGTCAGCCGGGTCGCGAGCGCAATGCTCATCTCAGACTTTCGTCCGATGGAGCGCGATCAGCGCGACGATCTAACGTTGTCGGGAAGAACCAACAACTGAATAAGAGTATGAAACATTCATTCAAGCTCGGAACCCTTCTCCTTGGCTGTGTCCTCATCGTGGCGACCTGCCTTGGAGCGGAGGGACAACAGCCAGACCCAACTATCCGACTTGGCGGTGGGTTCGACGGCCACTACAATGCGGGCGCAGCCGGAATGACCCTGGCCGGCGGTGGGGTTAATCTAAAGATAACGAAGTAAGGCGCGGTTTGACTTTATGAAACAGCTGCCTCTGCTAGCTCTCGTTGGAATAATTGTCTGTCTCTCCGCCTGTACCACCGCGCCGCCGGTAAGCGTGAAAACGGACTTCGATCGCGGGGCGCAATTTGGCCGGTATCACACTTACGCACTCGATCCGGGTCCCACCGGGCTTGCCCCCAGTGGCGACGCAGCCTTGCAAGAGGCCCTCCGCTCAACCCTTGCCGGACGCGGGCTGACGGAAGCGGCGCGCGGCAATGCGGATTTGTATATCATCTCAACGGTTATCACCCAGGAAAAGCTTCATTCCATGCCAACCGGCGTCACAACCTACGTGCCCTCACGATATGGCCGGTACGGCGGGACATGGCTCTTGAACACCGACGTCCGGGAATACACCGAAGGCGCGCTGGTGATCGATGTGGTAGATAGGAAGTCCCGCGCGCTGGTCTTCCGAGGGATAGGCCAGGCTGTTGTCGGCATTCAAGAAAGGAATGCTGCCGCGATCAAGGAAGCGGTCAGCAAAATGGCGGCCGAGATTCCGTCGGCCTGAGGCATGAAGCCTCGGGCAGCGGGCATCGGACAGCGTTAAGAACGTGCCTGCGTTGTCATCTCTTTATCAAATTAGCTTCGCATCTCCTGGTCGGCTGATACCTTATGCGATCGCCGCCGCCTTTTCGCTTGGCGGCTGCGTCACCGACCAGGGATCACAGTCATCCGGTGTTAGTCATGGCCCGGCCGATCTCTTCTCGATCGCCGACGCCGATCATAATGGGAAGCTTTCCAGAGATGAGGTGAGTGATTTTCTTGCTTATAAAGTCTTGCAAGAATTCGACACCAACCGCGATGGCCGTCTTACGGAAGCGGAGTGGACTCGGGGCGATGCTCGGCGTGTGCATGACTTCGAGGCACGGGATGAGAACAGGGACGGGGTTGTCACGCAGGAGGAAGCGATCACCTATGGCCGCAGGGCCGGTGGCGGCGTCGGACTAATTCGCAAGGCCGACAAGGACCGCGACGGAAAAGTGAGCCGGGCTGAGCTTACGGCTTTTTTGGGAAACTCCTGAGCCGGCGAAAAGAGCGATGGGCTAAAGCGCACCTTCTAGCTGTCTCTCGCCGGCGGCAAAAGATAAAGGGCGATAGCGAAAATGAGGTAAACCATGATAGCGAGCACGCCTACGAACCAGGCGGAGCGTCCCGATGTTGTGGCAAGAGAGGCCGTAAGGGTGGCAAACAGAATCATTGCCACGGCGCCGGGCCAGAGAGTCAGGTCCATGGGCGCGGGGCCAACCAGATAGCTAAGCAGCACCAGAACCGGGGCGACAAAGAGCGCAATCTGCGCCGCGCTGCCCAGAGCGATGCCCACGCTCAGGTCGAGACGGTTTTTGCGCGCGGCGGAAAAGGCCGCCGCCATTTCAGCCGAGGCCCCCACCAAAGCCACGACGATAAAGCCGACAAAGGCAGGACTCATTCCGAAACTGCTCGCCGCGTATTGCACCGACCCGACAAACACTTCGCTCACCAATGCCACCAGTACAGTCACCACGCCGAGCGTGCCCAAAGCGAGACCGATGGGCCAGGCCGCTTCGTGCTCTTCTCCGCTGCTCGCGAACAATTCCCGATGCGTCTTGAGCGAGAACCAGAGGCCGAGCGCGTAGCCAATTAAGAGCACGAACGCGAGCGCGAGACTCAACTCCTGATTCAGACCTGTTTCTCCTGAAGCCTTTCCCGCGACCGCGGAAGGAACCAGCAGCGCTATGGTGGCGAGAAAAAGCAAGCCCGATTGAAATCGCGCCGCCACGTTGTTGAATTCCTGCAGATGGTAACGCAGACCGCCGAGGAGGAAAGAGGCGCCGAGCATGAAGAGCGAGTTTGTCACGATCGCCCCCGCAACGGACGCCTTGACCAGGGTATATTCTCCCGCCTGTAGCGCCGCGATCGCGATCACAAGCTCGGTCAGATTCCCCAGTGTCGCATTGAGCAGACCGCCCACCGAATCGCCCGTCTTGGCCGCGACTGATTCGGTGGCATGACTTAAGAGAACCGCCAGGGGCAAAATCGCGAGCACCGACAAAATGAAGTGCACGGTATGCGCTTGATGATTCAGCTTCTCCGCCGCGAGCGCGATCGGAACAAAAACGAGCATCCAAAGCAGCGGGTTGCGGCGGACTTCCTGAAAAAGCAATTTCATGGCAGAGGCTGTTCGGTTGTGTCCTGTCCCTGAACGATCTGACAAGAGTGTTGACCTCTCGCCCATCGGACCAAGGGACGATACCGCCTGGCCTTGCCTGGCTCGGCCTAACGACAGCGGGACTTGGACCTGGTGTTGACGCGACCCCGGGTTGGAAAAATGGAACTGAGCGTGTCCATTCCCGGCGCCGGAATAACAGCTACAGGGCGTTAAAGTGCATCGGGATGCGGACCTGGGCTTTGACTGGCCGGCCGTCCTTCATCGCCGGCGCGAACTTCCATTTTGCCACCGCCTTCATCGCTTCGTAGGCAAAAGCATCACTGGTTGCGCTCTCGATCACGAACTCGGTCGGCCGGCCCTTCTCGTCGATCGTCGCAATCAGGCTGACGAATCCCTTGTGACGGCGGTCCCCTTCCGGTTCGGGATATTCCGGCCGGTTCCCTTCCAGGACACATGGGGGCACGTCGAAGTCGTGCGTCGCCCGATGCACAATCGTGGTCATCGGCTTGAGCGGGGTGCGTGCTCGATCCTGAAAATTCATTCGCGCGCAGCCGGAGAGAAGAAGCGCGCCGATCAAACTGCTTCGTGCGCTGCGGAGGGCGAAAATTTTCGGGGCCGCCGTCATCAATTTCGATTCCCTTGCGATAGCGCGAGCCGGTTGGCGCTGCAACGCTAATCGAACCACCCCGCGGGCCATCGGACTTTCCTCCGACAATTTGTGCTCTGGCCAGGTGATTTGGCGGTTGTGCTTCGGCCCTGGCTCGGCGAAAAGAGGCCCGGGCCGAGTGGCATTTATGGATCTGCACACGCTCCATCTCATCATTGTCTTTGCCCTCGTTATCGGGACCTTCGTTGCCTTTATCCGGGAATGGCTCTCGCCCGACATGGTGTCATTGAGCGCGCTCGCCATTCTGCTCCTCACCGGAACAATTGGCGCCGATGACGCGCTCAAAGTCTTCAGCAACAGCGCGCCGGTCACCATCGGTTGCATGTTTGTCCTGAGCGCGGCCTTGGAACGCACCGGCGCGCTCGACGCGCTTGCTCGCATTTTCCTGCGCATCGCAGGCGCGAGCGAACTGCGGGCGCTGATCGCTCTCGGGCTTTTTACCGTGCCGCTCTCGGCCTTCATCAACAACACGCCGGTGGTGGTTGTGTTCATGCCGGTGGTGCTCGCTCTGGCCCGGACCACCGAGCTGAAAGCTTCGCGCCTCCTCATTCCGCTCTCCTATTTCTCGATCCTCGGCGGCACCTGCACGCTCATCGGCACTTCCACTAACCTGCTCGTGGATGGAATCACGAAGCAGCATGGCATGGCGCCCTTCGGAGTCTTTGAGATCACTCCCCTTGGGATCATCTACGCCGCAATCGGCGCGGGCTACGTTTTCTTCATCGGACGAAAGCTCTTGCCCCGCAGGGAAACGCTGGCCGCGCTTATCGGCAGCGGGATGGCCCGGCAATTTCTCCTCCAGGCGGTAATCAGCCGTGATTCACCCCTGGTGGGAAAGAGTCTCGCGGAAACCCCGCTCGTTAGGCTGCGGGACGCCCGGATCATCGACGTGACCCGGCGCGGCGAGCGCCTGGAAACGCCGCTGGACGAGTTGCGGTTCGCCGCCGGCGATCAGCTCTTGCTCGAAAGCCCGATCGCCGGCGTAAAGAGTATCAAGGAAATGCCCGGAGTCGTTTTCCGTTCCGAGGCGGAAACCGAAGAAGCGGGGCCGCGCGAAGCGGTCCTGATGGAGGGAATCATCGGGAGTCGCTCGACTTTTGTCGGCAAAACGCTGCGGGAAATGAACTTTCGGCAGCGCTACGGGGTGCTCATTCTCGCCGTCCATCGGCAGGGGGAAAACCTGCGCGAGAATTTCGAGGACGTGCGTCTCGCCTTTGGCGACACGCTCCTCGTCCAGGGACCGGCCGAAGGAATTCATCGCCTCATGCAGGAGCGCGACTTCCTCAACCTGACCGAGCCCAAGCAGCGCGCCTACCGGCCACATCGCGCACCGGTCGCGATCGGGGCGATCCTGATTGTCATGATGCTGGCCTCGATCGAGATTTTGCCGATCGCGGCGATCGCGCTCATTGCTGCGATTCTCGTCGTGGTGCTGAAATGCCTCGATGTGGAAGAAGCCTACGAGTCGGTCGAGTGGAATTTGCTCTTCATCATCTTCGGCATGCTCGCCCTGGGCCGGGCCATGGAAACCACCGGAGCAGCCCATCTGATCGCAAGCGGCGTTACCGGCGCAGTCGGTCATTTTGGCCCGGTCGCTACTCTCTCGGCTACCTATTTTTTGGCGATGGTGCTCACCGAACTGATTAGCAACAACGCCGTCGCGGTCCTTCTTACTCCGCTCACTTTCGAAATTGCGGCGTCGTTAGGCCTGGACGCGAGGCCTTTTGCCGTCGCCGTGATGTTTGGCAGCAGCGCGAGCTTCGCCACCCCAATCGGTTACCAGACGAACACCTACGTTTTTGGCGCGGGCGGTTATCGCTTCGTCGATTTCCCGCGGGTGGGCGTGCCGCTCAATCTCATCCTTTGGGCCGCGGCAAGCCTGCTGATCCCGTATTTCTGGCCTTTTGCGCCCAGCCACTAGGCGGAAGATTTTTCCCTGGTGAACAGCGCACGCGTCTCGTTTCGACTTGTGGGCGGCGCCCAACCGCTCCTTCTCGTCCCGGTGGAAGCGAACGGCCGGGGCCCCTTTTCCTTCATTCTCGACACCGGCGCCGGCACGACCCTACTCGCGCCGGAGCTGGCGGCGTCGTTAAACGTGCGGAGCACCGGGAAAAAGACCGGGCAAAGCGCAGGTGGCGCGGTCGAGGTCCACCTCGGCACCCTCGACTCCCTCGGCGTAGGCGGTCTGATGCGCTCGAACCTGGAAATCGCGATCCACGATTTGAGCCCGATCTCCCGGACGGTGGGCGCCTCGCTCGACGGCGACCTCGGCTACAACTTTCTCAAGGATTATCGACTTCGGCTCGATTTCGTCGCTTGCGAGCTGCGCCTGGAAGATCCGAAGCGGTGCGAGTATTTTGGCGCTCCGGCATTGGTCGACTTGCCGATGCGGCTGGCGCATCCGCTCAAGCCGCTTATCCTCATCGATGCCTGGGTGAATGGCCGGGGGCCTTTCCAGTTCGCCCTCGACACCGGCACTTCCACGACGGCGATTTCGCCCCGCCTCGGGCACGAGCTGGGCTTGCCTTCGCATCCGATGGCAAATGTCACGACCGGTGGAGCAGCAATCGCGGCAAGGGCGGCGCGGGTCGAAACGCTTCATCTCGGTGCCGCAAGCGTGCGCGATCTCGATGTCATGCTGGGCGGGTTTCTCGACATGCTCAGCCAGGTGATCGGGAAACAACTCGACGGCATCATCGGTTACAATTTCCTGCGCCATTTCCGAGTGGCGATCGATTACCCAAACGAGAACCTGAGCCTTTTCGCTGTTTGAGTGCGCGATTTTGGAGGTGAAGAAAAGAGGGCTCACCCGGCGTGGGAGACGGCTCTTACTGCTGCTCATCGTTCTGCTCCTCATCCCGGGAGTGCAGGTGGCGGTGGTCCGCTTCTTCAATCCGCCGCGGACATTGCCGATGTTGCTCGAGCAGGTCGGCTCGGTTTTTTCGGGTAAAAGGCAACCGCCGCTTCGCTATCACTGGGTCGATCTCGAGCAGATGCCGGAAATGTTCCTCAAGCATCTCTGGGTTTCGGAGGATCAGCGCTTCTTTGAGCACGAGGGTTTTGACTGGCAGGAGATCGACCGGGCGATGGAGAAAGCAGAGCGGACGGGGAAACCAGTGCGGGGCGCCTCGACGATCACGAATCAATGTGCGCGCTCGATCTTTCTCTGGCAGGGCCGCTCCTGGATTCGCAAGGGCCTCGAGTCGTATTACACGATCTGGATGGAGGCGCTCCTGCCGAAACGTCGCATCCTCGAGCTCTATGCGAACGTGATCGAAATGGGGCCTGGCATCTACGGAGTGGAAGCCGCCGCGCGGCATTATTTCGGAGTCCACCCGCGCGGCATGACCCGGCACCAATCGGCGCTGCTGGCAGCGGTCCTGCCGAATCCGAAGGGCTGGGACCCCGCCCGCCCAAACGCGACCTTGCGACGGCGGCAGCAGCGGATTCTTTCCCGAGAAAGAAGGACGCGGTTTCCCGAGGAATTGTTGCATTGAGGGGTTGGGAGCGGTGGAAAAAGCCACCGCATTTCGTCGCGCCTTGACGATTTCTTCCCACGGTGTTGCGTAAGCGAGGCCGCGCCACCGAATCGTTGCCGGGCCCTGCCTTGCTCCATGACAAGTTCGTCCACTTCATCTGATCGCCCACCTGCCATCCTTTCGCTCATCGGCCATACGCCGCTGGTCGAGGTTACCTGCATGGATACGGGGCCGTGCCAGCTTTTCCTCAAGCTGGAAAACCAAAACCCGACCGGCTCGATCAAGGACCGGATCGCCCTGTCGATGATCGAAGCCGCGGAGCGCGAGGGAAAATTGAAACCCGGTGGCACGGTCATCGAAGCCACTGCCGGCAACACCGGGCTCGGGCTCGCGCTCATCGCCGGGGCGAAAGGTTATCGCATCATTCTGGTTATTCCCGACAAGATGTCGCAGGAGAAGATCGCGCATGTTCGCGCGCTCGGCGCCGAGGTGCGCCTGACGCGAAGCGACGTCACCCGTGGCCACGCTGAATATTACCAGGACATCGCGGCGCGCCTGACGCAGGAGATTCCCGGCTCCTTTTACGTCAACCAGTTCGGCAACCCGGCCAACCCGCTCGCCCACGAAACCACCACCGGCCCGGAAATTTGGGAGCAAATGCATCACGATCTGGATGCGGTCGTAGTCGGGGTCGGTTCCGGCGGCACGCTCACCGGGCTCGGGCGTTTTTTCAAAAAGGTGCAGCCTGACCTCGAGATGATCCTGGCCGACCCGACCGGCTCGATTCTCTACGAATGGGTCAAGCTCGGGAAACTGGTGAAAGCCGGGAGCTGGGCAGTGGAAGGGATCGGCGAGGATTTCGTGCCGGAAATTGCCGACATGTCGCTGGTGCGCGATGCCTTCGAGATTGATGACGTCGAGAGCTTCCGGGTCGCGCGCGAGCTGCTCCACCAAGAGGGGATCCTCGCGGGATCGTCCACCGGCACCTTGCTCGCCGGCGCGTTGCGTTATTGCCGTCAGCAAAAAACGAAAAAACGTGTGGTCACGTTCGTCTGCGACACCGGGAACAAATATCTCTCCAAGATGTACAACGATTTTTGGATGGCCGAGCAGGGTTTCGTCGAGCGGCCGGAGCAGGGCGATCTGCGCGATCTCATTTCCCACCGGGCGGAGAAGGGCGAAGTCATTACCGTCGGTCCGGAGGACACTCTGTTGACGGCTTTCAAGCGCATGCGCTCCGGTGAAGTCTCGCAACTGCCGGTCCTGAACGGCAACGGTCGCGCCGTCGGGATCATCGATGAATCCGATCTCCTGGTGAAAGTGACGCGCGACCCCTGTAAGTTTAACGACCTCGTGAAGACTGCCATGACCGACCGGCTCGAGACCCTTTCGCCGGCGGCAAACGTCTCTGACTTGTTAGGCGTGTTCGACCGCGGCCGGGTGGCGATCATGATGGAGGGCGATCAATTCCTCGGCCTGATCACGCGCGTTGACCTCCTTTCCTATCTCCGGTTACACATGCCGAAGTGACGGGCCTTGGTTGCCTCGGACGACGTGATCATGGATGGGAAGAGCCGCGCTTCTCGAGCAGGAGCTTCACTTTTACCTTACTCGGCCAGCCTCGCTTACTCTAGTGCAGTGAGTTTTCGAAACTGAACATTGCTCCTCTCGTCGATCTCCCAAACTTTGACGCATATGCCTCAAAGTTTCGTCAAGCGATGGCAGCACGACTTGTATCAGGACTTCGGAACTTAGTGCACAATCACCTCTACCGGATCGCCTTTGCGGATCATGCCTTCGCTGAGAACCGCGGCGTAAATCCCGGCCATCCCTTGGTGCGCTTGCGCGACGGCCTTCAACAATGCGGGTGTTTTTTCCGCTGTCTCGGGATCGAGGGTGATCATCATGCAGCGAGTGTCGCGCGCGACAACCTGCACGATGACCTTGGACCCGATGCCTAACGACTGGCCGACAAGCTGGTCTTCGGCAAAGGCAATCCCCGACGCCAGGTCGAGATAGACATTGGCCCGGAAACGGCGCTTATCGACCAGGGCGCCGCTTTCGTCGCCCAGTTTGCGCGCGCTTTGGAGAGAGATAAGAGAAAGCGGACAGCAGTCGGTGATGGCTTTCTCGGAGCGATGCAATGTCAGGTCCTGTTTCTGCGTCGTGTTGGCCTGGAGATGCTCGATCAGTCTGGGATCGTCAATCGCGAAAACTTTTCCATCCGGCGTCTCGACGTCGATCATGAGATCGTCGGGGTCAGCCGAGACGGGATTCACCATGGGCGAAAGCTCCGCCGCTTCTTCAAGATTAATAGGACGCGCCGCTTTCTCCCGGTTACGGAAGCGCGGGCGATACAGGATCATCCGGCGTTGTTCGCGCCCGGTGAGGAAAGGCAAACCTTTTCGACTTGCGAAACTCTTGAAAGCAAAGAGCCGATCGCCGTAGACCCCGGCGTAACCGACAAAGATTTCCTCCAGCTCTTCGCCGCGCATGCTTTTCACTGGATAACGCCAGAGGCTTTCGATGGTTCCAATCACAGTCACAGCTCTAATGTCACCCGAGCGCAGGAAGCGAGGAAAAATCTTTGCCGTTATTCCTGCCATTTGCCGCGGCGGATCACTGCTTTTCCTCCTTGCGTCCCCGGGCCGCTCAGGAAAGAGAAGCAGAGCACGGAATCCACGGTTAGATTCACGATGATATGAGGAAACAGCAACGTCTCGCCACCCGCGTCATTCACGCCGGCCAAACCCCCGATCCTTCCACCGGCGCGGTGATGACGCCGATTTACGCCACTTCCACCTACGTGCAGGAAAGCCCCGGCCGGCACAAAGGCTTCGATTACGCGCGCTCGATCAATCCCACTCGACTCGCCTACGAACGTTGCGTCGCCGATCTGGAAAGCGGAGCGCGCGGCTGGGCCTTCGCCTCCGGGCTGGCCGCGATGTCGACCGCGCTCGAGACGATCGACAGCGGCTCGCATGTGCTGGTGAGTGACGATCTATACGGCGGTACCTATCGCCTTTTCGAGAAAGTGCGGCGGCGCTCGGCCAATCTCGATTTCACCTTCATCGACATGAGCGATCCGACGAAAATCGAGGCCTCGTTCAAGCCGAACACGCGGATGGTCTGGGTCGAGACCCCGAGCAATCCGCTGCTCAAACTGATCGATCTGGAAGCAGTCGCGAAACTCGCGCGCAAGCACAACGCCATCTCGGTTTCCGATAACACCTTTGCCAGCCCATGGATTCAGCGCCCGATCGAATTTGGGTTCGACCTGGTGATCCATTCCGCGACCAAGTATTTGAACGGCCATTCCGACGTCGTCGGCGGGGTCGCGGTCGCGGCGGAAAACGGGCCGCTCGCCGAGAGCATGCAGTTTTTGCAAAACTCGATCGGCGCCGTTGCCGGACCTTTCGACAGCTTTCTTGCGATGCGCGGATTGAAAACTCTTGCCTTGCGGATGGAGCGGCATTGCGAGAACGCGCTCGAACTCGCCCGCTGGCTGGAGAAGGAGCCGAAGGTGCGCGAAGTGAAATATCCCGGCCTAACGAGTCATCCGCAGCACGAGTTGGCGAAGCGTCAGATGGGAGAAAAATTCGGCGGAATGGTAACGGTGATTCTGGAGACCGATCTCGCCGGGACACGCCGTTTTTTGGAAAACACCCATCTCTTTTCCCTCGCGGAAAGCCTCGGCGGCGTGGAGAGCCTGGTGAATTATCCGCCGATCATGACCCACGGTGCGATTCCGGAGGAGATGCGGATCGCGCTCGGGATTACCGAATCGCTCGTTCGGCTATCGGTCGGGGTGGAGGATGTGGAAGATCTGCGCGACGATCTGAAGGCCGCCCTCGCGGCAGTCTGACCATACTCGTTCCCAGGTCGAACCTTGACGCGCGGAAGCGCGTTCCTCCGGGAGGGACATGCTTCTGGGTGTCCGTAGCCGTGACTTTTCAATTCAATCCGCTTCGTTAAGCTGCGCTCGATGGGGAGCAGCTTCGGGCACTTCTTTCGTATCACCACCTTCGGCGAATCGCACGGCGCCGCCATCGGAGTCGTGATCGATGGCTGTCCACCGCGGATTTCGTTAGGCGAAGCGGAGATTCAGCGAGAGCTCGACCGGCGTCGACCGGGCCAGAGCAACATCGTCTCCTCGCGCGCCGAGCCCGATCGCTGCGAGATTCTTTCCGGCGTTTTCGAGGGTAAAACGTTAGGCACACCCATCGCCATCCTGGTTCGTAACCGGGATGCGCAACCCGAAGCCTACCAGGCGATGAAGGAAACGTTCCGGCCGTCGCATGCCGATTTTACCTACGAGGCGAAATACGGCATTCGCAACTGGCAGGGCGGCGGGCGTGCCTCGGCCCGCGAGACCATCGGCCGGGTCGCCGCCGGTGCGGTCGCGCGCCAAGTTTTGGCGCAGTTTTATCCCAGGTTGGAGATCGTCGCATACGCTGTCGGCCTGCACGAGATCGCTCTGGCCGTGGATCCTGCGAGCGTCACGCGAGCGCAGGTGGAGGCCAACCCGGTCCGTTGTCCGGATCGGGCCGTGGCGGAAGAGATGATGGGCGCGATCGAGCAGGCGCGGGTCGAGGGCGATTCGTTAGGCGGAATCATTGAATGTGTCGTCCGGCACGCTCCTGCCGGCCTGGGCGAGCCGGTGTTCGACAAACTAGAGGCCGATCTGGCGAAGGCGCTGCTGAGCCTGCCGGCCACGAAAGGATTTGAGATCGGATCCGGTTTCGCCGCTGCCGGGATGAAAGGGTCGGAGCATAACGATCCTTTTGAAATGCGCGAGGGGAAGGTGCGCACAATGAGCAATCGTTCCGGCGGGGTCCAGGGTGGGATCAGCAACGGGGAAAACATCGTTTTCCGGGTCGCCTTCAAGCCACCTGCGACCATCGCCCGCGAGCAGGAAACCGTGACGGTCTCCGGAGAAAAAACGATGCTTGCCGCGGGCGGCCGTCACGACCCCTGCGTCCTGCCGCGCGCGGTGCCGATGGTGGAAGCGATGGCCGCCCTCGTCCTTTGCGATCACGCGCTTCGGCAACGGGCCATCATGCCCGACAAGTGAGTGTAGCCTGGGCTGTCTTCAGCGCGCCGGCTTCGCCGAGGGCGGAAGAGCGGACGCTACAGGACCGTGCCAGCCGTGCGAGGTTCAATCGCCTTCCACCTTGGATTTGCCGGGGTAAATTTCCGTTCGCAGTCCGCACGCTGGGCCTCATCTTTGCTGGGGAAAAGCTATGAATCACGGCTCGACCGGCTGGCAGATCGTTTTCGTTTCGTTCGCGCTGATTGTGATCGCTTTCGAGATCGTGCGCGGCTGGCGCCTGGGACTCGCCAGGCAATTGGTTCGGCTCCTCGCCCTCGTGGCGGCCTATGGCAGCGCGCTTTTCGCGGGACGCACGCTGCTCCCGCTTTTGCGTCGATTCTTTCACGCGCCCGATCTTGTCATTTCCGTCGTCGCGGGAGCGTTCCTGGCGCTGCTGGTTTATTTTCTCATCAACGCGGTCGGCGCGCTCCTCTTCAAACGCACCGCCCAGCAGCGGGCCGGTCTGGTTCGTTTGTTTTACGGGGTGAGCGGAGGTCTGCTGGGGATTTTCTTTGGACTCTTCAGCATCTGGCTGGTGGTGGTCGGGATTCGATCGTTAGGCGCGATCGCCGGGGCAAAAAAACAAGCCGAGCCGGCCTTGGCGCCGTCCGGTCTCGATTCGCTCGCCCAGCTCAAACATTCGATCGAGCGCGGTCCGCTGGGAAGCGCGGTCAATGCGGTCGATCTCGTTCCCGCGCAGACTTACCAGACCCTGGGCAAGTTGGGCACGGTGGTTTCCGATCCCCGCAGCGCGGAACGCTTTCTTAGCTGTCCCGGGGCGCAGGAACTGACCGAGAACCCCAGGATTGTCGCGCTCCGCAACGATCCCGAGATCATGAAGCTGATCGAGGAGGGACGTTATCTGGAGTTGCTGCAAAATCCGAAGCTGATCGAGGCGCTGAATGACCCCGCCCTGGCGGCGGAGGTGCGCCGCTTCGATTTCCAGAAGGCGCTCGACTACGCGCTGAAGAAATAGCCGAAGTCGGCGCTTGCGCCGCAGGTCTCCCCGGGCACACGATAGGGAATGTTCAATCGCCGCCGCCGCGTAGTTCCGGGGGAATCGCCCGGATTGCTCAAACTCTCCCAGGACGTCTCGCGCAAGCCGCCCGTCATTACGATGATTGAGTACGGCCCGGACTGTCTGGAGGAACGGCGAGACGTCGGTTGTGAGGAGTTACTCCCGCATCTTAACAATGAGTTAGTCACCTGGATCAACATTGACGGGCTGGGTGACCTGAGCGTGCTCCAGACCCTGGGGCAACGGTTCAACCTCCATCCCCTGGCGCTCGAGGACGTGCTGGACACGAGTCAGCGGCCAAAAGTCGAGCAGTACGACGAGTATCTCTTCATCGTGGCGAAGATGATCTATCTTGAAAAGCAACAACAGATCGAGGCCGAGCAGGTGAGCATGTTTCTCGGTAACACCTTTCTCATTACCCTCCAGGAGGAACCCGAGCGCGACGTTTTTGAGCCGGTGCGAGCTCGTATCCGGAGCGGCAAAGGCCGAATCCGAAAAGCTGGTTCGGACTATCTCGCCTATGCCCTGCTCGACGCGATTATCGATCATTATTATCCGGTGCTAGAATCGATCGGAGCTGAGATCGACGCGATCGAGGATGAGTTAATCGAAAACCCGCTCGGCCGTCCGGTTGGCAGCCTGCACGAGCACAAGCGGACCCTGACAAGAATCCGGCGGATGGTCTGGCCGCTGCGCGACGTGACCAACCTTCTTCTGCACGAGGACCCAGGGTTGATTCATCCCGAGACCAAGGTTTATCTGCGCGATTGTTACGATCACAGCGTCCAGTTAATGGACGTGGTCGAGAGTTATCGTGATGTCCTCTCCGGGTTGACCGAAATCCATATCTCCAGCATCGGCCTGCGGACGAGCGAGATCATGCGGGTCCTGACGGTGATCTCATCGATCTTCATTCCTCTGACGTTTGTTGCCGGGGTTTATGGGATGAACTTCAAGTATATGCCGGGGTTATCTCAGCCCTACGGTTACTTTGTTTGTGTCGGGCTTATGCTGCTGGTGGCGATTGGCCAGGTCTTGTTTTTCAAGAGCCGGCACTGGCTTTAGTTTCTCGCTCTTTCGGGCATTGCCATGTCCAGATATCTCGTTGTGAGCACAAGCGGCAGCCCGTCGAGTAACAGCCGCAAGATGGGAAAAGTGGCGTTCGATTTTCTGCAAAAGACCAAAGTCGATTGTCAATGGCTCGATCTGGCGGAACTGGACCTTCCCTTGTGCGATGCCGATGCCTGTTATGCCCACGCGAATGCGCGCCGGCTGGACCAGGCAGTTTCATCCGCCGATGGAGTTATGATCGCGGCCCCGGTCTATAACTATGATGTGAGTGCCTCGGCGAAAAACATGATCGAGCTGACCGGGAGCTCATGGGAAGACAAGGTGGTCGGCTTTCTCTGCGCGGCCGGCGGGATGAGCAGCTATATGTCGGTAATGGCCTACGCCAACAGCCTTATGCTCGATTTTCGCTGTGTCATTATCCCGCGATTCGTTTATGCGACGGGCGATGTCTTTGATGAGGAGCGGCTCGTGGATCCAAAGATTATCCAAAGAGTGGAACAGGTCGCGACGGAATTGGTCCGATTTACCCGGGCGCTGCGCGGGTAGACCGCTCTGCGGATGGATCTGGGAGTCGTTCGCACCCCCGAAGGTCCCGGCTCTTCGACTTCTCCCGCGCCTGCGTTATCCGCTCGGAACGGCCGCGCAGCGGTCACGACTTTATTAACCTCCGCTAAAAGCTGGCGCGGGAACGCGCGCTCCCAACCAGACCTCGGCCCCTTCCCGGGCCGCTTCCACTTCGACTGGTTTCGCCTTTTCCAAAACCAGCATGCGGGCCGACTCGACCATGCTGTCGATGAATTTATCGTCGTGGGTTGGGTCGTGGTGGAAAAGAAACAGCTTTCGCACTTCCGCGTCGATCGCGAGGGAAACCACACTGCTGAGTGAGCCGTGCCCCCAGCCGATCTTCCGTGCGTATTCGTCGTCGGTATATTGGGTGTCAATGATGAGCAGGTCGCTCCCCTGGAGAAAATCGACCAGCTCTTTTCGCCGTTGCGCGGCAAAGGTTCGTGCGGCCTGAAAGTCGCCCTCTGTCTTGCCCGCCTCACGAAGTTTCAGGACCTCATAGGGTTCGTTATCGGGAAGGAAAGCAATCGAGCCATTGCTCGTCCTCAGGCGATAACCCACGCAAATCCCCGGGTGATTCACGAAGTGCGCTCCGACCTCCACTTTGCCGATCGAGAATTTCATTTCCTTTAATTCTTCGATCACGGGCGGGCTGGGCATTTCGTTCAGCTGGACGGGAAAAAAGGATGTCTCCATTTGCCCTTTGAGAACGGCTTCCAGACCGGCCCGCGCGCCCTGATAACCGAGAACTCGCAGGGGGGGATTTTTTTTGTCGTAGGCAGGGAGGAAAAAGGGCAATCCCTGAATGTGATCCCAATGGGTGTGAGAGATGAGGAGCGTGGGGTGGATCGGCTGATCGCCAAACTCATCCTTGAGCGCGATCCCCAGCTCGCGCATCCCCGAGCCGGCATCGAGAATGATGATCTCGCCGTCCGCCCGGACCTCGACGCAACTGGTGTTCCCGCCATAACCCACCGTGGAAGAGCCCGGCACGGGGATCGAGCCGCGCACACCCCAGAATTTCACCCGGGTCGACGGCGGGCTGAACTCTGGCACTCGCTCGGCCGGGCGCCGGTCTTCGCCCTCCGGCGGCAGGACGCGGTCGATCACTTCGCGCAGGCTTTCCCAGCGAATCGGTTTGACCAGATACTCGTCGGCGCCGGCCTCGATCGCGCTCATCCGGTCGACGCCGTAATCGCGCCCGGAGATGATGATAATCTTGGTGCGCTGGAGCAACTGGCGCAGGCTCCGACAGACCTGAAAGCCATTGGCCCGGGGCATGAGCAGATCACAAAGGATCACTTCCGGCTGGTGTTTCAGGGCAAGCCGGATGCCCGCCTCACCGTCACCGGCCTCGAGAATCTTCCAATCCTCGTGCGAGAAAAGCTGGGCGACAGCGCGCCGACTCTCCGCGTCGTCTTCGATCAACAAGACGGTGTGCATAGCGTGGAGGATTGTTGGCAGACCCTCCGTCCGGGGGCAAGCGCGTAATTCCAACCTGTGGCGTCGGTTGCGGCTGGCGACATTGGGGGCGGAGCCGGGCAACTCTCCAGCCGCGTCATTAGGGCTATTTCGGCTTGAGGAGCGGGAAAAGAATGACGTCGCGGATCGATTCCGCGCCCGTCAGGAGCATCGTGAGACGATCGATCCCCAGGCCAAAACCACCGGCGGGCGGCATGCCGTGCTCGAGAGCAAGGAGGAAATCTTCATCGATCTTTTGCGTTTCTTCTCCGGCCTGTTCGAGGAGGCGCTGGCGTTGCACGAAAGGATCGTTCAGCTCGGTGTAGCCCGGCGCGATTTCCTGGCCATTGATGATCAGTTCGAAAACATCGACTAACGAATCGTCTTGCGCGTTCTGTTTTGCGAGCGGAACCAATTCTTTCGGACAGTGGGTAACGAAAATCGGATCGAAAGTTTTTTCTTCGACCAGCTTTTCAAAAAGGTGCTGCGTGACTTCGAAGTCGGCCATTTGCGGCTGAAGTTCGACCCCAAGGTCGCGCGCTTTGCTGCGGCGTCCTTCAGTCGTTAGGCCAAACCACTCGGTGCCCGCCACTTCGCAGACCAGGTCGCGATAACGGGCCCGCCGCCACGGTGGCGTGAGATTGATCGCGCGAGTCACCTTACCTTCCACGTCGCGGTGCTCGACCCGTAACGAACCCAGAATCGTTTCCGCAAGATGGCAAATCAGGTCCTCGACCAGTTGCGCGATTTGCTCGAAATCGGCGTAGGCGCAGTAGGCTTCGAGCATGGTGAACTCCGGATTGTGACGGCGGGAAATACCTTCATTGCGGAAGTTGCGGTTAACCTCGAAAACCTTGTTAAACCCGCCGACGAGAAGCCGCTTCAGGTAAAGCTCGGGCGCAATCCGCAGATAAAGATCGATCCCGAGCGCCTTGTGATGAGTCCGAAACGGTTCCGCCGCCGCGCCGCCCGCGACCGTTTGCAACATCGGCGTTTCCACTTCGAGAAAACCGCGCGCCTCCATGAAACGGCGCGTTTCCCTGACGATCCCAATTCGTTTCGCAAAAACTTCGCGGGCTCGTTCGTTCGTCACGAGGTCGAGATAACGCTGACGATAACGCGCTTCGACGTCGGTCAGACCGTGCCACTTTTCCGGGAGCGGCCGGAGCGCTTTCGCGAGCAATTCAAAGCGGTGAACCTTGAGCGTCGGCTCACCAGTTTTGGTGAGGAAGCAGGTGCCCTCGACCCCGATGAAATCGCCCAGGTCAAGCAGGCCGAAAATTTTCATCGCCTCCGGCCCCAGCTCTTTCGCCTGCACGTAAATCTGGATGCGCCCGCTCGCGTCGCGCAGGTCGAGAAAATGGCTCTTGCCCATGTCGCGATGGGCCGTGATCCGCCCGGCGGCACGAAGCGTTTCGCCTTCGGCAAATTTTTCGCGCACCTCCGCGATCGACCCGCTGCTGGCAAAAGCGCTACCAAACGGCGCCACGCCGCGCTCCCGCAGGGCTTCGATCTTCTGACGCCGCAGGGTGATGAGTTCGTTCTCTTCTTCCATGAATCCAGCGGCAGTCGCGCTTGCGAAAGCTAACGACGCGCGCGGCGCTCCTGAATGTAGTCGGAATCGTCGCGCTGCACAGAAATTCCGATTTGGCAAAAAATGTTGGGGAAGGAAAATCTTGGATTCGGTAAAAGTAAGAACCGGGTAACCGTTGTTCGTTTGCAGGGCCGGAGGCGAAGGGCAGACTTGAGCGCTCTTCTGGCGTTTCGGTCATGAGCTCCGCTCCCCCTGAGGGCGCCCCGCCCCGTCCGCAGCAGCCGATTCGTTTTCGGCAGCGAAACTGGTTGCAACCTTTCATCATCGCGGCCCTGCTCCTGGCCCTGATCGTTTTCGCCTGGCATTCGATTACGCTGCTCTACGACGCCCGCTATTCAGTCACGCGACAGGATTTTTGGCGCATTTATCTGCTCGACCTGCGCCTTCCCTTCCCGCTCAACGCCCTCCACAAACATAACAATCATCCGGTCCTTTTTCCCAGTCTAATCTGGCTGACGGTGCTGTATTGGTTTGGCAATAATCAGACCTTGCTCTTTTTTTGTGGTTTGGCGTTGACGCTCATGACGCTTGCTTTGCTCCTGGCCAGTTTTTGGGGTTCCCCAAGCCTGAATCTGCAGGACCGCCTTACCTTCAGTCTTTTCTACACTGTCGGCACACTCTGGGTGGGCAAGGCAAATATTACGGCATCGGGTGGTTTCAGCTGTATGAACTCCTTCGCCTCCATCGGCCTTGTCGCCACCCTGCTCTTCTTGCATAGCGCGATGATCGCGCCCTCTTTCAGGGCACGGTCTTGGGCGCTGACCGGCGCGGCCGGCGCGGCGCTACTCGCCTCGCTCAGTTTTGGAACCGGGATCGCTGCCTGGGGCGCCTGCCTGGTGGTCGTGATCATGCGTCGCGCCTCGTGGAGGTGGGCGGCGGTCTTCATTGGCGGCGGTTTGGTTAGCGCCGCAATCGTCCTCGCGCTGCCCGACTCGAGCGGTTCTGCAATCGACGGCTCCGGCCAACTGTTTTCCATCCTACCCGCTCTGTTCTGGCGTTTCGCGCAATTGCTCGGAGCTCCCTGGTTCTTCTACGGCAGCGGCTGGATTTTTCCCGCTCGGGACAATCCTTCCATCGATACCGGGGTAGGAATAATCGGTCTGCTCGGCCTCTCGGTCGCAGGCTATTTCCTTCTTGCTCGCTGGCGGAACAGCCGGCCGTGGGAGCGGGCGGAGACCGTGGCCTTTGGGATGCTGCTTGGGATGCTGGGTTCTCTCGCGTTGATTGCAGTCGGGCGAAGCGCGAGCCTCAACCCGAATCCACATGAAACGCTCGCGCCGCGATACTATTTCTGGAGCGCCCTTTTTTGGTCAACTCTGCCGGCGGTGGCTCACTATGCCCGACCGCGATTACGCCAGGGGCGCTTCGCGATTGCCCTTGTGGCGATCCTTTTTACCAGCGCCGCCTTGCCCTCGCAGAGTGCGCTCGCAAAAATCTATGCGACCGGCCGTCGGATCACCGAAACCGCCGCCTTCCGGGTCGTCTGCGGTGTGGAATCTGAGAATGACTTGCAGGATCTATTTCGCGGCGAGCACGCCCAAGGCGCGATTTATCCTCTGGTCGCACGGTATCGTCAGCTCGGTTTGGACATGTTTGCCTGGCCCGGGGCGCGCTACGTCGGCGGGTGGATGGAGCAGCCCGAGTGCGAAATGAAAACGCACCCATTCGGCGTCCTTGGTCACTGGCGAGTTGTGCAGGTTTTTTCCACGGCGAAGCGGAAGCGGGCCGCGCAGGTGGTTGGCTGGTCTCTCACCCGCAAAGAACATCGCCTCGGACAATACGTCCTCATTGCCCAAGGCAACGGCCGCATCGTTGGCCTGGGCAGATTCACTTTCCCTTATCCCGGCAAGAATGAAAAATATCACCTCGGACCGAACCGCTGCACCGGATTCGAAGGCTACATCCAGGACTATTCGCCGGAACGACGATATCTCTGCCGAGTCGTGGTGCAGGGCGAACTGGCGCCGCAGGAGCTTCCGCAATCAAGGGTGCCGTTCCCAGTGGCGGCGCCGGCGCCAGCCAGTGCCGGACGGGCACGCTAAGGTTGCGAGTTGCCGCTTGATGGAAGAGCGCAATCGGTTCATGGATGGTTCGCAAATGACACAGCGATTTCTTTTCAGATCGCAGACAAAAGGGCTTGGAGTTTTTCTGTTCGTACTTCCGGTTTTCTTCGCCCCGATGGCGCGAGGCGATGACGAGCGATCGATCAACCGCTTCACCGAAGCGATCCTGCAACTCTCCCCCACCGTTGATCGCCTCGAAGCGCGGGAAATTTCCGTGCTCTCGCATCGCACCGCGCGCCGATTGCAAAAAGAGTGGCGGGTTTTTCCCTTCGCCCTCGTCCAGAATTTCCTCATTCACATTGGGGCGCGGGATCGCGGCTTTTGTTTTCACTGGGCGCATGGGATCGGAATGGAGTTGAAAAAGCTGCCGCTGAAGTCGGTCGAGTTGCACTGGGCGGAGGCCTATCCGAACACCCACCTGGAACACAACGTGGTGGTGGTAACGGCGCGTGGGCAGCCAGTCAGCACCGGTTACATCATTGATGGCTGGCGCGCCGCGGGCCGGTTGCTCTGGTGGCCGGTGGTGAAGGATGAATATCCCTGGCAGGAGAACCTGGCGCACACCGCCTGGCTGCAAAATCGCGGGCCTGACCCGCTCGCGGCGCTCAACCAACAGGCGCGGCAAAAGGCCCAGGCCACCACCTCTCAAGGCGCGGCCGGCTCGCTCGAGTAGACCGACGGATCCTGGAGATAAAAACGCTGCAATTGGTCGTAGAGATGCGGGCGGTTCCGGCGCAGGGCGACGGGTCTCTCAAAAAACGCTTCCGTCGCAACTGCGAAAAACTCCGCCGGATTGGTCGCGCCATAACTGTCGAGCAACGTTGGAATACCGGTCTCGCCTGCAGCGCGGAGAGCGGCGAACTCCACTTTCATCACTTCCGCCCAGGAGCGTTTTTCATCGCGCGAGCCAAGGGGCGGCACGCCGTCGGCGACGAAATCCTCAAAATCGAGCTGATGGGCAAACTCATGAAGCACCAGGTTTTTGCCGTCGGAAGGATCGGCCGCGCCGTATCTGGCGGCATCCCAGGCGAGAACGAGCGAGCCCATGCCCAGGCCGGTTTCGCCGAAGCGCCCCGCTTTTCCCTCCTCCCAGATCGGACCTTCAACCGGCCGATTTTCATCGACGAGGTAGGCGGAAGGATAAACCAGGACGGTAAGCAACCGCGGATAATAATCGGTTTTCCGATGGAGCAGGAGCAGGCAGGCCTGAGCCGCGATCGTGACTCGGATCTCATCCGTCAGTCTCAAGCCGGCACAGCCTTCGAAGCGTTTCTCTGCGAGAAACACCTGCACATGGCCGAGTAACTCCTTCTGATCGGCTTCTTCGAGCCGTGAGAAAAAGGGCAGATTGCGCGAAATAATGGCCCGCCACGCCTCCGGTACGGGCCGCGCGCGCAGCTCGCGGCGACGGCGTTCTTTCAAAAACGGAAGCATTGCCGGGGTAATTTATCTATTGTGACTCAACTGCCTAGGTGACAATTTGACTGCGGGGAGAGGCACCTCTTTGCTGAAATCATCCCCCTCGGACCATGGATAACACGGATTGCACAGATCGCGGTTGTAGCCCGGGGGCGGTGACCCCGGGCTGGGCGCAAACCAAAGATCGAATCGGCGGGAAGCTTGAGCTTGCACCAAGTGGTGAGCTGGGCATTGCCACCAAGGCCGGGTTTATCGAGACTCTCGGGGATGGAGCAGGAGATTGAGGCTTTTATCCGCTATCTCGCGGTCGAGCGCGGTCTGTCGGAAAATTATCAGCTCTCGACCCAGCGATCGTTAGGGGAGTTCGCCGACTGGTGCGCCAAACGCAAACAGATCATGCGCCCGCGCGAGGTCGGGCTGCCCCTGATTAGTGAGTACCTGGCGGAGCGCAAACGGGGCGGGCTCTCGGCTTCCTCGATCAAGTTGATCGTGGTCGCGCTCAAGATTTTTTTCCGGTTCGCGACCGCGCAGGGGTTTGCGAGTAAGGACCCGACCGACTCGTTAGTCCTGCCCCGGATCGAGCGGTATCTGCCCGGGACTTTGAACGAGCTGCAAATCGAGCAACTACTCGAGAGCGTGGACACAACGGCGCCGCTTGGGTTGCGCGACCGGGCCATGCTCGAGCTGCTTTACGCCAGCGGGCTGCGCATTTCCGAGCTGGCAAACGCCCGGCTCGGAAACCTCAATCTCGAGGAGGGCGTCATTCGAGTGACGGGCAAGGGAAACAAGACGCGCCTCGTCCCGGTCGGGCGCAAAGCCTGCGCCGCGATCGGCGCCTACCTCGAACAGGAACGGCCCAGACTCGTTAGGCGGCGAAGCGGGAGCGAACTGTTTCTTTCTACCCGGGGCGGGCGCCTGACGACCGTGCGGATCTGGCAAATCGTCAAGGCGGCGGCACGACGGTCCGGTCTGGAAGCGAATGTGTATCCGCATCTGCTCCGGCACAGTTTCGCCACCCATTTGTTAGGTAACGGGGCCGATCTGCGGATCATCCAGGAAATGCTCGGCCACGCCGATATCTCGACTACCCAGGTTTACACCCATGTCGATCAGCACCGGCTCAAGGCGGTGCACCATAAGTTCCATCCGCGTGCCTAGCGGCGGTATGGTGGTAGTGCGCATACCGCCCTGCCTCTGCCCCGCAGAAATGTCCATTGTTTTGAGACGCGACCCCGACCCCTGCTCCCCCACGCTCGCCAGACTACCAACCTGCCTCAGAAAATGTCAACATGCACAGACGACCCC
>Ga0081539_10002763_pt1 | contig 23621 bp, 18 predicted proteins | sample TabmetS4T2R2_FD_71023 | JGI IMG/M metagenome (GOLD analysis project Ga0081539, IMG submission 71023) | Tabebuia heterophylla rhizosphere microbial communities from the University of Puerto Rico - S4T2R2 | ecosystem: Host-associated > Plants > Roots > Rhizosphere ...
ACCAGCAATCAGCAGCAGTCTATGCCTGCTAAAAGTTTCGCTAATTAATCTGTAAAGCGCAACAGGCCCAAAAAAGAAAAGAAAATTAAATACAACAGCATCGGCGTAATAATTTTTAAACGTGCATACATTACAAATGGCTAATAATTTTATTATCACATTACTTTTAAGATCATTCCAATAAGAATTGTATCCTGAAAAAAGACTGCCTCTCTCATTATATCCATAAACAAAAATATCTTTGAAAAAAGCCAATGGGTCTCGCAGCAGCCAATCGGTTTCACCCTTACTTAATTCAAAATATCTCCAGGTATCGCTCATTGAATAATAAGCGGGCAGCAAATAAAACTTTGCATATAAAAGGGCGGCAATAATTTTTACCGAAAACAAAAGCGTTATCCATGTTACAGGAACATTCATTTTTTTAAAAAAGGAGATGCGTGTAACAAGCCAGTTAAAAAGGAGAACATATATAATAAAAATTATGGCTTCCTGCACTTAGAATGGTTTGTTTTAAGATTAGAATGATGCAAAAAACGCAGCAAGATAATTTGAAAATTTTTATAACAATTCAGCGTGTAATTTTTATTGCGTACAGTTCAAATAACGAAATGTATGGAAACCACCAAAACAAATCGTCGAAATTTTTTTTACAAGATACTTTTTTGAACAACGTGACGCGGTAGCTTATGCTTTCAAGATTTTTATTATGTTTGGGCTGAAAAACCATTTTCAACAAACCCTTTTATTATTTTTTAAAACCATTTTATGAAGAGATTCCTCACGCTGCTCGTAATGAGTTTTTTTATTGTTTCTATTGTTTCAGCACAAAGATTACTTACCGAAGACTTTAATTATTCTGCCGGCGATCTTACAAATGTAAGCGGCGGATTATGGCATCATTATTCCGGCACCATAAAGCCAATTCAGGTAGTTTCCGGAAATCTAACTTATCCCGGGTACGTTACCGACCCCACTACGGAGGCTAAGATTATGTTAGATACTGCTAAACTAAACGCAGAAGATGCTTACATTGAGTTTACTAAAGTAGATACGGGCAGTGTTTATTGCACTTTTTTATTGAATGTTCTTGACAACTCTTCACTATTGTCGAACAATTCGGATACCGGCGAATTTTTTATTTCTTTTCTGCCTGCAAAATCGCATAAAAAAAATATAGGTGGGGTTGCTATTAAAAAAGGAAAACAATCAAAAACTTTTCAACTTGGCGTTTTTGCAAGAATAGATCCGCAACTTGGTATTGATTGGGTACCTCAAAATTATTCTTTAAACACTACTTTGCTTGTAACTGTAAAGTATCAATTTGTTCCGGGCGATAGTAACAATGTTGCTGCGATTTGGGTGAATCCACCTACAACAGGTTCTCAACCTTCGCCAGATGCACAACAAACAGATGTTGACACAGGCCGTTATCCTAAAAATATCGGAAGGCTTGCACTTTTGCAACGCAGCCTTCGTTCGCCGCTTTGTTATATAGACGCCATAAAGGTTTCTACTATATGGGAAGATGCGGTGCTGCCATTAAGATTGTTATCATTTAATGTGGTTGATAACAATGGTCATGCAAATCTTACATGGCAAACCTGTAATGAGCTTAACATGAAAGAATTTGAAGTGCAAAGAAGCGCCGATGCGCAAAGCTTTTTCGCAATAGGCAGTGTTGACGCAGAGAATGGCAACTGCGGAACAAATTATAGCTACAGCGATCCAAAGCAACTTGCAGGCACTGCATACTACAGATTAAGAATGATAGATAACGATGGAAAATCAACTTACAGTGCTATTGTTTATGTTAGCGGTAAAATCCCCACTTCATTAAGTGTATTCCCTAATCCAATAATAAATGATCTTGTGCTTTCTCATCCAAAAGCAGAAGCAGGTGCTGTGATAAAAATTGTTTCGATGAATGGCACAGCGGTGGCATCTTATAATGTGCAAAAAGATGCAGTGCAGACAAGTGTAAACGTTTCAAAACTTGGGCACGGAAATTATATAGTGGTTTATCAAAACGGTCAGCAAAAACAAACAATAAAAATTCTAAAACAGTAATCGAAGTGTCATTACTCTTCTCCTTAGAAGGTGAATGGAAAACGAGGACCTCTTCTATAGCAAGAGGTCTTTTTATTGCAAGTGATGTTATGTTGTTGTGTCAAGGTTTATTTACAGCTTACTTTCAGAACCTAAAGCTCAATTCGTATTCTGCAGATGAAAGTAGTGCGACCCCGAGTTCCGTCGCTATGCTCCTCGTCGGGGCAGGCGCAAGGGACGATGCCATAAAAAACCCAAGTTCGCTTCATAATAAGTTTTTACTGCTCGCTTATCAACTATTACATGCCTGCCCGCCAAACTGCCGCTTTTGCATAAGAAAAATGTGTATCGCTTAGGTTATGATAACTATAAGTTCAACAGAATGTCAGCTTCACACAATAAATAACATACTCTCACAAAAAAATTTTTTTACTCTTGGGTTGATTTATTTTTATCCATACATTGCACTCTAATTTTGTGTGCAACACAAGCTCCAAAAATTCCCCAGAAGAAGCCAAAACAGATTTTGATAATGCTTAAACCCTTTAGTTATTCAGGCATGTGAATTAATTCTGTGTAATAAAATGTGTTTTTGAAGATTATTCCCTTAGATTGCAAAGTGTACCTTTATGTTATTAATAAATACAATTATTAACCGTACCAAGTATGTCCGCTATGGAAATTAGTAGTCCTGAAAGCATAATAACAGTGGCTCACGATCAGGATCTCATTGGTTTTTGGGATTGGAACATTCCTGAACGCAAAAAATACATGAGCACTGTTTTTAAAAATATGCTCGGTTATGAAGATCGTGAAATACCCAACGACCCGGATTCTTGGATGAATCTGATGTTAAAAGAAGACCGTCCACATGTTATTAATGCTTATCAAAAGCATGTTGTATCGAAAGGAACATATCCTTACGAAGTAAAGGCGCGATACAAACACAAAAACGGCAGCATCGTTTATATTCTTTCGAAAGGTAAGGTAACAGAATGGGATAATATGGGTAATCCTGTTAGAATGATTGGTTACTTTACAGATGTTACTTCCATTATTAAAGACTATGCACGCATTGAAGAAAGGCATGATCAATATAAATCTGTTATTGATCATATGAATGTTGGCATTTGGTCAATTGATGTTCGTACAGGAAGAAATTCATGGTCTGACAATATTTACAATTTGACAGACTATAGTCCTGATGAACTTGCTCCATCTTACTTTAATTTATTGCATGTGCTTACGCATCCTGATGATACAACAAAGTTTGTTGAAGCGATAGATGCACAAATAAGAAAAAAACAACCCTACAATCTTAACCTGCGGCTCATGAATAGTCAGAATGATTACAATTGGTTTGAAGCATCGGGCACAGTAGCTTTCGACGGCGATAAACCTGCAAAAGTTAATGGCTTTTTTATAAAACAAAAACAACCATTGCAGGCAGAAGTTAGACCTGAACAATCTGTAACTGCTATAACTCCTGCAAGTGAACTGCAGCATAATCCCGGTAACCATTCTAAAGAAAATGGACAAACCGGAAAATGGGAATACGATCTTAACGAAGCAAAATTTTCTTTTTCAAAAGAAATATACGATATGCTTGAGTTGAGCGAAAATGCATCCTTGCGTTTTCAATCTATCAACAGTATGTTTACTAAAGAATCGCAAAGCATTTTTCAAAAAGCATTTAACACTGCCGTTTATAACAAAGAAGATTATGAAATAACGCTTGTGTGCAGAACACCGAAAGGCAGCCTGAAAATGATAAGGGAAAAAGGCAAGCCTGTGATAGATGAATCTGGTAAAGTAACCGCATTGAAAGGAACGATGGAGCTCGTTACCCAACAGCAAAGTACTAGTCCCGAAATTATGGCTTCGTACCTTGAGATGTTAACGGAACAAAATCAGAGGTTATGGAACTTTGCACACATCGCCTCTCATAATCTGCGCAGCCATGCAAGCAATCTCCAAATGACGCTCGAAGTAATCAATAGTTGTGAAAGAGAAGAAGAGAAAAAAATTTTTATGAAATCGCTTCATAAAATTTCTTCTGCGTTTTCCCAAAGCATTGCGAATCTCAATAAGCTGTTGATAAATGAAACCGATTTAAACAAAGCGAAAATTCCTATTGCTTTCAAAGATGTTTTGTTAAATGTAACATCGGCTCTTTCACGGCAGATAGAAGATACAGAGGCAGTGATAGAGTCGGATTTTGATGAATGCCCAACCATAGAATATATTCCCTCTTATCTCGAAAGCATAATATTGAATCTTGTTTCAAATGCAATTAAGTACCGTCATCCTCAGCGTGCGCCGCATATTGTTTTACGCTCATTCATCAAAGACGGTCATAAAATGCTTACGGTAAAAGACAACGGCAGCGGTATAGATTTAAAGAAACATCTGCCAACGCTTTTCAGCAGTCATCAAAGTATCAGTAAACATCCCGATTCAACAGGTCTTGGATTGCTTATTACAAAAAATCAGGTAGAATCTTCCGGCGGCGCAATTGATGTTGACAGCGAGGTTGGTGTTGGAACTACTTTTACAATCAGATTTTAACCAAAGAAATTTTGTTGAGTGATTAAAGTGAAGATGAAAATTCGTCTTCGCTTTTTTATTTGTGCTTTAGATGTTGATGACTTTATGAACCGGTCTAAGCTGCTACTATGATGCTTCTGTTGCGTCGTCGCAGACCCCGAGTTAGGTTTTGTGCGCTGCATCGGGGCACTCTTGTACTTTAGAGAATTCTATGCGGCAATGCTTTAGGTTAAACTTTTATACATTTCAACCTCAAAATGTTCAATAAAAAAGTCCGCATTCCTTTATTTTAACACTTTCAAGTTTTGTAATGTGTCTGCCTTCCAAATGATAATAATTTAATCATTTTCTTTTTGTATTTTGCCCCCGTTAATCAATCTTACCCTTTTTAAAAGCTGCCGGCTCTAATCCCACAAAATTGTTTCATCGCATAACTTCCGGAGGTTGCATGATAACTGTAATTATTCCAGTACTAAACGAAGAAAAAACGATTTCAAATGTTATTCGCCATTGCAGAAAAAATCCACTTGTAACAGAAATAATTGTTGTTGACGATAAGTCTCAGGATAATACAGTTTCGGTTGCAAAAGAAGCAGGAGCTATCGTTTACACAAGCCATGTGCTGGGCAAAGGCTTTTCAATGAAAGAAGGTATTAGTTATGCCTCAAACGAAATATTGGTTTTTCTCGACGGCGATATTGATCCCTATCCCGAAAATACCGTTGAAAATCTCACTGAACCTTTATTATTGGATGAAGCTGATTTTGTAAAGGGCACATTTGCCCGAAATGCCGGTCGTGTAACGGAGCTTGTCGCAAAACCTTTGCTGAATATTTTCTATCCCGGACTTGCAGAGTTTTCGCAGCCGCTAAGTGGCATGATTGCCGGTAAGAAAAATTATTTTGAGCGCATTAAATTCTTTAATGATTATGGAGTGGACATCGGTATTTTGATAGACATGTATTTGATGAAAGCAAGAATAAAAGAAGTAAACATTGGCTATATAGAAAATAAAAGCAAGCCTTGGGAAGCGCTTGGTAAAATGAGCAAAGAAGTTGCAAAGGCAATTATCACCAAGGCACAGCAGCAAAACCCTGAAGACGTAACAGAAGAAGCAGTAAAATCTCTTGAGGAGATAAACAGGCAAATGCATGACGTTCTGCAGGAAAATCTTTCTCACTTTCACAAGATGGCTGTATTCGATATGGATGATACTATTTTAAAAGGGAGGTTTATAGATGCATGTGCAAAAAAATTTGCTTTCACCGCGCAGCTTGAAGATCTAAGAGAAACAGAGACAGACTCCATTATTCTCACCAAAAGAATCGGTTTATTGCTAAAGGGAAAAACCATAGACGAACTCCTCAATGTGATACACAACATCGAAATGGTGAAAGATATAAAAGAGGTAATCGGCACTTTAAAAAAGAAAGGATACATTGTTGGAATTATCAGTAACAGTTATACTTTAATTACGAATTATGTAATGAAAAATGTTGGAGCGGATTTTGCTTATGCTAATCAACTGGAGTTTTTTGAAGGCAAAGCAACGGGCGAAGTAGGAATGCCTTTTTATTTTTTCGGCTCACCTAACAGTATTTGCGGACATTCCTATTGTAAAACCAATGCTATGCAATATGCTTGTGAGAAATATAATGTGTATTTTAAAAACTGTATTGCCGTAGGAGATAGTAAAGACGATCGTTGTATGGTGGGGCACGCAGGAAAAGGTTTTGCTTTCTGCAGTAAAGATGAACTTTTAAAGAAGATAGCAAACAGGCAAATTAATGAACAGAGTTTCCAACCCATTTTAACCCACGCATAAATCAGAACTAAACAATTTTTTATTTAACCTTGTAAATCTGTTGCTATGCCGAACAACTTTTATAACATTCTTGTTCCTGTGGATTTTTCTCCCCGTTCCAAATGGGCAATTGCTAAGGCGATAGAATTGGCAAACACATTTAATTGTAATATTCATCTTGTGCATGTTGCATCAACAAATGGTTTGCTCATTGCCGATGCTTATACAGGAATGTTTGCTTACAACATGTCTGCAGACATGGAGTTTGCCGGTAAAAAATTGCAACAACTGAAAGAGCAATATATACATCATGTTTGCAATGGCGGCAAAATTGAAATAAGCGTTTTATATGGTCATCCAAAAACAGAATTGAAAAAATATATCGAGCAGTTTCAGATTGATTTGCTGATACAAGGTCTTTCAAAATTCAATTTGCTGCATAGAATATGGTCAACGGTTTCTATCAGCAGTCTTGTTCGCAAAACAAATATTCCCGTACTTGCTGTTCGTTCAAGCGGTTTAATTTGCCACTTCAAAAAAATTGTGCTGCCGCTGCACGACCAGGTACCCATGCGCCGCATACGTCTTGCTGCTATGCTGGGCAGATATTTTAAATCTACCGTGTATGTTTTATCAGTAAGAAACAAAAACGGCGATTATCATGTACCGCTGTTAACGGAAACACTCGAAATAATTCAGAGTCTTACAACAATTCCTGTTCAATCTATTATTCTTGAAGGAAAAAATCTGGCAGAAGCCACACTCAAATTTTCAAAAAAGATCAACGCTGATCTTATCATGGTTCCTTCCATAAAAGAGTTTTATCTGCCCGGTGCATGGAACAAGTTTACCAAATCTTTACTCTCGTACAAATCAAAAATACCGGTATTAACTGTTGATCATAATGAGTGATGTTAGTTCAAATTCATCATTTGAATTTTTATGAACCCGACTAAATTGCTACTATAATGCTTTACTTGCGTCGCACTCTTGTACTTGAAGGAATTCTTCTGTGCAACTTTGCGCTTTTTGCGTTCTTTGCGTCGCTCTAAGTTGCAGCGGTTGCAAAGAAGCCGCAAGCACGCCAACTGCAAAGGAAACATTGAAGTTACAATTCACCACTTGCTTTTATATGGCGGATGTTCTCTTGAAATAAAACTGCTCAAACCTTCGTTTACTAAAGCATGTCCGTTCATTCTTCAATGCCACTTGTAAACTTCACAACAATATAATCATCGCTGATTTTAAAAGTATATGCACCTGACTCTTTGCCGCTTTTGCTTTTTATACATTGCATATTTTTTGAAAGTTAGCCCTAAAGAAAAAAGCCAACGGGCGGATAAACTTAAGAAGTTAAAATAACCCTTGCAAAATTCATTTGTGTGAATTAATTTTAGAACATTCCTTTTCCTAAATTCTGCATTATTTCTTCACTTTAAATAAACTGCTTATGAAAACGGTAATTATAACGCTCTTCTTTGTTGCAATTGCATTTTCTCTTTCAGCACAAGAAACAGAAACAATTGTTGCACTTCAGAAAAAAATAGATTCATTAGAACAAAGACTCGATGAAAAAAATTATACTCGTGTGCCCAATGCTGCGATTGACGAAGAGCTTAACAAAAAAGTAAAAGACAGTGTAGGTGAATGGTTTGATCGTAACAAATGGATAAACGGAAGCATCTTTGGCGGACTGATATTAATTGTCGGAATATTTATTTTAACGATAGGGCGCAAATGGATGACCAAAGAATTAAATGATAAATTGCAAAATGAAGTTGCCACCAAAACAAAAGATATTAAAGACCTTTTTGCCGAACACAAAACCTCGCTTAAGGAAGATATTAAAGATTGGAAAGATTCTATGATTGCGAAATTTGAAGAACTAAATAAAAATATAGAACGTTTTAAAAGTGAATCTTCTGATAACCTGCTTAGATTGAAACAAGAAATTTATGGTGACATTGAAAGAATAACACAGGAGAAATTTAGAGACCTTGATAAAAGCAATAAAGAAATACAGGCAGAAATGAATGAAGCACTCGATCAGCTTTTTGCCCAAACTGTAGAATCAATAACTGAAACGGCGCAACGAAAAGGCAAAGCTGTTGATCCAAAAGCGGAAGAGCAAATAAAATTTGTTTTAAAAAGACTAAAGCAAGGCACTATTCAAAACGATACGCTTGCTACGCAGGCATTGGAATCTATTATTCTCTATTACTACTACATTCTTAAGACAGATAAAATGATTGAATTGATAAAAGATTATAAAGATGTTTATAGTTTATCTTCTACCATCTATGCAAATGCAGCTCTTGCATTTTTAGATTTATATGAAAGATATAATCAGGATTCTTATAAAATCAGTTGCCTTGAATATTCCGATGAGTCAATTAAAAAAACGCCGGATTATGGAACCGCTTACGCAATTAAGATTGAGGTGCATCTTATAAATCTTGTAAAGGGATACAGCGAAAAAGTGAAGGAAGATGCCAAAATTGAAATTGATAAAATATTGCATCAGGTGCTTAATATGCAATCGGTTTATATCCATAAAGAAATTGTGGAAAGATTGGAGCAAGATTCTCAACATTATATGGCTCCTTACATTGCACATCTGAATGAATTTTTCCCTAATCAAATGAAGGCGATGTACGAAAAAGCTAATCCAACACCAACGCCGAAGGCGGCTTAATACAGCCAGATAACACTCTTGGATAAAAAAATTTTTATGAGCAATACAAAAACATTTCATACCGAAATACAGCCATGGCTTTCTGTACGAAGCAGCAAAGAAGCAGTTGAATTTTATAAAGCTGCATTTAATGCAATTGAAACATATCGCATGGAAGATCCGGATGGAAATGCGGTGGTAAAACTTTCTGTTGATGGTGCCCAATTTTGGTTAAGCGATTCTCCATCCGCAGATTCAGCTTCTTCCCTACTTGGTTGTGGCACAATACGGATGATTTTAACCGTTGAAAATCCCGATGAAGTTTTTGCGCAGGCTTTACAAGCAGGTGCAACAGCATTGTTCCCGGTAGGCGAAGAATATGGATGGAGGTTGGGAAGACTTAAAGACCTTTTTGGATTGCATTGGGAAATTGGAAAAGAGCTGGAAACAACTAATGAGAAAAGTTAGAGGCAGCTTTCAATTTTTTAAATGAACTTTCTTATTTAAAAATTTCTTATGAAATTTTACACTTTATTCTTTGCTTTTTTCTCTATTACAATAACTTCTTTTTCTCAAACCTTCAAAGCAAACCTTAAAGACTTAGATTTTATGGCTGGCAAGTGGACGCTTAAACACGAATGGGGCGATATGGAAGAAAATTGGAGCGCACCTATGGGCAACTGCATTATGTGCAGTTATCGCTGTGTAAAAAATGACAGTGTTTTATTTTATGAGTTTATTGTAATTGAACAAACAGACAGTGTGCCCGTAATGAAGCTACGCCATTTTAATCCAGGCAATATTGGATGGGAAGATAAAAATACCCCCTACGATTATCCATTAATTCAACTCGAACAAAACAAAGCTGTATTTGAACGTCCCGATAAAAAGACCAAAATGACTTATGAAAGGATATCCCAAAAACAATTTACAGTAACCCTCGAAAGAGAAGATAAAAGCGGTAAACGTGTAACTGATATTTTTAATTATAAGCAGAAAGAATAACGTTTGTTATCACTGTTTATAAAAACAATTTCTTAATTAGTAGGAGTGAACTCATAACATAAATCGCTTTAAATATCTCCCAATTGCGGTCTCAGTAAAATTTCTTCCACACATGCCTGCGGTGAAAGTTTTGAAGCAGCATAAATCATTTCAGCTACATCGTGCGCTTGCATAAATCGCGATTTTTCTATTCCGCTTTCACTCCAAGAATCCGTATAAGCCGCTCCGGGTATAACGCTTGTCACTTTTATATTATAAGGCTTCATCTCTTCACGAAGATTTTTACTAAAGCCAAGCAGGGCAAATTTGCTGATGCTATATGCTCCACCGTTATGATATGCCTTTAACGAAGCAACAGAACCCATGTTGAATATATGTCCGCTTCTTGCTTCAATCATTTTGGGTAAAAGTACACGCGTTAAATGATAGGCGCTGTACAAATTCACTGCAATCATTTTTTCCAACACACCATCTTCTTCGTTATAAACACTGCCGGCAATAAACTCGCCTGCATTGTTCACAACAACATCAGGCGCACCAAACGATAAGCACCATTTACCAAATTCCACTGCTTCCTCTTTCAAACTTACATCAACGGGTTTTGCTTTCACTGTGCATTGCGGAAATCTCGTTAAAAGTTCTTCCATCGTTCTATACAATTGCGTTTCCTTCCGCGAACAAATAAATAATGTGTTACCCGCTTCTCCGAATTTTTCTGCAACCGCTTTTCCCAAACCTTTTGATGCTCCTGTTATAATTACATTCATCGTACAATCAGTTTTTAATTTTTTAAGACTATAATTACTCCGGCAGTGATGTTTTTTTTATGAGCCCAACAGTATTATTACTATTGAACTTTACTTGCGTCGCACACTTATACTTTCTATTCATCACTCATCACATACACAAGTCGGTCATCGGATTCAAACTTCATAATCTGCAAGTTTTAACCAAGCAAGTTACTCGCTAAATCGTAATCTCGTTCATTAAACAGCATACTCATAAATTTGTAAAATGAAATACCGGCATCTTTTTTTTGATCTTGATCACACCCTTTGGGATTTTGAAACGAACGCAAAAGAAACAATACATGAGCTATACGAATTGAATAAACTTCACGAAACAGGTATCTATGATTTTAATCTTTTCTTTGAACGTTACAGCTATCATAATGAACGTTTATGGAGCCGCTATACAAAAGGATTTATAAAGCAAGAGGAACTTCGATGGAAAAGAATGTGGCTTTCTTTACTTGATTTTAAAATTGCAAATGAAACTTTAGCAAGAGAACTTGCAGCACAGTTTCTTGAACGCCTTCCACAAAAGAAAAATCTTTTTCCTTATGCACTTGAGATACTGCAGTATCTTTCAGCAAAAGGTTATCACTTGCATTTGCTCACCAATGGTTTTGAGCAAGTACAGCACAGCAAACTGCGCAGTAGCAATCTGCACAATTATTTTTGCGAAGTAATTACTTCCGAGGCATCAAAGAGCTTAAAGCCTAATAAAGAAATCTTTGATTATGCTCTTGAAAAATGCAATACCTGCAAAGAAGAATGTATTATGATTGGCGATAATTTGGATGCAGATATTCAGGGCGCCATCAACGCAGGCATTGATACCGTTTTTGTAAATCACTTGAAAATGCCAGCACATATTCAGCCGACTTATACAGTTTATCATTTAAAAGAATTGGAAACAATTTTTTGAGACCAATACCACTTTTCACATAATTTATAAAAATTCTATGGCAGATTTAATAAAAGAATTCAACGATTACCGTCAGCGCATGAATGAAGTTATTTTAAGTAAAAACAATCTTGTGCTTAAACGCTTATGGAATTTGGACACAAACACGTATGAAGAAGGTGCTCTCGATAAAAAGACAAAAGAAATGCTTGGTTTAGTTGCCAGTATGGTTTTGCGTTGTGATGATTGCATAAAGTACCATCTCGATAAATGCCATGAGCTTCATGTTACAACGGATGAGATGTACGAAATATTTGCCGTTGCCAATATTGTTGGCGGAACAATCGTTATTCCTCATACAAGAAGAGCAGCGGAATATTGGGAAGAATTGAATAACGCATAAGGAATAATCTAACCTGCATCCCCACTGTACGCTTTCGATACACTCGTGTTCGCTATTGCAACATGACAGCCACTAATTTTTTTTATAAACTATTCTTTCTCATGTATTTAAATCTATTGGTACATTTATGGCAATTGAGTTGCTATGTTTAGAAATTTTTTCATTGTTGCTGCACGGCATCTTACAAAACATAAATTATTTTCTCTCATAAATATTTTTTGTCTTGCCATTGGAATAACTTTTTCAATGCTAATTGGCGTGTATGTTATCAATGAAGAAAATGTAAACAGCACTATTAAAAATATCGGTGACCAGTATGTATTAAAAAGTAAATGGAAAGTAGAGAATATGGGTCTCGATATTACTACAGTTGCTCCGCTTGCAAAAGCGTTAAAAGAAAATTATCCAACGCTTGTTTCAAATTATTATAGGTTTAATCCGGTGACGAATATAGTTTCTGCAGGTGATAAACATTTTAAAGAAAATATTGCTATCGGTGATACAACCATTGTCTCCATGTATGGTTTTAAACTATTGTATGGAAACGAAACGCAGGCTTTTAAAAACAATACCTCTGCTGTAATCACCGAAGTAATGGCTGAAAAACTTTTTGGTACGAATGCCATTGATAAAACCATTACCATTACCAACACAACAGGCACTACTCAAGATTATACTGTTTCCGCGGTTTTACAAACAATGCCTTACAATTCTGTAAATAACTTCTTAAGTAAAGACGGTTATAATGTTTTTGTGCCTTTTGAAGGCAATCAATTTTTTCAAATTCAAGGCACGAATTATTTTGATGCATGGGATAATGCATTTATCATCGGTATGATTGAATTGAAACCCGGCGTTACACCAAATGATATTTCAAAACCAATTGCTCAAACGTTAGCATTGCGTGCGCCGGATAATATTAAAAACAATCTTGAGGTTGAAGTAACTCCTTTAAAAACATATTACTTGCAGGATAACAATAGCGCTGCACAAAAAATGATTACAACGCTTTTGTTTGTGGCTGCATTTATATTGCTGCTGGCGATAATTAATTTTGTAAACATCAATATTGGTACATCATCGTATCGTTTAAAAGAGATAGGATTGCGAAAAGTTTTTGGAAGCGGTAAAGGTCAACTAATATTACAACATATAACGGAATCCTTTGTTCTCACACTAACGGCTGCATGCATCTCTCTTATTTTTTATGAGATGCTTCAACCGGTTTTCAATCAAATATTAAATGCAAGGCTTGAACATATTTGGCAATTTAATTTAAGTAAAATATTATTCCTTGTATTGTTGGTATTAGCAGTTGGGTTTATTGCAGGTATTTATCCGGCGTTTGTATTGAGTTCATCTAAAGTGATTAGTTCGGTAAAAGGAAAAATTGATTCGGCAAAAGGGGGATTGGTCTTGAGAAAATCTTTATTACTTGTCCAATTCACTTTGGCTATTGTTGTTTTTATAAGTGCATTGAATGTAACCAAACAAGTATCGTATTTGTTCACCAAAGATCTGGGTTACAATAAAGAGCAGCTTCTTGTTATAACAGCTTTTCCAAAACAGTGGGATTCGGCAGGCGTGCTTAAAATGGAATCAATAAGAAATCAACTAATGCAGTTACCTGTTGTTCAAAGCGCATCGCTTTCTTTTGAAGTTCCCGACCGTGTACCACCGAACGGTTTCAATCTTATTTCTGAGGGTTCAACAAACAATCAAGCGGTTATTATTCCCAACACCACAGTTGATGAAAATTATGCTGCAACATTTGGATTAAAGATGAAGGAAGGAACATTTTTTTCTGACGGAGAGCAAGGCCATATCCCTAATCAAATTGTATTGAATGAAGCCGCTGTAAAAGCATTGGGATGGAAATCTGCAATCAATAAAAAACTAAGAGTGGCGAACCAATCAACTGTATATACCGTGGCAGGAGTGGTAAAAGATTATAACTTTTCATCTATGCAAACGGCGATACAGCCTCTTTCTTTTGTACATGTAAAAGACCATCCAAACTACCGGTTTTTGACAATAAAAATAAATGCACTCAACACCACAAAAGCAATAGATGATGTAAGAAACAAATGGAAAGAAGTATCGCCAACTGCGCCGTTTGATTATTTCTTTATGGACGATAAATTTCAATCGTTGTATCAATCGGAGTTGCAACTGAAGAAAGCCGCCAATCTTGCAACTGTACTTAATCTAATTATTGTGTTCATGGGCATTTTTGGCGTGGTTGCTTTTACGCTTGCAAAACGCACTAAAGAAATTGCGGTGCGAAAAGTGCTGGGTGCAGATATAAAAAATATTCTGATGTTGTTTGTAAAAGACTATGCTTTGCTGATACTTGTCGCCAACATCATTGCCTGTCCTTTGGCGTACATCATTACAAATAAATGGCTGGAGAATTACGCATACCGTATCAATCAAAATGTTGTTCCGTTTTTGTTTGCGGGCTTTTTTATTTTTGCAGCTTCATTTGTTTTAATAACAGCACAGTGTTTTAAAGTAGCTTCGTCAAAACCGGTGAATGCACTTAAGTATGAATAATGTTAGATCAATTGGCAATTAGCAAAGGGATAACTTGCAAAGCTTGATGCATACTTAAATTGCTTATTGCATGTTGCCTATTGATTCTTCAGTACAAGAGTGCCCCGATGCAGCGCACAAAACCTAACTCGGGGTCTGCGACGACGCAAGTAAAGCATCATAGCAGTACAAAAGTCTGGCTCATAAAAAACACCTAATTCAATAACAAATGAATAAATACTGATGATTAATGACTTTATTTGATTTACCAACGACCAATAAAATTATGAACTTGAAAAAATATTCGATTCTTGCAATTGACGACGACCCTGACGTTTTAACCGCGGTGCGCCTTTTGCTGAAGCCCGAGGTGAAAGAAATTACTACGGAAAAAAATCCTGAAAATATTCCTTCGCTGCTGTCGAAACAGAGCTTCGACCTTGTGCTGCTCGACATGAATTTTAAAGCTTCGATTAATACGGGCAATGAAGGAATCTTTTGGCTTAAGCGCATCAAAGAATTGCAACCCAACCTTGCGGTGATTATGATTACAGCGTACGGCGGCATTGACCTTGCGGTGCGTTCATTGAAAGAAGGCGCTTCTGATTTTATTGTGAAACCGTGGCACAACGAGAAGCTGCTTATTACGATTGATGAAGCGGTGAAATCAAAGGGCATTGCGAAGACACGTTCGTCGCTGCCCGTGCATGATTCGGTTCTTGGCAAAGAGTTACTCGGCACAAGCGATGTGATGCAGGATATATTTCACAAAGTTGAAAAGATTGCGCCCACCGATGCGAATGTGCTTATTCTTGGCGAGAACGGTACGGGTAAAGACCTTATTGCAAAAGCCATTCATGAACGTTCGCTTCGTGCAAACAAACCTTTTATAAAAGTGGATGTGGGTGCGCTCACAGAAACACTTTTCGAAAGCGAATTATTTGGTCACAGGAAAGGCGCTTTCACCGATGCAAAGGAAGACCGCGTTGGTCGTTTTGAGAGCGCCAATGGTGGTACGTTATTTTTGGATGAAATCGGAAACATCAGTCTAACGCAGCAAGCGAAGCTTTTAACAGTGCTGCAAAACAGGCAGGTTACGCGGCTTGGTTCAAATCAAGCCATACCGATTGATATTCGTCTTATATGCGCTACCAATGTGCCGTTGACCGAGCTTGCAAACGAAAACCGTTTTAGAAAAGATTTGATTTATCGTATCAACACGGTGGAGATAATGGTGCCGCCTCTTCGCAAACGCGGCGACGATATTTTGTTGCTCGCAAAACATTTCGCAAAACTATACTCCAATAAATATATGAAACCCGCCATCGGTTTTGATGATGCGGCGCTGCAAAAGCTGTTGCAGTATCATTATCCCGGCAATGTTCGTGAATTGCAGTACACCATCGAACGCGCCATCATTATGAGCGACGGCGAAGTGTTGCATCCGCAGGATTTGATTTTTTCGCCAATCGAATCTGCGATTACTACGGTTGCCGAGCCCGATAACCTTAATTTGAGCAGCATTGAAAAAAACACCATCTTGCGCGTGATTGAGAAGCACAATGGCAACATCACGAAAGCTGCACGGGAACTGGGTTTAACAAGAACGGCATTGTACCGCAGATTGAGCAAGTATGATATTTAAAACAGCCCCCTCTAACTCCCCAATGAGGGAGAATAAAACATCGGTGTAATGCTGAATAAAGAACCATAAATGATATGTTTGCACTGAAAAAAAATTGTTAACCAAAGCCCGGTCTCCCTCTCTATTGGAGAGGGATTAAGGGAGAGGCACTTATGTACAAACGGTACGATTGGAGTATAGTAATACGAGTTGCGCTAATGTTTGTAACATTAACGATAGCGAGCTTCTTGTTAGTTAGCGGAAGCAAATATTTTATTTATGAAATAATTGTTGTTCCCATTATCGTGTATCAGGTAATGGATTTTTTTAGCTATCACAAAAAAGCGCAGGAAGAAGTGGAGCAGTTTGTTGAGAGCGTTCACTACCGCGATTTTTCAAGATACTTCGATGTAAAACATGCACCCCTTGAGTTACAGCCACTGCGAAAAGGATTCAATGAAATTAACACCACATTGAAAGTGATTAGTAAAGAAAAAGAAACCCAATATCAATACCTGCAAAAAATTCTTGAGCTTGTTGATACAGGTATTCTTTCCTACGAAATGGAGAGTGGTGAAGTTATGTGGATGAATGAATCGCTGAAGAAATTATTGCAGATACCTTACTTAAAAACCATTCACTCACTTTCAAAACGCGACTGGAATCTATATCATGAAATAATGGCTTTGCCGCTCGGCGAAAATATTATTGCAACGGCACATCAGGAAAGAACTGCATTCAAGGTGTTGCTTTCTGCTACTGCATTTCAAACCGAAGGAAAAAAATACAAACTCATCGCATTTCAAAATGTAAATGAAGCATTGGATGAAACAGAGAGTAAAGCATGGCAACGTTTGTTGAGTGTGATGACCCATGAAATAATGAATTCTGTTGCCCCCATCTCTTCTTTGTCAGATACTTTAAAGAACATGCTCAACAATTCAAGAAATTCTGTATCGCTTGCTAACCGCAGTGCCTTCGAAGACATTGAGCTTGGCATTGATACTATCAAAAGAAGAAGTGAAAACCTATTGAAGTTTGCAGAAACATATCGTAACCTCAATAAAATAACCACACCAAACCTATCAAAGATTTATGTTCGCGACCTCTTTGAAAATCTTCACATATTAATGCAACCCACGCTCGACCAAAAGAACATCGAGATGGATGTTATTCTTAAAGACCCCGATCTTATTCTCGAAGCGGATACCAATTTGATTGAGCAGGTGCTCATCAATCTTGTTGTAAATGCAATTGAAGCTGTAAAAGACCGTCCCGAGCCAACTATTCTTCTTTCAGGTTACCATACCGCAAACAATAAAACCGTTATCAAAGTTGCAGACAACGGTACCGGCATGCCCGAAGAACTGCTCGATAAAATTTTCATTCCATTCTTCAGCACAAAGAAAACAGGCAGCGGCATTGGCTTAAGCTTATGCAAACAAATTATGATGCTCCATAAAGGCACTATTCATGTGCAATCCAAAGAAGGTGAAGGAACGGCATTCTTGTTGCAGTTTTGAGAATGTTTTCAATATCGTTTGATGGTTGAACATTCGGCTTATGGGCATAGCCTTACGTTCAGTTTCGTCAATGCTGGATTTGCGGAAAGTCCACAAAGTCTCTTACATACTTGATTTTTCTTTGTTACTTTCTTTGTATCAAGACAAAGAAAGTAAATAGCGACTTAGTGAAGTCTGCACCAGATAAATTCCTATCAGGCTATTTACTATAACTCTTCGGAATGAAAAGGCAAAAAACAAAACCACAAAATAAAAGGCGAAAAGCGATAACGGCGCCTCGTTTAAAATGGCAGACAGGCGACTATGCCCGCATGGCAGAATTCCATTTCTACCTGCCCTACCAATTTTTATGTTTATGCAAACTAATGAACGTAACACCACATGATGTCTTGCTGCGCTTCATGGACACGCTTGATTGCGGAAGTTGGAAACGCGAATAAATAAGTGAAAAGGGAAGACAACTTATTATGGATTATTTTATCGAAAGTGATTACGGAAAAGATTTTTATACAGAAGAAGACAGAAGAAAAATATTTCAGGAAATGAATGCTGTTGGCATTGTATTTCCGCGTGATGGAAAATCGAAATTCATAGACCTTCATGCAAAGTGGCGCGACGAAAGCATTGACGCTTGAGTGTCTAAAGTTTGGCACAAAAAATCTTTCCCTGTAAAACTCCCATCCGCTTTGTAAAGCTGTTAATGCGTGAATATTTCTTTACACTGCCGTAGTCTTTATATAGAGGCATAAAAGCAGAAGTTATTTTTTAGCTTACTTTTTTCTCTTTCTATTCTCTGGCACGAAATTTAAAATACTCATTTTTAAACTTACCTATGGAAACAACAACTGTTTTAGAAGGCTACAGTGATCAGGAGAAGGGCGCATACCTTGGCGCCATCGCGTCAATTGCAACAGCAGACCGGGAGGCATCACCGGAAGAATTACAACACATATCAGCGTTATGCGATGCTGCTGATATTTCAGAACCGCAGAAAGAAGCGGTCATAAGAGCAGCAACCGAGTTATCGGGAGATGAACTGAAAAGGTGTCTTGCAATTTTAAAGAACAGTGATCTTAAATATTCTCTCGTAACCGATATTATTGCTTTCGCCAAATCGGACAATAATTACAGCGAAGAGGAGCAGGAACGTGTAAGAATAATTTCGCAACAGCTTGGAGTTGACAAAAAACAATTTTCGCTTCTTGATGAGTTTACCGACAAAGCAGCCGTTGAAGACGTTCCTGCGGCAGAAAAAACAAAGCCTTCGTTTCTATCCTCACTTGGTTTATCAGATAGAATGCAGAATGCAGGCATCAATTCAAACAGCCTGATGAAGGGACTATTGGGCATTGCAGGACCCATAGTGCTGGGTTCAATGTTATCATCGGCAATGCGCGGAAGAGGCCGTAGAAACGCAGGCATGTTTGGTAATATGGGTGGCGGATATTTCGGTAACAGGGGCGCAATGGGTAGCGGCGGGTTTGGATCTCTTATCGGAATGCTTAGCAGTGGCAGGCGTTTCAGAAATACAGGGGGTTTATTTGGAAGAATATTGGGTGGCGGCTTTTGAAACAACTTTTTATTATGTTTTAAAATACAATCTATGAAACTACACACAATGAAATCGGCTTGTATGTTATTCATTTTGGCAGCAGGTTTAACGCTGTCATCATGCAAAGGGAAAGACAATAGCAACAATACAGCAACAAATGCTGATACAGCACAATTAAATACCGATACATCAACGGCTGTAACAACTGCTCCGCAAACTATAAGTGATGACTCTTTAAGAGCGCAGCTTAAAGACGCAACAAAAGATTATCCGGATGTAACAGCAACAGTTGACAACGGAGAAGTAACGCTTACGGGTACCATTACCAGGGATAAATTACAAGGGCTAATGCAATCTGTACAAGCGCTGAATCCGAAAAAAGTAAACAACAATCTAACCATAAAGTAGGAGGTTTCTATGGCATTACAGGATAAATACAAAGAGCTGATAGAAACAGCAAAGAATTCCGGTGTGCGCAATTTGCAGGTAAGTGAACAGAATAATGTGCTGCATGTGACCGGCGATGCTCCCAATGCACAGGTAAAAGATACCTTATGGAACGTGTACAATAAAATTGACCCCGATTACAGGGCAGGCGATCTTGTGCTTAATGTAAATACAAACGTTGCTGCAGGCATGAAAGCAAAAGTTGTAACGGAAACAACAAATCTCAACATAAGAATAGGACCCGGCACCGATCAGCCGATTGTCGGTAAAGCAGCTCATAATGAAATAGTGAATGTTATAAGCAAAACAAACAACCAGTGGTCGTTAATACGTACCGATAAAGGAACAGAAGGTTATGTGTACTCACAATATCTGTCGCCTGTATAACAGCAGTTTAATAAAAAAAAAGAAGAGGCTGTCTCAAAAGTTATGGACAGCCTTTTCTACCTTCTCGGCAATGTCTCCAAAGTAGCTTTACATTCCCCGCAATGTCTGTGTGCCGTGAAGAAAAGAACGTAACGGAAGTTCTTTACATGCTGTATATAAGATGATGGTTGACCCATCGCTAACGTTGTGCAGGCGAGGTTAGCAAATGCGTGCAAAGGTGCTGTAGTCAAAAGCTGCGGTACTGAGCGTTTGCAATGCATGAGTGTAGCGAAGCTGAACGCAAGTGAACCATTGATGACGTGTCGAAAGCGGAAGATGATGTCAAAACTGTTGGTCGAGACTTACTAACAGGAGCAAGGTGTAGCAGATAACCTGTAAAGTTGGTTACATGACATCCGGCATGGAGATGGCAGCAGCGCTATACGGGCTTATATACGGAACACGGGAGGCTGTTGTAATGATGTGCGAGAAAGCTCAACAGGAATCCTGATAGAAACAGGAGACTGTTCAACAAAAGTTCTACGGTTCATACTGTTGCTCAATCTCTGCTCAGCAGGGAGAAGCATTACAAAGCGTCGGATGCATTCATAGTAGTGAGGATAGTTGTGGAAACACAAAAGGAGCGAAGGGATGCAGTCATTCAGTTGAAATTGTTTTTACAACTGTTGCAAAACAACAGGAGGATTAAGATGATGGAAACAAAATCAGTACCGGTAACCAAACGAATGGTATGGGAAGCGTACAAAAGAGTACGCACTAACAACGGAGCAGCAGGAATAGATGCGGTAACTATCACAAAGTTTGAAGAGAAGTTAGCAGATAACTTGTATGTGATATGGAATCGCATGAGTTCAGGCAGCTATTTTCCACCCTCTGTAAAACGAGTAGGCATACCCAAAGCAAATGGTAAGATAAGAGAGCTTGGCATTCCTACAGTAAGTGACCGAACAGCCCAAATGGTAGTGAAGCAGTACCTTGAGCCGCGCTATGAACAGATCTTCAGCAAGAATTCTTTCGGCTACCGACCAAACAAAAGTGCACATCAGGCATTAGACCAATGTGTGCACAATTGCCGCAGGCATGCATGGCTGATAGATTTGGATATAGAAGGATTCTTTGACAATCTGCAACATGACAGGATGATGGAGTTGTTAGAAAAGAAGGTAGAGGAAAAATGGGTGAAACTATATGTAAGCAGATGGTTGAAAGCTTCCGTATTGATTGAAGGAAAGGAACAGCAAAGAACAAAAGGCACACCACAGGGAGGAGTAATCAGCCCACTACTTGCAAACATTTATTTACACTATGCATTTGATGAATGGATAGAGAAAGAGAAAGGCTGGCAGTCATGGGAAAGATATGCAGACGATATAATAGTACATTGTGTAAGTAAGACTGTAGCAGAAAAGATGCTGCTGCAAATCAAAGAAAGGTTAGCAATGTATGGACTAAAAGTAAATGAAACGAAAACAAAAATCGTGTACTGCAAGCAAGAGAATAGAAATGAGGACTATGATAGTGTGAGCTTTGATTTCTTAGGTTATCAGTTCAAACCCAGAAAGGCAAAGAATAAGGAAGGAAAAGTGTTCACAGGCTATGGAGCAGCAATTGGTCAAAAAGCAAAGAAGAAAATAAGAATGGAAATAAGAGATATGCAAATAGACAGATATAGCCAAAGAACAATAGAACAAATAGCCATAACACTAAACGCAAAAGTGAGAGGATGGATTAACTACTACACACGATATAACAAATGGGCAATAGGTTACATTATGCATAAACTCAACGACAGAGTCATACAATGGATAAGACGAAAGTTTAAGGTTACCAGTAAATACAAAGCCATAGCTATGTTGAAACGTAAACAGCAACTATGTCCAAAGTTGTTTGCACATTGGCAGGCAGGCTTTAATGTATAATGATTGAATGACAAGAGCCGTATGACGGGAGACTGTCACGTACGGTTCTGTGAGAAGCTTGGGCTGCAATGCCCTTGCTTACTCGACCTTGAAAAGACAATGTGTGGCGGGCAAGGACTTTGCGTTCTGGTATGATGTTGACGACTCCGATACCGCACAGTCCTCAGCTATACACAAACCTATGGACAGACTGTGCGGAGAAGAAAAAATTCCCAAATGTTTGAAATCAAGTGAAATAATTGCATGATCAATCTATTTGATTTTGTACTTTCAATATTATTTCAAATATTCCATTTAGAGCTATTTAATATATATAGCTTAAGCACTTCCTTCTTCGAATGTCTCTAAAAAGGATTTGTGTTTAGATCAATAAAGAACAGAACGTACAAGTGAGTGACACAACAACCGATGCCATGAAATACTTCAGTTCGCTACATAAAAAATCATAACACCCCACTCAACTTCACCACAAACATCTCTGCAGGAATTTCGCCGGGCTTGGCTTGTGAGAGATCAATAATACAATCATTACCGGATTGTTGTCTGAACCGCGATTTTGACCTGATCTTTCTGAATGTCCTGATTTACCGAGTCAGGGTAATCAGGCAAATAAGTTAAATCGTGGTTCAGACAGTCATAACACCCCACTCAACTTCACAACAAACAACACTGCAGGAATTTCACCGGGCTTGGCTTGTGAAAGATCGATAACACAATCGTTGCCGCTTTGTTTGCAGGTAAATGTTTTGTTGCTTCCGAGAATAGTGGCTTTGGTGTTCGCTGCAATTTTGAGATCGTGTATGCGCACCTGCGGCGTGTATGCGGGAACAATGCAATGGAGGTCGCTGCCTTTTTTGGTAAAGAAGTATTCGATGTGCGCTTCGTTTTGTTTGGGCTGTATAAGTTTGGCAACATCGTAGCCTGCCATAAAACTTTTATCGCTTTTCTGCGGCACCTTGCCTTCGCTCCATTGGTATGGTTGTTTCCATGCACGTGTATCGTAAATGGCTTCGCCGTTGGTGGCAAGCCAGTTGCCGATATCAATGAGGCGCTGCTGCATAATTACGGGAATGCGACCATCGGCTGTGGGACCAATATCGAGCAACAGGTTGCCGCCTCTTGCAACAACATCAACAAGCATAAGAATAAGGTCGTGACTGCTTTTGTAATCGCCGAGCTGTTCATTGCGGTTGTACCCATACGAATGACCAATGCCACGATTCTCTTCCCACACAACATCGGCGTTCATGCCGCTGCCATATTCCGATGTAGTGTAAGTGGCTCCGTTATTTTTTTCGCGTGTGTTGCTGCCCCAGCGATCATCAACCACCACATCTTTTGCAACAGGCGATTCATTGAACAGCCATGCGAGTAGTTCAGGGCTTTTCCATGCAGTATCTGTAAGTTCCCATTCACCATCGCTGAAAATAACCGAAGGTTTATATTTTGTAACAAGGTCTTTG
>Ga0081539_10002764_pt1 | contig 23615 bp, 25 predicted proteins | sample TabmetS4T2R2_FD_71023 | JGI IMG/M metagenome (GOLD analysis project Ga0081539, IMG submission 71023) | Tabebuia heterophylla rhizosphere microbial communities from the University of Puerto Rico - S4T2R2 | ecosystem: Host-associated > Plants > Roots > Rhizosphere ...
TTCACCGGCTCGGCCGCGTTCCGCACCCCGAAGGGCACGCGCACCGGCACGAGCCAGTCCGAGGCCGCGAGGCGCGAGGGCAGCGCTCCGCAGGGAGGCTGCAGCCTCCAGATCCTCGAGCGCAGCGCCGCGGCGACGCTGTCGATGCCGGTCGCCGGCGGCAAGGTGGCCGACCTCGCGCTCGAGAGCAAGAAGGACCCGGTCGGCCTCCAGTTCTGCTGAGCGCGCAGCTCAGAGCCCGACGAGCTCGTCGAAGCGCACGGGCACGCGCCTCAGCTCCCGCCCCGTCGCCGCGCGCAGCGCGGAGAGAACCGCCGCCGTCGAGACGACGGTGGGCGGCTCGCCGACGCCCTTGACGCCGTAGGGCGCGTCCGGCTCGGGGTCCTCGACGAGCACCGACTCGACCGGCGGCATGTCGAGCGTCGTCGGGATCAGGTAGTCGGTGAAGCTCGCGTTCGTGATCAGGCCGCCCGAGGTCTGGATCTCCTCCATCAGCGCGAGGCCGAGGCCCTGCGCGGTGCCGCCCTCGATCTGGCCCTCGACCGCCTGCGGGTTGACGGCGCGGCCGACGTCCTGCGCCGTGCCGATCCAGACGACGCGCGTCAGCCCGAGCTCGACGTCAACCTCCGCGACGACGCGCATCGCGGCGCAGGCGTACGCGACGTGGGCGCGCTCGCCGGTGATCTGGCCAGTCTCGGGATCGAACGGCGTCGTGCGCGGGTGCCGGTAGACGCGCTCGACGTCGACCTCGCCGCCGGTGCGCGCCCGCTCCTCCAGCGCCGCGCGGCACGCGAGCTGCACGGCGCCGGTCGCCATCCACGTCATCCGCGAGGCGGACGCGGAGCCGGACGAGCCGACCGAGGCGGTCGTCGGCGGCGCCAGCGCGACGTCGTCCGTCTCGAGCTCGGTGCGGGCGGTCTGGAGGATCACGTTCGCGACCCCCTGCCCGACCTCCGACGCCGCGCAATGCACCTCGGCGCTCCCGTCCTCGCGCAGGATCACCCGCGCCGTGCAGTAGTCGTCGAAGCCCTCCGAGTAGCCGATGTTCTTGAACCCGACCGCGAAGCCGACGCCGCGCCGGACACCCTCGCCGCGGGTCGTGTTCCCCGAGCCGCCCGGGAGCCGGATCGGGTCGCGCGGGAGCTCCTCGGGCGGCGGCACGGGCAGCTCGGCGGCGCGGCGGATCACCTCGGCGACCGGCAGCGTCCCGGTGATCTCCTGGCCCGTCGGCAGCCGATCGCCTGGCTTCAATGCGTTCAGCAGCCGGAGCTCGATCGGGTCGATCCCGAGCGCGTCCGCGAGCTTGTCCATCTGCGCCTCGTGGGCGAAGCAGCTCTGGACGGCGCCGAAGCCACGCATCGCGCCGCAGGGCGGATTGTTCGTGTAGACGCACGTGCTCTCGACGAGCGCGTTCTCCACCGCGTACGGGCCGCAGGCGAACGAGGCCGCGTTGGACGTGACCGCGGTCGAGCTCGAGGCGTACGCGCCGCCGTCGAGCAGGATCCGCACGCGGACGCAGACGAGCTTCCCGGCCCGGGTCGCGCGATGCTCGGCCCAGATCCTCGCCGGATGGCGGTGGATGTGGCCGACGAACGACTCCTGCCGGCCGTAGACGATCTTCACCGGCCGGTTCGTGTGCAGGGCGAGCAGCGCACCGTGGATCTGCATCGACAGGTCCTCGCGCCCGCCGAACGCGCCGCCGACGCCGGCGAGGTGGATCCGCACCTGCTCCGGCGCGAGACCCAGGCACGGTGCGACCTGGTCGCGATCGACGTGCAGCCACTGCGTCGCGACGTAGACGTCGACGCCTCCTTCGCCATCGGGCACGGCCAGCCCGGATTCCGGCCCGAGGAACGCCTGGTCCTGGATCCCGAGCTCGTACACGCCGCTTACCGACACGTCCCCTTGCGCGTCCGGGTCGCCGTGGAGGATGAGCATCGAGCGGACGACGTTCGGCCGCGGGTCGTCGCGGTAGCCGTGCCCGGCCGTGGGGCGGTCGGGGTGGAGCGCCTCCTGCTCGGTCGTGCGCTCGGGATCGACGACGGGCTCGAGCGGCTCGTACTCGACGCGCACCTGCTCGGCCGCGCGCCGCGCCTGCTCGGGATGCTCGGCGGCGACGAGCGCGACCGGCTCGCCGAAGTAGCGGACGCGCTCGTAGGCGAGCACCGGCTGGTCCGGGAACTCGAGCCCGTACCGCTTCGCGCCCGGGACGTCCTCGTGCGTGAGGACCGCATGGACGCCCGGCATCGTGAGGGCCCGCGACACGTCGATCTCGCGAATCAGCGCGTGCGCGTGCGGGCTGCGGACGGTGTGGCCCCAGAGCATCCCGGCGGCGTGCAGGTCGCTCGAGTACGCGAACTCGCCCGTCACCTTCGGGATCGCGTCGGCTCGGCGCGAGACGTCGCCGATCCGGCCGAGCGGCAGCTTGGTCGCCGGCGCCGTCATCGCGCGTCCCACCGGTCGAGCAGCTCGTCGACCCGCTCGTGAAGCCGCGCGTACGTCTCGCGGTACGCGCCGGGCCCGCGCCCGATCGGATCGGGCACGTCGAACAGCGGCACGACCTCGTCCGCCGCCGCCCTCCGCTCGGGCGTCAGCCGCCGGGCGCGATGGGCGGAGAGGTCGACGCCGTGGCTACTGGCTGCGTCGAGCGCGTCCCGCGGACAGGCACTTCCCTCGTAGGCAATCTCACCGGCGCTCTCGAACTCGAGGTCGAGCCCGCGCTCGCTCGCGAGACGCCTGGCCAGCCCCTCGGCGAACGGGCTCCGGCAGAGGTTGCCGGCGCAGACGAAGAGAACCTTCATCGCGAGGCCGCCAGCCGGACGGCGTCGAAGATCTTCGCGTAGCCCGTGCAGCGGCAGAGGTTGCCGGAGAGGGCCTCGCGCAGCTCGTCGTCGCTCGGGTCGGGATTCCGAGCGAGCAGGTCGGCCGCGGCGACGACGAAGCCCGGCGTGCAAAACCCGCACTGGACGGCACCCGTCTCGGCGAAGGCCTCCTGCACGCGATGGAGCTGACCGTCCTCCGCGAGGCCCTCGACGGTGACGACCGCGTGCCCGTCCGCCTGCGCCGCCAGAACGAGGCAGGAGCAGACGAGGACGCCGTCGAGGAGCACCGAGCACGACCCGCACTCGCCCTGCTCGCACGCGTTCTTCGACCCCGGGAGCCCGAGCCCCTCGCGCAGCGCGAAGAGCAGGCTCTCGCCCTCCCAAACCTCCGCCTCGCGCGGCTCGCCGTTGACCGTCAGCCGGACGATCATGCGAGGCAGCGGTCGAGGGCCCGGCGGGTGAGGACGCGGAGGGCGTGGCGGCGGTAAGCGGCGGTGCCGCGCACGTCGTCGATCGGGCTCGCGGCGGCGGCGACGCGCTCGGGGAGCTCGGCGGCCTCGTCGAGCGGCGCGCGCACGAGGGTCGGGACCGGCCCGGCCGAGCCGAACGCCGCGCGCAGCTCACCGTCCACAGCCCGCAGGGCGAGCGACACGACGGCGATCACCATCGCGTTCCGCGGCCCGACCTTCAGGAACGTCTCCCGCGCGTCCGAGGCCGCGACGGACACGTCCAGGATCAGCTCGTCCGCCGCGAGCGCGTTCCGCTTCGGCCCGGTGACGAACTCCTCGAGCGGCAGCGCGCGCTCGCCCCGCACGCTCGCGAGGCGCACCTCGGCGCCGGCCACGAGGAGCGGCGGCATCGCGTCGCCCGCCGGCGAGGCCGTCCCGAGGTTGCCGCCGATCGTCCCTCGGTTGCGGATCTGCGGGCCGCCGACGGTGCGCGAGGCCTCCGCCAGCGCGGGCAGGAGCTCGGCGAGCGGCGGCCGCATCGCCTCGGAGTAGGTCAGCCCGGAGCCGAGCCGGATCGTCCCGTTCTCGCGCGACCAGCCGCGGAGCTCGGCGACCTCGTTCAGGTTCAGGAGCGCTTCCGGCCGCGCCCGGTCGAAGTTGAGCTCGACCATCACGTCGGTGCCGCCCTGAATCGGCACGAGGTCGGGCCGCTCCGCTTTCAGGCGGAGCGCATCGTCGAGGCTGCGGGGGGTCACGACCTCCACGGCCGAAAAGCGTAACCGCCGTAATGAGAGGATCAGAATCGCGTATGCCCGTCGACCTCGCACGACGCCTCGCGGTCGCCCGTGGCGACCAGCCGGCCGACCTCGTCGTCCGCGGCGGCCGGGTCCTGTCCGTCTTCACGCGCGAGTGGCTGGAAGCGGACGTGGCCGTCGTGGACGGCTGGATCGCCGGGCTCGGCGACTACGAAGGACGCGAAACGCTCGACGCCTCGGGCCGCTTCGTCGTCCCGGGGTTCATCGACGCGCACATGCACCTCGAGTCGACGAAGCTCCTCCCCGACGAGTTCGCCCGGCTCGTGCTGCCGCTCGGCACGACGGCCGTCGTCCTCGACCCGCACGAGCTCGCGAACGTGCTCGGCACCGACGGCGTCCACTGGCTCCTCGACGCCTGCGACGGCCTGCCGCTCGACTTCTACTTCATGGCGTCGTCCTGCATCCCAGCCTCGGCGTTCGAGTCGCCGCGGCGACCGCTCCGCGCCGGCGACCTCGAGAGCCTCCTCCGGCGGCGGCGCGTGCTCGGCCTCGCGGAGATGATGAACTTCCCCGGCGTCATCGCCGGCGACCCGACGGAGCTCGAGAAGCTCGCGCTCGCGACCGGCGTCCACGTCGACGGCCATGCGCCCGGCGTCCTCGGGAAGACGCTGAGCGCGTACGCCTCCGCCGGGATCCGCTCCGACCACGAGGCGCTCACGGCCGAGGAGGGGCGCGAGCGGCTGCGGGCCGGGATGTGGCTGCTGATCCGCGAGGCCTCGATGGCCAGAAACCTGCGCGCGCTGCTCCCGCTCGTCGAGGAGTTCGGGACGAATCGCATCGCTTTCTGCACCGACGACCGCGACCCGGAGGACATCGCCGAGAACGGCCACATCAACGGGATGGTGCGCGAGGCCGTCGCCGCGGGGATCGCGCCCGAGGACGCGGTCGTCCTCGCCTCGCACAATCCCGCGACGTGGCACCGGCTTTGGCACCTCGGTGCGATCGCGCCCGGCTACCAGGCCGACCTGCTCGTCCTCCCGGACCTCGAGCGCTTCGAGCCGGACGTCACGCTCAAGCACGGTCGCGTGGTCGAGGACGTGCCGCATCCCGACGTGCCCGAATGGGTCAAGCACACGGTGCGCGTCCAGCCGCTGACCGAGAGCGACTTCCGCATCCGCTGGGACGGCGGCAAGGCGCGCGTGATCGGGCTTGTCGAGGACCAGGTCGTGACCGAGCACCTCGTCGACGAGCCAACCGTGAAGGCGGGCGAGGCCGTGGCCGATCCGGACAGGGACCTCGCCAAGATCGCCGTGATCGAGCGGCACCTCGGCACCGGCCGCGTCGGGCTCGGCTTCGTCCGCGGCTCGGGCCTGAAGCACGGCGCGCTCGCGTCGACGGTCGCCCACGACGCGCACAACATCGTCGTCGTCGGCGTGCACGACGGGGACATGGTGCGCGCGGTCCGGCGCCTGGCGGACATCGGCGGCGGGATCGCGGTCGTCGAGCGCGGCGCGACGCGCGCGGAGCTGGCGCTTCCGGTCGCGGGCCTGCTCGCCGACGCGCCGCTCGCCGAGGTGATCGAGAAGAGCCTCGCCTGCAACGACGCCGCGCGCGAGCTCGGCTGGAGCGGAGCCACGCCCTTCCTGACCCTGGCCTTTCTCGCGCTGTCCGTGATCCCGAGCCTGAAGATCACCGACCGCGGGCTCGTCGACGTCGACCGCTTCGAGCTCGTCCCGCTCCGAGCCGAATGATCCTCGAGAACGCGTACGTCGTCACCATGGACGACGCGGGCACCGAGCACGAGCGCGGCTGGATCGCGATCGAGGACGGCGTCGTCACCGCGGTCGGGGGCGGCGACCCGCCGGAGCCCGGCGAGGATCTCCGCGGAGCCCTCGTCACGCCGGGTCTCGTCAACACGCACCACCACCTGTACCAGACGCTCACGCGCGCGCGGGCGCAGGAGGCGACGCTCTTCGAGTGGCTGCGCGCGCTCTACCCGGTCTGGGCCGGCATCGACGCGGAGATGGAGTACGCGGCGGCGCGCACCGGGCTGGCAGAGCTCGCGCTGGCCGGCTGCACGACCGTCTTCGACCACCACTACGTCTTCCCGCGCGGGCGCGACGGCCTGATCGAGGCGGAGGTGCAGGCGGCGCAAGAGCTCGGCCTGCGGATCGTCGCCTCGCGCGGCTCGATGGACCTCGGCGAGTCCGACGGCGGCCTCCCGCCGGACGAGCTCGTCGAGGAGCTCGACGCCGTGCTCGCCGACACGGAGCGGCTTGTGGCGCTGCAAGACGACGACGGCCTCGTGCAGATCGCCGTCGCGCCGTGCTCGCCGTTCTCGGTCACCGGCCGGCTGATGGAGGCCTCCGCGGAGCTCGCGCGCCGCCTCGGCCTCGTCCTGCACACGCACCTCGCGGAGACGGTCGAGGAGGAGGCGTACTGCCGCGAGCTCTACGGCTGCGCGCCCGTGGAGTATCTGGAGCGGCTCGGCTGGCTCGGCGAGGACGTCTGGTGCGCGCACTGCGTCCACCTCTCGGACGGCGACGTGGACGCGTTCGCCCGCAGCGGCGTCGGCGTCGCCCACTGCCCCACGTCGAATCTCAGGCTCGGCGCGGGAGTCGCCCGCACGCGCGACCTCCTCGACGCGGGCGTCCGCGTCGGCCTCGGCGTCGACGGCTCGGCGTCGAACGAGCGCGGCGACCTGCTCTTCGAGGTGAAGCAGGCGCTGCTCGTCGCGCGCGGCCGCGGCGGGCCTACCGCCCTCACCGCCCGCGACGCCCTGCGACTCGGCACGCGCGGCGGCGCCGCCGTCCTCCGCCGCGACGACATCGGCTCGCTCGAGCCGGGCAAGCGCGCCGACCTCGCGATCTGGCGCACGGACGGGCTCGAGCTCGGCGGCGCCGACGACCCGGTCGCCGGCCTCGTCCTCTCGGCCCCGCACCGCGTCGACACGCTGCTCGTCGGCGGCGAGGCCGTCGTCCGCGGCGACGCGCTCGTCCACGCGGACGAGCAGGAGATCGCCCGCGAGCACCGGAAACAGGCGGCGAGGCTCCCGCGATGACGATCTCCACCCACGTCCTCGACACCGAGCGCGGCCGTCCCGCCGCAGGCGTCCGCGTCGAGCTCTACCGGGGCGACGAGCTCGTCGGCTCCGGCGAGACCGACGGCGACGGCCGCATCCGCGACCTCGGCGAGGGAGACCCCGGCCGGTACCGGCTCGTCTTCCACCCGCCGTCGCCGTTCTTCCGCCGCGTCGAGCTCGAGGTCGAGCTTGACGAGGGCCACTACCACGTCCCGCTGCTCGTGTCGTCCTACGCATGCGCGACCTACCGCGGCAGCTGACGGCCGACGAGCTCGCCGAGCTCTTCAGCGCGCGTACGCGGCTCGTCGAGCTGCTGGCCGAGCGAGAGGATCCGCTCGGCGAGGCGCGCGAGGTGATTTCGACCCTCACCGAAGACGAGAAGGCCGCCGCCCTCGCCGCCCACCCGCGGATCGGCGAGCCCTCGCCGGAGCAGAGCGGCGCCGACCCCGCGGTCCTGGCCGAGCTCGCATACCTGAATCAGGTCTACGAGGAGAAGTTCGGCTTCCGCTTCGTCGTCTTCGTCAACCGCCGGTCGCGCGCCGAGCTGCTGCCCGTGCTGCAGGAGCGACTCGCGCGGACGCGCGAGGAGGAGCTCGAGACGGGCCTCGAGGAGCTCGTCCGCATCGCCGAGGACCGCTGGCGGCGCGGATGAGCCTCGGCGTCCTCGCCGTCGACCCGTACGTCTGGGACTGGGGCGACCTCGTCTTCCGCTGGCTGCACGTGGTCGCCGGGATCGTCTGGATCGGTACGTCGTTCTACTTCGTCGCGCTCGACAACCACCTCGAGCCGCCGCGCGACCCGCGCGACGCGGAGCGCGGCATCGGCGGCGAGACCTGGGAGATCCACGGCGGCGGCTTCTACCGGATCGAGAAGTTCCGCCTCGCGCCGCGGACGATCCCCGAGCCGCTGCACTGGTTCAAGTGGGAGGCCTACACGACGTGGCTCTCCGGCTTCGCGCTGCTGATCGTCCTCTACTACGTCCACGCGTCGACGTACCTGATCGACCCGAGCGTCGCCCACCTCTCGACCGCCGCCGCGATCGCGATCAGCATCGGCGGGCTCGCGCTCGCCTGGGTCGTCTACGACCTCCTGTGCCGGCTGCTCGAGGGGGACGACCTCGTGCTCGCTGCGGCGGTCTTCGGCTTCGTCGTGCTGGCCGCCTGGGGCGCGTCGCAGCTGTTCGCGCCGCGGGCGGCCTACCTCCAGGTCGGCGCGATGATCGGGACGATGATGGTCGGCAACGTCTTCTTCGTGATCATCCCGGCGCACTGGGAGCTCGTCCGCGCGAAGCAGGCGGGGCGCGAGCCCGACCCGCGTTGGGGCGCGCGCGGAAAGCAGCGCTCGGTTCACAACAACTACCTGACGCTGCCGGTCGTCTTCGCGATGCTCTCGAACCACTTCGCGTTCACCTACGAGCACAGGCACGCCTGGCTCGTCCTCGTCGCGCTGATGGCGATCGGCGCGCTCGTCCGGCACTTCTTCAACCTGCGGCACGCGGGAAGGAACGCGTTGTGGATCCCGCCGGTGGCGCTGGCGGGACTGGCGCTGGTCGCCTTCCTGATCCGGCCAGCCAGCGCGCCGTCCGTCCCCGCAGGCCCGCCGGTCTCGTTCGCGCAGGCCGACGCCGTGATCCGCACGCGCTGCGTGCCGTGCCACTCGACCTCTCCGACGCAGCCGGGCGTCGCGTCCGCACCGAAGGGCGTCCGCTTCGACACGCGCGCCGAGATCGAGTCCCAGGCGAGCGCGATCGAGCAGCAGGCCGTGGTGCTGAAGGCCATGCCGCTCGGGAACGCGACCCACATGACGCAGGCCGAGCGCGACCTCCTCGCCCGCTGGTTACGCTCCCGCTGATGCTCGAGATCACGGCCGCCGGGATGCACTTCGTCGCGCGCTTCGAGGAAGCGCTCGCCCCCGCGACGGTGGCTGCGTTCCGCGCGATCCTCCCGTTCGAGGACCGGATCATCCACTGCCGCTGGAGCGGCGAGTCGAACTGGATCCCGTGGGGCGACCGAGACCTCGGCATCGGCCCCGAGAACGCGACGTCGTATCCCCATCCGGGCGAGCTGGCGCTCTACCCGGGCGGCGTCAGCGAGACCGAGCTCCTCTTCCCGTACGGCTACTGCAACTTCGCGAGCAAGGCAGGCCAGCTGGCCGCGAACCACTTCGCGACGCTCGTCGAGGGCGCGGAGCAGCTCCGCGAGCTGGGCCGTCTGACGCTCTGGGAAGGCGCCCAGCCGATCGCGTTCCGCGAGACCTGAGAGGGCCCCGGGGCGAACCGGGGCCCTCTCGACGTCGGTGCCGACTCTCAGCCGACCTTGCGAGTGAAGAGGCTCGCCTTGTCGGCCGCGCTGGAGATGGCGAAGAACGGGAAGAAGCTCGTCCCGTCCGTGCCGAGCCCCTCGTAGTCGCCGAGGAAGAACCCTCGCGCGACGGGAGCCTGACGGGTGTCGAACGAGGTGTCCGTCGTCCGGATCTCCTCGTCCCAGCTGGCCGCGGACGTGCAGTCCTCCGTGGCTGCGTGGCAGTGCACGATGAACGCGTCCGTCGGCGTGGTCGCCCCGCCGTCGGCCGTGTTGTTGCGGAAGTCGTAGTACGAGACCGCGACCGTGCTGTCGTTCCGCACGGAGACCATCGGCGTGAACGCCTGCTGATTCCCGAGCGGGATGTTCGTCGGCGTCGCATTCACCTTGATCGGCGCCGACCAGGTCAGCCCGCCGTCGGTCGAGCGGGACAGCGCGATGCTCGACCGCGGCCCGAACCGGCGGTCCTGCCAGACCACGTAGATCGCACCGGTGTTCTGGTCGACCGCCGCCTCCGCGTTGATGTCGCCCGTGCGGTGGGCTGCGCCGTCGTCCGGATCGGCGACGATGCCCCGCTGGAAGTCCGAGATCGTGACTTCCTTCTGCGTCCAGTTCGCCCCGTGGTCGGTCGAGCGGATCGCCGAGATGAACGTCCCACGGGTATCCCCGCTGTTCTTGCGGAACCGGATCTGGGTGAAGACGTCCACCAACTCGCCGTTGAAGCCGCCGGTCGTCGGCTCGACGACGATCAGGTTCCCGATCGTCTGGGCGATCTGGCCGGCCTTGTAGATCTTGCGGGCCGGCTCCCACGACGCCCCGCCGTTCGTCGTCCGCGCGAACCAGACGTCGCCGGAGAAGTCCCTCGAGTTCTCGAAAGCGGTCTCGTTCGTGTTCCCGCTCGCCGGCGAGATCAGGCGATCCCAGATTGCGTAGACGAAGCTCGAGTTGTTGGGATCCGCCGTCATCGAGTTCTTGTCGTTGAGGACGTTCTGGCTGTCGTCCCGGATCAGCGTGGTCGGGTCGCCCCAGCTCGCGCCGCCGTTGGTCGACCGCATCACGAGCATCGCGCTCGGATAGGTGCCGAACCCGCCGGGGTTGGTGTCCACCGACAGGGTCATCAGGTACGCGGTCCCGTTCGGCGAGATCGCGACCCACGGGTCGGACGCCCGCTCGTAGTTCCCGCCGTTCGCGGCCGTGCCGCCGGTGCAGACCGACGACTTCGTGTTGCCGTTGACGGTCCACGAGGCGCCACCGTTCGTGCTCCTCGCCGTCGTGATCCCCCGCGACCCGCCGTTGTTCCACCGGTCCTGCTGCGTTCCGCCGACGATGACGTTCGGGTTCGACGGGTCGACGACCACGAACGGCTCCACCTCGGTGCCGTAGTTGTTCACGGACGTGCTCGGCGCATTCGTGTCGCCGATGCATGCCGCCGGGATTGGGCTGGCGCCCGTCACCTGGACGAGCGGCCCTTCGCTGAATGGGGTCGCCGACGCGGCCTGTAGCACCACGAGCGCCACAGTCGCGAGACCGACCGCCGCCGTTGCCGCGCGAAGCTTCGATCGCACGGGCCTCACCTCCCCTAAGGTGAACGATTGGCGGGACCGGACCCTACTCCGAGCCGCCCCGGGGGTCAACTCGGGCTAGCGCTCCTCCCGCACGTACGGTCGCCCGAGCGCCGCGGGAGCCCCGAGCCGCCGCCGCGCAACCGCGGTCGAGACGAGGACCAGCGCGACCACCGTCATCGAGTACGGGATCGTCTGGATCAGGTCGCCCGAGATGTGGACGTCGTGCGCCTGGAGCGCGAACGGGAGCGCCGTCAGCGCGCCGAAGAAGTACGCGCCAACGAGGCAGAACGTCGGGCGCCAGAACGCGAAGATCACCAAAGCGATTGCGATCCAGCCGGCGCCCTCGGTCAGCCCGTCGACCCACTGCGGCGTCAGCCAGAGGCTGAACGTCGCGCCGCCCACACCCGCGAGCGCCCCGCCGACGATCGTGTGGACGTAGCGGTAGCGGGCGACGTCGATGCCCATCGCGTCGGCGGCGGCGGGCGACTCCCCGACGGCCCGCGCGTTCAGCCCCGCGCGCGTCCAGCGGAGGTAGAGCGCCACGAGAACGACGCAAAGCCACGACACGTAGACGAGCACCGACTGCCCGAAGAGGATCGGCCCGACGATCTTCAAGTCCTGCAGGCTCTTCGGCAGCGGCTCGGTGAACTGGTGCCGCGCGGGGGAGCCGGAGAGGTTCAGGTCGTTCCCGAGGTACGACGAGAGCCCTCCGGCGCCGGCGAAGATCGTCAGCGCCAGCCCGGACACGATCTGGTTCGCGCGCAGCGTGACGACGAGGAACGCGTGGATCAGCGCCATCGCCCCCGCAGCGAGCGCCGCGACGCCGATCGCGGCCGCCAGCACGGCCGTCGACCCGACGTGCACGCGCTGCACCGTCCAGAACCCCATGACGGCGCCCACGAGCATCATCCCCTCGACGCCGAGGTTCAGGACCCCCGACCGCTCGGCCACGAGCTCCCCGAGCGCCGCGTAGAGGAGCGGCGTCCCGTAGCCGACACCGGACGCGATCACCACCACGAGAAGGCTGTTGTTCACCGCGACGGCTCCGGAGCGACCGGCGCAGGCTTCGGCGCGCGCCGCTCGAAGCGCACGCGGTAGCGTACGAAGAGCTCGCCGCCGAGCGCGCAGAAGAGGATCAGCCCCTGCATCACGCCGACGAGTCCGGCGGGAAAGTCGGCGCTCTGCAGCGTGTAGCCCGCGTTCTGGAGCCCGCCGAGGCCGAACGCGAGGACGACGACGGCCACCGGGTTGTAGCGGCCGAGCGCCGCGATCACGATTCCCGCGTAGCCGTAGCCGGCCGCGGTGAGCCCCCGCGGGTCGAGCTGGTGGCGGAAGTCGCCGTCCTGGCTCGCGCCCCCGATCCCGGCGAGCGCACCCGAGAGGCACATCACCGCGAGGATCTTCCGCCGTGTCCGCATCCCCGCGTAGCGCGCGGCCCGCGCCGAGTCGCCGATCACCTGCACCTCGAACCCGAAGCGAGTCCGCGCGTAGAGCGCCCACACCGCGGCCGCGAGGCCGACCGCGAGCAGGAAGCCGAGCGGGAGCGCCAGCCCGTGGATCGTCCAGCTCGGCCACGTCGCCGACTCCGGCAGCGTCTTTCCCTGCGGGAACACCTGCGCCTGGAAGCCCTTCGTGTCGCGCAGGTACGAGTGCGTGTCGAAGATCAGGTACGTCAGGATCAGGCCGACGACGTAGTTGAGCATCAGCGACGTGATGATCTCGTTCGTCGAGAGGAACGCCCGCAGGAAGCCGGGAATCGCCGCGACGAGCGCGCCGCCCGCAGCGCCGGCGAGCACCATTGCCCCGATCGCGACCGGCGACGGGGTGTCCGCCAGGAGGAGCCCCGCGGTCGCGCCCGTGATCGCGCCGCCGTAGAGCTGCCCCTCGCCGCCGATGTTGAAGAGGTTCATCCGGAACGCGATCGCTGCGCAGAGGCCCGTGAAGGCGAGTGGCGTCGCGGACACGACGGTAGCGCTGAGCGCCCCGTTCGCCGTGAAGGCCGCCTCGAAGAGCCGCCTGAACGACTTCACCGGCGGATGCCCTGTCACGAGCAGGACGAGCCCGCCGAGCAGCGTCGCGAGCACGAGCGCTGCCGCCGGGACGGCGAACGAGAGCCACCGCGGTTGCTCGAGCCGCCGCTCGATCCGCATCAGCGCTTCTCCTCGCCGCCGGCCATCAGCAGCCCGAGCTCCTCGACGTCGGCGCCCTCCGCCGAACGTTCGCCGACGACGGCGCCCTCGTACATGACGACGATCCGGTCGGCGAGCGCGAGGATCTCGTCCAGGTCCTCGCTGATCAGCAGGACGCCGACGCCTCCGGCGGCCGCCTGCCGCAGGTAGTCGTGCACCGTCTCGATCGCCGAGACGTCGAGGCCGCGCGTCGGCGACGCGGCGACGACCACGCGCGGCGCGCTCGAGAACTCACGCGCGAGCACGACCTTTTGCAGGTTCCCGCCCGAGAGGAGCCGCGTCGGCACCTCAGGCCCCGGCGCACGCACGTCGTAGCGTCGCATCAGCCCGGCCGCGAGCTCGCGGATCCGCGAGAGGAGCAGCACCGGGCCGCGGGAGGCGGGGGCCCGCCTGTACGACTTGAGGACGACGTTGGACGCGATCGAGAGCGTCGGCGCGAGCCCGACGCCGAGCCGGTCCTCGGGGACGTAGGCGATCCCGGCGCTGATCGCCTCGCGCGGATCGCCGCCGCGCAACCGCCGGCCGCCGGCGCGAACCGAGCCGCTACGAGTCGGCCGTACCCCGGCGATCGCCTCCGCTAGCTCCCGTTGCCCGTTGCCCGCCACGCCCGCGACGGCGACGATCTCGCCGGCGCGCAACGAGAGCGAGACGTCCAGGAGCGCCGCAGTGCCGCGGTCCCCGTCGGCCGAGACACCCTCGACCTCGAGCACGACGTCGCCGACCGCGCGCTCGTCGCCGACCCGACGGGCGATCTCGACCTCGCGCCCCACCATCAGCCGGGCCAGCGAGCGGGGCGTCGCGTCCGCGGCGTCGACCGTCGCGATCGACTTCCCGCCGCGGAGCACCGTCACCCGGTCCGCGACCGCCTTCACCTCGTGCAGCTTGTGCGAGATGAAGATCACCGTCCGGCCGTCGGCGGCCATCGCGCGGATCGTCTCGAAGAGCGCCTCCGCCTCCTGCGGGGTCAGCACGGCGGTCGGCTCGTCGAGGATCAGCACCTTCGCGTCCTGGTAGAGCGCCTTCAGGATCTCGACCCGTTGCTGCTCGCCGAGCGAGAGCTGCCAGATCCGAGCCCGGGGCTCGACCATGAGCCCGTAGCGGCGCGACAGCTCCCCCACGCGCCGCTCGACCTCGCGCGGACGAACGAGGAACGAACGCGTGGCCGGGCGGTGGTCGGCGAGGAGGACGTTCTCGGCGACCGTGAAGGGCTCCACGAGCCGGAAGTGCTGGTGGACCATCGCGATCCCGGCATCGAGGGCGTCGCGTGGAGAGTGCAGCTCGAGCGGCTCGCCGTAGAGGAGGATCTCGCCCTCGTCCGGCCGGTACAGGCCGGTGAGGATGTTGGAGAGCGTCGTCTTGCCCGCGCCGTTCTCGCCGAGGAGCGCGTGCACCTCCCCGACCGCCGCCTCGAACTCGACGTGGTCGTTCGCGACGACTCCGGGGAAGCGCTTGGTGATCCCGCGAAGCGTCACGGCCGCCCCGCCGGGGGCAGCCGTGACGATCTCTTGCTGGACCTGCGGGCGAGCGTCGCTCGCGGACACGTCTAGCCCTTCGCGCTCCCGATCACGCCCTTGACGAGCCAGTTCATCGCGTAGAGCTGCTGCACGCTCAGCCTCTGGCCCTTCTTGACCCGGAGCTTGCCCTTCTGGTCGTAGAGCGGCCCGGCGAACTCGTAGAACTTGCCCTTGATCAGCGCCTGCTTCTTCGCGGCGATCGCGGCCTTCGTCTTCGCCGAGACCTTGGGCCCATACGGCGCGAGTCCGACGAAGCCGTCCTTGAGGCTCCCGTAGTAGAAGCCGCTCTTCCAGCTGCCGTTCATCGCGGCCTTGACGCGGCGCGCGTAATACGGCCCCCAGTGGTAGATCGCGGCCGTCAGCCACGAACGCGGCGCGTACTTGTGCGCGTCGGAGTCGTAGCCGACCCACGGGATCCCCTTCGTCTCCGCGTACTCACCGGCGGACGGGCTGTCGACGTTCTGGCCGAGCACGTCGGAGCCGGCCGCGACGAGGTTCTGCGCCGCCTTCTTCTCCTTGTCTGGCGAGTACCAGGAGTTCGTCCAGATCAGCTTCACCTTCACGCCCGGGTGCGTCGCCTGGGCGCCCAGCGCGAACGCGTTCGCGTGGCGGATCACCTCTGGGATCGCGAACGGGACGACGTAGCCGATCGTGCCGCTCTTCGTCGAGGCGCCCGCGGCCATGCCCGAGAGGTAGATCGCGTCCTCGGCGGCGCCGAAGTACTCGGTCAGGTTCGCCGAGCGCGCGGTGCCCGTTGCCATCTCGAACTTGACGTCCGGGTACTTCTTCGCCGCCGCGACCATCGCCGGCTGGTAGCCGAACGACGTGGCGAAGATGATCTTGTTCCCGTCGCGGACGAGGCTGTCGATCACCTGCGAGACCTGCGGCCCCTCGGGGATCTTCTCCTTGTAGGTCGTCTGGACCTTCGAGCCGAGCGCCTTCTGCACGTAGACCCGGCCCGCGTCGTGCGCCTGCGACCAACCGCCGTCGTTGTGCGGGCCGACGTAGATCCAGGCCGCCTTGAACGCGGCCGCCTTCTTCTTCGTCCTCGCCGCGCCGGTCGTCGCCCCGAGCGCGAGCACCGCAATGCCGACGCAGGCGAGGAACGCCACCGCGAAGGCGTGCTTCCTGTTCTTCATTTCCTCCTCTTCCTCTCGGGTAGGGGGCGAGCGACCCGACTATAGGAGAGTCCTCGCCGATCGCAAAAAACCGTCTCGGAGCGCGGAAAAAGCGCGCCCACGAGGCGCGTTCTCCGCGGCGCAGTGGGCTGTCGGCGCCTAGCCGCCGAGCGTCAGCCCGAGCGTGATCGAAGCGATCACGGCGAGCACCACGAGGAAATACGTGAGCGCGAGCAGTGGATCTTCGTCGTTTCGCGGCTACACGGCGAGAGCGACCGGGCCCTGGGCGCTCCACGGGAAGTCGATCCAGCGGTCGGTCCGGCGCCAGACGTACTCGCATCGGACCTCCGAGCGCGGCTTCTCGTACAGCACCGCAGCGCGCACCTCGCCCACACGGCCGGCGCAGAAGTCCTTCACGAGCGCGAGCGTCCGGCCGGTATCGGCGACGTCGTCGACGATCAGCACGCGCGCCTCCTCGAGGTCGACGAGCTCCGGCACCGGCGGCAGGATCATCGGCATCGGCAGCCGCTCGTCGACGCCGACGTAGAACTCGACGTTCATCGTGAATGTGTTCTTCACGTCGAGCGCGTAGCCGAGCGCGCCGCCCAGGAGAAGCCCGCCGCGCGCGATCGAGAGGAGCATGTCGGGCCGCCAGCCGTCGGCGAGGATCGTCTCCGCGAGCTCGCGTGCGCCGCGGCCGAGGTCGGCCCAGCTCATCGACTCGCGCTCGCTCACCTCGCGACCCTATCGAGCGCCGCGACGAGCGCATCGATCGCCAGCGCAATGTCCTTCGCGCTCGAGAGCTCGTCCGGATGGTGCGAGACGCCGCCGTTCAGCGAGCGGACGAAGAGCATCGAGGCGTTCGGGACGAACATCGCGTCGTGACCGGCGCCCGAGACGAGCCGCGGCGCGTCGGGGAGCACGGCCGCGAACGCGTCGCCCATCGGCACCGGGCCGGAGCGCCAATCCACGTCGAAGCCGATGTCCTCGACCAACGCGTCGAGGAGGGCGGCGTCCGCCGAGCGCGCGTCGACCGAGACCGTCACGCGCGCGGGCACCACGTTCGAGGCGTTCGGCTCGACCTCGATCGCGCCGACAGTCGCGACCGTGCCCTCGCGCGCGCACTCGCGCACGTGGAGGACGAATCGGGCCGCGTCGACCAGCGCGTCGGCGCGCGCGTCCATCGGCGTCGTCCCGGCATGGTCGGGGCGTCCCTCGAAGACGCGGCTGCCGCGCGCCTGACCCGCGATCGCGGTCACCACCCCGAGCGGCTCGCCGAGCCGCTCGAGCACCGGCCCCTGCTCGATGTGCACCTCGAGGTACGCGTCGGGGGCCTCGGTCAGCCGCCGGCTCCCCATCGGCCCTGTCTCTTCCGCGCGAAAGACCACGACCGTTAGTGGCACGTCGGTCCGAGCCGCGGCCTCGATCGCCGCGACAACGCCGAGCGCCCCGTCGAACCGCCCGGCGGTCGGGACGCTGTCGAGGTGCGAGCCCGCCCAGACGCGCGCGTCGCCGCGCCGGCCGAAGAGGTTCCGAGCCTCGTCGCGCGACACCTCGAGCCCGGCCTCGCGCATCCACCGCGCCGCGAGCTCGTGCGCAGCATCCTCCTCGGGCGAGTAGCCGGCGCGGTACGGCGCGATCGCGTACAGCTCGTCGAGCCGCTCGAGGACGTGCGACGTCATCTCCGCGCCGATGTTAAGGTGAGAAGGAATACCAGGCCGGTTGCAGGCGTTTTACTTCGTGTCTGCGTGCCCGACGTGCGCGCTGCAACCTCTGGGAGGCGATTCACCTGAAGAACATCCATCCTGAGCGCACGCTCACGACAATCCGCTGCACCTCGTGCGGACGAAGCTTCGTCACGAGGTCGACGCGCGACGAGATCGTGGTCGACGTGTGCTCCAACTGTCACCCCGCCTACACGGGCGCCGAGCGCCGCGTGCAGAGCGGCAGCCGAATCGAGCGGTTCGAGCGGCGCCGTGCGGCCGCCCGCCGCTGAGAAGTCGAAGGGAGAGAAAGACCTGAACACCACCGTTTTCGAAGCACCCATCCACGAGTTCATCGAGGACGCCGAGGAGCGCGGCGCGGTCGACGAGGCCGCGCTGGAGGCGCTCGTCCTCGAGCACGAGCTGGACGAAGACGAGCTCGCCGAGGTCCGTGCCGAGCTCGAGGCGCGCGAGGTCGAGATCGAGATCCCGCTGCCCCTCGACCTCGAGGCCGACTCCGGGCTCGTCGCCGGCGACGCGCTGACCCTGTTCATGAACCGGGCGGGGCGCTACAAGCTGCTCACCGCGGCCGAGGAGGTCGCGCTCGCGAAGCGCGTCGAGCGCGGCGACCTCGCGGCGAAGGAGCACATGATCAACGCGAACCTGCGGCTCGTCATCTCGATCGCCAAGCGCTACCAGAGCCCGAACATGCCGCTGCTGGACCTGGTCCAGGAGGGCGTGATCGGCCTCAACCGTGCGGTCGAGAAGTTCGACTGGCGCAAGGGCTTCAAGTTCTCCACGTACGCCACGTGGTGGATCCGCCAGGCCTGCCAGCGTGCGGTCTCCGGCCAGTCGGCGACGATCCGCGTCCCGACGCACGTCCACGAGCGCCGCGTGAAGATGTTCCGCGTCGCGCGCGAGCTCGAGGCGAAGCTGGGCCGCGAGCCGACGCACGAGGAGCTCGCGACCGCGGCGGGCCTCTCGCTCAAGCACGTCGAGGAGGCGCTCGGGGCGCCTGAGGCGAACGTCTCGCTGAACCGGGCCGTGGGCTCCGAGGGCGACGGCGAACTCGGCGACCTGTTCGCCGACCCGACCGCCGAGGACCCGTCCGAGGAGGCCGCCGACGCCTACCGGCGCGGAGTCATCCGGCAGGCGCTCGCGAAGCTCGGCGAGCGCGAGCGGCGCATCCTCGAGCTGCGCTTCGGGTTCGACGACGACGAGCCGGCCTCGCTGGAGACGATCGGCGAGAAGCTCGGGATCACGCGGGAGCGCGTGCGCCAGCTCGAGCGCGAGTCGCTCGCCCGGCTCAGTCGCGAGCTCGACGGCCTCCAGGCCGACCCGGACGAGCTGGCCCGGGCCGCGTAAGTCCGCGTGGAGACGCTGATCCTCGCTCGGCACGGGGAGAGCGACCTCAGCGCGTGCGGGATCGTGAACGGCGATCCCGCACGCGCGTGCGTTCTGACCGAGCGTGGGCGCGAGCAGGCCCGGCGGCTCGGCGAGCTCGTCGCGCGAGAGCCGTTCGACCTCTGCGTCATGAGCGCCTTCACGCGTACGCAGGAGACGGCCGACCTCGCGCTCGCCGGTCGCAACGTGCCGCGCCTCGTCGTCCCCGAGCTGAACGACATCCGCTTCGGCGCCTTCGAGGCCGGCGCGTTCGACGAGTACCGCACGTGGGCCCGTTCCGCATCGCCCACCGACATTCCTCCGGGCGACGGCGAGAGCCGCGCCGCCTGCGTCGCGCGTTACGTCGAGGGGTTCCGCGTGGTGCTCGAGCGGTCCGAGCGCAGCGCGCTCGTCGTCGTCCACGGGCTGCCGATCCGCTACGTCCTGAACGCCCTCGAGAGCCGGCCGCCGCAGCCGATCCTCGACCAAGTGCCCTACGCCGAGCCGTTCCGGCTCTCTGCCGGCGAGCTCGCCAGCGCCGTCGAACGGCTCCACGCGTGGGCCGTTGCGCCAGCGTGGACCTAATGGATCGAGCAGACCGGGTCGGAGCCTGCGACCTGGTCGACGAGCGCGTTCATCGCCCGCTCGTGCGCGACGTCGGCCGCGTTCGACGGGTCGAAGTCCGGTAGGCCCGGGCCTTCCCACGTCACGTCGGGAGTCACTCCCGGCCCGACCGCGGTGATCCGGTAGCGCTTGCCGTTCCCAGCGGGTCGCGTGGGCGCTCCGGGCAGGCTCGGGTCGCGCGTGGCGTAGAAGCTGTAACAGAAGTTCCCGCGCGGCTTCCGCGACGCGACCGCCGTCTCGCGCTTCCAGCCAGTGCCGTAGCGCGAGTCGAAGGTGTCGATGTACAGGTACCGGACGTACGCGTCCTGCGGCTGGCGCGTGCGGAAGCCGTGGACGGGCGCGCCGGCGTACGTGAACCGGCCGAAGAGGTCGTGCGCCTCGCCGCCGTGGACCCAGTCGGTCCAGACCTGGAGCTGCGCGAGCGGTCCCGTCCAGTGCGAGATCCGCAGCTCCCATGCGCTCTGGGCGGGCAGCCACGGCGCGAAGCCGCGGTGCGGGAGCATCCGCTGCCAGCTCTGCAGCGCCCAGCTCGACCCGTCGGGGGCGGTGCACGCTGCGACGAGCCATGCGAGCGCCGGGCCGCGATACGGCGCGCAGCGGTTGACGAACCGCCGCCAGACGAGCCGGTGCTGCGTCTCGAACCCGCCCGTGTAGTCGACCGTGAATCGGACCTGCGGCGACGTCTCGGTCGGCGCCAGCGCGTTGATCGCGCCGAAGACGAGCACGTGGCGCAGGCGACCGTCGGCGCGGTAGGTCACGAGCGCCTGGCCGCGGCCGTTGACGGCGAGGCGAACGCGCGACGCGTTCCGGTCGAGGAGGCCGGAGGCGAGCGCCTGGGGGACGATCGCGCCGGCGAGGACGAGCGCGGCGGCTGCAGCGGGGAGGCGGCCCAACGGTTCCGGCCGATCCTAGCGCCGGCGGCCGCGCGCATCTGCAAAATCTCTTCCCGTGACGGGCGCACTGCTCGCCGCGCGTGCAGCCGCGGCCCTCATCTGCATCGACCCCGGCCACGGAACCCCGCCCGCCATCGGCGCGCAGCGCGAGCCGATCGGTCCCGGCTCACACACGCTCAAGATCAAGGACGGCGGCGGCACGAACGGGGAGGCGCCGGTCGCGCTGGCGATCGCGAAGCGGACGCGCGCGCTCCTCCTCGGCCGCGGCTACCGCGTCGCGATGACGAGGACGGGCCCGACCTTCGACCGCGGGAACGGCGGCAACATCGCGCGCGCGCAATTCTGCAACGCGCGCCACGCCGCGCTGATGATCAGGATCCACGCCGACGGCTCGCACGACCGCGACCTCCACGGCGCCCTCACGCTCGTGCCGGCCTTCCACATCGGCTGGACCGACGACATCTACCGGCGCAGCGTCCGTGCGGGCTCGCTCGTGCAGAAGGCCGTCGTGCTCGCGACCGGCGCGAAGGACCTCGGGATCCTGCAGCGCCGCGACCTGACCGGCTTCAACTGGGCGAACGTCCCTGCGGTCCTCGTGGAGACGGGGTTCATGACGAATCCGCGCGAGCGCCGGCTGCTCCAGTCGAGCTCGTACGAGTGGAAGGTCGCGCGCGGGATCGCGGCAGGAACGATCGCCTTCGTCGGGAAGCCGAAGGCCTGACGCTTCCGTCGAATCTCCAGCGGCTCGCCGACCGGATCGCCGGCGCCGGCGACGACGTCCAGCGCGAGCAGCTGCGTTCGATCGTCGACGGCTACGCGCCCGGTTCGGAGGCCGCGACGGAGGCGGAGCTCCGCCTCCTGCTCCAGTCGGTGGAAGAGGGCTCGCCCGTGACCAGGCGCCTCGCCTCCTTTCGCCTTCGACGCGTACACATCGGCACCGGCGCCGTCGTCGTCGCCGCGCTCGTCGTAGTCGGACGCTGGCTCGCACCCGGCTGGACGGCGCTTGTCCTCGTCGCCGTGCTGGGCGTCATCCTGCTCGCGGTGAGGCTTGCGACCCGCCGCGAGATCTCCTTACGGAGCGGGGTCGACGAGCCTCTCGTTCTCCGTCGGCCGACGAGCCGAGGCGACAGGCGAGGTCCGTCCGCTTCCGAACCCGCCCGCGGAGCTCGTCGAGCACGTGAGGGAGGCCGTGGAGCGGAGCGGGATCGCCGGGGCCTACCTGTACGAGACCGCTGTCGACGGAGAGCCGCAGCCGACGCTCGGGTTGCACTTCCGCGGCGAGGGAGGCGTGTCGTTCGCGCTCACCCACGCACCGGTTTTCGGCAAACAACTTCGCGTCGAGGAGCTCGACGACGAGCGCCTCGCGCAGGTCCGTGCCGTCGCCGAGCCGATCGCCGGCGAGTAGCTCGGGCTACGTCGGCATCGCGGGCGGCTGGTCCGAGGGCGCCGGCTCGGCGGCGTCCGCGACCGCGCTCGCGGGGGGCGTGTCCGTTGCCGGCGTGGCCGCAGCGCCGTCGCCACCACCCTCGTCGAGCTTCGCCTTGAGCGACCGGATCCGCTCGACGATCGGGTCGAGCTCCGGGTTCGAGATCGTTCCAGCCTCTACGAGGTCGTAGGTCTTCTGGCCGAGCTCGCCGTACGCCTGGCCCAGCTCGCGCTTCGCCTGGACGTCCTCCGCAGCGTCCTTCGCCTTCGCCGCCGCCTGCTCCGCCTGCTGCTTCACCTTGTCGAGAAAGCCCATGTTTCTCCTTTATCCGCCGAGGATGTTGCCGAGGAGACCCGCGCCGCCCTTCTCGCCGCCGCCGTGCGCCGCCTCGAGCACGCGCTCCGCCGTGCGCTGGAACGGCAGCGTCTGCAGGGTGACGTGACCGGGGCCGGTCATGTGGACGAGGAAGAGACCCTCGCCCCCGAACAGGCTCTTCTTGATCCCGCTCTGCATCTTGACCTCGTACTTGACCGTCGGCTCGATCATGACCATGCAGCCGGTGTCGACGACGAGCCGCTGCCCGTCGGCGAGGTCGAAGTCGAGGAAGTCGCCGCCTCCGTGCAGCCATACGGTGCCGTTGCCGCGCAGGCGCTGGAGGAAGAAGCCCTCGCCGCCGCCCGCGAGGCCCATGCCGAGCTTCTTCGCGAACGCGCTCTCGATCGTGACGTCGCCGTGGTGCGCGAGGTACGCGTGCTTCTCGCAGATGATCTCGCCGTCGAGTGAGTGCTGGCGGATCGAGCCGGGGAAGGGACCGCAGATCCCGACCGCCCCCGCGCCGCGGGCGGTGTAACGAGCGAGGAACATGCTCTCCCCAGCGAGGACGGCGCGCTTGAGACCGCCCATCAGGCCGCCGGGCATCTCGACGTCCATCGTCACGTCGCCGGAGATGAACATCATCGCGCCGGCCTCCGAGACCAGCTCCTCGCCCTGCTGGAGGGCGATCACTACCGCGGGCGCGTGGCCCTCGCGAACCTTGGCCTCCATCCTGGCCGATCCTACTCGGAGCCGGTCTCGCGCATCTTGCGTGCCGTCCCGCGCGCGCGCTCGTGCACGCGGCGCCGCCGCTCGTCGAGCCCCGGAGCCGGCTCGGCCTTGTCGACGGGGGTCTCTGCGGCCTCGAACTCCTCGCGCTCCTCCACGATCGCGCGCGACTCGGCGAGCTTGCGGCGGAGCTCCTCGGCGCGCGGATCGGGCCCGGGCGGGGTAGGGACGGGCGCCTGCATCGGCCGGCGGCGCCTCGACGCCAGCGCGCGGTAGACGCCGAGCGCGGCGAGCCCGGCCGAGACGAGGGCGAACGGACGGCGCACGGGCCGATGCTACACTGGCCACCTTCCTGCCTCGTCTCGCGACGTCCGTTCCCGAGCGTCGCTTGCCGGCGAGGCCGCATCAGACCGAAGGAAGGAGGTGCTCGGGAACCGTGGTGCCGTACGAGATCCTGCTGATGCTGGACCCCGAGCTGGCCGAGGAGCGTGCGAGCGAGATCGTCGCCCGGACGCGCGAGCTCGTCGAGAAGGGCGGCGGAACGTGGGCCAACCAGGAGCCGTGGGGCCGGCGGAAGCTGGCGTACGAGATCGACCACAAGGGCGAGGGCGCATACCACCTGCTCACGTTCACGGCCGAGCCGGAGACGCTCGACGAGATCTCGCGCGTGCTCAAGATCACCGAGGGCGTCATGCGCCACATGGCGGTGCGGCAGGTGCAGGGATCGCGCCCGCACGCCGTGTCCCAAAGT
>Ga0081539_10002765_pt1 | contig 23604 bp, 21 predicted proteins | sample TabmetS4T2R2_FD_71023 | JGI IMG/M metagenome (GOLD analysis project Ga0081539, IMG submission 71023) | Tabebuia heterophylla rhizosphere microbial communities from the University of Puerto Rico - S4T2R2 | ecosystem: Host-associated > Plants > Roots > Rhizosphere ...
GTGACGATAGTCAAGGACGAGGCGCGCGCCACCTACCAATGGGGTTCGAAGACGATCAAGCACAATTTCTGCGCGGTGTGCGGCTGCACGACCTACACCGAGAGGCCGGACTGGTCCAAGGGTGAGCCGGATTTCGACAATCCGAGGATCAGCATCAATTCCAGGCCGTTCGACGATCTCGATCTGAATAAGGTCGAGCAGGTCGTGATCGACGGGAAGAATCTCTGGTGAAGAGCAATTCCAGCAAGAGTGTGCAGCGGTTTTGCGTCCGGAATTGCGAGAAAACAAAGGAGACAAGCATTCTAGCCGGCGCGTCGCGCCGGCTCGCCCCTGCGGTGCTCGGTCGGTCGCCGGGCCGGTGTGACATCGAGGCCGACGATGTGGCCGGCCCGCAGGATGCGGGCCGCAAGCGGGATGCCGATCTTGTCTGCGGTGAGAAGCCTGAGCACCACGTCCGGTCCGCTGGTTGCGATTCCGTCGAGCGAAAGCAGGATGTCGCTACTCCTGAGTCCGGCGTGCGCAGCCGGTCCATCCGGCGCGATCGAATGCAGCACCACGGCCGAACGCATGTTGAGGCCCGCAGCGTCAGCCACGCGCCGCGGCAGGGCTACCTTATCGACTCCGACGCCCAGCCATGCCCGCCGCACGGCTCCGTGTTGCAGTATTTCGCTGACGACAGAGCGCACCGTATTGCTGGCGACCGCAAAGCAGATGCCCTGTGCGCCGCGGATCATGGCGGTGTTGATGCCGATCACGTCGCCGGCCGAAGAAACCAGCGCGCCGCCGGAATTGCCGGGATTTAGCGATGCGTCGGTCTGGATTACATCTTCGATCGGCCGGCCGCTGCGCGACTGCAGCGAACGGCCGAGCGCCGAGACGACGCCCGCTGTCACCGTTGAATCGAAGCCGAGCGGGTTGCCGATCGCCACCGCGATCTGCCCGCGTCGCAAAACTGAGCTGTCGCCGAGGGTCGCTGCCGGCAGGCCGGCGCCGTGCGCCTTCAGAAGGGCAAGGTCGGTATCGGGGTCGGTGCCGAGTACGTTCGCCGCCATCCTGCGGCCATCCGGAAAGACCACTTCGAGCGCAGTCGCGCCATCGACCACATGGTCGTTGGTGACGATCAGCCCGTCCGGCGAGATCGCCACGCCCGAGCCCATGCCGCGGCCCTTCGAGATGACGGCGCAGACGGCCGGTCCCACGCGATCGGCGACTGCAGCGATGGTCTGCGAATATGCATCGAGCAACATGCCGTCGCCGGCGGGGCCGGCATCGTTGGCGGCGTTCAGGGGAGAGGGCATGGCAGTTCTCCGGGCGGGCTGCCGATAAGGTAAGAAGCGGCTGCTCCTTCTTCACCTGCCTAACTGGCCAGCGTCCCCAAGCCCTTGAAAAACATTGGTCGAGCGACGATGGTGCGGCCCGTAACGAGGGGAAGAGAATGGCATTTCCGATCGACGAATTGCGCGGCCGGTTCCCGGCGCTGAACCTCGCCGACAAAGGCCGACGACGCATCTATCTCGACAATCCGGCAGGCACGCAGGTGCCGAAATCCGTGGCCGACGCGGTCGCGCGATGCCTCATCGAGACCAACGCCAATCTTGGCGGCTTCTTTCCGACGACCGTCGCTGCGGGCGCCGGGGTCGAAGAGGCGCACCAGGCGATGGCGGACTTCCTGGGTGCAGCGGGGCCGGAGGAGGTCATCATCGGCCCTAACATGACGACGCTCACCTACCAGATGTCGCGAACGCTCGGGCGCGGCTTCGAACTTGGCGACGAGATCATCGTCACGCGCATGGACCACGAAGGAAACGTGTCGCCCTGGCTGCAGCTTGCCGAGGATCGCCGGTTGACGGTCCGCGTGCTGCCCTTCGACACCGAGACCTGGCAGCTCGAGGCGGCCGCGCTCGAAAGGCTGCTGTCGCCGCGCACGCGTCTCGTTGCGCTGAACTACGCGAGCAACCTCACTGGCTCGATCAACCCGGTGAAGCGGCTGGTCAAGCTCGCTCGCGAGGCCGGCGCGCTGACTTATGTCGATGCCGTACAGTTCGCGCCGCACGGTCTGGTCGACGTGCAGGACCTCGGCTGCGATTTCCTTGCCTGTTCGTCCTACAAGTTCTTTGGACCGCATCTCGGCATTCTTTGGGGCCGGCGCGCGGTGATCGACGAGCTGATCCCCTACAAGCTGCGCTGCTCCGGCAATGGTCTGCCGGAGCGCTTCGAGACTGGCACGCCCCAGATCGAATTGATGGCTGGCCTTGTCGCCGCCGTTGGCCATTTCGAGGCGCTCGGCGAAAGCCTGGGCGTGAAAGGCTCGCGGCGCGACAGGATCGGCGCCGCCTATTCAGCTTCGATCGCTTGGGAAGCGCCGCTTGCGCTGAAGCTGATCGAGGGCCTGTCGGCGATCGACGGGCTCACGATCCACGGCATCACCGATCCGGAACGCATTGCCGAGCGCGTGCCGACAGTCTCCTTCACGGTTCAGGGTATCGCGCCGGAGACGCTGGTGCGCGAGTTGGCCGCGGAAAACATCTTTGTCTGGTCCGGGCACAACTATGCCTGGGAGATCGTTCACCAGCTCGGCATCGAGCCCGACCAGGGGGTCGTGCGCATCGGCGCCGCCCACTACAATACGCCTGCCGAGATCGACGAGATACTTGAGGCAGTAAACAGCCTCGTCGCGATGCTGAGACAGAATTTGGCTTCGAAAAAAGGGGCGAAATAGCGCTCGGTTGACACGCTGCACAGCAGCGATTGCCGAATGTCCGGCAATCGCGCAAGAAAGGCGCCAGACATCGTACCGCCTTTCCCCGCTGGAGGTTCCGCTGCTTCGGATCCACAAGATTGTGATCGACGACATCTACGTGCCCACCGCGCGGAGGAAGACGCTGCATCCGGAAACGGTACGGCTGCTGGCCGAGGACATCCTGGAAAACGGCCTGAAGACGCCAATCCTGGTGCGCGAAGACGGCAAACGCTATGTGCTGGTGGAAGGACTACACCGGCTTGAGGCTGCCAAGTGGCTAGGCGAGAAAACCATCGACGCCTATCTGGTGCAGGCGAGGCGGCACTGAGCTCTGCCGTTTTCGATCCGCTTCAAACGTCAATCTGGAGCCTCGTTCGGTAGTCATCGTCGCCGGTTTATCGCATTCAGCCGCGGTCGGTCGTGGTCCCTGACATTTAGTCGAATACGCTGGAACCCAGCGGCCCGCCGGTAGTTCGACTTGGCGGATCATGAAAGACGCTCCGCGCTGGGCAGCAGCCCATCAGAGTTGTGCCCTGCTGCCAGCTTGGCTGGCGCAACGCGCTGGCCGATGTGCTTTTCCGAAAGGTCAGCCGAATGTCGAAAGATCGCCCTGCATGTCGACGGTGGAGGCGGTGGGGAAGGCTGCTGCGACATATTGGTTGTTGCCCAAACTTTGAGCAAGGGTCATGATGCCCAGTATTTAATCAATCAGGGAGTGATTCGCCGGGGGAGGGAATGACCACACAAAGGAAATGACACATGCTCAACTCGGAAAAATCGCTGTCGCGTCTCGCGTTTGTTGGCCCTCTGGTTTCTGTACTCTCCGTACCGGCCCTTGCCCTTCCCGCCGGCGCGCATGAAGCCCCGAAGGGTTGGAGCTATCCCTGGTCTTGCTGCTCCAACCAGGACTGCCAGGAGGTCACCGACAAGGGGATCAGCGAAAGGCCGGAGGGCTATGTCGTTGCGGCGACCGGCGAGGTCATCCCCTATCAGGACAAGCGCGTAAAGAATTCGCCCGACGGCGAATATCACTGGTGCGCGCATCAGGCAGGTCTGGACGCGGGTCAGACGATCTGTTTGTTCGTGCCGCCGAAGGGGTTTTGAGCTGGTCCCATCGTACAGTGTGAAGGCAAGCTGTAGATAAATCCTTCACCACCCGACCACGAAGTCCTGTGGTCGCCGGATCTTGGAATCCTGGCGGCGATGCGTTTGCCGCCCAGTCGGGAGTTTCAAGATTTCTTCCGGTCTTTCAAGTGACCGCGCGATAATTCGGTTCCTTTCCGGAAGCCGCTGCGAACCGGCTTTTCCGGTGTCGCGACCGCCTCGATGCTGCGGCGCAACGACGAAGCGCCGACACATTTTGTCAATCATCGTCACAAGATAGCCGCCGAAGCATCATTGGCAGGCCATCATTGCCACCCCATCTATTGGACGCGGGCGGCATCAGAGGAGGCCATGATGACCGAGAGCGTATATACTCTGGACGAGCTCTTGAATGACCCAATGGTCAAACTCGTGATGGAACGCGACCGTGTGCACCCCGAAGAATTCCGGCTGTTGCTCATCGAACGGACGCGCCGCTCCGAAGAGCCCTCTCTGCTGCCTCATGTGATCGCCAGGGCGAAGTCGCGCATCAGCATGTGCCGCGTATAGCCACGCCGTCTTCGGGGATGACTACTACGCTGCTCGACGATTTGGCGATGGTGCGCGAGTTGGATATTTGTCTGTGAGGCTGGCGCTGCGATGCGCAATTCTGGCTGTGGCCGCCGCTGGCGTCATGGTTCCGGTACCTGCTTTTACTAAAACCGTTTCGTCGATCGATGGTCCATTCGAGGTTAGCCTCGACATGGACCATGACGGCAGGATGGACCGCGCGGTAATGACGCGCCGCGCCGAGGCCAGACTTGCGGACCTCTCGATCTATCTCGGCGTCGGCGACGCCAAGCTCGCGCCATCGACAAGGCCGACATTTCTCAAGACAGGCCTTACGGCTGAAGGCATCGTTCAGTTGGAAGGTGACGACGGCGCGCTGATTTTCACCTATGGCTGCGGGGGGTGCAGTAACGACTACGAGACAACCCTCACCATCGTCTATCGTGACGGCGAGGTCCTGGTCGCCGGCTATACCTACGCCTGGGAGACGCGAGAGGCGATCGGCAGCTGCGAGATCGACTACCTCACCGGCGAGGGCGTCATGACCGAGGGACTGGATGGGGCGGGCGTCGAGATCAAGGAAAAGTTCACGCCCGTCAAACTCGAGGACTGGTCCGAAGACAAACGTCCCGCGGCCTGCGAGATTTGAACGCGGCTGACTGCTGCGAGGCATCCGAAGCCGGCGGCGAGACCTGTCCATTGACGCGCGGCTATTAAATTAGAAATCTCGGATTCAATCTTTTTTGGCAATTTCCCATTCATAAATGCCTTGCTCCGGCGGCGGTCGCCTTCGGTCTGTTTTGTTTTGCGTACAGGTCCTTATGCGTTCGCTCGGCGTCGCCGTCCTTCTGTTTGGCTGTATTGTTGTTGGCGGCTGCACGTCGAGTTCCGGTGTCGACGGCCTTGTGCCGCGCCCGTCGGACGAGGTGACGAGTTCGATCCAGCCGCAAGCGCCTGTGCCCTTCGAGGATGTCGCGGCCACCCCTGTGGATGAGCCGCGGCCGGAGATGGTCGCGGAGGCGGTGCCGCCGGAAACGGCAGAGTTCCCTGAGGAGTTGGCTGCGGAAGCCGGCCCGCAGGAGGCATCCGGATCGCCAGAGGGCGGGGTCGCCGACGCCGAAGCTCAGGAAGTACCCGAGCTTCCCGCCGAGATGGTCGCGCTGGTCACGCCTGCAAAGCCGAAGGCCGCTTCGGCCATGACGATCTATCAGCGCCGCTTCCGCGACGCCAAGCCGATCAATTTCGGGAAGTCCTCCCCCAGGCATATGGCCGTCCACGGCGTCGATGTCTCGCGCTGGCAGGGCGAGATCGATTGGGTGAAGCTCAGGAGCCAGGGCGCCAACTTCGCTTACATCAAGGCGACCGACGGCGGCGATCATGTTGACCCGATGTTCAAGAAGAACTGGCGCGGCGCCGCCGCGGCCGGCCTGAAACGGGGCGCCTACCATTTCTTCTACTGGTGCCGCACCGCCGGCGAGCAGGCCGACTGGTTCATCCGCAACGTGCCCAGGGTCGAAGGCGCGATGCCGCCGGTCATCGATGTCGAATGGAATGGCGAGTCGAGCTGCAAGCAACGCCCGTCGCGCGCCCGCGTCCTGGAGAAGATGCAGGTCTTCATGGACAAGCTCGAAGCGCATTACGGCCAGCGCCCGATCATCTACACGGCGCCCGACTTCTACCGCGACAACCTCAAGGGCGCATTCCTCGACTATCCGTTCTGGCTGCGTGCGGTGGCCGCGCACCCTTCCAGGGTCTACGCAGGCCGCAAGTGGCTGCTCTGGCAATATTCCGGCTCCGGGCTGTCGCATGGCGTGAAAGGCAGGATCGACCTCAACGTGTTCAACGGCAGCGAGAGCCAGTGGCGCAGGTGGGTCGGCGGCAGCGACGAGGTCATGGCCGAAGCCGACTGACATCGCCTTCCCGCGGTTGTTGCGGTAGCTTTCCGCATTCGATTTGAGGGCAAGCTCTTGAGTTCGGTCGTTTTGGGCGGGGTCGTCTTTCTGTGCCTGTTTGGCGCGTCCCTCGCTGGCATGTCGCTTCGGCGCCGGCTTCCCGACGAGCATTTGAGCAGCGATTCCAAGGACGTCATCAAGCTCGCTACCGCTGTCGTCGGAACGCTGTCGGCGCTGGCGCTCGGGCTGCTGATCGCATCCGCCAAGTCCGACTACGACAATGCAGTGTCGGAGCTGAGAACGTCCGCCGGGCATGTGGTTTTGCTCGACAGGGTCATGGCGCATTACGGCCCCGAGACCGATGAAGCCCGCGCCGAGCTGCGCAAGCTTGTCGAAAGACGGCTGAGCCGGAGCTGGGCTGGCATCGCCTTGGATCGGGACGGCGAAGCCCTGCGGTTCGATCCCGGCATCGAGCCGGTGCAGGACCAGTTGCGGGCCCTGAAGCCTCAGACCGACGCGCAACGCTGGCTGCAGTCGCGGGCGCTCGAGGTAAGCGGCAAGATAGCCGAGACCCACTGGCTGCTGGTCGAAATGGAGGAGGAAGGGCTGCCCTGGCCTTTCCTGGTGGTCATGGTGTTCTGGCTGGCCGTGCTGTTCGCGACCTTCGGCCTTCAGGCGCCCGGCAATGTTACTGTCCTGTTCACGTTGCTGGTCTGCTCGCTTTCGGTCGCGGGCGCCGTCTTCCTCGTCGCCGACATGGCCAACCCCTACGCCGGCGTGATTTATATTTCCGACGCACCGTTGCAAGAGGCCCTCCAGCAACTCGGACGTAGCTGACGCCCGTCTCACGAGGATTTTCCGCCGGACAATTCCTAATCGCTGCCCGGCCGCACCGTTTCGACCGAGAGCGCGCCGGCGGGGAGGGAGCTCAGCAGCTCGGCCTCCGTTTTGGTAAGGTGGAGCCAGTGCGCCCAGTCCGCAGGTTTCAGCACAGCAACCTGCCGGTCGTGGTAGGGCGCGATGTCCGGCCCCGGCTGGGTGGTAAGCATGGCGAAGGCCGGCGGCTGGTTGCCGGCGCCTTCACGCCACAGGCCCGCGATCGCAGTGACCGCGCTTCCGGCCAGCCAGAAGCGATGCTTGGCCTTCGGCGACTTCTTGCCGGTGAACTCGAAGAAGGCGGATGTCGGGACCAGGCAGCGCCGGCTCTCGGCAAAGCTGCGCCCTTCCGAGCGGAAGTTGAAGACCGGCCCGCCCTTGCCCCTGGGCGGCAGACCGAACGCCATCTGAGTGAGAGCCACGTCGTCACCCACCAGGCGCATCACCGGGCCGAGATCGCTGATGCGGATGTGGCCGGCCTGCGACAGGTCGGCTGGGCCCTGGTACTCGGGGAGCTTGAGCGCCGCCTGTTCCATCGCGTCGCGATAGTCGGTCCAGGTGACGTGCTGCTCGTAGCTGTTGCACATGGCGCTATTTCTTCCCTTTTGATTGCGGATAGATCGTCTCGCCGCGCTTCAGCATCTCGACGAAAGCGGCGATCCTCTTTCTGCGCCCTGCTTCCGTCTTCATGTTGTGGATGCGGAAGGCGAGCGCAAAGCGGTTCTGCGCGCTAAGCTTTGCGAGCATCGCCTTTGCCTCCGGTTCGGCATCGATCGCCATCTGCAGGTCGTCCGGGATTTTCATTTCCTTGCCGCTGCCATAGGCGCGCGCCCAGCGGCCGTCGGTCTTGGCCGCCTCGACTTGCTGCAAGCCGCGCCCGGTCATGCGGCCTTCTTCGATGAGGCGGGCCACGTTGTCGACATTGATCTTGCTCCACATGCTCTTCCTGCCGCGCGGCGTGTAGCGCTGCAGAAAACTCTTCTCGTCGAACCCCTTGCGCACCGCGTCGATCCAGCCCCAGCAGAGGCAGACATCGACCGCCTCCTTGGGCGTGATCGATTTCAGCCCTGAGCCCACCTTGTGGATCTTGATCCAGGCTTCGTCGGCGCTGTCATGATGCTTGCCGAGCCATTTGTAGAAGGCGTCAGCATCCACGAATTCGTGGACCTTGCCGGGATCGATCTTCACGGGCGGCATGGGTGACAGTCCTCCTTCGCCGCATTTGCTGTCTCATCGGACTGCCCTGTCAATGGACGGCGGCATTGTCTGCTGCCACGCCTTGCCTTTTTCGGGGCAGCGAAGCCTTCGAGGACACGTTGCTCCCGGTACGCCGCACGGCCGGCCGTGCAGTGCGGCCGCATTATCAATCGCATAAGCGGCGAGCCGGCCAGTTGCGTGGCCGCCAACGATGCCAACGACTTCGACACGAAGACGCAAGGACAAACTCGGAAAGGCTGGCTGATCGTGCTGCAATTTCACGATGTGTCGCGTCGCTCCAGTGCCAAGAAGGCGAAGTGGTGGAGATCGGCGAGGACTTCGTGAACCTCGTTGGTAGGCCGGCGGCGACCGCCGGGCGGGCGGCCGGGGCGCAGCGGCCAGATGCGGCGAAACGGCCCGGCGTCGTGGTTCCTGTTTTGCGCGCCTGCGGCGACGCGGTTTTCAGTTTGCGCGCATGCGGCGGCGCGGTAGCGCCAGCGGGCGAAGCGTCGCGCATGTCCCTGCAGGTCCTCCAGCACGCGGCCAAGCGCCTCAAGACGCAGGGCAAGACGCGTCGCGTCGATTGCGTCGCCGGGCAGCGGCGGGCGGCGGTTCGCGCTGCGATCCGAGAGGCCGGGCGCCGAGACGCGCGGCATGGCGCCGCCTACTGGACGCCGGCGGATCTCCCAACCGCGCAACGGATCGGTGAGCGGCAGCGCGATTGACCGTGGCGCCGGCCTCGGCGTGGCGAGGCTCGGCAGGATGGCGCTGGGCTGGACGCCGCGGGGCAAAAGGATGCCGGTGCCTTTGCCGTTGCGGACGAAGATCGAGCTGGGTTTGGGCTTGACCTTGCGTGGACGCGGCGGGGCCACGACCAAACCACGCGCCGCCACGATGACCAGCCGCCGCGCGGCCGCTTCGGCAGGACGCAGCAAAGCGAGGATGGCGCGGTGGAGATGGCGCGGCAGGCTCGGTGTTGGGGACAGTTTACTTTTTTCCGGCAGCGCCAAGCCCTGAGACGGCGCGCCGTCTTGCGGAAAGAAAGTAAACTGTCCCCGGGTATCCAGCCCGGCCATGGCGACCAGCGTGGCGAGGATGCGCTTCAGCGCTTCCCGGTTTCGCTCGACTACAACATTCCAGTCCATCGCCGCTTCCTTTCAAGGCGGCGGGATTATCGCTCGGGTGGCGAGAGACGTGGATAAATCGAGTCCGGGCCTGACTCGATCTGTTACTTGGAATCGGGATGGGACGGACGTATCTTGCGATCTTCTAAATTGCGGCGTGTTGAAATTCAGGTGATGCCGGCCAATGGCGGCTTTCTGTGCTTCCGGTGCTCACGCACCGGAGCGTGCGTTTCGGTATGATTTCGAAAGCTCTGCTCTCGGCGCGGCCTGACCTGAACTCAACATACCTTCGTCCAAGCGGCACGAAATCAAGTGTAGTTGGAATTTGTCCTGATCTTCTCTGCGGTCGCAGGAGGGCTCTCATGATATCCGCACCCAAGCATGTCGCGGCCTCCGACATATGCGCGGCGGATTGGTCCGTTGATCCCCTCGGTCCCGCGGCCCGCTCGTTCATGGAAAACCGCCTGGGACGGCCGCTTGACGATGTGCGAATTCTGTCGGGTCGATCCGCGGAGAATGCCGCGGCCGCGATGGGCGCAGACGCCTATGCTTGTGGCCAGACCATCGTGTTCAGGAAAAAGCCGAGGTCGACATCATGTCGTGACCTTTGGCTTCTGGCTCACGAACTCGCCCACGTCATCCAGCAGGCAAATGGTCGGGACACCGGGCGGCCTTTCGATGCGGAAGCCGTGCTTGAAAGGAAGGCCATCGCGGTGGCCGATATCGTGGCGTCGGGTCGCGCGGTTCCTGCCGGTTTCGACTTCGGGGTAGCGCCCTACGGCAGCGTGCAGTGCCATCAGGACGAGGCGTGCCCGGGCGTGCGCTACAACGCCTCCGAGCCGGCGGTCTGGATGGCCGCCAACGCGGCGATCGAGCAGGCCTATCTGGACGACCCCAGCCGGCGCAACCACTCCGTATTCTTTGGCTCGGACTTCGACAACAGCCTGCTGAAGATCGGACCGGAGGGTCCGCGCGCCGTGCCCAACCGGCGGCCCTGGCGCGAAGGGCCGGCGGGGGTGCTGCTCCCGAAAGGCGTCAAGGAAAAGCGCTTCGGCAACCTCCTGCTCGACCAGTTGCGCGGGCTGGAGCGGCAGCGCCGGCCCGATATCATCGATTTCACGGATCGCGTCTTCTACGAGATCAAGAGCACCGGCTACGAGGACCGCGGGCAGGTGCAGTTGCAGAGCTACTACGCGATCACCGAGGCGATCCTCAGGCAGCACGGGCAGACCGAGCCGCCCTGGCGGCTGGAGACGGCGCCGCCCTGGTATCCCAAGCACGTGCTGCCGATGCTGAGCCCGGATCCGAGGATCGAACTCGTCGTCTGCACGGAGGCGACCAACCACTCCACCTATCCCGGCATGATCCTCTACGAGGTGCGCCGGCTGCAGCGACGCCGGCGCCGCCAGCGGACGAACGAGGTGCGGATGGTGGATTTCTGGACCGAGTACGACATGTTTCGCCGGGCGATGGATACCGATCTCAAGAAAGGCATTCCGGAGTTCGATCCCAGCAGCCCGGAATATGTGATCATCGTGCCGGACGAGTTCTTCAAGATCGACTACATCCGGCAACTTTCGCGCGAGATCACCGAACGTGTATGGGACCGATATTTCCGCGTCGACTCGGAGATGGCCCGGCGAAGGCTGACGCTCGACCCGAGGGTGAAACTGTTCTGGCTGAGCGTGGCGGTCATCGTCGGCGCCGCCGCGCTGGTCGCGGCCAGCGCCGGCACCATTGCCGCCTTGCCCGCGGCCGGTGCGGGCGCTGGCGTCGGTGTCGGCGCCGTGGCGGTCGAGACGACCGGCGCGGCCGCGACGACGACCACGGCGGGCATCCAGTCGACCATCATCGTACCTTCCGCACTCGCCGCGCAGGTCGCCGGCGCAACCGCCACGACGGCCGAGGTCATTTCGCTGACGACCTTCCAGGCCATGCTTGCTTCGACCGCGTTCAAGACGACGGTCGCCACGGCCGGCGTGCTGCTCGTGCTCGGCACCGCCAGTACCGCGCAAGCCGCCACCGGCAATGCCAGCGCCGTGAACATCAAGGATCTGGTGGCGTTCAGGGCAGTGCCGGTCAACGACTTTGTCGACCGGGGCGGAACGCTCACTGCCAGCAGCGGCGGGACGCCGCCGGACAACATGTATACCGACAAGGAAATCAAGGACCAGTTCTACGTCGGCCGACCCATCGTCTACGACAACACGAAGCACTGGATCTTCGGCCGGCTGTCGGTGCGGTGAGGGGATCACCGCGTCACGATCGCCGCCATCTGAGTTCCTGCTGGCATTGAAGGAAACCGTCGCCTATGCTTTCACAATGAAGCAACGGACAAGCCACCGAAACATGCGCGTGCGCCATAGGGGCGCACCGATCTTCGGAGGCGTTCATGAACTTCAAGAGAAAACGGCGCAAAACCGCGCGGGTCGGTTGTCTGCTTTGCAAACCTCATAAGGCAAACGGCTGCTGCGTGCGTCACAAGAATATGAAGTTCGGCAATCGCCGACGTTATGAATCCGGCAGCGACCAGTTGCGATGTGAGTAACTGCCTCGGTAAGTAGCGCTCGTCCAACCCCCTCACGAAGGCTGAGTGAGGGATTCTTGTTGTCTATGCAACGACTGGTCCCGTCGCAGGCACTGTGCCTTCATAGGCAGCGCAACCCTCAATCTCAATCCTCCAGACCGTATTTGGGTCTCGGTTCACGATCGCGGGGATATGCCATCTTTGCGGCTTTAAGTTGTACTCAAACCGCTGATGTCCGCTTGAGACGGAGACTTGGTACTCTGGCTTTGCGCCAGTATTGGGAGCTCTAAATGCGAAGTGCAGGATTCCGTCTCGTGTATAGATTTCAGTAATGAACATTCCCCGCTTGCAGAAAATCGAACCGTGCCTCTCAACGACAACATTGTAGTTAACCGCGTCCGCGCCAAGTAAGTGCCGCAGATATCGCTCTTCGTGAATTGTTCTTGCCACGACAGCAGATAAAGAATCAAGGCTCAATCGATCGCGAACTACAACCTCAGACATGCGCGCGTTTTGAATCGCCTGCTTTTGATTTCCTGATCCGGAGTCATCATAGATTTGGTTGAAGTCAAGTTCACTAAAGCTCGTATCTCCAGAAAGAGGATGCTTATTTGTCCCTGCAAAATTTCCTGGAACGAACATACTATCAGGCATCGAGAGCACCGAGCGAAAGTTGAACACCAGCATGACGGGAACAGACATGTGGGGGTCGACTCGATGGTTATCCGCGTAAGACTTAATTCCCTCTGTTTTTAAGTGGAAAAGATTTCTCGGGCGAAAATAAAGTCTCACATAGTCGTGAGCCGATGGATTGTTCCACAAAGCGCCCCGATCTGCGACATCATATATAAGGTGGTTCAAGCTTTTTCGGCTTACCAACTCACCGCGCCGTAAGATCGCAACAGCAACCTCGATCTGACACGCATGAAAGATATGCTCCGCCCAACTCCTACGAGCGGGAAATGGATTCAACTTGGGTCGCCACTCGGCGATATGCTGGTCGGCGCGGGCTACTGAAATAGCCATCCCTGACTCGACCGCTTGTCGGCGACCGCAGCTATATAGGGTGCATATTGGTCGCGATCGAGAAACAAGGCTTCTGCTCGAGTTGAATTACCTGGTATTCTAGATTTGACAGATCTGATGTATGGAAGTTCCAGCAAAATAGGAAAGAGATAACTTTTTAATCTTTGCGATCTCGCGTCCGAAAAACTATCAATTGACAAAATGCACTCTTGTAATCCGATCCAAGCAGCCTGCAGCAACTCCGCATCGATGCGCTCTTTTTTTCCAGAATGATGCTCCACCATGAGGGAGTTGTCTGTCTGCATCTGTGCCCGAAAAGCCGCTTCCTTTGAGGTCGCAAAGACGTGGCCGTTGGCGAGTTGCTGAATGTCGGCGGAAAACTGTGCGAAATCTTCTGGTACCCTTGCATGCTCCTTATGCTCAGGCACGTAATCGGCAGGAACTTGGATATCGTGGATATAGACCGGGATGCTAACCTTACAGAGATAGCTTTCCATCACAGGTCGCACATCGTTCCAATCTAGATTTCCATTGCCGCAGCCAAGCGGTGGAAAGGAGATTGAGGTGATTCCAAGCTCCTTGTAAGTCTCCACAAACTTCCGAAGCCCGAGTTCTATGTATTCAATTTCGGATGGTAGCTTCCAGGTGGTCTTGGTAGGAAAATTCAGCACCCATCGAGAGTCTGACCGCCAAAGATGCAGCCGTCCAATCGTTAAGGTTCTATCGTCGCACAGCTTGCGGTACTCGCGAAACATGGCCGGATATCGGGTCTTAAATTCCTTCGCGATCCCTTTGCCCATCACGCCGACCGTATTTACGGTGTTGACGAGCGTTTGAGCTGGAGATTCAAACACGCTGCTTTCGAGAAATGTGATCATTCGCTACACCCCCCAAGATCGAAACGAATTAGAACATATAGGGAACATTCAATAAATTTCCTAGCATGATTCTGGAGTGCGGTGCCAATTGGGAACGTAAATTCCGAGGTTATCACCAAACTTAGGGCTATTGCGTGATCTGCACGCAACGAGAAGAAGCCATCGCAAAAGAGCGATAGCTTCTTCTCGGTTTCAGACAGCAATGGCGATTTGACGATGCGCCCGGCGCCTCAACTACACCCGCTGGTCGCGCCGCAGGTGTCGCATTTCTCGCAGGTGCCGTTGCGGACCATGGTGAAGTTGCCGCATTCCGAGCACATGTTGCCGGTGTAGCCCTGCAGGATCGATTTCGCCCGGCGTTCGGCGGCGAGCGCCTTGGCGTCGGCGGCCTCGCGCTGGGCAGCGTCGGTGAACAGGTCGCCTGCGGACGATGACGCGCTCCGCGCAGTGGCCGGAGTGCTTCGCGCCTCGGAGGCTTCGTTGGCCGATTCCTCGAAGGCGATGTCCTCGGCCAGTTCCTTGGCCCGCTCCTCGTAGTCGCGCTTGAAGCCGGTCGGCTCCTCATTTGCTTCGGGCTTCAGCGCCAGCCCGCCGACCACAGTCGAGGTCGAAAGCAGGCGGATGTTGGAGCCCGCATGCGCGGTCGGCGCCGACCGCGCCGGCTGGCCGCCCGAGCGGTCACCGCCGCCCCTGTCCCCACCAGACAAGCCGCCGAACCCCTTGGGCTCTGAGCTGACCATCTTCAGCGTGGCGCCGCGCGTCAGGCCCTTGGAGATGGCGTCGGCCTTGCCCTCGTTGATGCCGCGGCCGAGCGAGGTGTTGTCGAAATTCGACTGGTCGACATGGGCAAGGTCGTGGCGGCCGAGATAGGAGATGGCGAGCTCGCGGAACACATAGTCGAGGATCGAGGTCGCGCTCTTGATGGCGTCGTTGCCGATCACCATTCCGGCCGGCTCGAACTTGGTGAAGGTGAAGGCGTGCACGTATTCCTCAAGCGGCACGCCATATTGCAGGCCGAGCGAGATCGCGATCGCGAAATTGTTGAGGAGCGCGCGCAGCGTGGCGCCCTCCTTGTTCATGTCGATGAAGATTTCGCCCAGCCGCCCGTCGTCATATTCGCCGGTGCGCAGGAAGATCGTGTTGCCGCCGATCTTGGCCTTCTGCGTGTAGCCCTTGCGGCGGCCGGGCAGCTTCTCCTGCTCGCGCACGACGCGCTCGACGATCCGCTCGACGATGCGCTCGGTGATCTGCGCCGCGCGCGCGGCGGCCGGCTGCGCGGCCAGCGTCTCGATCACGTCGTCCTCGTCCTCGTCGTCATCGGCGATGAGGGAGGCATTGAGCGGCTGCGAGAGCTTCGAGCCGTCGCGATAGAGCGCATTGGCCTTCAGCGCCAGCTTCCAGGACAGCATGTAGGCGCTCTTGCAGTCCTCGACGGTCGCCTCGTTCGGCATGTTGATGGTCTTGGAAATGGCGCCCGAGATGAAGGGCTGCGCCGCCGCCATCATGCGGATGTGGCTTTCCACCGACAAATAGCGCTTGCCGATCTTGCCGCACGGATTGGCGCAGTCGAACACCGGGTAGTGCTCGGGCTTGAGGAAGGGCGCGCCTTCCAGCGTCATGGCGCCGCAGACATGGATGTTGGCAGCCTCGATCTCCTTCCTGGAGAAGCCAAGCGCGGAGAGCATGTCGAAGGAGACGTCGTTCAACTGCTCGTCGGAGAAGCCGAGCGTCGCCCTCACCCAGTCGATGCCGAGCGTCCAGATGTTGAAGACGAATTTGATGTCGAAAGCGCTCTTCAGCGCCGCGTTGACGGCCGCGACCTTCTCGTTGGTGAAGCCCTTTGCCTTGAGAGTTGAAGGATTTATGGCCGGAGCTTGATTCAGATTGCCATGGCCGACGGCGTAGGCCTCGATCTCGGCGATCTGGCTCTCGGAGTAGCCCAGCGTGCGCAACGCCTCGGGTACGGCGCGGTTGATGATCTTGAAATAGCCGCCGCCGGCGAGCTTCTTGAACTTCACCAGCGCGAAGTCGGGCTCGATGCCGGTGGTGTCGCAGTCCATAACCAGGCCGATCGTGCCGGTCGGCGCGATCACGGTGGCCTGCGCATTGCGGTAGCCGTGCTTTTCACCGAGCAGCAGCGCCTGGTCCCAGGCGAGGCGGGCGTGCTCCATCAGGCCGGGCACCGGGCAGTCGGCTGCGATCAGCGGCACCGGGTTGACCGACAGCTTCTCGTAGCCGGCGGTCTCGCCATGGGCGGCGCGGCGGTGATTGCGGATCACGCGCAGCATATGCTCGGCATTGCGCTCATAGTCGGGGAAGGCGCCGAGCTCGGCGGCCATCTCGGCCGAGGTGGCGTAGGCAACGCCTGTCATGATCGCGGTCAGCGCGCCGCCGATGGCGCGGCCTTCCCTGGAGTCATAAGGAATGCCCGACGTCATCAGCAGGCCGCCAATATTGGCGTAGCCGAGGCCGAGCGTGCGGTATTCGTAGGAGAGCCGCGCGATCTCCTTCGACGGGAACTGCGCCATCATGACGGAGATTTCCAGCACGATGGTCCAGAGCCTGACCGAATGCTCGTAGCGCGCAATGTCGAAGCTGCCGTCCGCATTGCGGTAGGGCAGCAGGTTGATCGAGGCGAGGTTGCAGGCCGTGTCGTCGAGGAACATGTATTCCGAGCACGGGTTGGACGAGCGGATCGGCCCTGCAGCCGGCGACGTGTGCCAGTCGTTCATCGTCGTGTTGAAATGCAGGCCGGGGTCGGCCGACGCCCAGGCGGCGTAGCCAATCTTTTCCCACAGCTCGCGCGCCTTCATGGTCTTGGCGATCTTGCCGTCGATGCGGCGGATCAGCTTCCAGTCCTCATCCTTCTCGACGGCGGTAAGGAAATTATCCTTCAGGGAGACGGAGTTGTTTGAGTTCTGGCCCGACACGGTGAGGTAGGCGTCCGAATCCCAATCCGTGTCGTAGGTCTTGAAGTCGATCCTGGTGTAGCCCTGCCTGGCGAACTGAATGACGCGCTTGACGTAGTTCTCCGGCACGGCGTTCTTCTTGGCCGCACGAATCTCGCGCTTCAGCGCCGGGTTGATGGCCGGGTCGAAGCAGTCGTCGTCATGACCTTCGCAGTTGATGCAGGCCTTCAGGATCGCCTCGAGATGCTTCTTGACTATCTTGGAGCCGGTGACCAGCGAGGCGACCTTTTGCTCCTCGTTGACCTTCCAGTCGATGAAAGCCTCGATGTCGGGGTGGTCGGCGTCGACGATCACCATCTTGGCGGCGCGGCGCGTGGTGCCGCCCGACTTGATGGCGCCGGCGGCGCGGTCGCCGATCTTCAGGAAGCTCATCAGGCCGGACGAACGGCCGCCGCCCGACAGTTTCTCGCCTTCGCCGCGCAGCATCGAGAAGTTGGAGCCAGTGCCGGAGCCGTACTTGAACAGGCGCGCCTCGCGCACCCAAAGATCCATGATGCCGCCCTCGTTGACAAGGTCGTCCTGCACGCCCTGGATGAAGCAGGCATGCGGCTGCGGGTGCTCGTAGGCCGACTTGGATTTGGTCAGCTTGCCGGTGAAGGGGTCGACGTAGAAATGGCCCTGGCCGGGGCCGTCGATGCCATAAGCCCAGTGCAGGCCGGTATTGAACCATTGCGGTGAGTTGGGCGCGACGCGCTGGGTGGCGAGCATGTAGGCGAGCTCGTCGCGGAAGGCGGCGGCGTCCGCCTCCGAATCGAAATACTTGCCCTTCCAGCCCCAATAGGTCCAGGTGCCGGCCAGCCGGTCGAACACCTGCCGCGCGTCGATCTCCGAAATATAGCGCCGATCCTCGGGAAGCCTGGCGAGCGCGGCCTCGTCGGGGACCGAGCGCCACAGGAAGGAGGGGACGTCGTTCTCCTCGACCTTCTTCAGGCGCGCGGGCACGCCCGCCTTGCGGAAATATTTCTGGGCCAGAACGTCGGTCGCGACCTGGGAGAACTGTGCAGGCACGTCGATGCCGTCGAGCCGGAAGACGATGGAGCCGTCCGGGTTCTTGATCTCGGACAACGCCTTGCGGAATTCGATCTCCGCGTAAGGCGACCGACCCTCTTTGGTGAAACGGCGTTCGATGCGCATGGTATTGTTCCAGTCCCTATATATAGCGCCTTTTCACAGGAGTCGCTCGCAGACTCCTAACAAGGCGTGTCCCCGGTTTCCGGCCGCCGCAACGGCCGCGTTCAGCGCTGGCGGACCTGCCTTCGCCATGCGCCTTCGCCTTCTTTCAAAAGCGAGTGTTTCCGCGCATTTCAGGCACTCCGCCGGCCCCCTGTCCGACGTTTTTTCGATGATTCCCTGCCTTCAGGTTTGTAACATTATCTAGTGTTCACCATCGGCACCAAACACTAAATATGGGTTAACCACCATATTTTTTCCAGACTTTTCTGCGCTTTGGACGGTAACAAAAACCCATGCCGGGAGAGCCGTCGGAAACGGCTGCAACCGCCTGAAAACGCCTGAGATCTGGGAAAACACGCCAGCGTTTGGAGCCGCCAACGATGCCCGAAACACGGGGCACATGATTCATAAAATGCGACTCGTTTCAGGCCGTCAAGGATTCGTTTCTTGAACGAATTATGACCCCAACATCTTGTGCGTCAGGATTGTGGATTGCGGGAGAGAAAGCGCTGTCCACAGCCTTTCGCGCCTGATTAGAGCCAGCCGTTCCTGCGGAAACGCCAGTAGAGGAAGGCGCAGGCAACGACTATGGCAGCAAGCACCGTCTGATAGCCGTATTGTTCCTTGAGTTCGGGCATGTTTTCGAAATTCATGCCATAGATGCCGGCGACCGCTGTCGGCACCGCAAGGATAGCCGCCCAGGAGGCGAGCTTCTTGGCAACCGCCGTTTCCTGGGCCTGCCCAACGAGCACACTCGCCTCGAAGGCGAAGGCCAGCACCTCGCGCAGGCTGTCGATCTTCTCCTGCACGGTGCGGATGTGGTCGGTGACGTCGCGAAAAAGCGTATGCATGGCCGGGCGGATCTGCGGAAGGTCAGCGCCGGTCAACCTGCGGCAGACCTCGACCAGCGGCCCGGCCGCATTACGCAATCTCAAGAGGTCGCGGCGCAGCATGTAGAGCCGCTCGATGTCGGCGGGTGTCATCGGCTTGACCAGCACGCGGTCCTCGATGGCGTCGACTTCCTCCTCGATCGTCTCCAGGACGGGCATGTAGTTGTCGACGATGAAATCGAGAATGGCATAGAGGATGAAGTCCTCGCCCTTGGCGAGCACGGCCGGGCAGCTCTCCCAATGCTGCCGCACCGCCGCGTAGGAAGTCGATGCGCCGTGCCGCACGCTGACGATATAGCCCGCGCCGACGAAGAGGTGAGTTTCGCCGAAGCTGACACGGCCTTCGATCAGCTGCGCCGTCCGGGCGACGATGAAGAGGGCCTCGCCATACTGCTCGACCTTGGGCCGCTGGTGCGGGTGCTCGGCATCCTCGATGGCGAGATCATGGAGGTTGAACTGCTTCTGCACGCGCAGCAGCAGCTCACGGTCAGGTTCGAGCAGTCCGATCCAGACGACGTGCCCTTCCTTCCTTGACCACTCCCCGGCCTCTTCGATCGGAATATCGGCGACGCGCTTGCCCGCCATATAGACGCTCGACGCGACGATGCCCGGCTCGGGGTCGCCGGCCTTCACGTCTCGGGCATGTTCCATTCGCGCCTCCCCAAGCTCGCGAGGAACCAGCATACAAGATTAGTCTATTTTTCCCGGCGCTTCGAGGCCTTGCCGGTAAAGATTGGCGGACGGGCTGCCATCAGGCAGCTTTGGGTGCGGCGTCGCCAAACGCGGCAATGATATCGCCGAGTCCGGGTTCTGTCACCATTCCCGCGGCCTTCGTGGGGCTGACCCATTTGCGGGAGCGCTGACCCTTCTCCTTCCATTTCGAGGCGACGCCGTTCACCTCGAGCGGATAGACCAGCACCTCGCAGCGGATACTATCTCCGCCGGCCGCTACTTTCGAATAATAATAACGGCCCGCCTCGCTGAGCGCGACGGCGCCGTCGATGCCAGCCTCCTCATGTGCCTCGCGCGCAGCCGCGACACTGAGTTCCTCGCCGACCTCGGGCCAGCCTTTCGGCAGTATCCAACGCCCGGTGTCACGGGTGGTGATGAGCATGACCTGGACACGTCCGCCTTTGCGCCGCCACGGCAGCGCAGCGACTTGCAGACGTGCGGGCGAGCCGCCGAACAAACGGCGCACACCGTCCACGATAGGATTGGCGGTAATGTGGTTCATGATGAATGCTAGTGTCTCTCCTGAGCCCTTTGAATCGTTTGCCGTCTCATTAATCCTAGGGTTAATTATCGGTAACGAAAGTGAAAAATCCCATAACACACGACAAAAATGGACAGGGAATACGACATTGTCCATCTCTGCCAGCCGTTACGACGGCCGAAGCCGGTAACAAACAGTCGCGGCACGCATTCGTTCCGGAAATTCCTGCCTGCGGACCAATATGGGTATGATTCGTCGGAAATCCCAAGAGCGAAGCTCGTCTATCCCCGATATCAACCCTTGTGATCGTCGGCGATGGGCTTCTGATAGGTGAAGCCCATATCCCAGGGGAAATAGATCCACGTGTCCTGTGACACCTCCGTGACGAAGGTGTCCACAAGCGGCCGGCCCTTCGGCTTGGCATAGACGGTGGCGAAATGCGCCTTCGGCATCATGGCCCTCACGATTGCCGCCGTCTTGCCCGTATCGGTAAGGTCGTCGACGATCAAGATATTTTCGCCGTCGTTTTCGAGCAGTGCCGGCGTCACCTCCTTCAGCACGGCCAGTTCACCTTGCGATGTATAATCGTGGTAGGACGCGATCGAGACGGTCTCGATCTGCCTCACTCCAAGCTCGCGCGCTATGATGGCGGCCGGAACCAGCCCGCCACGCGTGATACAGACGATGGCGCGCCATTCGGCTTTGACACCGGCAAGCCGCCAGGCCAGCGCACGCGCATCACGATGGAACTGGTCCCACGAAACGGGGAAGGCTTTTTCTGGAAGGGACATCGCGCACTCCGGGCCGCGCCGACGGCGCGATTGGCTCTAGAATGCGCGCGGAATTAACCGGAAATCATGGCCTTGCGCAAGGTGCGCAAAAAGCAATCTTTACACGATCTCAGTGCGACATGAAGGTTGCGATCGGCATGGATTCCAGCACCGAGCGGGTAACCCCGCCGAACAGGAACTCGCGAATTCGGGAATGCCCGTAGGCGCCCATCACCAGCAACTCGGCGGCCGAAAGGTCGCATTGGCTGGCGATGATGTCGGCGACTGGGCGGCCGTTGGAGTTCAGTTCGCTGACCGAGACATGCGCATCATGGCGCGCCAGCGCCGCAGCCAGCTTGCCGGCCGAGTTTACGAGCTCCTGGCTGCCATCGACGGTCACCACGGTCGTTTCTTCGGCTTCGATGATGAAGGGCAGGGCATCGAAAGCCGCGCGAGCGGCTTCCCTGGTTCCGTTCCAGGCAACCAGCAGCTTGCGGAACACGCCTTCTCGCATTCCGGCGACGGGAACCAGCAATACAGGCCGGCCGGTATCATAGAGCAGAGCATCGAGATCGGCGCCGTTGGTCGTTTCCTTCGGATCGGCCTCCGAAGCGAGAATGAGGTCGGCCGTTCGGGCGGCAGCCCGCGCGGCGACCGCGCTGTCGCCCGAGAAGCTCTCCACCGCCCGCCACTCCGATGAAATGCCGGCATCCGCGAGCCGCGCCGAGAAGCGCGATTCAAGCTCGGCCGCCCGCTTGCGGTTGATCTCGGAAGCAGTGGTGATGAAATCGGCGTCGGGGAAGCCCATGCCGGTGGTCATCGGCATGGGCAATGCCTCGGCATGAACGCCGGTGACATGGGCGCCTAGCCTCGACGCAAGCGGCACGACCGCCTGCAGCAGCCGCTCGTTGTCCTTGGGGGTCTGGATGATGGCGACAATGGTCTTGTAGCTCATGCTAGCCTCCACACCGTTGCCTACAACCAAGAGATATGTACGCACGCCAACGAGGAAAAGGCCCCCCGGTTCCGGTGAAGGTTTTAGGCCTTAGCCTTGGCGGCGGCCTGGAAGCCTGCGACCATCGCCTCGATCGTTGTGCGCGCACTTTCCAGAGCCTCTGGATTGCGAGCACGCACGACAAGCTCCGTCCAGAAGGCGCCGTCCAGATATTTCGGGTACGAGCCGATGATCGTGTCGGGATGCGTCTTTTGGATTTCGGCCAGCGGCCCGGCGATCATGCCTTCGCCAAAGGGGCACTGGACTGTCGCGGACAGCAGCTTCGCGCCGGTTTTCAGGGTCGGCACGACACTGTCGAGCATAGCCTGGAAGATCGCCGGGACGCCCGCCATTACGTGGACGTTGCCGATCCGGAAACCCGGAGCTACGGAAACCGGGTTGTCGATGTGCTCGGAGCCGCGCGGCATGCGCGCCATACGCTTTCGAGCATCGGTGAACTCCATGTCTCGCTTCTTGTAGCTCGCTTCAAGCAATGCCATCGCTTTGGCGTCATATTCGCACGGCACGCCAAAAGCTTTTGCGATCGAGTCCGCCGTGATGTCGTCATGCGTCGGACCGATGCCGCCGCTGGTGAAGACATACGTGTATCGGCTGCGCAGAGCGTTCACGGCATCGCCTATCTCAGCCTCTACATCGGGCACGACCCGAACTTCCCTGAGGTCGATGCCGATCGCCGTCATGATATCGGCGAGGTAGCCGATATTGCGATCCTTGGTGCGGCCGGAAAGTATCTCGTCGCCGATGACCAGCATGGCGGCGGTGACGATTTCGCTCATCGGCGGCTCCGCAAACGTGTTCCCTCAGATAACGCGCCAGCTTTCTACGGGCAATGGGCGCCGATCGGTGAACAATCTGTCGGGATTGGACACGTAGCGGCATATGACCGGCGAGACTATTGTCTTTTGGCAAGACGGCACGCGCCGCGTAGCCGTCCCATTGATTTTTGCGAAGGGAGCAAGGTAATGGCGAAGATACTGGTTCTCTACTATTCGAGCTGGGGCCACATGGAGCAGATGGCAAAGGCTGCTGCCGAAGGCGCGCGCGAGGCTGGCGCCGACGTGACGATCAAGCGGGCGCCCGAGATTGTGCCCGAGCAGGTTGCCAAGGCCGCCTATTACAAGCTCGATCAGGAAGCGCCGATCGCCGAGCCGCTCGAACTTGAGAAATACGACGGCATCATTCTCGGCGCCTCGACCCGGTACGGGGCAATGGCCGCGCAGTTGAAGAACTTGCTCGACCAGACCGGCCCGCTTTGGGCGAAGGGCGCGCTCATCAACAAGGTGGCGACCGTCATGTCTTCGACCGCGACGCAGCACGGCGGCGCGGAACTCGCGATCCTCTCCGCGCAGGCCTCGCTGCAGCATCACGGCATGATCATCGTGCCGCTCTCCTATGCCTATCAGGGCCAGTCCGGCAATGACGTGGTGCGCGGAGGCGCGCCTTACGGCATGACCACGACATCGGATTCCGACGGTTCCCGCCAGCCCTCCGCGCAGGAATTGGAGGGCGCAAAATTCCAGGGCAAGCGTATGGCCGAGATCACCATCAAGCTGCACGGCTGATGCCCATCGCGTAAGTGCGGGCGGCCTTGTCGCCGCCTGTCACCCTTCCGCGAGAGAGGTCGGCGCCGCTGTCTTCGGAGACGAAGGTGGCGGCTCAGC